>ERZ1370068.119-contig-10103_pt1 | contig 45866 bp, 45 predicted proteins | sample MGYA00561227_ERZ1370068 | MGnify/ENA primary metagenome ERZ1370068 (study PRJEB38410, sample SAMEA6850437) | metagenome | study: Metagenomic assessment of the ecological functions of the soil: analysis of the soil microbiota associated with the... | reverse complement strand
TTGTACTTCGTTCAGTTACGTATTGCGCTGGAGCCGTTGACTGGGGGTGGCTACCATGCCGCAGGCGCCGGTTTCCGCACTGAGACGGGAGGCCTACGGGGACGCACGTAGGCCGGTGTATCCTCACTCGTCCCACGGCCGCCGCCCGTAATCGCCCGGACACGCTCGCCCGCAGAGCGCGCCCGCAGCACGTCCGCTCGTGGGACGGCCGGCCAGGCGCGCTCGGCAGCCTCCTCGGCCGCGTCAGCGGCGTCCGCAGGCCAGGTCGGCGTCGAGGCGCGGGTCGACAGCGCTGAAGCAGCGGTCGATCAAGAAGGCCTCGAAGCTGTGGGCCCTCGACCTCGCGATCCGGATGATGGATCTCACGACGCTCGAGGGGAAGGACACGCCGGGCAAGGTCCGGGCGCTGTGCGCCAAGGCGATCGCGTCCGCAGCCGGGCGACCCGACGATCCCGTCCGTCGCGGCGATCTGCGTCTATCCGGCGCTCGATCGCCGACGCCAAGGACGCCCTCGCAGGGCTCGAGCGTCAAGGTCGCCAGCGTCGCCACGGGCTTCCCGTCGGGCCAGACGTTCCGCGACATCAAGATCGCCGAGACGCGCGCGGCGGTCGAGGCCGGCGCCGACGAGGTCGACATGGTCATCGACCGCGGGCGCGTTCCTGTCGCGGCGACTACCCGACGGTCTTCGAGGAGATCGTCGAGGTCAAGGAGGCCTGCGGCGACGCCCACCTCAAGGTGATCCTCGAGACCGGCGAGCTCGAGACGTACGACAACGTCCGCCGGGCGAGCGTCCTCGCGATGGCCGCCGGCGCCGACTTCATCAAGACCTCGACCGGCAAGGTCAGCCCGGCGGCGACGCTGCCGGTCGACGCTGGTGATGCTCGAGGCCGATCCGCGACTTCGAGCAGGCAGACCGGCGGCGCCAGGTCGGGATGAAGCCGGCCGGCGGGATCCGCGACGGCCAAGGAGGCGATCCAGTACCTCGTCGTCCTGTACGAGACGCTCGGGCCGCGCTGGATGACGCCCGGACTGGTTCCGCTTCGGCGCGTCGTCGCTGCTGCAACGACGTGCTGATGCAGATCGAGAAGGAGCGCACCGGCCGCTACCAGGACCCGGACCACTTCACGATCGACTGATGGCGCTCGGCCGGGCAGGAGTCGGCGGCGATCCGGCCGTTTCCGACGCCACGGCCGCTGCCTCAGGGCTGGTGCCGCCACGACATCTCGCGCCGCCGGCCGACTGCAGCGCCGATGAACGCGATTACTGCCAACGCGATCCGCGGGGAAAGCCATCGGCGGACGACTACGACCACCGACGAGCAGATTTGGCCCGCTTCTACGCCGTTGACCCGCGCTCCGGATGCGTCGACCGAGCGTCGCCCATCGCGGAGACACGACAGGCGAAGATCGTCGGGCAACGGCCGTGCAGCACGCAGGTCGCAGGAGGTCGACGGACCACGCGCGTCTACGAAAGTCCTCGTGTTGCGCCGATCCACGGGGCGCCGGTCGCGGCGCGTTCCAGGAGGCGCTCTTCGACGCCATCGAGGCGCGGGTGCGGGCGATCATCTGCCGCGCCACATCCCGGCCGGGGAGAGGCGTTCCAGACCTTCGGCGGCGAGCGCCTCGGATCCGGAGCGCGACCGCCTGATCCTCGAGCGGGGCTACGCCGCGGTTCCGGCTTTACGGCTTCGTGATGGTCCGTCCGACGCTCGACGACCTGCCCGACTGCCCCGCTGCCGGAGGGCTCGAGATCCGCGACGTCCGGCCCGAGCACCTGCCGCGTGATCTGGGCCGCGCACATCGAGGCCGTGCGCGACGAGCGGGGATCCACCGAGGCCGGACGACGCGCACGTACCAGCAGTTCCTCACCGCGGATCCCGTCACGTCGGATTCGCCGACCGGCTGGCGCGTGGCCTGGGACGGCGACCAGGTGGCGCGGTGCAGGTCCGCAGAGCACCATCAATGCCGAGGAGAACCGTCGCGCCGAGGACCCTTTTGCGCGGTCACGCGCGGGGATTCATCAGCGTCCGCCGGCCATGGCGCCGGCGCGGTCCTGGCCCAGGCCCGCGATCGCCGCGAGCCTCCCGCTGCTCCCGCGCCCGCGGCATGACGCAGGCGACGCTCGGCGTCACGACGCACCGGCAACCCGTCGGGCGCCCTCCGCGTCTGCGAGCGCTGCGGGTTCGTCGCGGTCAGCCGCGACACGACGTACCGGAAGGCGCTCGACGGCCCGGGCTGTCCGCCCGCCCGCGCGCCGGCCGTGGCTCGCCGGCCCGGGATGTTATCCCTTTACGTCAACGTAAGGTTGCGACGCCGACATGTGATCTCGTGCCCGCCGTCGCCTGCTGGAACCCGATGCCCGAACCAATCGCCCTCGACGACCACCGCGCCGTCGACCGCACCACCGCCGGCGAGACCACGCGATGGCTACCAGCTGGGTCGTCCTCGGCGTCACGGAGCAATCGGCGCCCTGCTCGCGGCACTGACCTCGGGGACGCTCGATCGTCAGCCCTGCCCGACATCCTCCGCGACCTCCACACTTCGACCTGTTCGCGCTCACCTCTGGATCGTCGTCGGCTGCACCCTCGCCGCGACCGTGCCCTCGCTCAACGCCGGCACGGATCGCCCGGACCAGGTCGGCCGGGCGCGGCCTGCGCGGCCGGGTTCGCGCTGTTCACGGCTCGCCTCCATCGCCTGCGCCTCGCCCCGACCGGCCTTCCTTGCCTGATCGGCGGCCCGGCTCGTCCAGGGGCGTCGGTGGCGCGTGCCTGATGGCCAACTCCGCCGCGCTCGTGAGCCGGACGCCTTCCCGCGGCAGCGGGAACTCGGCCGCGCGCTCGGCATCAACGCGATGGTCGTCGGCGCCGGACTGATCCTCGGGCCGATCCTCGGCGGCTGGCTGACGGGCTTCGGCTGGCAGACCGTCTTCTGGTTCAACGTCCCGATCGGGCTCGATCGGGACGGCCGCCGCCGCGGCACGCTGCTGGTGGAACAGGGCCGCGCGCCGCAGCGCCGGCCTCGATCTCGCCGGGAGCGCCCTGTGTATCGTCGGGCTGACCGGCCTCGTGACACTCGCCTTCGGCGGGATCTACGGCTGGACCACGGGCTGGGTCCTCGGCGGGCTTCGCGGCCTTCATCGTCGCCACGCCCGCGTTCCTGTGGGTCGAGGCCGCACCACCCATCGCCGCTCCTCCGACCTCCGGCCTCTTCCGGCAACCGGCTGTTCGCGCTCGGCAACCTGACCGGGCTGCTCAACGGGATCGCGCGGACCGGGGTGCTGTTCCTGCTGGTCTTCTACCTCCAGGGCGCCCGCGGCTGACTATCACGGTGACGCGCCGGACTGATGCTTGCCCGCTCGCGGTCGGGCTGCTCGTCCTGTCGCCGATCAGCGGCGCGCTGGCCGACCGAGTCGGGCGTCGCGCTTCCTGGCGACGCTCCGGGATGCTCGTGGCCACCGCGTGGGCCTGGCCGGGCTGACCACGATCCGGGTCGACACGCCGTATCTGGCGGCTGGCCCTGTGGCAGCTCGTGATCGGCGCCGGGCTCCGGGCTGTTCGCCTCGCCCAACACGACGAGCGCCGTCATGGGCGTCGGTCCCCGCCGAGCCCAGCGCGGGATGGGCGCGACGCGGTCGGATGATGCTGACAGGTCGGCTTCATGATCTCGATCGCGCTCGCCCTTGGCATCGTGACGAGCGTCGTGAACCCGGCGGTGCTCTGGCGGTCTTCTCCGGCGCCCAGACGGGCGCGGCCGGGATCGACCTCGAGCCCCTTCATCCACGCGCTCAGGTCGCGTTCGCGGTCGGCTTCGTGTTCTCGATGATCGGCGCGGTCGTATCTCGTCCGCGCGGCGCGTCCGACGTCGAGGAGAAGATCGGCCAGGCCGTCGCGGCCTGATCAGGTAGCCCGTCGCGGCCTGACCTCCGACCGCCGACGCCTTCCGCGCGGCCGACGCCGGCTGAGCCAGGCGGTCCGGGCGAGACCACCCGACCGTTAGTTCTCTCCGGTCGTGTCCTCGACTGGCGCGCTCGCGGCATTGGCCTTCACCGACGCCACGCCGCTACTCTGGTGCCGCGCGACGCCTTTGGTCGTCGTAATCTCTCCGACGTCAGCGATGATCCTCCTCGCCGCGGTGATCGGCCTTGAGGGACGAAGCGGTACTTGCCCTCACCGGTCTTCTCGATCACGAACCGCAGCCGCGTCGTTCCTCCCCCTTCCTCGTGGCGCGCATCCCGGGCGCCATGATCTGGTCGCTGAGTCAGGCAGGGGCTGGCCGCCTGTCAGTCGAGGCCCAGCGGCGCCGCGGGTATCTTCGCGAGACGACTCGCCCTCGAGGCTTGGCAGTTTGCCAGGCGGCGCAACAACGCGCGGTCCCTGACCGGCGAACAGATCCGCGATCACGAACCGGTGGCGGGTCCGGCTCTATCGCCTCCGGCGTCCGACAGCCGACGCCCGAACGTATGACGTTCTTCAGCCGGAGGACGTCCGCCGCGGAGTGGTCCGGCGGGAAGGCCATGGCCAGGTGACGGCGTAGCTGACTCGCGCTGTCGGCGCCACGACCACGTCCGGAATCGCCTCGTGGAACAGCCATGCCTCGACAAGGTCGCGTGGTGAACCTGGTCGTAGTCGTCCAGCAGACGCGTCTCTCGCGGAAGGCCGTGATCCACTCCCTTTGTCCGGATGCCAGACCCGCCGCCGACGTAGATCTCGCCCGGCTGGAGGTGGAAGTAGCCACCGCTGGCGTGGACGCTCTCGGTGTGCGAGCGGCCCGTCGCGGCGTCGACGCCGTCGCCGGCCCACGCGGGAAGCTCGCCGCGACGTGCGTCTTGTACGGCGACTTGTCCTTCGCGAACCGGACGTCGCGGTAGATCCGGAACGGCGACCGGGCCGGGTCCGCGCTGGAGCGGAATGTCCCGCGCGCCCGGAACTCGCGCCTCGAGCGCGACGCAGAGCGCTTCCATCGGCTCCTTCGAGCAGCCGCTCGTACTCGCGCCTTGCGCGGCTGGAACCAGGCGCGATCGTTGTTCGCCGGCGAGCTCGGCGAGGAACTCGATGGCTTCCGGACGGAAGCCGGTGAACGGAGCGGTGCGCGACGGCCATGTCGGATCTCCTGGGAAGCGATGTCCGCCGACTCTACCCGCCCGGTCCCGCGGCCCTTATCCGCCGACTGACGCCGGACGACGAGCGCGGCGTTCAGGCCGCCGAAGCCGAACGAGGTCGACGAGGATCCGGTCGGTAGCGTCCCGTCCCGGCCGGACCGGAGCGAGGCCGGGGAGGAGCTCGCCGAGCTCGGCCTCGGCTCGACGAGGTTCGTCGACGCGGGCACCCAGCCGTCGCGGATCGCCAGCGCGCAGATCGCGGCCTCGATCGCGCCCGACGCGCCGAGCGGATGGCCGTACAGCGCCTTCGTGCCGCTGCACCGGAACGGTCGCCGCGCGCGCTCGCCCAGCGCCAGCGCGATCGCCCGCGCCTCGGCGATGTCGCCGAGCGGCGTCGACGACGCGTGGGCGCTGACCCAGTCGATCTCGGCCGGGTCGACGCCGCGCGTCGTCGAGCGGCGATCGTCGCCGCCCGCGCCGCCTCCGACCCGTCGGCCCGCGGCTGGACCATGTGGTGCGCGTCCGAGGTCGCGCCGTAGCCGAGGACCTCGGCGTAGGGCTCGCGCCGCGCGCGCGCGCGATCGTCCTCGGCCTCGAGGACGAGGAAGCGTCGCGCCCTCGCCCATGACGAAGCCGTCGCGGTCGCGCGTCGAACGGCCGGCAGGCGTGGCCCGGGTCGTCGTTGTGGCCGGTCCGGACAGCGCCCGGATGATGTCGAACGCCCCGAACGCCAGCGGGCTCAGCGGGACCTCGCGCCGCCGGCGATCGCCGCATCGATCGTCGCCCGCTCGGATCGCGTTCGAGGCCTCGCCGAGCGGCGACCGCGCCCGAGCGCGCACGGAGTTGGCCGTCGAGAGGATCGGCCCGCGGACGTCGAGGGCGATCCCGAGGTTCGCCGGCGCTGCGCCGCCGAACACCGCGAGGGCGAGGTTCGGGGCGACGGCCTGCGATCCCGCGCTCGAGGTACGCGCTCGTGCTGCTCCTCGCGCGTAGGCGATCCCGCCGAGCGCGATGCCGAGGTAGATCCCGATCCGCTCCGGGACGCGGCACCCGCCTCGCCGGGCCGCAAGCCCGGCGTCCTCGAGGGCGAGCCGGCCGGCGACGAGCCCGAACTGGCTGAACCGGTCGAGCTGGCGCGCGGTCCTCGGCGGCATCCAGGCGAGCGGGTCGAAGTCGTCGACCTGGGCGGCGACCTGCGATGCGGAACGGCGACGGGTCGAACCGGTCGATCCGCTTGACCGGCGAGCGGCCGGCCCGCAGGCCCGGCCCGGAACGCGTCGACGCCGGTGCCGATCGCCGTGATCGACGCCGATGCCGGTGATCCAGACGCCGCGCGCGGTCGCTCATGTCGATGGGTTCGTCGGAGCGGGATCGGCGGACGTCCCGGCGTCCGACGCGAGCGCTTCCGCGAGCGCACCGAACGTAGCGAGCGTGCGCACCGGCGATCGGCCGCGTGAACAGCCGGTCGATCAGCCACGCCCAGCCGGGCACCCGCGGCGGCGAACGCGTGCGTCGATCTCGACCCGCGGCTCGCGGCGATCCGGCGATCCTCGATGCGCCAGGTGACGTCCATCCCGTTCGTCGCTCCGCCGCGATGGCGGAACCGGAGGCGCCGCGCGTCCGGCTCGGACCAGGTCAGCGACTGCCACGCGACCGGCAGCCCAGAGCCCGAGCACCGGCACGAGCGATCGGCGAGCGACGAAGCGGACCGCGAGCCGGCCGTCGGCGTCCGGCGACGCGAGCCGGGTCGCCGCGACGTAGTGGGGAGCAGGCGCGGCCAGCGCTCGACGTCCCGGGCGAGCCGAAAGACGTCGTCGGCCGGTGCCGCGCACGTCGATCCCGATCGTGCTGTTCACGCGGCCAGCTGCTCGCTCTGCCCGGCGCCCGAACGCGAGGTCGACCCCGAACTGGCCGATCTCGACCAGGCGCGTGTCGGCGAGCTCCTCCGCCGACATCCACCGCGCCGTGTCGGTCGTCCTGTCGATCTCGTCGCGGAGGGCGCCACCGACGATCCGGACGTGGTACAGCGACGCCGATGAAGTGGAGGTCGCGTCCCTCGGCGGCGGCGGACCGGCGATGAGACGTGCGAGAACACCCCCGCGATCGACTCGATCGCGCCAGAGATAACCCGTCTCCTCCTCGGAGCTCGCGGAGGACCGCGCGGCATCGGGATGCTCGCCGAACTCGATCCCGCCACCCGGCAGCGTCCAGGCTCCGACATCGACCTCGAGGACCGACAGCCGGGCGAGGAGGATCCGGCCGTCGCCGTCGGTGCAGAGCGCATAGCCCCCGATGCGGGTCCGCCCCGGCGGCGCGGGCTCAGGACCTGGCCGGTCTCGGTCACGGGCGGAGCAGCCCGGCGAGGAAGCGCGGTCCGAGGGCGGTCGAGGCGGGGGCGAGATCGCCGATCACGAGGCCCATGGTCTCACGGACCGTCGGCCGGCTCGGCGAGCCGGCGGGCCGCGTAGTCGAACAGCCGGCGGGACCTCCAGGAACGCCTGGACGAGCAGGCTACGACGTCCTTCGCACGGGTCCGCCGGGCGAGGCTCCGGTCGTAGGCGGCGAGGGCGGTCGCGTCTCCCGCGAGGTGGCGGTCGATCGCGTTCGCGGCCTGCTCGGCGGACCGGAGCGCGCGATGCAGGCCCTCGCCGGTGAACGGGTCGAGGAACCCGGCCGCACGCCCCGACGAGCAGCCAGCCGTCGCCCGAGCGGGCGGACGCCCGGCTCCCGACGGGCGCCGCGCCCTCCAGTCCATCGCAGATCCGGGGCGACGCGCCACGGCACCGGGTCGTCGTCCGCGGGCGGGATTGCCGCCATCACCGCGGACGGCGACCGCGGCCGCACCCTCGTGACGGAGTCGTTCGCGCCAGGCCCGGCTCGCCAGGACGATCCCCGACGTTCGACCCGGCCGCCCGGAACGGGCGCCAGCCCGACTATAGCCCCCGTCGAACGTGATCATCCGCGCGTCCCGGACGCGGTCCGCCGCCGGATCGGCGACGTGGAAGGTCAGCGCCGGCCCGCTCGCCCAGCGGCAGCGTCCGCGTCACGCACCGGCGTCGCGGGCCACGACCGATCGCAGCCCGTCGGCGCCGACGACGCACGCGCGCCCGATCGGTGCCATCAGCCAGCCAGCGCGCGGCCGTCGCGCGACCGAGCGCTCACGGACGACGCCTTCCGGCGCACCTCCCGCCCCAGCGGCCCCGAGCCGCCCTCGAGCAGCAGCGGATCGAGCGGCGGACCGGTCAGGAGACGCGTGCAGCCGTCGACCGAAACGATCCAGCGAGCCGTCGCCATACGTCAGCCGGGACGCGTCCCGGCAGCCGATCTCGACCCGCATCGCCGGGATCGGTCGCGCGACCCGCGCGAGGTCGGTGTCAGCCAAGCCCGACAGCGCCAGGTAAGCGCGGCGACCGTCGCCGTCGCGGGGTGAACACGCCGCAGGCCCGCCAGCGCCAGGCCGGCGCCCGCTCCAGGACGAGCACCGTCCCGGCCTCGATCGCGCCAGCCCGATTCGCCGTCGCGGCATCCGCCGGGGCCGCCCCCGACGACCAGCACCTCCCGCCGCTCCATCGCGGCAGGGCGGCGCGCGCTCGTCGGGCGGGGCCTCGTGCCGGTCGCGGGCGCTCAGCGGGCGGCGATCGCGATCCGGCGCCCGGCGAACCCGGCGGCCGTCACGACCGGCTCCAGGTCCCGCGGCCGCGCGCGGATCGAGGCAGGCTCCAGAGCCGCTGGTGTACGCTCGGCGCACGGATCGAGCGGCCGTCGTGGCGCGTGTGGACCGGCTCGTCGCGGTCCCGTGGATCCGGCAGCCACGCCGCCGAGCCAGTTCAGACCGCCCGCGGACCAGGTCGTTCACCACGAGGCCCGCGCCTCGGGCGACGTCGCCCGCAGCTCGCGCAGGAACGCGACCGCCGTCGTCCGGGTCAGGTGGTGCACGACCATCGAGGCGTGGGCGACGTCGAAGGCGTCGTCCCCGAACGGCAGTCCGCGACCGTCGGCCATGGCGAGCTCCGGGCCGGCGGTCGAGCCGCCGCCGGCCGTGCGAGGTGGGCCGCCGCCAGGACCTCGTCCCGAAACTGTCCGTTGCGGTGACGACGGGCGGGCGACCCTCGCGGCGGGCGGCTGCCAGGAGGTCATCCGGGTATATCGGCGGCGCCGGTGCCGACGTCGGGGATCGGTCGTCGCGTCCTCCCCGCTGGCCCCGAGCGCCGCGATCGCGCGCTGGCTGAGCCGCGCCCCGCCGGTGAGCCGGTTCAAGCGCGCGAGGTCGCGGAGGGTTGCCCACCCAGCGCGCGCGCTCGTCGTCGAAGCGGTCCGTCGAGCTCCGGAACGCCGGTCAGCCGATCCACGCCGCGAGGGTAGCCGGTCGCCAAGGCTTCGCCCGCGCCGGACGGCTGTCAGGGGTGTCATCCTCGACGCATGTCGAAACGCCCGGCACCGGATCGTCGTCGCCGGCGAGCCTGATCGACCGGATCGTCGGGGCGACGGGACGCCGCGGAGGAGGCCCCGGGCGGTAAGCCCGTTCACGACCTGCCCGAGCGCTGGCCCGTCTCGGGTCCCCGGTGTCGTTCGTGGGCGGCCTGTCGACGGACCCGCCCGGCGCGGGCGGTTGCGCGCCGCGCTGGCGGCCGATGGAGTGGACCTCTCCTACGCGGTCACGACCGACGCCCCGACGCTCCTCGCCGTCGCGACGCTCTTCGACGCGGCCGGCGTCGCGACCTACCGGTTCGAGCCGGCGGGATCGGCGGCGGCGAGCCTTCGACCGGAGGATCTCGCGGCCGACCTGCCCCTGGTACACCGCCGCCCTCCACGTCCGGCACGCGCTCGGGCTCGTCCTCGAGCCGGCCCGCCGAGTACGATCGCGAGGCCTGGTCGCAACGGTGCGGCCGGACGTCCTCGTCGTCGTCGACCCGAACATCCGGCCGGCGGCGATCGACGACGCAGCCGTCACCGGGAGCGTCTGGCGAGGGTGCTCCTCGCGCCGACCTCGTCGGGCGAGCCACGACGACCTCGCCTGCGCTTCGCGCCGGATCGATCGATCCAGGGCGGCGACCCGGATCGTGGAGTGCCGGTCCATCCCTGCCTGCTGCTCACCGACGGCGCCGGACCGGTCCGGATCGTGACCACGCACTGGCGTCGAGCGGTTCCGGTTCCGGCCGTTCGCGTCGTCGACACCGTGGGCGCCGGCGACGCGTTCGGAGCCGGCTTCCGTGGCGGCCTGGCTCGGCGCCGGGCGGGACCGAGTGCGCTCCGGGACAACGATGCCGTCGAGACCGCCGTCCGGTTCGCGATCCGGGTCGCGTCGTGGACCGTCGGTCGCCCGGGCGCCGCGCTCCCGACGCGTGCGGACCTCGGCCTGCCGGACCCGCTCCGGCACGGCTGGGCGACGGGCTCGCGGCCCGAGCCGACCGCCGACGGCGGCCGACTTCCGGTGCTAGCGTGATCGCGTCAGGACCCCCTGCATCGCCGGGATCTCCGGATGGACCGTGCACCAGAAGGTGTAGGAGCCGGCCGGGAGCCCGCCGACGTCGATGGTGTGACTTCCCGACGGGATAGAGCCTTGCTCATGAACAGCCGATCATCGAACGTGATTTCGCTGATGCGCCTGGAGACGCCGGCGGCGATGGCTACGCTATGTTTCACGACCTCGCGGCCGTCCGACCCCGTGTATCGTCCTGCTGGTCGAAGTCGATGTGCCGAGACCTTGTCGGCCGGCCCGCCAGCGTGGCCGGCGCGAACCGAACGGGCCACGAGCGTGGCGTGGACCCCGCTGTCGGGTGCGCTGCGTTCGCCTTGGCCGCGGCCACGATCGACGGCGCCACCGATGCCTTGACGGACGGACTCGCGGCCTCGCTCGCCGATGGTGCGGTCGCGGCGGTGTGCGAGAGGGCTCGGGGCAGCGGCGGGCGCCGACGCGCAAGCACCGAGCAGGAGCGGTCGAGGCGAGGAGGTGGCCGCGCGCGCATGCGCGACGCGCACGTGGGCATGCCTGGACGGCAGGATCATGGTGGGGTCCTCGATACGAGATCGCGGACTCCAACTGAAGTTGCCGCCGGCGGCGAAGTATGCGCGCGGGGCGTCAGGCACGTGCTGTCCGGTCTGCCGACACTCGCGATGCGATAATGCCCGCGATGGCCACAAGACCACGGCCGATCCCGCGGCGACCAGCGGCAAGACGTCGGCCGTGACCCGTGTCGACCATGCCCCGTCCAGGCTGGGGCCTCGGCGACGGCGCAGGCGATCCCGTGGGAGTACGCGCCGCCCCGGAATCGCGCGACATCGTCACGATCAAGGAGCGCTACGGGCTCGTTCATCGGCGGCAAGGACGTCGCGGCGTCGGACGGCGGCGACGTTCACGACCGTCAACCCGGCGACGGAGGAGCCGCTCGCCGAGTCGCCCGCGCGACGCCGGCCGACATGGACAAGCGCGGTCCGCGCCGCGCGGCCGCGTTCCGCGCGGTCGTGGGGCACCTGACCGGCACGCGAGCGGGCGAAGTACCTCTTCCGGATCGCCCGCATCCTCCAGGAGCGGTCGCCGCGAGTTCGCCGTCCTCGAGATCGATGGACTCCGGCAAGCCGATCAAGGAGAGCGCGCGACGTCGACGTGCCGCTCGCCGCGGCCCACTTCTGGTACTACGCGGGCTGGGCCGACAAGCTCGAGTACGCGTTCCCGGGCCGCGTCGCGAAGCCGCTCGGCGTCGCCGGCCCAGATCATCCCGTGGAACTTCCCGCTGCTGATGCTGGCCTGGAAGATCGCGCCGGCCCTCAGCCGCCGGGCAACACCGTCGTCCTCAAGCCCGCCTCGACGACGCCGCTCACGCGCCCTGCTCTTCGCCGACGTCTGCCGCCAGGCCGACCTGCCGCCCGGCGTCGTGAACATCGTCCCGGGCCCGGGTGAGGTCGGGATGGCGCTCGTCACCCATCCGGGCGTCGACAAGGTCGCGTTCACCGGCTCGACCGAGATCGGGCAGGAAGATCTTCGCGGGCGTCGCCGGCACCGACAAGGCGCTGACCCTGGAGCTCGGCGGCAAGGCCGCCAACATCGTCTTCGACGACGCGCCGCTCGACCAGGCGGTCGAGGGCATCGTCAACGGCATCTACTTCAACCAGGGCGAGGTCTGCTGCGCCGGGTCGCGGCTGCTCGTCCAGGAGTCGATCGTCGAGCCGCTGATCGAGAAGCTCAAGGATCGCCTCTCGACGATCCGCGTCGGCGATCCGCTCGACAAGAACACCGACGTCGGGGCGATCAACTCGCGAGGCCCAGCTCGAGAAGATCACCGGAGCTCGTGGCGGCCGGTCGTGGCCGAGGGCGCCGAGATGTACCAGCCGGCCTGCGACCTGCCCGGAGCGCGGCTACTTCTTCCGCCCGACGCTCTTCACGAACGTCGCCCAGAGCCACCGGATCGCGCGCGAGGAGATCTTCGGGCCGGTCCTGTCGGTGCTGACGTTCCGGACGCCGGACGAGGCGGTCGAGAAGGCGAACAACACGCCGTACGGCCTGTCGGCCGGGATCTGGACCGACAAGGGCAGTCGCGGATCCTCCACATGGTCAAGCGGATGAAGGCCGGCGTCGTCTGGGCGAACACGTTCAACCGGTTCGACCCGACGTCGCCGTTCGGCGGCTACAAGGAGTCCGGGTTCGGGCGCGAGGGCGGCATGCACGGCCTCCACGCCTACGTCCGGCTCGAGGACCGGTAGGGCGGCAGTCGTGGCACCTGACCGGATCGACGTCCGCAAGACGTACAAGATCTACATCGGCGGCGCGTTCCCGCGCTCCGAGAGCGGGCCGCTCGTACGTGGTCTCGCGCCGCGTACGGCGACGCCGATCGCCAACGCGTGCCGGGCGTCGCGCAAGGACCTCGCGCGAGGCGGTCCGCGCGCGCCCGCAAGGCGGTCCCGGGCTGGGCCGACAAGACCGCGATGAACCGCGGCCAGGTCCTCTATCGCGTCGCCGAGCTGATGGAGGGCCGGCGCGACCAGTTCGTCGCCGAGGTCGCGGCGGCGGAAGGCCTCCGGGGCGCGCAAGGCCCGCGACGGTCGTCGACCGGGCGATCGACCGCTGGGTCTGGTACGCCGGGCTGGGCCGACAAGATCGGCCCAGGTGCTCGGCTCGTCGAACCCGGTGCGCGGCGCCGTACTTCAACTTCACGGTCCCCGAGCCGACCGGCGTCGTCGGGATCGTCGCGCCCGAGACGTCGTCGCTGCTCGGGCTCGTCTCGCGGTCTCGCCGCCGCCGCTGGTCGCGGGCAATGCCGTCGTCGTCCTCGCGTCGGAGACGCGGCCGCTCGCCGGCGGTCACCCTGCCGGAGGTGCTGGCGACGTCGCGACGTGCCCGGCGGCGTCGTCAACCTGCTGACCGGGCTGAAGCGCGAGCTGGTCCCGGTCCTCGCCGCTCATGTCGACGTCGACTCGCTCGACGTCTGGGGCGCCGCCCGGACCTGCGGACCGAGGTCGAGCTGCTGGCGTCCGAGGACATCAAGCGGATCGCCCGGCGACCCGCGGGGGTCAGCGACGCCAGGTTCGACTGGTTGGACGACCGCGCCGCCGAACGTCCCGAGTGGATCGCGTCCTTGCCTGGAGATGAAGACCGTCTGGCACCCGATCAGGACCTGAGGCGCGTCTCGCTCCCGAGTTCAGGATCGTTCAGTATTGACTGAAACTTCCGAACGATTCTAGCATCACGACGTGACCGCCGCCGCCCTGACCGCCCAGAGCCGCTTCATCGAGGAGATGGGCCAGTTCCTGGGCGGCTACGGGATGACGCCGATGGCGGGCCGGATGTGGGGCTGGCTGCTCCTGTGCGACCCGCCGGAGCAGACCGCGGCGCAGATCGCCGAGGCGCCCTCCAGGCCAGCCGCGGCGCCGTCAGCGGCGCCGCCCGGATCCTGACGAGCCGCGGGGTTCATCCGGCGCACGACCCGCCGCGGCGACCGGCGCGAAGTACTTCAGGCTCGCCGGCCGAGGCGCTCGGATTCGATGCTCTCGAACGCCGGCGTGATCTACCGCCAGACTGCGGGTCATCGCGGATCACGGCCTCGAGGCCGTCGCAGGAGACGCCAGCGCGCGGGCCCGGATGCAGGAGTTCCACGACGTCATGGCGTTCATCGAGGTCGAGGTGCCTCGCGTCATCGACCGATTCTCGCCGAGCGCGAGGCCGTCGCGAACGAAGCGTCGGCGTGACGACGCGGAAGGGACAGGAGCCGGCACTCCCACCGGCGAAAGGACAGGCATGACCGCGATCATCCAGACCGAGAAGCTCACCAAGTCCTACGGCGAGCACCGCGGGATCATCGACATCGACCTCGAGGTCGACCGAGGGCGAGGCGTTCGGCTTCCTCGGCCCGAACGGCGCCGGCAAGACGACGACCATCCGGACGCCTGCTCGACCACATCCGCCCGACCGTCGGGCAGGGCGCTGATCTTCGGCATCGACACGACCGTCGACCCGATCGCGATCCATCGCCGGATCGGCTACCTGCCCGGGCGAGTTCGCCCTCTACGACAAGCTGACCGGCGGCCAGACGATCGAGTACTTCGCGAACCTCCGCGGCGGCGTCGACGCGGCCTACCAGGCATCAGCTCGATCGAGCGCCTCGACCTCGACCCGAGCCGCGAAGTTCAAGCGAGTACTCGAAGGGCAACAAGCAGAAGGTCGGCCTCGTCATCGCCCTCCAGCACCGGCCCGATCTGCTCATCCTCGACGAGCCGACGTCGGGCCTCGACCCGCTCGTCCAGCAGACGTTCTACGAGGTCATCCGCGAGGCGAAGGCCGAGGGCGCGGACGGTCTTCCTCTCGAGCCACATCCTCGTCCGAGGTCGAGAAGACCTGCGACCGGGTCGGCGATCATCCGCGACGGCCGTCTGGTCAAGGTCGACCGCGTCGAGGCGCTGCGCGACCTCGCCCACCACCAGGTCGAGCTGCGGTTCGCCGGCGACGTGCCGTCAGCGGCCTTCGCGGCGCTGCCGGGCGTCAGCGACGTCACGACCGACGACCACGTCCTGCGGCTGCGCGTCGCGGGCTCGATCACGCCGGTCGTCCGGGCGGCCGCCCAGCTACGAGCTCGCTCGACTTCGTGAGTCGCGAGCCGTCGCTCGAGGAGACCTTCCTCGCCGCAGTACGGCCGCGGGACCGGGCGAGGCGGCCTGACATGACGTCGGAAGTCGAGCGGCGACCGGCGCCCGTCGCGCCGGCGATCGTCGCCCCGTCCCTGCGCCCGCGCATCTACGGGTTCGGAGCATCTACGGCAAATCGATGCGCGATTCGCGTCGCGCCGTCCTCGCCATCGCGATCCTGCTGGGCCTGCTGCTCATCGGCGTGGCTACGCGATCGTCAGGAGTTCAACGCGCCGACTCGCGTCAGCAAGCTCGTCGCCGTGGTCGCGGTCGTGCCCGCGATCCTCGCCGGGCCTGGCCGGCGAGTCGTCAACGTCGAGCACCCTCGGCGGCTATCTCCAGTACAAGCTACGGGTCGTTCTTCCCGATCATCGTCAGCCTCTGGTCGGTCCTCGCCCTCTCCGGCGCTCGGCGACCGGAGGCGCGACGAGGCAGCATGGAGTTCGTCGCCGCCACGGCGACGTCCCGCCGCCAGGATCGCGCTCGAGGCTCTCCGCCCACCTGACCGGCCAGGCGATCGGTCGCCCTGGTCGTCTTCGCCGCCCTGTTCGTCGTCGGTCGATCCGTCCAACGGGTTGCCGGGCGACGAGATCACGGTCCAGATGGCGGCCGGCTACGCGATCTGGCTGTTCCTGCTCGGGATCGCCCGCCGGCGCGGTCGCGTTCGCGCTCGCGCCGTTCGTCGGGCCGCGGGTCGGCCGTCGGCGTCGCCGGGCGCGGTGATGTTCGGCGGGTTCATCCTCAACGGCTATCAGGCCGCGATCCCGGCGAATCGCGCCCCTGTGCCGAACCTGACCTGGTTCGGATGGACCGCGGAACCACGTTCCGCTCGCCGGGCAGTTCGACTGGGTGACGCTGCTGCCGGTCGCCGTGGTTGCTGATCGTCCTGCTTCATCGTCGGCGTCGAGGCCTTCGTCGCGACGCGAGATCGGCGCGACCGTCGCGCCATCCCGACGCCGAGCCTGCCACGGGCCCTCGTCGGCCTCCAGGGACCCACGGGTCGCGCCAAGCGCCGCCAGAAACCTGCCGAGCTCGATCGCGTGGGGCATCGGGATCGGGCTGTATGAGCTCGCGATCGCCGGCTCCGGCAAGTCGTTCATCGACGAACTCGGCAAGGCGACCGACTTCGTGAAGCTTGCTCAACCAGGTGTTCCCGGGCTTCGACATCCGATCCGTCGGCGGGTTCCTTCAGCTGCTCTTATGTCGAGTTCGGCCTGATCCTGGCGGGCCTCGCCGCGGCGACGCTCGTAGGTGTCTGGGCCGGCGACGAGACCTCCGGACGCCTCGAGATCTCTCGCGACGCCGCTGTCTCGTGCCCGGTGGGTCGTCTCGGGCGGCGTGGCGATCCTGATCGGGATCGTCGTGGTCACGGCCGTGGCGGCGCATCGGGATCGCGGTCGGCGCGGTCATTTCCGGCGGGGACATCGTCAGCCGGTCGTCGGATCGCTCGTGAACGCGCTCTGCGCGGCCGCGCTTGCGGGCATCGGCATCGCGATCGGCGGCGTCTTCGGATCCGGCTACGCGGCCCCGGCCGTGGCGGTCATCACCGTCTGACGTGGTTCCTCGACATCCTTGCCCCCGCCTTCCAAGCTCCCGGAAGCGGTCCATGCCCTCGCCCTCACGTCCCACTACGGCTTCACGATGCTGGGCCAGTGGGATCCGGTCGGGATCGTCGCGTCCGTCGTCACTGGCGGTCGGGGGCGTCGCCCTCGGCGCATGGGGCTTCCGGCGGCGCGACCTCCGCGGGTAGGCTGTCGCGCATCCGCACGCCATCGCCGCGTTGCGACCTGCGCTCCTCGCTCACGCGCGCTTCGAGCGCGCTCGCTCCGGTGCTCCGGTCGCGCCTTGCCGCTGACGCACGTCTGCGCGACGAACGCAGTCGGACGCCGGATCGATCCGTCGAGGCGCGCGCTTCGGCCCCTCGCCGGTCAGGCGGCCGCGATAGCATCGGGGCGTGGCCCCGATCGTCTTCGTCCTCGTCGCCGGCGCCGCGCTGTCTCCACGTCACGTGGAACGTCCTGCTCAAGTCCGCCGGCGACCCGCTCCGGGCCGCCGCGGTCGGGATGACGGCCGCGCTGGTGCTCTGCCCGACGGCGCTCGTCGCCTGGCTCGCCGTCGGTCGTCCCGCGATCCCGGCGGAGGTGCTCCCGCTCGCGATCGCCTCAGGCGCGCTCGAGGCCGCCTATTTCGCCTTCCTCGCCGCCGCGTATCGCCGCGGCGACCTGTCGCGTCGATCTATCCGATCGGCGCGTGGGTCCGCACCGCTGCTGACGGTGCTCATCGGGGTCGTGATCCTCGCGCGAGCGGCTCGACCCGGCGGGCTACGTGGGCGTCGCCTGCCTGCTGGTCAGGATCCTTGCCCTCCAGCGGCCGTGGCGGTACCTGCGGGCGGCGGGTCGGGAGAGTCGGGCGCTGCGGGCTTCGCCCTGTTGACCGGGGTGATGATCTCCGGCTACTCCGCGGTCGACTCGGTCGCGGTCAAGCAGATCCGAGCCGTGGATCTACGCGGCGTTGATGTGGGCCAGCTGCGTGGTCTTCCTCCTGGGCTATGTCTGGGCGCGCGGCAGGTCGCATCGAACCGGCGAGCGACCCTCGTCGTGGACGCTGGGCCGGGCGCGTCGGTCGCGCTCGCGGTCGGCGACCCGGGCGAGGAGATCGACTCGCAGCAGCCCGCCTTCGCCGCCCGGCGTCGCCGCGATCGGCGGGCTCATCACTCTGGCCGCCTACCTGCTGATCCTCTTCGCCTACAGCGTGGCGCCGTTGACCGCTGTCGCGCCGCTCCGCGAGATCCGCGATCATCCTCGCGTCCGGCTGGGGCGCGCTCCCGATGCGCGAGGCGACCGGCGGACGCGATGCGAGCCGGCGGATCGGCGCGGCAGGGCTGGTCCTCGTCGGCGCGGTCCTGCTGGCGCTGGCCTGACCGATGGCCGATCTCGACGGACTCGCCACGGATCCCGCCCGGATCGAGCCCGGCCGGCTCGTCGAGCGGCTGCGGGCGATCGATCAGTGGCGCGCGCGGCGGACAAGGGCGAGGATCGAGGTCGTCCAGGCGCCCGGCCGCGTCAACCTGATCGGCGAGCACACCGACTACAACGACGGGTTCGTCATGCCGGCCGCGATCGGGCTCGAAGTGCGGCTGGCCGTCCTCCCGACCGAGGACCGCGAGGCGATCGTCACCCTCGACGAGACGGGCGAGACGGCGTCGTTCGACCTCGACGCGATCGGCCCGCCCACCCGGACCTGGATCGGCCACGTCGCCGGGACGGCCTGGGCGCTCGGCGAGGCGGATTCGCGATCCGCGGGTTCCGCGGCCTACTGGGCTCGACCGTGCCCCGCAGCGCCGGCCTGTCGTCGTCAGGCCGCGCTCGAGATGGCGCTCGGCCCTCGCCGCTGCTCGGGCCGGTGAGCACGGTCTCGGCCGCGCGGCGGGCCGCCCTCGGCCAGCGGGCCGAGAACGGCTACGTCGGAGCGTCCAGTCCGGGGTGATGGACCAGTTCGCGTCGGCGGCCGGCGTCGCCAGGCAGGCGATCCTGCTCGACTGCCGCGTCGCTCGACGTCACGGCACGTGCCGCTGCCGGCGCGACCTCCGCTCGGTCGTCTGCCACAGCGGCTCGTCGCACCGGCTCGAGACGTCGGAGTACAACCAGCGCCGGGCGGAATGCGACCGGCGCCGGTCGCGGAGATCCGGCGACTGACGCCGACCGTCATCGCGGGCTCCGCGACGCGACCCGTCGCTCGCCGCGCGGCCCGCGGATGGACGAGGTCGCCGCCCGGCGCACGTCACGTCGTCGAGGAGGATCCTCCGCGTCCACGAGGCGGAGGTGGCGCCTGCGCGCCGGCGACCTGGCCGAGGTCGGCCGCCTGTTCGCGCGAGCCACGCTCCCTCCGCGACCTGTGCGCAGTCGAGCGTCGCCGGAGCTCGACGCGCTTGTCGGATCGCGACCGTCGGTGCCGGGGTCGTCGCGCGCCCGCCTGACCGGCGCCGGCTTCGGCGGTCGACCGATCAACCTCGTCCGTCCTGAGGCGACGACGCCTGGCGGCGGCCGCGGTCGAGTCGCCGACTACCCCCGCCCCGAACCGGCCTGACGCCGGGGAGTGATCAGGTCGGGCGCCAAGTCGCCAGCGTAACCGATCGACTGATCAGGAGAGATCGGGCAGGACGTTGCACCGCCAGTGGCCACGTATCTCGGCGGCCGTCGTTCCCCGGTCTGGCCCGAACATCGGCTATAGCCGCCGTCGAATCGGCGCCGAGGTCGCGGTCTGTCTCCGGGTCAGACCGCCTCGAGCACGAACAGCCGCGCCCAGAAGTCGCCGCAGCTCGGCGGCCTCGATGGCGCTCCAGCGTCGAACATGCAGCCCGATCGGCTTCCAGGTCGTCGCCGCGGCCGGACGGCGCGTTCGCGCGCGCGATCAGCCGCCGCCGTCATCGCATGGCCGAGCCGATCGACCCGGTACCCGGCTCCGGGTCGAGCCCGCGCAGCGCAGATCGGTTCGGCCGCCCGGCGCCGGCCGGTTCAGCGTCGCGGTAGAACCCGACGACGGCCCGCGACGGTCGTCGGGCGACCGCCATCCAGCGCCGTCCGTGTTGCCGTCGCCTCGAACGGGCTGCGCGAGCCGGACGGACCGGCCCGCGCTGGAGCAGCGTCGCGATGCTCGCGTGTAGAAGGCGACCTGCCTGCGGATCGCGGCCCGCTCGGCTTCGGTCAGCGCGGTCGTGTCCAGCTCGTACCCGAAGCACGCCGAAGAACGCGACCGGCGGCCCGGGTCGCCAGCGGCGTCATCCGCCCGGTCTGGTGGTTCGGGGCCGCCAGCGACGTGGGCGCCCATCGAGCTCAGCGGATAGGCGAACGGACGTGCCCCACTGGATCGCGCAGCCGCTCGATCGCGTCGGTGTCGTCGCTCGTCCAGGCCTGCGGCGCGTACGCGAGCATGCCCGGGTCGAACCGGCCGCCGCCGCTGGCGCACGACTCGAACAGGATGTCCGGGAAGGCCGCCGTCAGCCGGGCGTACAGGTCGTACACGCCGAGGATGTAGCGGTGGAAGAACTCGCCCTGGCGGTCGGCCGGCGAGCGCCGTGGCTGAACGGCTCGGTGATCGTCCGGTTCATGTCCCACTTGACGTACGAGATCGGCGCGCTCGCGAGGACCTCCGGACAGCACGCCGAACGAGGTGGTCGACGACCTCGGGCCGCGACAGGTCGAGGACGAGCTGCTGGCGGCTCTCGGTCCGCGGCCGGCCCGGGACGCCGATCGCCCAGTCCGGGTGCGCCTCGAACAGCTCGGCTCCGCTCGCTGACCATCTCGGGCTCGATCCAGATCCCGAACCGGAGCCCGAGCGCCTCGACCTGGCGGCCGAGGCCGTCGAGCCCGTCGGGCAGCTTGCGCCGGTCGACGACCCAGTCGCCGAGCGACGAGTCGTCGTCGTCGCGCTCGCCGAACCAGCCGTCGTCGAGCACGAACAGCTCGACCCCGAGGTCGCGCGCGGCGATCGCGATCCGAGCAGCTTCGCCTCGTCGAAGTCGAAGTAGGTCGCCTCCCAGTTGTTGACGAGGACCGGTCGCGGCGCGGTCGCGCCAGGTGCCGCGGGCGAGCCGCTCGCGGTACAGGCGATGGAGCGCATCGCTCATCGCGCCGAGCCGGTCGTCCGAGTGGACGAGCGATCGCCTCCGGGGTGGCGAAGGTCGGCGCCCGGCTGCGAGCGTCCAGCTGAAGGTGCTCGGGCTGATCCCGATCCGGACGCCGGGTCGTGTCGAACGGCGTCGACCTCGGCCTCGGCGAGGAAGTTGCCCGAGTAGACGAGGCTGAAGCCGATCGCCTCGCCGTCGTCCTCGGTCGTCGTCGGCGCGGCGCAGGGCGACGAACGGGTTGTGCATCGCGGCTCGACGGCGCCGCGGTCGCTGCGAGACCGACTGGCGGCCCGTGGCGCAGCGGCCGTCGTGACGACGTGGCTCTCGCGGGCCCAGTGCGCCGCTGAGCTGGACGAGCTCCCAGTCGGCGTCCGGCAGGTCGACGTGACGAGGCTCATCACGCCGGTCGAGCCGGACGGCGGCGTCGCCCCGTCGTTGCGGATCCGGGCGCTCCGGGCGACCGCCGGGCCGGTCGCGGAAGATCGTGTACGACAGCTCGACGACGAGGCCGCTCCGCTCGTCGGCGAGGTCGATCTCGAGCGGTCGTCCGCCTCGTCGTCCGGCCTCGGCGTACGTCGCGGGCAGCCGTCGGCGAGCGGCCGGCTTGCCGGCGAGGACGCGGTGCTCGCGGTAGGCGAGCTCGAGGACGGTCGAGCCGTCGGGCTGCTCGACGACCAGGCCCGGGACGCGGTAGTCGCCGCCCCCGGCGTCGGGTATTCGAGCGCGACCGGGATCGCCGAGCGCGGTTCGAGAACCCGTCGAACGGCCGCGGCACGAGGTGGCCGGTACGACCGGCCGGTCGCCAGCGGCAGCGCCGAGATGGAGGATGGCCGAGCGCGCCGTTGCCGTGGATCCCGATGGACGTAGGCTGAGCCGGCCGTTGCGAGAGGTGGAGCTCGCGGGTCCTCCGCGCGACCACTGACGATCGGCAGTCGCTCGGGCCCGGCCCGGCACGGTCCCGTTCGAGCGCCCACGCCCAGCGGTACGTCGCCGGCGCGAGGACCGGTACTCCGCGCCAGCGTGTCCGGACCGCAGCTCGCGGTTCCGAGCCCGCGATGGGCAGCGTCCACGATGGACGATCGTCTCCGGGCCGAGCGACGAGGTCGATGTCGTGGGTCGCGTCCGCGAGGTCCGCGGTCGCGCTGGTGCGTCGCCGAGACCTGCAGCGGCCGGTCGAACGTCAGCCGGATGCCGTCCGCCCGGCGCCGTCGGCGTCAGCTCGAGCCGGCGGACGTCGGCCGTGGCCGCCGTTCTCCTGCGGGCCGGACGTACGGGACCGTGAGGTCCGTCACGGACGACCGACCAGCGGCCGAGCCAGGCCACCGCGCTTGCGGTCCGGGTACGTACTCCTGCGGTCCGCGACCCGAGCCAGCGCGCGGTCCTCGAAGCCCGCGACGGTCTCGAAGGCGAGCCCGACGCGCGCGGACGTCGTCGAGGTGCGTCGGGGAGCGATCGCGGTCTCGTCGACGAGGAGGCCGCCGTCTGGCAGGCAGCGTGTGGGTCGGCCGTTCGTGGCGGACGATCGTGTGCCGCCGCCGGTCCGGAGCTCGGCGGTGACGACGGTCGCGGGTCGCACGTCGCGCTCGAGGGCAGACGAGGCGCCGCTCGAGCCGGTCGAGGCCCTGGCTCCGCCCAGCGGCGGGCCATCCCGCCGATCCGGTCGTTGTCCGTCGGCGCTCGCCAGAGGCGTCGGCTCGGGGTGAGCGCGCGAGGAACGGGTGGACGAGCCGCCCGTCGTCGTCGACGGCATGGAGCGACGTCGGGGTCTGCGTCGGCCGCCGGCTCCGGCAACGCTGCGGTCGGCCCTCGCCTCAGGACGACCTGCCCACAGCCCAGACCTCGAGACCGGCCGCCGCCCACGGCTCGTCCGCCGCGGTCGCGATCGAGGATCGTCAGGAGCCACTTCGCGTCCGTCGTCGGCCGACGGCGCCGTCCAACCCGGACGAGGTCGCCGCGCGACGCTCGCCGGGTCCTACCACCGGCAGCGGCAGCGACCCGCCGCGCGATCCGCTCGCCGTCGGCGGTGGTCGCCACGCTCGCCGTGAGGCCAGCCGAGATCGCTGACGTGCCTGGCGGTTCTCGACCTCGATCGTCCCGCTCGAGACCGTGTCGTCGGTCCCGGCGAAGCGGACCGGCGCGGCCAGCCGGCTGGTGCTCCCACATGGCCGGCTTCGGCCGGCGGTCCGGCCAGACCAGCCCGTCGCATACGAAGTTGCCGTCGTTCGGCTCGTCGCCGAAGTCGCCGCCGTAGGCCCAGCGCGTCCGGCCGTCGGGCAGCGTCTGGACCAGGCCGTGGTCCCAGAACTCCCAGATGAACCCGCCCTGGAGCCCGGGCGTCGACTCGATCGCGTCCCAGTACTCGGCCAGGCGTCCCGTTGCTGTTGCCCATCGCGTGGCTGAACTCGCACATGATCAGCGGGTGGCGCTGCAGCGCCCGACCGGGCGTGGTCGACGATCGCCGAGATCGGCGGTACATCGGGCAGGTCGAGGTCGCTGACGCCCTGGTCGCTCGGTCCAGTCGTAGCGGATCGCGCCCTCGTAGTGGAGCGGCCGCGATCGGATCGTAGCGCCGCAGCCAGGCGGCGGCCGCCTCGTGGTTCGAGCCCGTAGCCGGACTCGTTGCCGAGCGACCAGAGCGATGACCGACGGCGTGGTTCTCGTCGCGCACGGCCATCCGCGACACGCGGTCGACCCACTGCCGACAGGTAGCGGTGGTCGTCGCACAGCGTGCTCTGGAAGGCGTGCGATCTCGATGTCGGCCTCGTCGATGACGTACAGGCCGAGCTCGTCGGTCAGGTCGAGGAAGGCCGGGTCGTTCGGGTAGTGCGAGGTCCGCACGGCGTTGAACCCGAACTGCTTCATCAGGACGAGGTCGCGCGCGCATCGACTCGCGCGAGATCACCCGTCCGGTGTGCTGGTCGAAGTCGTGGCGGTTGACGCCCGCGGATGAGGACGCGGCGGCCGTTGAGCAGCAGGTCCAGGCCCGCTGATCTCGACCCGGCGGAAGCCGATCCGCTGGCGGGTCTCCTCCGCCACCGCGCCGGACGGGTCGCGGAGGGTGACGCCGGATCTTCGAGATGGGTACGCTCCGGCGACCACGGGGTCACGCTCTGCGAAGGTCAGCCGGTCCGAGACGACGCCGACGCCGCCGGCGGGTCGAACCAGGCGTGGAGCGCCGGCCAGCCGGTCCCGTCCTCGTCGGCTCCGCTGGGCCGTGCGCCGTGCGTGACAGCAGATCCGGCCTCCGGGCCCCGCGATCGCAGGCCCGCCTCGAGCGGCGTCCGCGTCGGGATGGCGTGACCGGCCCGGTGCCGCCGATCGCGACCTCGGCCGTCCAGCCGGGCCCGGGGTCGCCCTCGAGCGAGCCCGACCTCGATCCGCAGGTCGAGCGTGCCCGTCGTCAGGTCCTCCGCGAGCCCGCCGATCGCCCGGACGTCCGGCGAGCCAGACCGGGCCCGTCGCGATAGAGGAACACGGACGCGGGTGATCCCGCCGTGCCACCACTGGTCCTGGTCCTCGACGTACGTCGCGTCGGACCACTTCACGACCCGCAGCGTCAACCGGTGCGGGCCGGCTCGGCGAGGGCGTCCGTCACGTCGAACTCCGCCGCGAGGTGCGAGTCCTCGCCGATGCCCGACGTCGCTCGCCGTCGATCGACGCGATCAGGACGCTCTCCGCCGCGCTCGACGTGGAGCACGATCCGGCTGGCCGGCGCCAGCCGTCCGGTGCCTCGATCTCGCGCTCGTAGACGCCGGTCGGGTTGTCGTCCGGGATGTCCGGCGGGAAGCCCGGGAACGGCATCTGGACGTTCGTGTAGTGGGGAGATCGTCGAAGCCCTGCCGTGGTCCAGCAGCCCGGGACTCGCGGCCTCCGCCCAGTCCGTCGCGGGCTCGGTGTCCGGCGCGCGGAGGAGCTGGAAGCGCCACGTCCCGTCGAGCTCGACGCGGTTCGCCGGGTCGTCGTGGCGGAGCGTGTGCATCGGCAGGCGATGGAGGCTCGTCAGCTGCGGGTCGCGCCAGGGCGCGCCGTTCCGACGCCGGCAAGGGCGAGGGTCATCGCGGGTCCTTCCAGGCGTGGCGGGCGATAGCCCAGGAGCTCGCGGGCATGGCTGATCGCGAGGAGGCTCTCGCGGCCCACGATCGGCCGCTGGAGCGGGACGTCGGGGAACACCTCGGCGAGGCGAGGTCCGCGCTGTCGCGGTCCATCACGGTGTCCGCGGCCGCGAGGATGCAGACCTCGGCGCCGGTCGTCGAGCCTTCCAGCGGCCGAGGCGGCAGGCCGCCGCGACGTCCCGGCGCGTCCACGTAGCCCCAGAGGTTCCACTTCCGGACCCGCGCGTCGTCCTGCCACGTCGGGAACCGGTCGTAGTCGGCCGGCTCCATGATGTCTCGAGATCCGGCAGCTTCGACGAAGGGAATGCCGCTCTGGCGATGGAGCTGCTCTCGCCAGCGTCTCCCCGACCAGCTTCGAGAGCGGCGTAGGAGCTCCGGCCGCGGGGTGATCGTCTCGTCGATCGGGCGAAGTCCGGCGGCCGGTCGAACGGCCGCCCAGGACCGTCTCACTGGACGCCCAGACCACCCGACCGACACCGGCCGCCACCGCCGCCTGGAAGACGTTCCACGTGGAGACCGTGTTGATCCGGAAGGTCTCGTTGTCCGGCCGGAGTCGGGCGCCGGATCGCTCGAAATGGACGATCGCGTCGGCCCCGCGGACGACGTCGCGGACCTGGCCGGCGTCCGTGAGGTCGGTCCGGATGAACCGTAGTTCGGGCGTGCCGTCCGGCACTGAGGTCGACGTTGACGACCCGTGGCCGTGCTCACGTAGGTCGCCGGACGACCCAGCGGCCGCCCTTGCCGGAGCCGCCGGTGACGCAGACGATCCGCAATCGGCCGCTGTAGCCCTGGTACCATCCTGAGCGTCAGTCCTGCTCACGAACTGCTTCGACAGCATCAGGTACACGATGATCGTCGGGCAGGGCGACGAGTGAACGCGGCCGCCGCCGAGCTGGTTGTGGTCGGTGAAGAACGCGCCCTGGAGGTTGTTGAGGGCCGACGTGATCGGCCGCTTGTCGCCGGTCCTCATCAGGCAACAGGGCCCAGAAGAAGTCGTTGTAGATGAACGTGAACTCGAGGGTCGCCAGCGCCGCCAGGGCCGGCCGGCAGAGCGGGCAGGATGATCTCCTGCCGGTAGATCGTCCAGAGCGAGCGCGCCGTCGACGAGCGCGGCCTCCGTCAGCTCCTCGAGATCGTCTTCATGTAGTTGCTGAGCACGAAGGTGCGAAGCCGGTCTGGAAGACGACGTTGATCAGGATGATCCCGACGTACGAGTCGTAGATCATCCCGTCGTCGCTCGAGCGGCCGCGGCAGCGGTAGCAGCAGGTAGATCCGGTAGAGCGGCACGATGATGACCTGCGGCGGCAGCAGGTTGCCGGCCGTGAACAGCATCGAGCAGCGGCAGGTTCAGGCTGAAGCGTGAACCGCGAGAACACGAAGCCGAGCATCGACGAGACGAACAGCGTGAGGTGCACCGCCGGGATCGCGATGATCAGCGTGTTGATGAAGTAGCTCGGCAGCTCGGCCTCGTTCCAGGCCGCTACACGAAGTTGTCGAGGCGTCAGCGCTCGCGGCAGCGACACGTAGCCGTCGAGCGACGTGTCGCCGATACGGCCGGAGGGCCGTGTACAGCGTCCAGCGCGATCGGGAACAGCCAGACCAGGGCGAGCGCGCGATCAGGAAGGCGTGGAGCGGCCAGCGCCAGCTGCTCGACCGACGCGCCGACGTCACGGCCGACGGGCGGTCGACGCCGGCGCGGCTGGTCATCCCGTGTCCGCCCGCATCGTCCGGATCAGGAAGATCACGATCGGCACCAGCGACAGGACCAGCAGGACGACGGCGATCGCCGACCCGAACCCGATGCAGGCTCGCCTCGCTGATGCTGTTGTTGGTGATGAGGATCGACGAGCAGCTCGAGGCCGTTCTTGCCCTGGTTGATGATGTAGACGATGTCGAACGCGCGCAGCGACTCGATGACGGTCACGACGATGATGACGACGTTGATCGGCCGCATGACCGGGAAGACGACCCGGAAGAAGGTCTGGCGCTGGCGTTGGCGCCGTCGATGCGCCGCCGCCTCGCGGAGCGTCGGGTCGACGCTCTTGAGCCCGGCCAGGTAGAGGACCATCACGTAGCCGACGTGGCGCCAGCCGGCCGCGACCAGGACGGCCCAGATGTTGAGCGACGGGTTGCCGAGCCAGTCGATGACGTTGTTCTGGCTCGGTCCGGCCGAGGACGCTGTTGATGAACCCCTGCGAGGTGTACATGCAGCTCCCAGATGAACCCGACGACGGCCAGCGACAGCACGACCGGGATGAAGAACGCGCTCTGGTAGATCCGCGTCCCGCGCATCTCGCGGTCGAGCAGGACCGCGAGGAAGATGCCGATCGGCGTGGCGATGAACACCAAGACGCAACAGCCACAGGACGTTGTGCCAGACGGCGGGCCAGAAGAACGGGTACGGCGTGAACAGCGTCTCGTAGTTCTTGAGGCCGATGAAGTTCTTCGGCGGTGAGCGCGGCGTGATCCCGCGCCAGTTGGTGAACGACAGGCACGATCGAGGCGAGCGTCGGCAGCCAGATCAGCGCAGATGCACAGGAAGGTCGGGATGCCGACCATCAGCGCCATGGTCAGCCTTGTCGCCGGCGGGTCAGGATCGAGTATAGCCGGCTCCGCGCGCGCGGAGCGGCGACCGCCCCGCCGGTTGGGGGATCCGGCGGGGCGGCGGATGCGGTTGCGGTCTCGACCCTGACATCGGCGTCAGGATAGCCGTGGCAGATGCAGTGCTCGGATCGACGGAGGCGGCAGCGAGTCCCAGAAGTCCTGGATGGTCTTCTGGTACGCGGCCAGGTCCTGGGTCGGGTTGGCCAGGAACTTCTGGAGGAAGCTCTGCATGCCGTTCGACCCGGCGAAGTCCGGCGCGCGTGTCGCGGTCGAGGAACTGGGTGATCCGCTGGCCTTGCTGACGATCTCGACGGCCTTCTTCTGGAGGTCGGTGTAGCTTGCTGGTGTCGGCGTCCTTGGCCGTCGGGATGCGCCCGGCTGGTTCTTGAAGATGATGACCTGGGTCGAGCCCTTGGCCCAGAACTCGAGATAGCGCCTTGGCGGTGTCCGTCTCGGTCGCGAGGTTCGGTGACTTGGCCGCGATCTGCCAGGTGTCGATCGGCGCGTCGAGCGCGCCCTCGGCGTCGTACTGCGTGCCGAGGGTCGGGAACGCGAAGAAGTCGAGGTCGGCGAGGTCGGCCGGATTCTTCGTCGCGGCGAACTGCGCCGGAGACGAACAGGCCGAGCAGGTACATGCCCGGACTTCTTCTGGACCAGCGTGTCGGCCGCGTTCTGCCACGTCAGGCCGGCGTAGTCCTTGGCGTGGAACGGCAGGATCTCCGCCCACTTCTGGAAGACGGCCGTGACCTTCGGGTCGGTCCACTTCTCCTTGCCGGCCATCAGGCCGACGTGGAAGTCGTAGCCGTTGAGCCGGAGGTTGAGGATGTCGAACGTGCCCATCGCCGGCCAGCCGTCCTTGTCGCCGAAGGCGATCGGGGTGAGGCCGTCGCGTCTGCATCTTCGTGGCACAGGGCCTTGAGGTCGTCCCAGGTCGTCGGGACGGTGTAGCCCTTCGTCCGCGAAGACGCTCTTCCGGTAGAAGACCGCCCACGGGTAGTAGTCGACCGGGATGCCGTAGACCTTGCCGTCGTTGCCGACGACCGACTTGCGCGAAGCCCTCGGTGTAGTTGTCCTTGACCTTGCGCCCAGACGTCGTCGATCGGCGACGTTGAGGCCCTGGTCGGCGAAGAACTTCATGCGGAAGCCGGAGAACCACGTGTAGGCGGTGTCCGGCGTGCCGCCGAGGTAGTTCGTGATCTGGTCCTGGAACGTGCTGTGGTCGACGGTGTTCATCTTCGACGGCGATGCCGGTCGCCGTCGGTGAACGCCGCGTTGATGGCCTCCATGCCGGTCTTGCTCACCCGGATCCGAGTGGTTGCTGCCGATGCTGATGCTGACCCGGTCGCGGCGGCTGCGCGGCGCGCCGCCGCCCGTGCGCGCCGCGCGGCGGTGCGGCGCCGCGCTGGCGGCGGTGCTCGCCGCGGGCGCAGCAGGCCGCGATCAGGCCGAACGGCCGCGAGGCCGGCGACGCCGGCCATCGCGCCGAGGACCCGGCGTCGCCGGTGATGAACCGGTTGCTCGGGACGACCGCCGGCGATGCGGCGCCTCGATGGGTTCGCCATGGCTCGCTATCCTCCTCCGGGACGCCTGCCCGACAAAATCCGACAGGATCAGCCGGATTGTCATTGCCTGCAAGCCGATGGTGTCAAGGCATGCGACAACTGGTGGTCGGCGTTCGATCTCGTTGACTTTGTGGCGAGTAGTGACGGCAATCTTTGCTCGACAGGAACGGGCGAGCGAGGTGTCGCAGTGATGACCTGGCCCCGGTCGGATCAGGCGTGGTCGGACTGATGCTCGCCCGACAACGCCAGGCGTTCGATCCTGCGATCGCGTCCGCGAGGACGGGGGCGGTCCGCGTCGCCGACCTCGTCCGCGACCTCGGCGTCTCCGACATGACCGTCCGGCGCGACCTCGAGATCCTCGACGAGCGCGGGCTGCTCGAGAAGGTCCACGGCGGCGCGACGTCGCTCGCCGGGCACGGCGCCTGTTCGAGCCCGGGTTCGCCGCCAAGTCGGCGCTCCAGCAGAGCCGAGAAGGACGCCATCGCCGACGCCGGCGGTCGGCCCTCGTCGAGCCCGGGATGGCCGTCGGCGTCTCGGCCGGGCACGACGACCTACGCCCTGGCCCAGCGACTCGGCGACGTCCCGGGCCTGACCGTGGTGCACCAACTCGGTCCGGGTCGCGGACGTCCTCCACCAGGTCGGGCGCAGCGACCAGACGATCATCCTGACCGGCGGGGTCCGGACGCCGTCGCGACGCGCTCGTCGGGCCGTTCGCGGTCGCCGCGCTCCGGACCGTCCACGTCGACCTCGTCTTCGTCGGCGTCCACGGCATGGACCCGCGGTCCGGGTTCACCTGCCCGAACCTCCTCGAGGCGGACACCGACCGGGCGCTCGATCGACGGCCGGCCGCCGCCTGGTCGTCGTGCGCCGACTCGATTCAAGTGGGGCGTCATCGGCATCAGCTCGATCGCGCGGCTCGACCAGGCCGACGTGCTCGTCACCGACGCCGGCCTCCGGCCGAGGCGCGGATGATCGCTGGCGGACGCGGTCCGCGAGCTGCATCGCCCTGGATCGTGGCACCCGGTCCGCTCGCGCCGCTGGTGGACGCGTCGGCCGGCGCTCGACGGCCTCGCCCGGCCGAGCCGGGACGTGGACGGCCGGCTCGGCGGACGACGCCACCGTCGGCGCTGCGGCGACTGCTGCCCGTCGAGCTCGCGACGCGACCCCACCGCCGCTACAACCCGCTCATCGACGAGTGGGTCCTGGTCTCCGCCGGCGCAACCGACGGCCGTGGCTGGGCCGGCGCGAGGGAGCCCGAACCGGAGCAGCCGCGCCGCCTACGACCCGGACCTGCTACCTGTGCCCGGGCAACCGCGCGCGTCAACGGCGACGTGCAACCCGGACTACGCCGAGACGTTCGTCTTCACCAACGACTTCGCGGCGCTGCGGCCGGACGTCCTCGACCGCGGCGTGTCGACGACGGCCTGCTCCGCGCCGAGGGCGAGCGCGGGCTCGTGCCGGGTCGTCTGCTTCTCGCCGCGCCACGACCTGACGCTCGGCCGCGATGGCGCCCGACGGACGTCCGGCGCGTCGTCGACGTCTGGGCCGACCAGACCGACCGAGCTCGGCGCGCGACTACCGCTGGGTCCAGGTCTTCGAGAACCGCGGCGAGGCGATGGGCGCGTCGAACCCGCACCCGCACGGCCAGATCTGGGCCGGCACGGCGCTGCCGCGGCGAGGCGGCCCGCGAGGACGCGACGCCAGGCGCGCGTCACCTCGGCCGCGACCGGGCGCCGCCTGCTCCTCGACTACGTCGGCCGCAGGAGCACGGCGGCGCAGCGGGTCGTCGTCGAGACCGACGACTGGCTGGTCGTCGTCCCGTTCTGGGCGGCCTGGCCGTTCGAGACGCTCGCTGATCGCTGCCAGCGGCCGGCCGCGCGCCTGCCGAGCTCGACGACGGCGCGGCGCCGCGACGGCCTCGCCGACGTCGCTGATCGCGAGCTCGCTCGGCCGCTACGACGGCCTGTTCCGGCCGGCCGTTCCCGTACTCGATGGGCTGGCACCAGGCGCCGTTCGGCGACGAGCGCGACCGACGCACTGGCAGGTCCACGCCCACTTCCTGTCCGCCGCTGCTCGACGGCCACGCGCCCGCAAGTTCATGGTCGGCTACGAGCTCGCTCGCCGAGACCCAGCGCGACCTGACCGCCGGAGCAGGCGGCCCAGCGCGCTGCGGGACGCGTGCGGCGGTGGCGCGGGCAGGCGCCGCCGCTGACGTCGGGTCGCTCGATGGACGGGACCGCGGGCCGGGACGGGGCCGGCCCGGCGCGTTGAGGGCACTCGTCTATCCGCGGACCCGGCTCGATGCCGCTCGAGGACCGGCCCGAACCGTCCGCCGGCCCGGGCGCGGCGTCATCGTCGCGGTCCGCGCGTCCGGGATCTGCGGCTCGGACGTCCACGGCTTCACCGGGCTCGACGGGCCGGCGGCGGGTCGGCGTCGGTGATGGGCCACGGGCGGCGGGCGACGTCGTCGACGGTCGGCCCCGGGCGTCAGTCGGCTGCGAGCGGCGACCGGGTCGTACCTCCGCTCGATCCTGTCCGTGCGGCCGTGCGACCGTTGCCGCCACGGCCAGCCGAACGTCTGCCTCGATCCGGCAGGGCCTCGGGATGCAGTTCGACGGCGCGCTACGCCGAGCGGGTCGTCGTTCCCGGGCGCTGCTGGCGGACCGCTCCCGGCACGCCTGTCGTTCGAGGACGCCGCGCTCGTCGAGCCGCTCGCGGTCGCCCGATGCACGCCGTGGACGATCACGCCGTTCGAGCCTCGGCGGACTCGGTCGTGATCGTCGGCGCGGGCGCGATCGGGCTGCTGACGCTCCTCGCCGTCCGCCGGCGCCGGGGCCGGGACTCGATCATCGTCACCGACCGCGACCCGCACCGGCTCGGCGTGCGCGAGGCGCTCGGCGCGGACCGGACGTATCGACGTCACCGACCGGCGGATCCGGTCGCGAGCCGTCGCTCGCCGCGACCGACGGACGCGGCGCGGACGTCGTGCTCGGGCGGTCGGGATTGCCGCCGACCGTCGCCCAGTCGATCGCGGTGGCCCGGCCCGGCGGGCGGGTGACGTGGATCGGCAACTCGGCGCCGGAGGTGCGCTGCCGATGCAGCAGCTCGTGACCCGCGAGCTGACCAGTCCGCGGCGCCTACGGGTTCGTCGACGAGTTCGAGGCGGCGATCCGACGCGCTCGCCGTCGGCTGGATCGACGCCCGGCCGACTGATCGAGCAGCGTGCGCCGCTTGCTCGAGCAGGGCGGACCTGTTCCGGCGGCTGGCGGCCGCGAGCCGTCGCCGGCGGTCAAGGTCGATCCTCGGCCCCGAACGGCGCCTGGGCCAGTGAGCGCGTGCGACGGCGAGCATCCGGTTCGGGATCGTCGGCGCCAGGCTCGTCGCGGCCAGTCACTGCGCGGCGGCCCTCGCGCGGATCCCGGGGCGCGCGCGTCGCGCCGTCCGGGTCCTCGCCGGGCTGCGGATCGAGCGCGGCCCAGGCTCGCCGCTGACGCACGCGGCGCGTCGCCGCCGACCTCGACGAGCTGCTGGCGCATCGATCGCGGCGGTCGACGCGATGTCATCGATCTGTGCACGCCGCATCCGCTCCACGCCGAGCAGGCGATCGCTGCCGCCGAGGCCAGAGCCTGCCACGTCGTCGTCGAGAAGCCGATGGCCCTGACCGCCGCCAGACTGCGCGCGCGATGATCGCTGCGGCCGAGCCAGGCAGGCGTCGTCCTGTCGGTCATCAGCCAGCGGCGCTGGTACGCGCCGGCACGCCGCGGTGAGAGCCGCGATCGACGACGGCCGGATCGAGCCAGCCGGCCCTCGCAGCCGTCGAGGGTCCTCGGCTGGCGCGGCCGCCGGGTACTTACGCGATGGACGCGCTGGCGTGGCACGCTGGGTCGGGCGAGGGCGGCGGCGTCCTCGTCAACCAGGCCGTCCACCACCTCGACCTGCCTGCACTGGTTCCTCGGCGCCGGCGGTCGAGGTCGACGGCTGGACGCAAACGTGAACCATCCGGAGATCGGAGGGTGGAGGACACGCGCCGTCGCGGTGGTCAGTTCGCGAGCGGCGCCTCCGGCATCGATCGTCGCCAGCAACGCGCCAGCAGCCGGGCCTGCATGGCCGCGATCCACGTCCACGGCACGCATCGGTCGGCGTCGTAGAGACGGATCGCGGCTCGATCTTTCGTCGCCGGCGATCACGCCGCCAGCGAGCCGCGCCAGCGACATCTCTGGACGATCGCCGGGCGAGGAGGACGATCGCGGAGCGCGCTGGACGGACCGAGACGAGCGCGCGCGCTGGCCGGCCGTCGACATCGCCAGCCATTACCACGAGCTCCAGCTGCGCGACGTCGTCGACGGCGATCCGCGACGGCCGGCCGCCCGCCGCGGTGCCCGACGGCACGGCCGACGGTGGCGCTGATGGCCGCGCATCGGCGAGCCGCGTCGCGAACGGGCCGCCGTGGCACCGGCGATCCCGACCTGCGACGCAGATACGATGGCACCGCCGTGACCCGGCTCCTCGTCCTGTCCTACCCGCTCCGAGCCCGACGCGCCGGTCTGGCCGGGCAACCCGCCGGCGGCCGACATCGAGCTCGCTCGATTCGATCGCCCGCGGCGACGTCGACAACGCCGACGAGCGCTCCGGCTCTTCTCCCACTCCGGGACCCACGTCGACACGCCGTGGCACTTCAACCCCGACGGCCCGGCGGCCTGGCAGACTGCCGATCGAGACGTTCGTTCTCCGCTCGCCGGCTGATCAGACGATCCCGGCGGGCGGCGGCAACCCGATCACCAGGCGCGCGAGCCCTGGAGCCGCATGAATCCGCGGTCGCCGACGCCGACCTCGCTGATGATCCGGACCGGCTGGTCGCGCCCTGCGGGCGGCGGATCCCGAGCGCTATGCGGAGCGCCGGCCCGCTGCTCGACCGGATGCCGGCGCGTGGCTGCTCGACGACGCACCCGCGGCTGCCGCGCGATCGCGACCGATGCGATCTCGATCGCGGCTCGCCCGGGACTCGACCGGTCGCGATCGCCGTCCACCACGCCCTGACCGGTCGTCGGCCGGACCGACGGCCGCTTCCTGCTGATCTACGAGGACGTGCGGACTCGCTCCCGAGGCGGCCCCGGGCCACCAGGTCCACGCCTGGCCGCTCTTCATCGATGGGCGCCGACGGCAGCCGCCGTCGACGATCGTTGGCCGGAGCTCCTGGCGCTAGGCGGGCTCAGGTCGCGTCCCCGGCTGCGGCAGGATCGGCGGGCGCCGGGACGGGTGGCCGTGATCCCGCCACGGCACGGACGGCGGGCGCGCTGCCGTACCGCGCGTTCACGAGGGCGATGCCGCCGATGATCAACGCCGGTCCCGGTGAGCATCGGTCACCGCGATCGGCTCGCCGAGGACGATCGCCCCGAGGGCGATGCCGACAGACCGGCAGCAGGTAGGCGACCAGCGACGTCCGGGTCGCGCCCCAGTGCTGGAGGATCCGGAAGTAAGCACGAGATAGGCGAGGCCGGACCCGAGCAGACCCGAGCCAGACGACCGCGAGGATCGCCTCCGGCGCCGGTCGACGGCCAGCGGACATGCTCCGTCAGCGAAGGCGAAGCGCGCCGGTGACCAGGAGCCGAAGAGAGACCTGGAACAGGGCCGGGATCATCGGCCGCGAGCCGTGGATGTGCGCTTGTGCCGTACACGTTGCCGATGCGGCGTACGAGATCGTCGCGCCGATCAGGGCGCGAAGCTCGCCAGACCGCGTTGCCGGCGCTCGAGGTCCGTCACGTCAGAGCCGACGAGGATCGCGACGCCGACGAAGCCCGACGAGCAGGCCGACGAGCGCGGTTGACCGTGATCGTCTCGCCGCCGCAGGAAGATCGCCGCGATGACGATCACGAACAGCGGCACCGCGCCGTTGATCACCGAGGCCAGCGACGAGATCGACCGTCTGCTCGGCGAAGGTGATCAGACGTGAACGGGATCGCGATGTTGATCGACGCCCATCACGAAAGAGGTGGCCGTACGTCCGCGGGTCGCGCGGCGAGCGGCTCGCGGGCGATCGCGACGACCGATCGCCAGGAGGAGCAAGCCGATCAGGAGGCCGGAACATGATCAGCGTGAACGGCTCGAGGCCGTGAGTCACGCCGATCTTGATGAACAGGTAGCTGCTGCCCCAGAAGAAGCCGAGGGCGGCGAAGATGAGCCAGTCGAGTCGCGGAGCCGCGCGGTCGTCCATGAGTCCTCGTGATCCTGGTTGCGTGTTGGCCTAGCTGCATGGGCCAATGGTGCTGTCTGACGAGGGCCGTCACCGATCGGAACAGATCCGACCGGCGCCGTCGTTGCATCGACGGCAGCCGGCTCGATTCGCCGATCGATGGCACGGGTACCTCGTCCGTTCTCGCACATGATTGAACCAGCGGTCGACGTCGCGAATGGGCGTGGCGTGGCAAGGCGGCCGCGGGAGCACCGCGTGCGACGCACTTGAAGGTGCGTGAGCGAGCGACACCTGCAGTCAGCCGCCGCCGCTCCGGCGTCGTTCTGGCGCGACAGCCGACGAGGAGGAAGCGGCATTGAGGCTCTGGGGCGGACGGTTCGCGCGGCAGACGAGGCGGCGGCGGGCCGAGAGGCCAGTCGCGCGCAACTTCGGGCGCTCGATCGACGTCGACGCCGAGCTGGCGCTCGACGATCATCGACGGGCTCGATCGCGCACGTCCGCGGCCTCGGGCCGGGCCGGGCTGCTGAGCCGACGCGCGAGTCGCGCACTCTCGTGGCCGGCCTCGCAGAGCCTCCGGCGAGACGTCGAGAACGGCGAGTCGCGCTGGGACCCGGCGCTCGAGGACGTCCACCTCAACCTCGAGGCGGCGCTCACCGAGCGCGTCGGGCCGGTCGCCGGCAAGCTCCACACCGGCCGCTCGCGCAACGACCAGGTCGCCACGGACCTCCGGCTCTGGACCGCCGGCGCGCGTCGACCGGCTCGACGCCGCGCATCTCGGCGTTCGAGCACGCGCTCGTCGGCCTCGCCGAGCGCGACGGCGACGCCGTCCTGCCCGGGCACGACCCACACCCAGCCGGCCCAGCCCGTCCTGTTCGCGCCACCACCTGCTCGCCTACGTCGAGATGGCTCGAGCGCGACCGCGGCCGGCTGGCCGACGCGCGCCGCCGGCTGAACGTCTCGCCCGCTCGGGGCCGGGCGCGCTGGCCGGCGCCGGCTACCCGCTCGACCGCGAGACCACGGCCGCGGAGCTCGGGTTCGACGGCGTCACGGCCAACTCGCTCGACGCCGTCGGCGACCGCGACTTCGTCGTCGAGACGCTCGCGGCGGCGGTCGCGCTCGGGATGGTCCACCTCAGCCGGCTCGCCGAGGAGATCACCTGGTGGTCGAACCCGCGGTTCGGGTTCGTCCGGGTCGCCGACGCCTACTCGACCGGCAGCTCGATGATGCCGAACAAGCGGAACCCCGACCCGGCCGAGCTCGTCCGCGGCCGTACGGCCGCGCGCGATCGCGCGCGGTCGACCGCGATGCTCGGCGCTGCTCAAGGGCCTGCCGCTCGGCTACCAGCGCGACCTCCAGGAGGACAAGCCGCCGCTGTTCGGCGCGGTCGCGACGCTACGAGGCGTCGCTCGCGCGTCATGGCCGGGCTCGTCGCGACGCTCGCCGTCGATCGCGGCGCGGATGCGCGCGCCGCGGCCGAGGACGGGCTACACGACGGCGACGACGCTCGCCGACGCGCCTCGTCCGGCGCGGCGTGCCCGTTCCGCGCCGCCCACCACATCGTCGGCGGCGCTCGTCGGCGCGGGCCGAGGCGGGAGGCGTGATCCGGCGGCTGGCCGACCTGTCGCGCGTCCGACGGTGCGTCGACGAGCTCGGGCCGCCGACGACACCGCAGCGCGGCTCGCCGGCGAGCCGGGCACCGCGGAGAGCGCTCCTCGCCGCCGCGACGATCGACGGATCGCTGCGCCGCGAGCCGACGTGACCGGCGGGACGGCCGCCAGCGGGTCCGGCGCGGCTATCGCCGCCGGCGCGACCCGAGCTCGACGCGGAGCCGGCTCCTGACCTGACGGCCCAGTGGCGGTCCCCGGACGGGACCGCTCCGGAACCATCCGGACCGCTCATCGGGCCGTTCGACCGATGACCGACCGATCGCCGGCGGGGCGATCGTGGCCGGGATCGACGAACGGTCCGATCTCGGGGCGAACGACGGAGGTTCATACCGTGGCCGACATTCATGGACATCCACAACGGGTTCGTCGGGGTCACCCGGCGGCAGGCTGCTCGGGGCGCACCAGCGCGACCTCGAGCTCGAGGGCGACGAGGGCGTCCACTACGAGCGGGCGTGGCTCGACCCCGAGTCCGGCAAGGTCTTCTGCCTCGCGACGGGCCGGACAAGGAAGCCGTGATGCGGGTCCACGAGCGGGCCGGCCACCCGACGCCCGAGATCTACGAGGCTCCCGATCGAGGTCTGACTCCGGGCGCTCTCAGGCGGTCGGCGGTCGCGCAGGGCCGGCCGCCGCCACGTTCGCCGGCGCGGTGGCGCCGCGACGTCGAGCTGCCCTCGGGCGACGCGATCGCCTAGCGGCGGGTCGCGACTGCGGTGCCGCCCGCCGCCGACCCGGCAGGTCGCCGGCCGGCGCGCGGACGTTCGCCGTCCAGGCCGCGATCTCGGCCCGGCAGGTCGCGCCGAGCTTCGCGAGGATGTGCTCGACGTGCGGCGCTCGCCGTCTTCGGCGCGATGTCGAGCGCGTCTCGCGATCTCTGCGTTGGTCATGCCCTCGGCGATCAGCCGGGCGACCTCGAACTCGCGGGCGGTCAGCGGCCGCCACGGCTCGTCGACGGCCGCGCCCGCGCCCGATCCGCGCGAGCTCGTCCGCGCGCGTGCAGCAGCGGCGCGCTGCCGAGCGCCGTCGCCGTCTCGCGAACGGCGGCGATGAGCGCCGCGCGCCTCGCGCGATACCGGTTCGAGCGGATCAGGCAATGGGCCAGGTCGAGCCGGGCCCAGGTCGCCTCCCAGATCCGGCCGCGGCTGCGTCCCAGCCGCGTCACGCGCGGCCTCGAGCGACTCGCGGGCCGCCGTCAGCATGCCGGCGCCAGCCGCACGAGGCCTTCGGCGTGGGACAGCGGCGTCCGCGGCCATGGCCCATCCGCCGAGGTGGACCGCGTGTCGCTGCGACCAGCGCTCGGCGTCGTCCGGGCGGTGCGCGCGCGAGCAGGGCCGCGCGCGCCGGTCACGACGAACGGGATCGAAGAGCGCGCTCGCTCGCCGGTGCGCGATCGGCGATCGCGAGCGCGCCGCGCGCAACGCTCGGCAGCGGCACGCCGGATCGCCGGCCGACGAGCTCGGCCTCGGCGAGCCCCACAGCGGCGGCAGGATCAGCTCGACCTCGCCGTACGCTCGCCCGTCGGTCGAGCGCCTCGTCAGCCAGCGTCGGCGCGTCCGGCGAGCGTCGCCGCGACCGAGGGCGACGAAGCCCGATCACGTCGCAGCGCGCCGATGACGCCGCGCCGGCAGCCGCGCTCGGCGAGCTCCTGGCCGCGCGGTCGTCCGACGCGGCGTCCCAGTCGCCATGCGCGCCCAGGCGATCGAGCGCCGACGTCGTCGCCATCATGCTGGCGGCAGTGCGACTGCTCGATCGCGTCCGCGTACTGCGAGCCCTCGGCGATCGCGACCTCGGCGACCGGCGTAGTCCATCGACCCGCGACGGCCATCGATGGCCGATGATTCCGGTACGCCAGTGACGCCGATCGATCTCGTAACCGGCCTCGCGCGCCTCGCGGGCATCCGCGATCATCCGCTCGAGGATGCCGAGATCCTCGTGAGCCGACCAGTCGACGATCTGGGCCGCGATAGAACTGGCTTCGAGCGCGGACTCCGCGATCGCCCAGCGCTTGCGGCGAGATCGTGGCAGGCCCGGTGCAGCCGTGCCGCCTCGGCGACAGTTCACCGCGTCGAACTCGTTGAGTGACTGGACGTTGACGCAGGCGGCCATCGCGCCGCTCGCGAGCCGTCGCCGGGCTCGCGCCTCGAGCTCGGCGAGGCCCTGGTCGATCGTCGCCCGGCGCGCGCTCACGGCGACCGCCGCGTCCGGCGGTCGCCGATCGCGATCGGCGATGAGCATCTCGGCCGCGTCGAGCGGCCGGCCGGCTTCGAGATACCAGCCGTCCGCGCCTCGCGGCGCCGCCAGCAGCATGTCGTCGCGTGCTGCTCGATCGCGCCGGCCGCGTCTGGCGTAGCGCCTCGGTACAGCGTCCGGCCCGCTCGCCGGTCGGCAGGTCGGCCGGCATGTTGTCGATCGCCCGCTGGTAGAGCTCGTAGGCCTCCTGGCGGGCGGAGATCCGGCTCGCCTCCTGGGCGCGCGGTCATCGACGCCTGGAACGCCTGCGCCCGGAGGCCCGGCCCGCTCGTAGTGGCGCGACGCGTGGACGACGCTCGACGCCTCGAGGCGTCATCACGAACTCGCGCGGCCTGGGCGTGGAAGCCGGCGGAGCTGCGACGGCGGCGACCGAGCGTAGATGCGCGTCGCGCAGCAGCTGGTGGCGGAAGTCGTAGTAGCCCTGGTCGATGTAGTCGAACGGGTAGAGGATCGACGGCGTCGACCGAGCTCGCTGGATCGTCGGCTCGAGCTCCTCGAGCGGCCGATCGACCATGCCGGCCATGACGTCCGGGCTGAAGCAGCGACCGACGACCGCGCCGGCGCGAGCGACGGCCTGGGCGTCATCGGAGACAGCGCGGCCGAGCCGGGCGAGCACGGCGTCGCCGATCGTGTCGCGGGACGTGCGCGTCGCGGATCCGGCCGACCGTCAGGCTGGGCGCTCGTCGTCGAGGGCCGCGAGCAGCTCCTCGATGTGGAGCGGGATCCCGTTCGTCCGCTCGTGGACCGGCCGCGACGACATCGCGCGGCGCCGGCGGCTCGCCGCCGAGGATCAGCGTCGTCGCGGTCGCGGTCTCCTCGAGCGTCAGCGGCTGCAGCCGCGACCTCCTCGGCGATGCCGCTGGCTCAGCAGTCGCGCCCGCCACTCGCGGTGGATCGTGTCGATGCGGGAACTCGTCAGCGCGATAGCCGCCGCGAGCAGGAACAGCGGGCCGGTCCGTGCCCGTGGCGAGGCGAGCTCGCCGATGACCTCGAGGCTCATCTCGTCGGCCCAGTGGAGGTCGTCGAAGGTCGAGCAGCGTCGGCCGGTCGATCGCCTCGAGGATCCGATCGGCGGCCGATCGGACGATCAGCCGCGCGGGCGCCGAGGGCGTCGCCGTCGTGCCGGCCGTCGATCGCGAGGAGGTCCTCGGACAGCGTGCCCCAGGTCGGCATTGCCGCGCATCCCGGTCGCCATCTCGCGGATCGAGGCGAGCGGGACCTGGCGGTCCTGGGGCGCGACCGACCCGCCGTCGACCCGGAGCCCGGCCGCCTCGGCCTTGCGCGACGTGCGCCCGGATCAGGCGCGTCTTGCCGAGCCCGGCGTGCGCCCGGACAGGAACAGGCGTCCGGCCGCGGCCCTGGCCGGCCTCGGCGATCAGGTGATCCATCGAGCGTCGAGCAGGTCGTCGCGACCGACGAATGACCGGGCAGAGCATCGATCCAGCGCGCGCTTCATGGCGCGCAGTGTAGGCCTAGCCCCGTCGAGGGACCGTCATCGGTCGTTCGACGGATGACCTCGCGAGCCTTCCCGGGTGCCTCGCCGCCGTCGCGGGTCGTACCATCCCGGAGTCGATCGCGAGGTCCGATGCTCACCCTCGACACCATCCGCGACGGCGCCGAAGGCGCTGCTCCACGACCACCTCGACGGCGGCCTGCGGCCGGCGACGGTCATCGACCTCGCGTCGGAGTTCGGCTACGACGGCCTGCCGACGACGGACGTCGACGACGCTCGACGGCGTGGTTCCGCCGCGGCGCCGACCGCAAGTCGCTCGAGCTGTACCTCGAGACGTTCGCGCACACGTTCGGCGTCATGCAGGAGCGCGACGCGATCATCCGGGTCGCCGCCGAGTGCGCCGAGGACCTCGCCGCCGACGGCGTCGTCTACGCCGAGGTCCGCTACGCGCCGGAGCTGTCGACCGAGCACGGGCCTGACGCTCGACGAGGTCGTCGAGGCGAACCTCGAGGGTTCCGGATCGGGATCGGAGCGCGCGGCCGCGGCCGGCCACCCGATCGTCATGAAGATGCTCGTCACGGCGATGCGCCAGGCCGCCCGCTCGGTCGAGGTCGCCGAGTGCGCCGTCCGCTGGCGCGACGCCGGGCGTCGTCGGCTTCGACGTCGCCGGGCCCGAGAAGCAGGCTATCCGCCCGACGCGCTACCTCGACGCGTTCGACTACGTCCGCCGCGAGAACTTCCACATCACGATCCACGCCGGCGAGTCGTTCGGGCTGCCGTCGATCTGGGAGGCGCTCCAGTTCGTGCGGCGCCGAGCGGCTCGGGCCACGGCGTCCGGATCGTCGACGACATCACCGTCCGCGACCGACGGCTCGGTGGAGCTCGGCCGGCTGGCCGCGTTCGTCCGCGACCGCCGCGTGCCGCTCGAGATGTGCCCGACCTCGAACGTCCACACCGGTGCCGCGCGCGTCGATCGCCGAGCCACCCGATCGACCTGCTCCGCCGGCTCCGCTTCCGGGTGACGGTCGAACACGGACAACCGCCTGATGAGCGGCGTCTCGATGTCGAGCGAGTTCGCCGCGCTCGACGAGGCGTTCGGGATCGGCCTCGGCGAGATGGAGTGGCTGACGATCAACGCGATGAAGAGCGCGTTCGCGCCGTTCGACGAGCGGCTCCGCCTCATCAGCGAGGTCGTCAAGCCGGGCTACGCCCGCCTCCGCGCCGACGAGAGCCGGGTCGCCGTCGGGTGAGCGCGGCCGGGGAGGACGCCGCCGGGCGGCGCGGGCGGCGGCCCGTTCAGCCGAACGTGAGCAGTGAGCCTCGCCCGCCTGGCGAAACTCGATCTCGAACCGGCGTTCGGCGATCGGCCCCGGCTGGCGGATCAGCTGGTACGTGCGCTGGTCCGCCAGGCGATCCCGCTGCCGTCCGGCCGGAGACGTCGGTGCCGCGAGCGTCGTCCACCGCGGCTTGCCGTCGAGGAGGACGCGGAACGGGATCGGCCGCCCTTCGGCGACCGGGCCCATCACGAGGTTGACGTCGCGGCGCGTGGAACTGGAACGCGATCCGGGCCGCCCGGCGTGGTCGAGCACGCGCGGCGTGCCGGGCGACGGTCCAGTGTCCCGGCCAGCGTCCCAGGAGTTGAGCGGCCGAGTCGGCTGGCGCGGCGTAGGCGTGTGGGCCCGGTCGAACGTCGCGCGACGTCTTCGTGCGCGAACCCGCTGCTCTGGCCGTAGCCGGTGTACGTCTCGGGCGATTGCAGCGTGCTGCCAGTCGGCGGCCACCTCCAGGCCGCGCGGCTCGACCGTCACGAGGTCGCTGGTCGATGTCCTCGGCGCCGGCCTCGAGCAGCGAGCTGCTGGATGACCATCTCGGTCATCGCGTACTCGCCCTCGCCGAAGTGGTGGAAGCGGATCCGGCCCTCGGCGTCGGCGAGGTACACGCGCCGGCCAGAAGTGGTTGCGAACGCGCGCCAGACGCCGTAGTCGCTGTCGATCGCGACCGGGTACTCGACGCCGAGGTTGCGCGACTGCGCGACGACGTTGTCGACGTCGCGCTCGAAGCCGAACTCCGGCGTGTGCACCCCGACGACGGTCAGCCCGGCGTCGCGCGTACTTCGTCGGCCCAGGCGCGGACGTAGGGCAGCGTCCGCAGCCAGTTGACGCAGGTGTAGGTCCAGAAGTCGACGAGGACGACCCGGCCCGCGAAGGCCCTCCGGGGTCAGCGGCTCGGAGTTGAGCCAGCCCGTGGCGCCGTCGAACGACGCCAGGCGGCCCTCGACGGGCAGCGGCGAGCCGCTCGCCCGGCCAGGCGATGGGCGATCGACCGGATGGTCATCACCCCCGGTCGCGAGCGACCTGAATGCCGCTCGGACTCGGCGAATACCCGGTTCCTGCCAGGCCGCGAAGTGGTTGCCCTTGTCGACCTCGTTGAAGTAGATGAGGTTGCGGGTAGCGCCTGCTCGGTCCAGCTCCGCGGCGCCTGGTAGAGCTCGTCGGGGAAGACGCTCACGGCCGCCGGAACCGTGACGCCCTTGACGTCGAAGAAGCCGAGCGTGTTCTCCGCAGTACAGGCGGCCCGAGGAGACGCCCGGTGTTCGTCAGCCAGGTCAGCGTGATGTTGTCGAGGACCTCGTCCCGGGTGAGGTTGTCGACCGGGTCCGTCCGCGAAGGCCTGCGCGATGTCCTCGTAGGCTGTGCGCGTCGTGGTCGAGCATCCAGGCGGCGAGGGCCGACCGGCGAATCGGCGAGGCCCGTACAGCGTCTGCGGGCGCAGCCCCATCTCGACCGCGTAGCCGATGCCCTTCGTGAAGAGGAAGCTCAGCTGGTCGTACGCGCGCTGCTCGTCGGCCGACAGCCCGGACGGCGCGGGTCGCCGGTCCCGAAGACGTTGGACGTGAGCGCCTTGGAAACGTCGGGCGGGACCGTGCCGGGCATGTTGGAGTGGATGCCGAGCAGCTCCGGCGGCGCCTTGCGCACCCATCACGTCGGTGATCTGCGCGCCCCAGTCGCCGCCCTGCGCGACGAACCGCGTGTATCCGAGGCGCCGCATCAGCACGATCCAGGCGTCGCGCGATGTGGACGGGGTCCCAGCCGGTCGCCGGTCGGCTTGCCGGAGAACCCGTAGCCGGGCATCGACGGGACCACCACGTCGAACGCGTCCGCCGCGCTGCCGCCGTGCGCCGTCGGGTCGCTGAGCGGGCCGATGACGCTTCAGCATCTCGATGATCGAGCCCGGCCAGCCGTGCGTGATGATCACCGGCAGCGCGTTCGTCGTGCGGCGACCTGACGTGGATGAAGTGGATGTCGAGACCGTCGATCTCGGTCATGAACTGCGGGACGCGCGTTCAGCCTCGCCTCGAACCTCCGGAAGTCGTAGTCGGTCGCCCAGTAGCGCACGAGCTCCTGCATCGTCGCGAGCGGGACGCCCCGCGTCAGGTCGCCGACGGTCTCCTTCTCCGGCCGCGCAGCGTCGCCGCGCAGCCGCCGGCGGAGGTCGTCGAGGTCCTCCTCGCGCACCTCGACTCGGAACGGACGGATCGCCTCCGCCCCGGCAGGTCGTGAATTCGGCTCGCGTGGCCTCGGGTCATCTCGAACTCCAACTGAGGTGCGCGCCTCACTATCCAGTCCTGCGGAGCACCCTGTCGCCCCGAGACCGTCGGAGGAGGAACGACATGACGACATCGGATCCTGTTCGCTGGGATCCTGGGGACCGGCGGGATCAACCGCCGGTTCTCGGCGGATGGCCCAGGCCCGGACGCACGGATCGTCGCGGTCGCGAGCCGGGACGCTGAGCGCGGTGCGGCCTTCGCGGCAGAGCACGAGATACCGAGCGTGTACGGCGCCTACGAGGCTCTGCTGGCGTGACCGCGAGATCGAGGCGGTTCACATCTCCCCGCCGAACAGCCTCACCACCCGTGGTCGATGGCAGCCCTGGCGGCCGTGCGCAAGATCGTCCTGTCGAGAAGCCGCACACCCGGCGACCGGCCGAGGTCGACGAGGGCTTCGACGCCGCCGAGCGCGCGGACGCCTCCCGTCGAGGGCTTCATGTGGCGGCTACACGCCCCAGACGGAGCGGCTTCGTCGAGGAGAGCCGCCGCATCGGCCCGCTCCGGGACGATCCGCTCGATGATCTCGCCTTCCGCCTCGACGACGAGACGAACATCCGTCTCCGGCCGGAGGTCGAGGAGGCTCTCTGATGGACGTCGGCTGCTACTGCGTCAGCGCCCGCGCGGTTGCTCGCCGGGAGGGAGCCGGTCGTCGAGGTGGCCGCGATCCAGGAGGTCGGCCCGACCGGCGTCGACATCCGGTTCACGGGCATCCTCCGCTTCCCGGTCCGGCGGTCGCGGAGTTCACGTCCGGCTTCGGCGCCCACTCAGTCGATCGAGGCGATCGGCGCCGAGGGCCTCGATCGCCTCGAACGCGCATCCGTGGCACGACGGCGACGGCTGGCTCCTCCGGGATGGCACCGAGCGAGATCGAGGTGCCGGCCGTCGATCCGTACCGGCTCGAGATCGACGTGAGATCTCGCGAGCGATCTGGGGCGGACTCGCGCCGCGGCTCGGACGGGCGGATGCGCTGGGCCAAAGCCCGGGCGATCGAGGCGCTGGTACCGGGCCGCGGAGACTCCGTCTCGGCCGTCCGGCTCTGAGACATCGGGGGCCGCGGCCGGTCGCCGCGCCCGACGGCGGCTCCAGTCCGTGTGGAACACCTCGGGCGCCTCGAGCCACCAGACACGTGCCGGGCGGGCTGACCCGGATCGGGCCCCAGCATCGCGTCCGTCAAGCCCTACCAGCGCCGCGTCTCGGGGTCGGGCCGCGATCGCCGCTCATGTCCGCTGCGTAGTCGTCGCTGACGCCAGCAACGGGTGGTGCCGCCACCACAATGCACTCGGTAGTAGCCGAACAGACGCTCCCGCCGTGGCGGAAGATCGAGAAGTTCGCGATGCGGCCCCGCTCGCGGCGCGATGTAGCGGGGCCCCCGCCACGGCGCCGCGTGGGGAGCGCCCCGGTACTCGTCGATCCGGTCTGGCTGACCTGATGATCCTGGCCAACCGCCATCGCCAGCCAGGCCTGGGCCCTCCGCCTCCCCGCGACGCGCCCGAGGATCCGCGCCACCGTCCCACTCTTGGCGCCGTCCGGGAACCAGAAGGGCGAAGCGATCCGGCAGCAATACGCAATCGAATCGAAGATGCCCGAG
>ERZ1370068.7822-contig-6716_pt1 | contig 45869 bp, 77 predicted proteins | sample MGYA00561227_ERZ1370068 | MGnify/ENA primary metagenome ERZ1370068 (study PRJEB38410, sample SAMEA6850437) | metagenome | study: Metagenomic assessment of the ecological functions of the soil: analysis of the soil microbiota associated with the... | reverse complement strand
TCGGTGTTAGCGTTCCAGTTACGTATTTGCTCGACTTCCTGCAACAGCTGCAGCGCACCACCGACATCCACCGGCTGCGGTGGAAGCCCTACACCTCAAGCCCGGCGCCCGCGAAGACGCCAACCAGATCCGCGAATACCCGGTCCGGTTCACCGACCTCGACCTGTTCGACCACATGAACAACGCCGTCTACTGGAGCGTCATCGAGGACTACCTGTCGACCACCCCGGGCTGCTCAAAGCGCCGCTGCGGGTGACCATCGAACATGAGGCGCCGGTCGCCCTCGGCGACAAGCTCGAGATCATCGCGCACACCCACCCTGCCGGTTCGACCGACAAGTTCGGGCCGGACCTGGTTGATAGGGCGGTTACCACGCTCACCTACGTCGTCGGCGACGAGACCAAGGCCATCGCCGCGATCTTCGCCCTCTAACAACCGCACCGCCCTGCGCTACCAGCATTCTTAACCACTTCCTGATAAACCATCCTGCGGTGCTTGTGGGTGCGTTCGATCCGGACAGTCCTTGCCTCAGGCTGCGGCGGACTGGACAAACACCAGTACGACGAAGCCCAATAACCGGAAAGCGCGGGCTGGTTCGCGATGAGGAGGCCATTGCGCGGGTACGGTTCGTATGAGCAGTTCAGGCTGGCTCCTACCGAGCCAGCCGAAAAGGGGCAGCGGGCGTGACCGACAAAGACCGTGACCAGACGCCTGACGAGGTCACCGGGGAAACCACTTCTGCGTTCCCCAGCGCCGACTTCCTCAACGAACCGGACGCTCTACCGACCGTAGGCGCCGACAGCGCGGTTTCCGGGGTCGAGGCGCTGCCGCCTGGTTCGGCGCTGATAGTCGTGAAACGAGGTCCCAACGCCGGATCCCGGTTCCTGCTGGATCAGCCGGTGACGTCGGCGGGCCGACATCCCGGCAGCGACATCTTTCTCGACGACGTCACCGTGAGCCGCCGGCACGCGGAGTTCCGGTGGGAGAACGACGAATTCCACGTCGTCGACGTCGGTAGCCTCAACAGCACCTACGTCAACCGGGAGCCGGTGGATTCGGCGGTGCTGGTCAACGGCGACGAGGTGCAGATCGGCAAGTTTCGCCTGACGTTTTTGACCAAGCCCAAGAACCATGGTGGCGCGGGCGGAACCCACGACTCTGGCTCAACTGACAGATAAGTCGTAGTCATCTTCAGGTAGTTGGACATTCGCCGCATCGCGATTGTTCAACGAGATTTGGCAGCTCATGAGGAGCGACGACACCGGCGCCGTCGACGACAGGCGCTTTGAATACTGAACAACGCTGGTACTCAAATGATTACGACGCGCTCCTGCACTGACCACGATGCGGCGCGTGCGACGCGTGATGCAGGCTGCATCACCTCGGCGTTCAGGTGGCCGATCGTGCAGGCGGCGGGCGGCGCCACCGCCCCGGGGTTTGGTGGCCGTCCGAGTGCTTGTGGAACGCTTTGACCGAAGCTCGGGTGAGGCGACCAGATGCGGGTGCAATACCGGTTCGGGAAAGTCCGGGGTCAGGTGGCCGGCCCGGCGCGCTGGCGTATACGCGCGAGCTCGGCGACTCGGTGACGCCGACGTCGAGGTTCATGGCCGGCGGTGTTCGATTTCGGCGACGAACTCGGCGGTCGTCAGCGCCTGCAGCCGGTGAGCCTTGAGCAGGCCGGTTGGCCGCGGCCGTCATGCGCAGCACGGTGTCGGCGGCGTCCTGCAGTGTCGGGGCCTCGACCTCGGGGGTGATCTGCAGCCGTCCTGTGTCGTTGCCGTAACGATGCCGCCGTCGCCGAGGGCATCGTCGGGGCGTCATCGGGGCGTCGATGTCGTCGAGGTGAGACCTCGCTGTGTAGGTGAGTTGGGCGGTCCAGGTCATTTGTGGGTTCATTCCTCCTCGTCGCATCCTTTCGGAAAGACCAGCCCGACCCGCGCGGCGCGCCGACGAGCGAACCCACTGCACGCGCGGGTGGGGGTGCACGAAAACACCGCTCGCGGTGCCTCAGCGGTGGCCTTTCCACACAGCGCCCATCCTCTGGACTGCCTCGCCGAGGATCTCTCGATTAGTAGCAGAAGTTGAGTCGGACGTGTCCCACGACCTCCGCGGCCAAATGCCGGTCCGGCCGATAGAGCTACGCGGCCCTCAGTGAGGAAGGCGGCAGCGGGGCCGGCGCTGAGCGTAACCAGTCCCCGCTCGACGGATTTGTCGACGTCGTCATCGAGGCCAAGTTCCTGGCAGTCAAGCCAAGCCAGATACGTCGCCTGTGGTGGATTGAACTTCGGACGGGCGGAAGGTACTCGGCGAGAAGGTCTCCAGCAGTCGCCGGTTGTCGTCAGGCCACTGACAGAAGCGCGTCAGGCCAGCCTCTGGACTCACGAAATGCCGTGGTATGCGCAGACTGATCCCGAGGTGGCTGGGGCCGTGACTGACTTCCTCGGGAAGTCGGGCGGCGAGGTCTGATGGCATCCGGCCTGCGATCGCTAGCGCCGCCTGACGCAGAGTCCAGCCAGGTTTGACCAGGCCGACATCAACGACAGGGCGGATTCGCTTCGGGGACACTGAGGAAGGGCACGAATGATGCACCGGGAAGCACGACCGGCCCGTGGATCTCATCGGCAATGCGTGCGAACACCACGTGCTGGTTCGCCAGTGCTGCAACAACGGAAGTCAAGTTCAAGCCCTCTTTGGTCTGGCTGAACAGGTACCGGTAGGGTTGTGCGGGCTACTGCGCCGCAGAATGCGCGGCCCGTCCGCTCGCTGCGGTCACCTTCTGGAATGTCTGCTCGGGGATGTCGAGGTCGATACGTCCGTCGGGGCCCCACAGGGTGATTCGAGGCGATCTTCCGATTCCTTATGCTCGACAAATAAGGTAAGAGCGGCGGAGTTGGGCGGGACGAGCCAGGATTGACCGCCACGGCAGCCGCACGTCCGCGCTGACGCAAGCGGAGCATCTCCACTATCCCCATCGCTGGCGTCGGGACGATTGCGGTGCGGTCACGACCCGCCAGGCCCGACCGGCCCGCATCGATCGATGGCGAACTCACTTAGGGCCTCGGCGAACTGGGTCCCTGCCGGGTAACCCATGTCACCCGAGGCGAGTGCGTCGCCAGAATTGCTCGGTGAATCGGCTCGGCCAGCAGAACATCCATCTCCCGGCAACCCGCACGGCGGCCGAACTTATCTGCCAGGATGGGTTCGCCATTTCAGCGCTGGTCACGCCAGCTGCGACTGCGCGCCAGCGTTGGCACCTCGCAGCGGGTTGGTACTTTCGCCTGGCCCATTCCCTCAGCACGGCTGGCTAAATCGTCCTCTTTCGGGCGCGGATCCTTGCGCGCTTGCACGGAGGGTGCCGGCGTTGATATCCAGATCGCGGGCAATCTCGGCGATCGACTTACCAGACTCCCGAACAATCCGAACCGCCCCCTCCTTGAACTCCTGCTCGTACTGACGTCGCTTCTCTGGCATGGCTACTCCTTATAGTCCATGCCTCCACGGTTTTGGGGGAGGTCCATAGAGCTTCAAATCGTTGTCGCGTGCCCTGATGTCGAACTTTACGATGTCACCAATTGGCCCAAAAATTCTCAGAGTCGTTGCCCTGCCTACCGTGTGCGTGCGAAAGTTGCTGACGTTGTCACGTAAGCCCTGGCATTGCGGTAAAGGAACCCGTACCGAGATGCTGGAGTAAGAACGCGATCTGCCAGCTTAGTTGGGCTGCTCCTATGGAGTGACGGGCGGGCGGACGAAGTCAGTTGGGCGCTAGCCATGCCATCGCGGCGACGACTAGAGCCTGGGTTCCAGTGTCGAGGGTGGGCTGGATCGACGGGGGCGAAGGCGGGGAGTGATTGACCGGGATGTCTTGGTCGATTCGTCCGCGGTCAGCGGCATTCTGGTAGGCGGCAGGGTCGATGCCGCCGATGCCCCAGTAGGTGTAGGGCGCGCCGAGGGCGGTCGGGATGTCGCTGAAGTCTTCGCTTGCAGTCTGCATTGGCAGCGTCTGGCGACGGCCCCCGAAAAACGTTGTGAATGCATCACTTACGCGAGAAGGTTGTCGGGAGGTCGTTGTCCGTCAACGGGTATCGGTCGAAAACCTCAAATTCGGGTTCTCTGGGCGATCCGGAGGCCTGGCATTCGGCGGTGACGATTCGCCGGATGGCGTCGAGCATTGTGGTCCGCGTCTGTTCTGCTGTAGGTGCGGATGTTCAGCTGTAGCTCGGCACGGTCGGGTATCACGTTGCTTTTGCTTCCGGCTTGGATGCTGCCGACGGTCAATACGGCGGACTCCCCGGGCGCCACTTCCCGCGCGACGATGGTCTGCAGCCGAATGACGATCATCGCGGCGAGGACCACCGGGTCGACGGCGGCTTGCGGCATCGAACCGTGCGCGCCGCGGCCGTAGACCGTGATGCGCATGCTGTCGGCAGCTGACAGCACAGCCCCGGCACAGGTGCCAACCTGGCCGGCCGGGCGCGGGCAGGACGTGCTGGGCGAATGCAACATCGACTGTGGGCAGCAGGTTCGCAAGACCGTCATCGACCATTGCGCGGGCGCCGTCGGCTGTCTCCTCAGCAGGCTGAAAGAGGTGTGATCAGGTGCCGCTCCAGTGATCGCAGCCATCAGCGAACAGTTGGGCCGCCCGAGCAGCGCGGCGACGTGTACGTCGTGTCCGCAGGCATGCATGACCGGTACCTCGTTGCCATTGGTGTCGGTGGTTTGCACGGTGCTGGCGTAATCGAGTCCGGTGGCCTCTTTCACCGGTAAGGCGTCCATGTCGGCCGCAGCAGCACCGTGGGGCCCGGTCCGTTGCGTAGCACTCCGATGACGCCAGTGCCGCCGACTCGGTCGTGGACGTCATAGCTCCAATCGCGCAGCCGGGCGGCGACTTTGGCGGCGGTCTCGTACTCCTGATGCGACAGCTCTGGATGGGCGTGCAGATCGCGGTAGAGTCCTCCTGCCCGACTCGTATCGTCGACAACCCGCTGAGCAATGCCGCTACGGCAGTCGATGAATCGGTCATGGTGCTCTCCGATCGCGAACCGATACCGACACGGGGCCGGTACGGGCGGGGTATACCTCGGGCCATGTCCACCGAAACTCCGCTGCTGTTGGCGCTGGACTTACACCGGCACCCTGGTGTTCGCCCTCAACGGCGCGCTGACCGCGGTGCGGGCCGAACGGCTCGACATCTTCGGAGTGATCACCCTCTGGCATGTTCACCGGACTCGGTGGCGGCGTGATCCGCGACGTCCTGCTGGATGCCCTGCCACCGGCCACGCTTTCTCGACTGGCGCTATCTGGCGCTGGCAGCCGGTGGCGGGCTGATTGCGTTCATCCTTAGCCGCCGGCTGGAACGGCTGGCGATGGCGATTACGGTGCTCGACGCCGTCGGGCTGAGCGTGTTCGCCGTGCTCGGCGCCGATAAGGCGCTGAGCTTGGGGTTCGGCGTGGTCCAAGCGCTGATCGTCGGCACGATCACCGCCGTCGGCGGTGGGACGATCCGCGATGTGATGATCCGACGGATCCCGACGGTGCTCAGTAGCGAGCTCTATGCCATCCCGGCGCTGATCGGCGCCGGCTGCGCCGCGGCAGCCCACGGTTTGGGTTACGACGGCACCCTGCCCGCTTTGGGCGCTGCGGCGGTGTGCTTCGTGATCCGCATGATCGGGGTCCGTTTTGATCTCAATGCGCCCCGCCCGCCCGGCACCGCTGAGGACGGCACGACGTCGGGCTGAAGTCGCGTAGAACCACGACGCCGTGCGAACCGTATCCTTACGAGGTCAGGCCATTGCGGGTGAACGGCTCAGCTTCGCCACGATCAACTGCTTCGTCGTGCTTGGCGGCGGCGCGGCTCGAGCAGCTCCGCGAGGGCCGGCTCGCCGCGGACCATCTGCCGGTACTTCGGGCCAAGCGACAGAATCTGGTCACGCTCCTGCAGGAGCAGGCCGAAGATGCGTTCCCGTTCTACCGCGCTTCGGGTGTACTCCGAGTCGAGGGTAGCCCGCGGCATGGCGGCCGGCGTTGGCACGGCGCCGCGAAAGCATCGGCGGCCTCCTCGGCCGGCCTCACAGCCGCTGGGCCTGCGTTAACCATGTCAATCGAGGCTCTCACACCGGTGTCTTTAGCCGTATCGTTCGCGGTAGCGCGCGTCGGCGTCGGCGCGGACTGTCCCGTGCGAAGTCAAGGGATTCACCGCGCAGATACCCGGCCACGCCGAGCGCTGTGGCGGTGACGCCCGGGGATCCAGGCGGCCCACGCGGCGTGGTCACCGGCGAAACCGGCCAGCCACGGCGCCAGGAACAACGCAAACCCGACTACGGCCAGGGTCAGGTAATCCCGGGTGGGGTCGGCTGCGAGCAGCGACCACACCGCGATCACCGCCGTGAAGGCGCCCAACCCGATCGTGACAGCGACCGCGGCTGGCGATGACTGCACGACCGTGGCTCCCAGCACCACGGTGACAAGGCCGACGACAAGTGCTGCTCTGCTGATCCAACGGGCCACCGCGCTGGGCCTCGTCTGGCTGCTGGTGTTCTCGTTGATGCCGGACACGGTCGGCGGCCTGTCGTTTAGCCATCCGATAGCGCCGAGGGCCATCGCGACAAACCCCACCGCCCATGCGGTCCATGCGGCTCCTGGATCAGGGGCGAAGCCTGCACCGAGCCAGGGCAGCAGGAATAGTACGAAACCGGACACAAACAGGCCCCAGTGATCGGGGTCGGATTGCGCACCAGCAGTGACAACAGGCCGAAGAAGGCAATGAACGCAGCGAACCCGAAGGTCAGACCTTCCCCCGCTCGCGTCGATGTGACTGCAAGTGATGCCACGACCCCGCCGATGCCCAGCACCAACGCGGCCCAGCCGATAAGCGGTCTAGCCCAACTCTTCACGACAAACTCCTCATCCTCTTCCTAACGATGTGTACGTATTTAATGCTGTGCCTTGGCGTCGAAGATGCAGAACGGCCGGCGGCAAGGTCGCTATCGGGTGACCGGGCCGGCGCAGCGTTCACCACGCCTGTGCTGGCTAACCCGTGGTCTCATTGGCCAAACACCACCGCCGCGGTGGCCCGTTGTGGGCGCTTCTCTGCATTTCGCGGGTCGGTGGCTGTGATGGCTTGGTAGGTGGTCTGCATCGCCGACCCTCATGCGCCGGCTACCACAACGATGAGCAGAACCACGAGTAAGACCACGTTGACGAGGTCAAATATGGTGGCCCACTTAGATCGTCGCTGACGATGACGCCGCCGGGCTGGCTCGACCAACCGAGGCCGTTGGTAGGCCTGTCGGTGATATCCAGACACGTTGGGTGCTGGTCATTGTCGCCCCTTCGTCTAGCGCACGGAACTGGGCGAACGTCACCGCGTCGAGGTGGCAGGCAACCGCGCGCCGCGATCTTGCGGAGGGCGCGTCTCGATGGCAAGTGCCGGCCGGTGTCGGTGGCTGCTGGGCGGCGGTATCCGCTCCTTCGCGGTGAAACCGGCTGTGGCCGAAGGCGTTTGTGTGCGTGCAGCCCGTGAGGCACTGCGTCGAGCAGCGTCACGGGCACGTTGTCCTTGCTCGGAATCGAGTAGGTGCGCTGTTCGCCCGGGCGTGCCCCGACGATGGCGCTGCCCAACAGCGATTGCGCGGAGTACACCTCGATGTCGGCGTCTTCGACGCCACGCACACTAACAGGAACGTTTCAGTGTCGCCGGTGTCGTCGTAGCGCACGGTCAGCACCATGCCCGGTTCGGCGACGCCATCATCTGGTGGATCCTCGCCGACGATCGCGTTGGCCAGCATGTCTTGGATCTGACCGATGCGTGCTTGGCGGGCCCGGTAGGCGGCGACGACGTTGTTGTCGTAATCCATGAAGTCGTCGGGGACTCGATGGCCGGTTGGGAACGCAGGCCGGCCAGTTCGGCCTGCACAGGCGGATGTAGGCCCGCCGTGTCATCCAAACGCCTTGGGTGGTGGTCATTGTGGTGGAGTCCTCTCATGAGAATGGGTTGTCGTCAGGGGCGGGCCGGAGCAACCCGCCGCCCCTGACGACTCGGGCGCCTGTGACGGGGGTGGTTCACGGGCGGTGTGGACCGCGAGGCAGCGCAGGTCTCGCGGCCGGTTCGGCGCAGGGGGTCGAATTCGCGCAGGGGCTTCGGGTTGCTTGCCGGTGGTGATCTGTTCGGCCAGCAGCCGGCGCGGTCCCCGGGCCGTGCGCCAGTCCCCACATACCGTGCCCGCCGGCCACGTATGACGCCTCGAAGCCGGGTGCTCAGGCGTCCTGCATCTGAGCCTGTGATCGTGGTGGTGGCACTGCGCCTCCGTCGGATTCCCATCGCTGCAGCGCGACGGGGAGAGAGCAGGGGATCGCCAGCGCGGCGTGTGCCGATTCCGAGTAGTTGGTCGGGTGTGGACGCATCGTTGACGTTGGCCGCCGTTGTCACCGCGTTGTAGGCGTGCGTGGGTTCCGGTGTGTGGGGGTACCACCAACAGGTCCAGCCTCCCGAACCGCGGACCGAATAGAGATACGACGTTCGGCCACTCTTGGTGGGCACCAAGGATTACCTGGTCGCCCTGGTGTTTGATGCTCAGGGGTGCTGGGGACCAGTCACTTTCGTGATAAAGCACGCTGTCGATTGAGCCGACCCGTAACGAGAGTGCTGCCAGAAGTGAGGGCAGTTCGCTGGTCAGTTCTGTTGATCAGGGGCCACCAGGCGCCGTGTACAAACCCGCACGACCGGTGTGCGGGTTTCAACTGCAGTCGCAGGGTTCCGATGGCTGGCCGGCGCGCTGATGCGTCGGCGATGTTCTCGGTGATTGCTAACATGTGTTGCCTTGCCTTGTTGTGGGATCGTGTGTTCACGACGAGTTGTGTTCGGGCGCCGGGGTTGTCGAGCGCATGCGTTCGCCGTCATCTTCCATGGTGGTATAAATTTGAGTGACTGGCTTGCAGCAGTCCGACAACAGCCAGAGCTGGTGTTTGTCGCGGTAGAACAGCGCAGGATCGACGGGCTGGTCATCGCCGTGCTCGATAGCTCGCCAACCTTTGGTATCCGGAGGTTCGTGCCGAAGGCGCCGTCCTGGCACGCATGTCAGCGGTCATCACGCCCGTATGCCACGGCGGCGATGAGCCACAACACGGCGATGATAAGGAACATCGCCCCGATCGGGTCGAGGTCAAACATACGGCGACCGCCTCGTTTTGACGCGGTTCCTGCCCGTGCCGGATGCCGGCGCCGGCGCGGGAGCTCTGCCGGTGTCGGTGATGGCGCCGCAGGACAGGCCGCTGGCTTGCGTCGCTCGCCGATGCCGAACCTGACATCACTGGCACATGACGGGGGTGGGCAGCGGACTTGAGCAGAGTTCGGCGGCGGTGTCCGCGTGATCGTCGTCGAGTGAGTTCGGTGATGACGGCGTGCAGGGTTCTGTTTTGGGCGAGCAGCCTCAGTTTCACGGGCTTGGAGTTCGCGGATTCGGCGGTGGGCCTTGTTGAGTTGGTCGTTGAGTGTGACGAAAGTGGGAGCTGTCGGAGACACGGAGTTTCCTCCTTAACCACCTGTGGGCGTTGTCTTTTGACGTTTTATGCGATCTCAATGGGTGGCGGGCTGGTTCAGATCAGCGATGTGAAGGCCGTAGGGCACTGCTTTCGAGCAGCGTGACGGCCAGCGCGCGGTACCCGTTGGGCAGGTGGTAGGTGCGGCGTTCACCGGCGCGTGCCCCTGCGATGGCGGCGCCCAACGGGGATTGGATGGAATAGACCGCCATGTCGGCGTATTCGGCGCCGTGCACGCCCAGCAGGAATGTGTCGGTGTCCCCGGTGGCGTCGTAGCGGATGGTGACCACCATGCCGGGTTCGGCTATCCCGTCGTTGGGTGGATCCTCGCCGACGACGGCGTTGATCAGCAGATCATGAATCTGTTGAATCCGTACCTCCCACGCGCGCCTCACAGCGGCGGCGTTTTCGTCGGTATCCCCATCGGCGATTCCGGCGGAGAACAGAAAACGCAGAGTGTCCAGTTCCCGGTGGAGCCGCTCGTGGGCCTGCGGTGAGATCCACACACGTGGCGTCGTGGGCATATCAGTTCCCTTCACAAGCTGTGACACCTCGGTGCTGGTGCCTTCGGTCTTTACGGCGCAGCGTTCGCCGCGCCCAATAGCGCATCGGGCATGCGCCGGTGAGCTGGCTGGGCCACACGTCGTTGTCCATCGCGGCCGCCGGTCTAGGTAGCGGAGCGGGCGCGACGCGAGGCCGTCGCTGTGCGCTTGGGTGTCCGGTCGCTGCCAGTCCGTGTGGCCACGGGTCGCCGAGGGTCGCTGGTGCGTCGCGGTGGCGACAGACTGTCGCCGAGCGGATTTCGGCGCGTGCATTCCGTAGGGCACCGCCTTGAGAAGCGTCACGGGCAGGTTGGCCCCACTGGGGATGGAGTAGGTGCGCTGCTCGCCCGGGCGAGCCCCGACGATCGCGCTGCCCAGCGGTGATTGCATCGAGTACACGTCGATGTCGGCGTCTTCGACGCCACGCACGCCCAACAGGAATGTTTCGATCTCACCGGTGTCGTCGTAGCGCACGGTCAGAACCATGTCCGGTTCGGCGATGCCGTCGTCGGGCGGATCCTCGCCGACCACGGCATTGGTCAGCAGGTCTTGAATCTGGCGGATGCGTGCCTGTCGCGCGGTGTAGTTCGCGACGAGGTTGTCGTCGTAGTCCATGAAGTCCTCAGGGACTTCGATGTTGGGACGTGAACGCAGGCGCAGCCAGTTCGTTCTGCAGCCGTGTGTGGGCCTCGTCGTGTCATCCAAACAGGTTCGGTGCTAGTCATTGTGGGTGGTGTCCTTCCGTTGAGGTAGGGGTTGTCGTCAGGGGCGGGCCGGGACCACAGCGCCGCCCCTGACGACTCGGGCGCCCGTGACGGGGGTGGTTCACGGGCGGTGTGGACCCGGCGGTTTGGAGGTCTAGCGGCCGGTTCGGCGCAGCGGGTCGAATTCGCGCGCAGGGCTTCGGGTTGCTTGCCGGTGGTGATCTGTTCGGCCAGCAGCCGGCCGGTCACCGGGCCGTGCGCCAGTCCCCACATACCGTGGCCGCCGGCCACGTAGACGCCGCGTGACATCTCCCCGATCAGGGCGCGGCCGTCGGGGGTGACCGGGCGCGGACCAACCCAGATGTCGCTGCGTTCGGCCCAGCGCACCCCGTCCAGCAGATGGGCTGGCGGAGGCGACGATCGCGCCCACCCGTGCCGGCACCGCCGGTTCATGCGGGTCGCGGAACTCCATGGTTCCCGACACCCGCAATGCTCCCTGGTAGGGCGTGCGCCACCCGCACGTCGGGCAGGTAGATGGGCCCGGGGATGCGGGCGGTCCACGGGCACGGTGAACGAGTAGCCGCGACCGGCCTGCACCGGGCACGCGCACCGCGCCCGCCTGCCAGCCGGGATAACCATGCGCCGGTGGCGATCACCGCGGTGTCGGCCGTCAGCGGCTTGCCGCTGCGCGGGTACACCGTGATCCCGCTGCCGGAGCTGAACACGCCCCGAACCTTCAGCGTGCGCATCGTTGCCCCCGGTCGGCGACCGCCTGTCCCAGGGCGTGCACGAATCGGCCCGGGTCGACGAAGCGCTGCCCGTTGATGTTCAGCGCGGCGGTGATCGCCGGCGATGCCAGCGGCACTTGTTCGCGCAGCGCCTCGCCGGCCAGTCCGGTGACAGACATTGTCTGCCCGGCGTTTTCGAGCGCGCGAAGCTCGCGCATCATGTGTTCGGCTTCTTCGGTGGTGCGGAACACCGCGGTGATCGGGGCGTCGGTCACCGGCGCGTCGACGCCGTTGGCGACGAGCACGTCGTAGGCTTCGATGGCATTCCTCGTTGAGCGGCACGTTGGCCGCGCACCGCCGCGCTTCCACGACGATCGCCGGCAGTTGGCGGCGAACTGCATCAGGAAGCTAGCCAAGCGCGGAGTCGGCGGTCAACGGGAATGTGCAGCGGGGCGGCCGGGTCGCGCAGCGAGCGCAGCCCGTAGCGCAGCACCCCCGGCGAGTTCAGCCGGAAGGGTCAGCGCCGGCGAGATCCATCCGGCGTTGCCCCACGAGGCGCCGGCGGCCACGCCGGTGCGGTCCACCACGGTGACATCGACTCCGCGCTCCTGCAGGAACCACGCCGTCGACAACCCGACGATGCCCGCACCGACCACGATCGCCGATCGCGGACCGCCGTCAATGCGCTCGACGCCACCCATCACAAACCTCCACAGTTGAACTTTCGTTGTTATCTCCATGGTGGCGTGCACGGACCCGCAACGGTTGCTGAAATCGGACAACCCGCCGATGCCGGATTGTTCGTATCCGACAACGCCGCTTGATAATCACGCCGGTAACGCCGCGACGAACGGTGAATTCAGCGCTTGGGTGAAGAGCACGGGAATAAGGAGCGAGCTGGCTATTTATTTTTCTGACGTATGGTCGGGGCAGGTGGTTGCCACTTCGTAATAAGGAGCGACAATGGCTGACAAATCTCCGGGCAAAGAGTCTTCGAAAGCCCGCACTGTCCATCAAGGAACGCCGGGCTGCCAAGCGCGCCAAGGCCGTAGAGTCGACACCGATTGCGCGGAAGCGCAAGCGCTGACCCGATAGCCGGTTTCTCGGCCGTTTTATCAAGAATGCGACACAAATTCCGATAATCGGTTGTTACCGGTGTGGGCACGCCGTTTTCATGGCATGCCTGGCTACCGGATGCAAACCAGTTCGATCGCCACACCGGGCGCGGAGGTGCAAATCGAGTCGAATGGATGCGGGCTGCGGCGACAGCAACGGCGAGTTGTTCCTCGGTCGCCTCGCCGCACCGCGCTGCACTTTGCCGGGTGCGCTGCTGGACCCGGCCGGATCGATGTGCTGCAGGTATGCGGGGGTGATGCAACGTATGCCCACAAGCCGGCTGACCAGGCGGGGCAAGGCGTACTGATGGTTACCGAACGGAATGCTGCCCGTTGGCCGTGCTGGATGCCCCACGGCGTCATGTTTCGCCGTCGGTCCCACCGCGGTGGTCCGTCACGATGCGGGACGGCCGTCCTGCGCCGCGCGCATCCCGATCGCCAGCAGTTCCTCGGCGCTCGACACGTCGTCGGGGTCGGCGGCCGTCATCACCGCGGCGTGTGCAGCGGTCGGGTCGGTGTTGGGGGAACCACCAGCAGCACGAGCGTTCCGAACTTCTTGCCGCTGACGGTCAGTGTGTTCGGCGAGGTGTTGCTGGGCTCGAGGATCACGCTGTGGCCGCGAAACTCCATTCGCAATGATGCCGACGCCCAGCTGTTCTCGTCGTAGATCACCCGCTCGATGGTCCCCGACCGCGACGACAATGCCGCCAGCAGCAGCCGAAGTTCGATGTACAGTTGGTCGGTCAGCGGCCACCAGCCGCCGTGCACAAAGCCTGCAGAACGGTGGGCGGCCTTCAACCGCAATCGGGGATGTGCGATCGTCCATCGGCGAGCTTGCGTGGTTTCGAAGGACAACGGTGGTGCGGACATGAGTGGTTCTCCGTACTCGTGAATGATTGGGCTACTTGAGGATTGGCGGCGGTTTAGGGCTGGCTGGGTTTGTGCCCGTCGCGGCCGATCAGGGTGTCGATGGCGTGTTGCCATCTGATGGCGCGGATACGGTCACACACTGCCCGGGTACCGGCCAACAGGATCGCCGCAGCAGCTGTGACGCCTGCCCACGTGAAGAGCGCGGCCGTCACCGCGTCCACCCCGGCGCGGGTGGTCGGGGTCGGTTCGTCGGTCAGTGCGCCGTTGTTGTCGACCCAGATCGCGACGTGGTCGCCGGGCTTGGTCGCCGATTGCGCCTTCGACCGCGCCGGTGTGTTCGGTGCCGGCAGCTGACCAACGGACCGCCATGGTGGCGGTGTTGGTTCGCGAGATGTTGTGGGCGGCAGTGTCGTCGGTGATCGTCGCGGTGACGAGGTGACGAGTGTGGTGCTGCTGGGCGTAGATGTCGCGGCGTGAATCGTGAACGGCGGTGCCGACCGCGCGCGGCGACCGGGACGGCCAGCAGCGACACCATGACGGCCGAGCGCCACTACCAGTGCCTCGATCCGATCGCTGGCACGTAGCAGGAGGATTACGGCGAAACAGCCCGAAGGCGGGCCACTGTGGTAGGCGCATCGTGAAGAGTTTCAAAGCGCTTCGTCAGCCGTCGCGTGGGTGCTGATCGGGCGATCATGCGGACGTGGGACGGTCATCGAAATCCCTTCTGGGCGAGTCGCTTTGCAAACTGAGGGTTGAGTAGTCGGCGCGTGGAGGACGGGCGGGGCGCCCGCCGCGGGGCTCGGCGCACAGACCGCTTCGACCTGCGCCGCGTGGACTCCGGGCTCTCGGCCAGGCGGCGGCGACCCAGCAAGGCTCGCACGGGCTGCGACGATTGATCGCGGTAGCGCTGTCCGTCGTCCATCAAGGCCTCCACCTCTCACACCATTTGGCTTCAACCTCCATGGTGGTGGGGATTGCTTGCTCGGGCTTGCACCGCGCCGAACAACGATGCCGCCGCGCTTTGTCGCGTTTCGACAGCCCAAGACTGTTAGCCGGTGTCGGTGGCCGCCGGTCCGATCGTCATGGCCAGCCGCTTTTGGCGTCGTCAGTTGCAGATTGGCGATCTCGGCCGTCTTGCGCAGCGGGTAACGCAGGGTGTGTCTCGACCTTGCCGTGTTTCGTGCCGACGCCGCCTATCAATGCGGACGTCGTACGGCGGTCGGGTGTCGACGCGCAGTACCGACTGAGTGAGGACGCCGGTGCTTCCTCGTCGCAACGTGATCTTCAGCGGCCTAGTCTTTGCGCGACAGGGCCGCGCGCGGGACACTCGGCGATGGCCTGCTCGGCGAGGCGTCTCCTGCTCGACCGGGACGGGGTCGGCGGTGACCATGGCGTATTCGTCATCGTCGAGTGTGAACACCTCGGGCGCGATTCTCACGCAGACGGCATTGCCTTCACAGCGATCACGGTCCACTACGACACGCATGCCTCCTCCTTGACTTCGCCTTGAGCTACTTGCCAGGTCGATCTCGGCCTAGCCGGGTTCTTTGATCACCTGACAAGTCGCGTGATGGCGACCCGGCCACGAAGTGCTCGAGAATGTCGGGGTTCACCGCCGGGAACGTCGCTTGCGGCCGATCCGTGCGCCCGGCGATGGTGTGGCTCACTGCCGGACACCCTTTTCGATCCGATCGCCGAGGTCGCGTGTCGATGTTGCGCCAGTAGTCGAAGGCGCGTTGCAGCACCGGCTCGCTGACGCCGGCCCGAAGGTGGCCAACGACGTTGTCCACCAAGCGTTCCCGCTCGGCATCGTCCATCACGTCGCGGACCAGGGTGCCGGCCTGGCCCCAGTCGTCGTCCTCGGCGCGCAGCGTGTAGGCGGTGCGTACCATGTCGCCGTCGGTGTGCCAGCCCGCGGGCTCACCGTAGCGGGCGGTGTCGGCCAGCGGGCCGCCCTTGGAGTTCGGGCGCGTACACCGGGTCGGTCGCCAGCCGGTAGCGCATGTGGCCGGCGGTGCTGTAGCTGTGCACCGGCGACTGTGGTGCGTTGACCGGGAGTTGGTTGTAGTTCGCGCCGATGCGGTAGCGGTGGGCGTCGGCGTAGGCGAACATCCGGCCCAGCAGCATCTTGTCCGGGCTGGCTCCGATGCCGGGCACCATGTTGGACGGCTCCCAGGCGCCCTGTTCGATCTGGCTGTGGTGATCGGTGGGGTTGCGATCCAGCGTCAGCGTGCCGACCTCGATCAGCGGGTAGTCCGCGTGCGGCCACACCTTGGTCAGGTCGAACGGGTTGAACCGGTAGGTCTTGGCCTCGTCGAACGGCATGATCTGCATCTTCAGCGTCCAGGACGGGTGCTCGCCACGATCGATCGCCTCGAACAGGTCACGGGTGTGGTGATCGGTGTCGAGCTTCACCAGCTCGTCGGCCTGGGCCTGGGTCAGGTTCTGCGACGCCCTGGTCGGTGATGAAATGGTATTTGACCCAGAACTTTTCGCCGCTGGCGTTGATCCACATGTAGGTGTGTGAGCCGTAGAGGTTCATGTGCCGCCAGGTGGAGGGGATGCCGCGATCGCCCATCAGGTAGGTGACCTGGTGCGCGGACTCCGGTGAGAGCGTCCAGAAGTCCCACTGCATGTCGTGGTCGCGCAGGTTGCTGTCGGCGCGGCGCTTCTGCGAGCGGATGAAATGGCCGAACTTGAGCGGATCGCGGATGAAGAACACCGGGGTGTTGTTGCCGACGATGTCGTAGTTGCCCTCGGTGGTGTAGAACTTCAGTGCCCAGCCGCGCGGGTCGCGCCAGGTGTCTGGGCTGCCGCGCTCGCCGGCCACCGTGGAGAACCGGATCACCGTCTCGGTTGTGGTGCCGGGCTGAAACACCGCCGCCTTGGTGAAGGCACTGACGTCATTGGTGACCTCGAAGCGCCCAAAGCACCGCTGCCCTTGGCGTGGGGTTGGCGTTCCGGGCACGCGTTCGCGGTTGAACGCCGCCATCTGCTCGATCAGGTAGTGATCGTGCAGCAGGATCGGCCCGTCGGGGCCGATGGTCAACGAGTGCTCGTCACTTTCCGACCGGGATGCCGGCATCGGTCGTCGTCGGCGGTGTGGGTCGCGTGTCGGTCATAGTGGTGCCTTTCGGTGGGGCTGGCTATTCGGGATCTAGGAAACCGGTATGTCCGGCAACTCATCTCATTGCACAGCGCCTCCGTCAGATTCCCATCGCTGCAGCGCGATCGGGGCCAGCGACGGGTCCGTTGCACCTGCGCATGCCGTTGCCGAGTGGTTGGTCGGGGGTGGATGAATCATTGGCGCTGGCCGCGGTCACTCACCGCGTTGTGCGCGTGTGCGGGGTCGGTGTAGGGCGGTGCCATGAGCAGGGTCACCGTTCCGACGTGCGGCCCGGATACTGATGCCCGTCGCCGTTGCCGACCAGGCTGTCGAGGTCGTGTTGCCATCCGGTGAAGCGGATACGGTCACAGATTGCCCGGGTGAGGGTGAATAGGGTCGCCGCGATGGCGGCCACGCTTATCCAGATCACGAGCTGCGCCCGTCACTGCCTCCACGGCGGCACGGCGTGGTCGGGGTTGGTGCGGGCACCTGCGCTCCGGTGTTGTCGACCCAAATCTCAATGGGGTCGCCAGTTTTGGCTGTCGATTGCGCCTTGACCGCGCCGGTGTGTTCTGGCGCCGGCGGCTGTCCATCGGGCCGGCACCGTGGTGGTGCCTGTCCGCACGATTTGGGTGGCAGGGACGTCGGTGACCGTCGCGGTCACGGTGTGGCGAGGTGTCGGCCTGCTCGGCGTAGACCTGGCGGCGGGAGTCATAGACCGCGGTGCCCACGGCGGCGGTGATCGGGATGGCAAGCAGCGACACCACGACAGCCAGCACCAAGCACCAGTGCCTGGATCCGATCGGTGGTGCGGACCAGTGGATCGCGGCCCAGCAGCCGCAGCAGAACCGGCCACCGAGGTAGGCGCACGGTGAAGGTGTCCATCGCGGCTTCATCAGCACGCCAGTGGGCAGTCCCGCGTTGATCGTGGGGACCGTGGGGGTTCATCGACATCCCCTTCTCGGCGACTCGGCTTCGCCCAGCGGTGCCCCGTCTGCTACCGGCGTGGTCGGCAGCGGTGGCGTCGATTCGCTCGCTGGGGACCATCACCACCTCCACAGCTCAACCATCGGTTATCTCCATCGTGGTGTGGATCGCCGCCGCAGGGTTTGCCCCAGTCAGACAACGTCGCCGCGGTGCTTTGTCGTGTTTCGACAGCGCGCATGGTCAGTCGGTGTCGGTGGCCGCGAGGTTCGATCATCATGGCCAGCCGTTTTTTGGCGTCGTCGAGTTGCAGGTTGGCGATCTCGGCCATCTTGCGCAGCCGGTAACGCACGGTGTTCTCGTGGACGCCCAACCGCTCGCCGGCCTCGGCGGGGTCGCCCTGGGCCTGCAGCCACGCCTGCAGCGTCGCCACGTATTCGGTGTCATGCGCGCGGTCGTGGCGACGCAGCTCGGCCACCGGTCCCCGCTCCGGGGAGCCGACCTGATCGGGCGGCCGTGCGCAGCCGCTGCAGCAGGATGTCGTCCCAGGACTCGTCGTAGGCCACCGGCGCGCCGCCAGGCGCGTGAGCGCCCTCGTGCAGCGCCAGACACTCGTCGGCTTCATTGCGTGCCGTGGGCAGGTCTGCCACCACGGCGACGCCGCTGATGCCGGCCACCATGGTCACCCCGTCGGGTAGGGCCGCGCGCAGACCTGTAACCCAGCGCCGCGCCGTGTCGGCCTCCTCGCCGGGCAGCAGCGTGTAGACGGTGTTGCCGGCCAGGGCGCTGCGGCCCGGCCGGGACCAGCCGAATCCGGTGGTGGCGCGCTCGAACGCCACCAGCAGGGCGGCGTCTCGTTCGGCGCCGATGAACGCCTGTACCGCGATCACCCGCAACAGGCTGTGCGGTAGGCCCAGGCGGCTGGCCGCGGTGGCGGCATCCGCGGTGCCCTCCAGCAACCGGATCACCAGCTCGGATTCGACCTGGCGTTCCAGATCGGCGCTGGCTCGCGACCGCAACAGGTGCAGGGCCACCGTGCGGGCACCGTCGGCTAACGCGGTGAGTGCGGCCCATCCAACGGCGCGCTCCACTCCACCCACACCGATCCCATCAGCTCGCGTCCGGAGCGCACCGCGACCACCATGCGTCCGGTCATCCCATGATCGGGGTCCCGGGCGACGAACAGCGGTTCGTCGGAGGCCGCCAGATGCGTGTACACGCCACGGGCGTCGAAGAATGCGCGCAACTGCTTCGGTGCCTGTCGTTCGACGATGGTCGCCACCCGTGCCGGGTCGGCGTGTTGCTGCCGCCTGGAATACGCCAGCACCCGCGAGAGCCGATCTTCGATGATGACCGCGCCGCCGGTCGCTTCAGCCAAGCTGTCGGCCAATGCGAACAGATCCGTTGGGCCACGCCGGATTCGGTTTCGCGGCCTTCCAGACACCAATCCGTAGATGACGGCGGCCAACTCACTCCACGACACCGCCGGATCAAGCACCATCACCGCGACGCCCTCGTCCGCGCCGCCGAATGCGGTGTCGTCGTCGCCGCCGCGGATCAGCACGACAACCGCCCGCGCGGAGGCCGCCCAGCGCACCGCTTCTTTGACTGAGCGGGCACCGATACCGAGCAGCACGTCACCGACGACCGGTGCGATCGTCGGTGACCTCATGCAGGATGACGCTGCGCAGCTCGGTGGATCGCGGTATCGGGCAGAACCGCAAGCGGACGCCATAGCTGCCCAACACGTTGACCAGGCGGTCTAACGTGACCACGAGCCGCTCCCCACGCCGAACCGATCAACCAGCCTAACCACGAGCCCACCGACACGGTCGGCGAATCCACAGGTCCGTCGAAGAGGTTTAGTCGCCGGGATCTTCGTCGTCGTTGATGGGATCCTTCCCCGGTGGCGGCCTGAAGCAAATCGGGCCTGTGACTGTTGGCCGCACCTTTCGAGGCAGATCGTGGTCATAGCGGGATGTGCCTTACCGCTGAACAGATTTGGCGACGGTGAGCAGCAACGACGCAGTCGTCGACGGCGTGCAGGCCGTGGCGGGTGGAGGGGATGATGAGGTGATCGCCGGGGCGGCCATCCCAGCTGGTGTCGGGACTGGTCAGCCGAACGCGCCCGTGCAATACCTGGATCGTGGCCTCGCCGGGACTGTCGTGATCGTCGAGGCTGGTGCCGGCGGTCAGGGCGATCAGGGGTTTGTCGCAACGTGTGTTGGTGACCGCCGTACACGGTGTGCGCGCTGCGGCCGCTGTGGGCGTCGTGGGCGGCCGCCAGATGCTGTCGGCCAAGCGCGCGGTCAGTGAGACCTTGTCCATGTGGGCTGTCCCGGTTCTCAGTGACTCGCTGGCGGTAGTCAGCTGGCGCTGAAGGTCCTCGACATAGCCGTCGTAGGCGGCGGCGACCGTATCGAGGTCGACCTGCTCGGGCAGGTCGTCGGCGCTTGCGCGCGCGACCAGGTAGGCCGCGGTCGCCTCGACGACGCGCTGCTCGTCGTCGGCGATTTGCGCTACCACGGCAGGGTCGTGCGTGCACCCGCACGACGACGGTGTCCTCGTCCTGCTGAAACCGGACGAGATAGTCGTGATCGCCGAGCGCCTCGAGGGCCGGCTGATGAACGGTCATGTGACTTCTCCTTCGTGGGTGGTTGCGGGGATCGTCATCCCGCTAGCAGGGTGGCGCCTAGGGCGACCAGGGCCGCGGAGCTTGAGCGCCTCCAACCCGATGTAGGCGTGGTGTGCGCGTGAGCGGGGTGCGTCTTGGCCGGCCAGCACACGGGCCGAGCGCCGGTTGAGCCTCGGCCGCACCACCAGCAGCTGGACGGCGAGCAGCACCGCTGTCGCCGTCGGCGAGCACCGAGCACCGGGCCCGGATGGTCCGGCGATGGTTAGGCACACCGCGATGACCACCGCCCAGATGACCTCGGCGATGTTGAGGGCCCGGAACACGATGCGTCCGATCGCCAGGCCCACGCGGCAACTCGAGGCCCTCGGCGCGGAAACCTCAGCGGTGCTTCCAGGAAGGAGATCGCCAACACCATGCCCCAGCCTGCAGCAGCGTGGCCGCGGCAGCCACCCGGATGGCGAGGTCGGTCATGACGATGCCCGATCACGGTGCCGGTGCGGGTGCCAGGTGCGCGACGCACAAGTCGGGCTCGACGAACGGGTCGAGACGGTCGATCGGTGACCGGCGCCCGCATCGCGGTCAGCGCGCCCTGCATCGGGCCCAGGTGCACGGAGCAGATCACCTCGCCGTGTTGTTCGGCCAGGTTTTGAAAGGGCAGTGCCGCAACCGGATCTCGCGCGCGCGCAGACCGTCGGCGGGTTCGGGCTCAAAGCCCGAGCTCCGCCAGCAGCTGCACCAGTTCGGTGACCGCGCGAGGCTTGGACGGCGCGCTGCGGCGCGGAGGATGGCATCACGCGCCGGGCTTGCATCGAACGGCCCAGCTGCTGCGGCGATGCCGTGCGGCATCGGGGCGGCGTCGGCGACGATACCCGGTCAGAATGCTGGCGAGGAGCCGATAGTTCGTCGGTCCGGTGGGGTCCATCCGGCGGCTGGCGCGAAACAGGATCGGTGGACGGCCGCGGCCGGCGGAGTCACCAGGACTTGTTCGACGCGCCGGTGCGCGCAGCAGCGGCGTCGATGTGGAAACCGGACCGTGTTCGGTGCACGCCGAGTTCATCGTGCAACGCTGGCGATGCCGCGCGCGCTCGGCCGGAGCCCGCAGCAGCGCCTGCAGGATGACGTCTCGGCGTCCCGCGCGGGGGCTGCATCCCGCTGATGCGTGGTCGCGTCGGTGGGCATCAGTGGCCCTGCGGCGGCAGGGCCGCCACCATCGGCGTGTCGGCATCAGATACGGCGACCGAGTTTCGCTGCTCGCCGGTGATCCCAGGGGATGCGGTCTGCCCCGGCCAGGGTGTCGGTGAAGAACTTGACGTTCTCATCGATATAGGGCCGCAGCGGCTCGGGGCAGCGTCGTCTTCGTAGTAGATCGCCTCCACCGGGCATACCGGTTCGCACGCGCCGCAGTCGACACACTCGTCGGGGTGGATGTAGAGCATCCGTGCGCCCTCGCAGATGCAGTCCACCGGGCACTCATCCACGCAGGCCCGGTCCTTGATGTCCGATCACACGGGTTGGCCGATCACGTGCGTCATGCCCACGACAGATTACTCCAATTACCACTTGTAGGAATAGTATGTGTTCATACGACCGCTCTACGACGATCCGCATGCCACCGCTGACACCGACGAGCTGGACGTGCGCCGCATACCGCAAATCCCAACGGCACCCGATGATTTTCGCCCGCTTCGACGCACTTGGCTTGCCGGCGAGTCGTTCGTGCTCGTCAAGCCCACGACCCGATACACCTGCGCGAGGAGTTCGCCCGCGACCGGCCCGGCGCCTATGACTGGCGCTATCTGGGAGGGCAGCCAGGTCCGACGGGCTGTGGCGGATCCGGATCGTCCGTATCACCGAGCCCTACCTGGCCGGCCTAGCTCATGAGGCCACCACGTCATCGACGGCTGCAGCAGTGAAACACTGTGACGACGCTGTCGACTGAATGGTCGCGCGCGATGGGCCTTGCCGCGCCGATTGTCAACGCGCCGATGGGTGGAGTAGCCGGCGGCGCCGCTGGCCGCAGCGGTCTCGCGCGTGCCGCGCGCTGGGCATGGATCGGGATCGGCAGCGCCGGTTAGCGCATTGGTGCTCGATGAGCAACTTTGGGCAATCTGCGCCGAGCTGATCGCCCGTTCGGCGTCGGCCTGGTGGACATGGGTGATCGCGAGCGAGGCCCCAGCTGCTCACCGCGGCGATCGCCGCCAACGCCGGCGCTGCTGTCGGTCAGCTTCTGGCGAGGACTTTGTCGTGGGTCCGGCGCGGCGCACGACGCGGGTATCGCCGCGGCCACCCAGGTCAGTGAACCTTCAGGCGCTGCGCGCGCAGTCGAGGCCGGAGTGCGACGTCGCGATCGCCCAGGCAGGGTGAGTGGCAGGCACGGAGAGCCCACTGTCGGCACCCTGCCACTGCTGGCGTCATACTCGATCACCACATCCGTCCCGGTCCTACGGCGCCGGCGGGGTTTCCTCCGGCCGCGCCCGTGGCCGCCGTTCTGGCCGCCGGTGCCTCGGGGCGTGGCTGGGCACCGCGTTTCTGTGCATGCACCGAAGCACTGTTGTCCGATCGGACGCGGCCCGCGCACTGCTCGCCGCGCAGCGACACCGACACCGTGATGCACCGCGCGTCTTCGACATCGCTGCAGCGCTAGTCCATGGCCGGCGACGTTCCCAGAACGGGTGTTGCGCAACAGATTCGCCGACCGCTGGCGTTGGCCACGAACAGGGCTGTCACCAGACCACGCGCTCAGCAGGCACTGGCGGCGGCCATCGCCGCAGCGACGATCACCGCCTGGCGCGATCAACGCCGGACAGGCGTCGCCATACTCGCCACAAGTCGTAGCCGAAGTGATCGATCAACTGTGCGCCAGCGCCCGACTACTCCAGCGACGGGCGCCATCAGCCCCGCCGCGCTGAGGCTGCCCTGCACCCCACTGCACAAACCAAGTTAAAGGACTATAGTCCATTGCAAATAACACTCTATGAAGTGGAAGTGGCGGCACATGGCGCACGGATGGCCCATCCCGCGCCGACGCGGGCGCACCGTGAGCACCGTCGCTGGGCAATACCCGGCGTTCACGCAGCAGACTCAGGACGTTCGCGTACCGGGTGCTGACCACCGACAAGCTGCTCGGCATCATGCAGCGTCACCTCGATCGCTGTTCATGGCGGCGGATTGATGGCGCTGCTGTGACGCGCACCGAGCTCGGCCCGCGCCCGGGTTTTGCAGTTCTTGTCCAGACAGAGCAGTACAGCCGGCTGTTCACCGTGCACGGCACGATCATGCTGCTGCTGTACGCCACCCCGATCGTGTTCGGTCATTCGCCAATTGCATTCTGCCGCTGCAGATCGGCGCGCGCCAGACGTTAGGCGTTCCCGCGCCTCAACGCGCTCAGCCTTCCCGCCTGGCTGTATCTGGGCCGGCGCGCTCGATCACCGTCGTCCGGTTTCCTCACCGGGGTGCGCAGCGGAAACTCGGCTGGACCGCCTACACGCCCCTGAGCGATACGCCGTCCGCTCGCCCCGGCGCCGGCGGCGCGACCTGTGGATCATGGGCCTGCGACCGTCGCCGGCTCTCGGCACCATCCTGGTGCGCGGTCAACGCCGATCACCCACCGCGTGGGGTGACGCATCGCCGGCGCCCGGGATGACGATGTTTCGGATGCCGATCTTCACGCTGCAGACATTCTACAAGTCACCATGATCCTCATGATCCTGTATCGCGGCGATTCACCGCTATGACCGCCGCGCTGCTCCGGGCTGGCCGCCGACCGGCACCGCCGGCGGCGCATATCTGTGGCCCGGCCAACGGTGGGGCGATCCTGTGGCAGCACCTGTTCTGGTTCTTCCGCCACCCCGAGGATGCACATCATCGCGTCGCGATCCCGTTCTTCGGCATCATCCGCCGAGAAATCGTCCCGGTGTTCAGCCGCAAGCCGATCTTCTCGGCTACACAGGGCCATGGTCGTACGCCACCGTCGAGCATCGCCGCCCTGTCGATCGACGGTCTGGGCCCACCCCATGTTCGCCACCGGCGCGGTACTCGCTGCCGTTCTTCTCGCTTCCTGAGCGTACCTGATCGCCGTACCGACCGGGATCAAGTTCTTCAACTGGATCGGCACCATGTGGCGGGGCCAGTTGACGTTCGAGACACCGATGCTGCTTCTCGCCGTCGGCTTCATGGTCACCTTCCTGCTCGGCGGCCTGTCCGGCGTCACTGTTGCGAGCCCGCCGATCGACTTCCACGTCACCGACACGTACTTCGTGGTCGCGCACTTCCACTACGTGCTGTTCGGCACCATCGTGTTCGCCATCCTACGCGCGGCGTCTACTTCTGGTTCCCGAAGATGACCGGCCGGATGCTCGACGAGCGGCTGCGGCAAGCTGCACTTCTGGCTGACCGCTCATCGGCTTCCACACCACCTTCCTGCGTGCAGCACTGGCTGGGCGACGAGGGCATGCCGCGCCGCCACGCCGATTCTACCCAACGACGGATTCGCCGGCCGCATCGAACATCGATACGGTCGGCGATCGGGGCGTTCACCCTGGGCGCTGTCCACTGCTGCCGTTCGTCTGGAACATCTTTAAAGCTACCGCTACAGGCGAAGTCGCCGCTGGTCGATGACCCGTGGGGCTACGGCCAACTCCTGGGTGGCCACCACCTGCCCACCGCCCGCGGCACACAAGCTTCACCGAGCTGCCCCGGATCGATCCGACGGCCGACGCTTTCGAACTGCACTACCCCCACATGGCCGACCGGATGCGCGCCGAAACCCCATCGGCCGCCAACGACCACCCCAACCTGGCCACGGAAAGCACAGCCGGCCACAAGCGAGAACAACCTCCCGCGGATAAGCACGCCGACAACGTGCGCTGCGTCAACGCCGCTGAGTTTGGCGAAGGGACCCCGCCGGGATAACCGCGCCACACCGCCAAGACCCACGCGGTGACAGACCAGCACCGTCTGCACGACCTGCGATAGAAAATCACGACCGGGCATGCATCATCGGCGTCGGGTCAATTTGCCGCTGTCGGCAATGGATTTTCGCGCTTCGCACTGACCGCTGATGGACTGAAGTTCATTTGGCTGTTGTTTGACGTTGCGCGGCGGCCGCTGGCGAAAGCGAAGTGCTAGTATAGAGGAGTAGAGATAAAATAAAGGTCGAGGCAGAGGCCATGAAGCAGGCGACTAAATCAGCTCAAACCGGTGAAGTCACGACGACAGTTGCGTCGACAGTGATGCGGGTGGCCGAATTGGACCGATCGGTGGACTTCTATCGTGATGTGAATTTCTGCCGCGTGTCGCCTGCGCGAACCGGACACTGCGCTACTGTTGACACCGGACGGGTTTCAGGTCTATCTGCACTCGACGGGCCGTCTGCCGGCGGCCTCCGGCTGGCCCTATCGGTATCAATACCTGATGTGGGCCACCGACAGCAAGACGAGTTAGAGCGGAGTGACCACCCGGCTGCGAAGCCCACGATCCGGCCACCTATGCATACACCGAGAACGGGTTTGACGTTCGTGGAGGTGCCGCGACCCCGACCATGGCGGGGTCATCGTCGCCTATCCCAGCCGGAACCAGCTTTGCCATCGCGCTGATCGCGTCGCGGCGCGCGCGCGGTCGTACGCGCCGCGGCAGGCGGGAGCGGCACACGCGCGGCGCGTGCCTGCCACCGGCGCGTACGGTCGTTGAGACACGCGCGCCCGTCTTCCGGCCTCTCGATGAGTCACGGGAGCGCTTAACCAGGCGGCGGGGGAGGCGTCAAGGGGCGTTGCCCAGGAACGACGGAGGTATCAGCGAGGACCGCGGCCTCCAGCTCAGGTCGGCGTTCTTGGTGGCGTATTCGTGGCGCAGCGTCAGCGTGTGTTTCTGCACGCCAGATCGTGCGGATGCGCGAGTGCCGCCGCGCCCGGGTGGACTCGCTCAGTTCGTCGCCCGGTAGCGGCTGAGGCGAAGCTCACTCGAACAACGCGGGGTCGTGGCTGTACCACTTGCGCAGTTCGGTGGACGGAGCGAGCGTCGCGCCATTCGTCGAGCTGCGCGCCGGGCTTACGCTCACACCGCGGGGCCAGATGCGATCGACGAGGACCCGGGTGCCATCCTCGGGCAGCTGCCGGGTCATAGATCCGGCGATGCCTTGACGTTTTCGTCGTTGAGTCATGACATCTTCCGCTTGGTTGGGTTTGGTGTTGTTGGTCGGGTGTTGGCCGCGGTGAGTGCGAAGAACTCCTGGCGTGATCGCGGAGTCTTCGCGCAGCGCGCCTAGCAGTGTGGACGTGATGGTCGCCGATCCGGCGGCCTGAACGCCCTGCAGGGTCATGCAGGTGTGCTCGGCCTCGATGACCACGCCGACACCGCGGGGCTGCAGCTGTGCGTCGAGCCAATCGGCGATCTGTTTGGTGAGTCGTTCCTGGCGTTGGGGTCGGCAGGCGAAGTGCTCGGCGACGCGGGCGAGCTTGGATAGCCCGATGATGCGCTCGCCGGGCAGATACCCGATGTGGGCGATCCCGACAAAGGGCAACATGTGGTGCTCGCACACCGATCGCAGCGGCAGGTTGCGCGAAATCACGAGTTCGTCGTAGCCCTCGTCGTTGGGAAAGGTGGTCAGATCGAAGGTCCGCGGCGTGAACAGCTCGGCGTAGCCTGCGCGCCATCCGCGCGGGTGTTGCCGGCAAGACTGTCCGAATCCAATGAAATCCCCAGGGCGCACGAAGGAATGCCGCGGCGGCCACTTCCGCGGCGGCCAGGTCCCCGATGAGGTGATTCGTGCACCAGTTGCAGTGCCGCGCTGGAATGCATGGCGGTTCCTTCCGAGACGAGATAGATCCCTCCGTTCACCCGTTGCAGGCGTAGTTGCGCCGGATGAACGGAGGAACACGGTGGGACCGGCTACGCGACAGGGGAATCGGTGCCCGAGGTGGTGCGCCGATGCCAGGCCGGGTCGTACACCGAGGCCAGGCCACCCAACGTCAGCGCGGCCAGCAGCGGCCCGACGTCACGCAACGCCACGTCGTAGAAGCCGGGGTAGCTCAGCAGGTTGAATGATGATGCCCGGCCAGCCAGGCGGCGACGATGCTAGGCGGCGCATCGCGGCTTGATCGCCACGGCGACGCCGGCCACGATTTCGATCACCCCGACCACCAGCATCACCTGGTGCGCGCTGATCGGGCCATGTCCACGATCCACGGAGCCAAATAGACCTCCACACTTGGTGAGCACGTTGGTGAACTTGTCGAGGCCAAACACGATCGGCAACACCGTGAATCCGATCCGCAGCACCAAAAACGCCGCATAGGCCGGGTCGGAGCGGGCGCGCCGCAGCGCCTCGGAGGTGGGTGTGGGCGGCTGAGGCGGGTAGCGCTGAGGCGGTCATCGCAATCTCCTTTGTAAGACCAATCAGAACTAGTTTTAGAATCTGCCCGTCAATGCCTATTTGTCAATACTTTTGGTGTTAGAGTCGAGGTATGTCCATCAACCGACCCGGCGACCTGGCCGCGCTGAACGGTCTGAGTCACCTGGACGACCCGTTGCGGCGGCAGTTATACGAGTACGTGATCGAAAGCGACGGACCGGTTTCGCGTGAGCAGGCGGCGGCCGCCGCGTCGATCGGACGCACCCTGGCGGCCTACCACCTGGACAAGTTGGCCGAGGTGGGCCTGCTGACCGTCAGCTACCAGCGGCCTGCTGGGCGTGGGGGACCGGGGGCCGGGCGCCCGGCCAAGCTCTACACCCGAGCCGCCCGGGAGATCAGCGTCAGCGTGCCGCCCGCGACTACGAACTCCTCGCCCGCCTGCTCGTCGCGTCCGTTGAGCAGGACGCCAGCGGAGCGGTGCAGCAGGCCGTGAACAGTGCCGCGCACGAGCCGGCTGGCACGCCGGCGCTGCAAACCGGGGAAACGTGATCGGCGCACTGCGCAACTGCGGCTACCTGCCCCACGCCGACGACGATGGCCGCATCAATCTACGGAATTGCCCGTTTCATTTGGTCGCTGCAGACCACCGAGACGTGGTGTGCGGGCTGAATTTACGCCTCGTCGAGGGGGTCATCGCGGGTTGTGGTCACCCGCTCGCGCACGCCGAACTGGACCCCCACCCTGACCGGTGCTGCGTGGTGGTGCACGACGCGCGCCCCTGCATGCACGCACGCGTCGCCGCCACGTAGACCCCATCCAGCCGTCCCCGCAGACAGCGAAGTCGACAGCACAGTGACGGCCAGCATCATGACCGCGTCGTCGACCCGGTCGCCGGTCATCGCCTGACGACATGATGACCGTGCGCACCGCGCGGCTCGGGAACGGGGGCGAGCGCGTTGACACGTCTCGAGCGGCTCTACACCGAGCAGCGGCAAAGCCCGTGGCTGGACAACCTCACCCGTGCATACTGCGCGACGGCACATTGGCCGCCTTCGTGGCCGACGGGATACGCGGGGTGACAGCCAATCCGACGATTTTGGCGAAGGCCATCGGGGCCTCCGATCTGCATGACGCGCAGTTTTCGCCCTCATCGCCGCGGGCTGTTCGCTCGAGGATGCCTATTGGGAACTGGCGGTGCACGACGTCACCGACGCCCTGGCGGTGTTGCGTCCGACCTACGACAACTCGCACGGCAGCGATGGGTTCGTATCGATCGAAGTCGCCCGGAGCTGGCGCGAGACACCGCGGCCACGATCGCCGCGGCGGCCCGATTGCACGAGCGCATCGCCCGCCCAAACCTGCTGGTGAAGATCCCGCCACCGCCGAGGGCATTCCGGCGATCGCGGCGCTGATCGGCAGAGGGTTGGAGCATCAACGTCACCCTGATCTTCTCGCTGTCCCGCTACGAGCAGGTGATCGAGGCCTACCTGCACGGCCTGGAAACCCTCGCCGCGCGCGGTGGCGATCTCGCGGCGGTACGCAGTGTGGCGTCGTTCTTCGTCAGCCCGCGTCGACACCGCAGGTCGACTACAGCGGTTGGAGCAGATCGGCGGTGCGCACGCGCTGGCGCTGCGCGGGCGGGCCGCCATCGCGCAGGCGCGCCTGGCCTACCAGATGTTCCGGGACCGATTCGCCGGGCCGCGGTGGGAGACAACTGGCCGCCCGCAGCGCCGCCGCAACCGCCGTTGTGGGCATCGACGTCGACGAAGAACCCCGACTACCCCGACACCCGCTACGTCGACAGCCTCATCGGCCCTGACACGATCAACACGATGGCCGAGTCCACCATCGCCGCGTTCGAGGACCACGGCACCGTCGCGCGCACTATCGACACCGGGATGGGGCGAGGCGACCACGCGTCATGCAGAACCTGCGCGGTGGGGGTCGACATGGACGATGTCGGGCGCACCCTCGAAGACCAAGGCGTCGCCGGCTTCCACCAGTCGTTCGCCGATCTGCTGATCACCTTGCGCGACAAAGCCCTACCAGCTGGCGCAGCAATGATCGCCCCTGCGGCGGCACAGCTTTACCGCTGGCGCGACGGACGTCGAGGGATCAAGCGCTCATGACGGGGACGCGGAAGCAAGCACCGCAACAGGATTCTGGCTGGGCGGCACGTGAACACGATGCGGTCCACTCAACGATAAGGAGACGTACGTGAGTGCACAGCAGACATTTGTCATCGTGGGCGCCGGGCTGGCCGGCGCCAAGGCCGCCGAGGCGCTGCGCACCAACGGTTTCGGCGGCAACGTCATCCTCATCGGCGATGAGGATGACCGCCCCTATGACCGCCCGCCCCTGTCGAAGGGCTACCTGCTGGGCAGCACCGAGCGGGAAAAGATCTACATCCATCCCGCGCAGTGGCACACCGAACACGACATCGACCTGCGTCTGGGCACACGGGTTACCGAAATCGACCGCGCTGCACACGAAGTGCACACAGCGCGGGAGAGACGATCGGCTACGACAAGCTGCTGCTGGCGACGGGTTCTTCGCCCCGGCGCCTGAGGTGCCCGGTGCGGGCCTGGCCGGTGTGCATTACCTGCGCAGGGTCGCCGACAGCGACGCACTGCGAGGCGGCGTTCGCCGCGGCGCAGCGGGTGGCGATCATCGGTGCCGGCTGGATCGGCCTGGAGACCGCGGCCGCCGCGCCCGGGCCGCCGGTTGTCACGTGACTCTCATTGAGCGGGAAAGCTGCCGTTGCTGGCCGTCCTCGGCGCGGAGGTGGCCGAAACCTACGCGGCCCTGCACCGCGCCCACGGTGTCGAGCGGCGGATGGGCGCCGACGTGGTCGAGATCATCGGCGCCGCCGACAAGGTGACCGGCGTGCGCCTGGCCGACGGAGACGTCGTGGCGGCCGACACGGTCGTGATCGGCGTGGGCATCCTCCCCAATATCGAGCTGGCCGCGTCGGCAGGTCTGCCGATCGACAACGGCGTCGTCGTCGACGAGCACCTGGCCACCATCGACCCCGACGTATTCGCCGCCGGCGATGTCGCCAACGCCTACTACCCGCTGCTGGGCACCCACCTGCGCCTCGAGCACTGGTCGGCTGCCCTCAGCCAAGGCCCGGTCGCGGCGGCCAACATGATGGGCACGGCCACCTCCTACGACAAGGTGCCCTACTTCTTCTCCGACCAATACGACAGTGGCATGGAGTATTCCGGCTACGTGCGCGCGCGATGGTTACGACGAGGTCGTCTTCCGCGGCGACATCGCCAGCGGCAAGTTCATCGCCTTCTGGATGAAGGGCGCAACGGTGCTGGCGGGCATGAACGTCAACACATGGGATGTCACCGACGCCATCGAGTCGCTGGTGCGCTCCGGTGCGCAACCCGACCCATCGAAGCTGGCCGACCCCAGGTGCCGTTGACGGACCTGACCGGTTAACTCCTCGACCACAGCGACTACCGCGACCTACACCCTGCACGCGGGTCCCGCGACACCACCGGTTGCTCAGTCCGCAGCCGCGTTGAGTCAGCACGGCGGCCGCGAGGGATGCGTCCCAGCGCAGCCGCTGGGCGTTCGCGAAGTCCGTCATCGCCTCTTGCGAGCGGATTCTCACGTGCCATGGCGGACAGGTCGCAGATGGCGCCACGTAAATGACGTGAAGTTTCGATGGAGCGCGCGGCTGGCTAGATGGACCCACGCCGTCTGGGTGGCCGTCGCTCACTCACGCGTGGACCTTCGCGAGGCGTTCAACCTGGCGATGCACAGTTCTGGTTCGACGAACGGGTCGAGCCTGGCCGACAGTCCTTGCTTTCGTGTGTCGGGTTGTCCACCGGCGGCCGCGGCGTGGTCGAGCAGGCCCTGCAGTAATCCCAGGTGTATGGCGCAACCCACCTCGGGGTGGGCGCGGGCCAAATCCCGTACGGGGCAGCCGCGCAGCCGAATGACCCGTTCCCGTCCGACGATCTGCTTGCTGTCCGCCGACAGCGATGCCATTGGTTCGGATTCCGCAGCCAGTTCAGGGGTCGAACCCCATCCGGTTGAAGACCTCGGTGGCGAGCGCCGCTCCTCGATCCAGCGGGTCACCCGCCGCCGCTGTGTCCGTATCGTCTTGGGCTGCAACGGCTCCGCCGTGCGAAACCGCGATCCGGCCGGCCCATTGCTGTCCGGCGCGCTGGGCACGGCGAGCGCGTGTTTTGCACCGTCTCTCCCAGTTCCATCGCGAGAATCTCGGCGAGTATCCGGTAGTCCAGGCGCTCCTCGACGGCGCGGTATCCGGTGCGTGGACGACCCACGCCGTCCCGGTATATCCGGGTGCGTTCGATCGCTCCCTCATCGCACAACGCGTCCAGGTGGAAGCGCACGGTGGTGACGTGCAACCCGATGCGCGAAGCGAGCTCGACGGCGTCAATCGCCTCGCCGTGCTCGCGCACCATCTGAAGCACTCGTTCGCGTTGCCGGTTGCGCGGCAGGCGATCTCGTCGCTCTACCCCCGGCCTTGGAGTCTGTTTCCTCGTCCACCGGCAGCCTTACCCTCTCTTATATTTAACGGATATACTTCCTCTATATTAGCAGCTTCTCAACGGAGAGAGGTAGGTAAGAGTGACGGTCGGCGATGTTTACGATCTGGCCCCTGGATCGGCGGCGACGGCGGAGGTCGGGCGCTCGGACACTGAGTTCGCGCGGTTCGCACCGCCGTATCGGATCGCGATCTCGATGCTGACCACCAAGGTCAGCATCCTCAGGAGAAGTTCACCGACCGTGATGGTTACTGTCCGATCGCGGCGGTCTCATCACGGGTCAAGACCCTCGACAGCATCCGGCGCAAGGCGCAGCGTATTCGCTGCCCGCTCACCGTCGACGACGTCCGCACCAACATCCTCGATATTGCGGGGTCCGCGTCACCTGCGGCGTCATTTCGGAGACGTACCGGATCGCGACGATGCTCAGTCAGCAGCCCGACGTCACGGTGATCGAGGTCGAGGATTACATTGCCCACCCGAAGCCCAACGGCTACATGAGCTTTCACATGATCATCGAGATCCCTGTCCTTCTGAGCGACCGGGTCGAACGGGTGCCAGTCGAAGTTCAGATCAGAACGATCGCGATGGACTTGTGGGCCAGCCTGGAGCACAAGATCTACAACAAGTACGAGCGCGCCGTACCGCCCCGACTGCTCAACGAACTGACCGACGCCGCCGAAGCCGCGCACAACCTCGACGTGAAGATGCAGCGGCTGCACAAGCGACGTTGCCGCCCTCACCGCCGCGCAGGACGCCCACGATGTTCACCTGGACCTGCCGCCGCCGAGCACGATCGACGATTGGCGGCCCGGCACAGGACGATATCTATGAACCAATCGACTACCCAAACGTTAGACAGCGCCCCGCCTGGCGGCGTAACCGGTCGCGGTAGCAAGGAATTCCGCGAACGCGTCCCGGTGCGGACAGTCCCTCCTTCAGTCGAGTACAGAACCCAACGACCCACACAGAGTGGGCCGAACCCGATCGGCGCGTGACGTTTACGCCGGAAGTGCCGGCAAGGCCAGCCAGCCACGGCATCGTCGCCAACCGCGTTGGGCCATCCACACGATCCCGGCACGGTTGATCTCTCGAGGCCACCCAGGTGCCGGTCGAAACACGATCTGCCCCATTCATCGCACAAGTCCAGGCGGGAGGCCGCACATGTCCGCACCAATTCTGTCCTTCGGGACCGCGCACGCACGCCGATCGGCAATCGGCTATCTCCGATTGCGGTTGAAGCCCGCCCACCGGTCCTGCGGGTTTGTGCAGGGTGCCTGGTGGCCCCGGACCGATCAACTGTTCACCGAACTTCCGCCCCTGCTTGCAGCGCTGGCGCCGCGGGTGGGGTCCGTCGACCGAGTTATCTACGACGAGACCAGATGGGCGCCACAATCATTGCGTTTGGAGTTTCGGGGCGGCAGCATCATTCTCGAGGGCTCGGCCACCACCTCGACCAACACACTGTCGGTGATCGGCAAGGGGTCGGGCAGGCTGGTTCTGCTGGTCGTTCCGCCCTGCACCAACCCGACCCGCGCGTACACGGCTGTGATGACGGCGTCGAAACCCGACGATGTGTCGACTCCCGACGAATTGCTGGGGATCGGGCCGCGGGAGGCGCAGGATCGCCGACTCGCAGTGCTGGCGCAGCAGCGGTGGGAGTCCGAAGGCGGGGCGTTGCGCCGTCTGGGCCATGACCGCAGTGACGGCGTTGTTGGCGGCGACATTGAGGAGGTGCGGCGTGCTCAGTGACGACGAACTCCACGCCCTGCGCGAGATCGAGCGCCGGCTGCGGTGGGAGAGCCCGGAACTGGTTCAGCTGTTCAACAGTCAGGAGCCGCAGCCCGCGACGAATCACCGTCAGCGGGCGAGAAACCGAGTGCTGCTGGCCGCAGCCGCGATCACGGGACTGGTCCAACTAGGACCACGCATGCTCACTGAGGCCGAAGTCCGAACCCAGCAGCGCGTGCCCCTGCCGCGGGCCGCGTCGTTCGACACCACCATTGCCCGCCGGGCCGATCCTGTTTCCGGTCCCGTCGCGGTGACCGCCCCGATCGAGGTCGTCGAGATCTCCGTGGCGCCGTCACCGATTGTCGCGACACCGCTCGTGTCGAGCGGCCTGACGTTTCACCAAGATTAGAGCCCGAGCTCACCGACGAGTACCGACAACGGCGGCCCGGGCGGAACTGGAGAAGATAATGATCGTCCTCTACGCACTGGCCGCAGCGTTGGGCCTCGGTGTGCTCTGGCTGGGAACCAACCTGCGCGTCGTCAAACAATTCGAACGAGGCGTCGTCTTCCGATTCGGCCGCGTGCAAACCGGGTTCGTGCACCGGGACTGACGATGCTGATCCCGATCGCGGATCGCCTCACAAAGGTCAACATGCAAATCGTCACGATGCCCGTCCCCGCCCAAGACGGCATCACCCGCGACAACGTGACCGTGCGCGTGGATGCCGTCATCTACTTCAACGTCGCCGATCCAGTGCGCGTGGCAGTCGACGTCAGGACTACATGTCGGCCATCGGCCAAGTCGCACAGACATCGCTGCGATCAATCATCGGCAAAAGCGACCTCGACGACCTGCTGTCCAATCGCGAACACCTCAACCAGGGCCTGGAATTGATGATCGACAGCCCCGCGTTGGGCTGGGGAGTTCACATCGACCGCGTCGAAATCAAGGACGTCATCCTGCCCGACTCAATGAAGCGGTCGATGTCACGCCAAGCCGAAGCCGAGCGTGAGCGACGGGCACGGATCATCACCGCCGACGGCGAACTGCAGGCATCGGAAAAGCTCGCCCAGGCAGCCGAAGTCATGGCTGAACACCCGGCCGCGCTGCAACTGCGGCTCTTGCAAACCGTCGTCGAGGTCGCCGCCGAGAAGAACTCCACCCTGGTGCTTCCCTTCCCCGTCGAACTGCTCCGGTTCCTGGAAAAAGCCACCCCACAACCATCCGGGGCCCAACACACGGCCGCCACAACGGCCGCCGAACCGGCCGCGCTACCCAACGGCGAGACGCCGCATGTGGAAACGTCACCGATCCCCGACGACGCCCGCGGTCTCCAACTCGACAGCGTCGAAGGTCAGCCATTCCGGCTGAACCAGTAGCGCCCGAAATGGCCAGCACCGCCAGCACGGCAAACCGCCTTCGGCAGTGGGGACTGCAGGAACTGATGGCGCCGTGACCGGCCACCGGGGATGCTTGTCTGAAGTCGCACCGCCGAGCGGGCACCGCGCATGCCGGGTTCGCGCTCACGACATGCAGGCGGGCGACACGATGTGTTGCTGCCCGCACTGCGCCCGCAAGTCCGGCAATCATCACCGAACCGAACGCCATCGCGCGGAGGGGTGGAATATCTAACTATGGACACTCCAACCATGTCGTCCGGCGGCGGAGAGCAAGGGAAGCGGATGTTCGCCGTCGCCGTCCGCTTCGCCGGCCTGGTGGTCGCTGTCGCAATGGTGGTCCTGGTTTTGGGACTGGTGTGGGTGAATGGCTGCAAGTCGGGGACCGGTGACGAAGCGCTGGCGGACTGCGGTGTTGTCCAGCGCAATGTGCTGGGGATCGGCTCGCCGCTGATTCTGTTGCTCGGCGGCCTCGGGGCATTCGTCCGGACGTATCAGGTCTGGCGGGCGGGGGTCGCTGGTGGATCTGGCAGGGCGCCGGCTGGTTCCTGCTGGTGCTGATGCTGGTGGTGCTCACGATGACCGTGCCAGTGGCGCTGCGCTAGCGGCTGCGGCTGTTTCACGCCACAACCACCCGGTATTTAGGCCCGCCTGACCACCGCCGAGCAGCAAATAGAGCCGCAGCGTGGGATCGGAAGGGGACACAGCGGTCTGGGACATCGAGGCGGTGGGGGCAATCCGCCGCCAATTTTGTCGCACAGGCCAAGAATCCGGGTTGGCAGTTCAGGGTAAATACCGCCAACTGGGCCGGTCGAGAAGGAGGACGGAAATGCGGTATCTCGCATTGGCGGCCGATTACGACGGCACTCTGGCGATGTCAGGGGTCGCTGAGCGCAGAGGTCGAAGGCGCATTGGAACAGCTTCGATCGTCCGGACGTCGGGTGGTGCTGGTCACCGGCAGAACGTTCGAGGAATTCGAAGCGGCCTGCTCCAACATGGCGTCGTTCGACTGCGTCGTACTGGAGAACGGAGCCGTTCTCTACTCACCGTCGACGCGGCAGCTGACCGAGCTGTGCCCACCGGCCTCACCGCAGCTCGCACGCGAGCTGACGCGTCGCGGGTTGAACCGGTCATCAGGGGCCAAGCGATCGTGGCGACCAGACGGCCAAACGAGATCGCGGTCCTCGAGACGATCCGCGACCTGGGCCTCGAGCTTCAGATCATCTTCAACGGCGCCGGCGGTCATGGTGCTGCCCTCCGGCGTGAACAAGGGCAGCGGTCTGCAGGCGGCCCTGCGCGAGATTGGGCTCTCCACACACGAGATCGTCGGCGTGGGCAATGCGGAGAACGATCATTCGTTCCTCGAGATCTGCGAATGCTCGGTGGCGGTGGACAACGCCGTCGCTGCGCTCAAAGCGAAGGTCGACTTCTGCACGCGCGGCTCCAATGGCAGCGGCGTGGCGGAGCTGATTGACGAGCTGATCACCACAGACCTGTCAGCCCGCACCCCGGAGGCACCGGAGACCTCGTCGAGCTGGCCGTGCACCACGACGGCACCCCGGTCACCTTCGCACCCTACGCCTGCAACATTCTCGTCTCGGGACCGTCGGGCACAGGCAAGTCCACCTTCGCGACCGGGCTCATCGAGCGACTGACCGACCGCCACTACCAGCTCTGCATCATCGATCCCGAGGGCGACTACAGCACACTGGATGACATCGTCACCGTCGGCAGCCGGGTGCGCGCGCCTCACATGGGCGAGATCCTGGAACGACTCAGCGACCCCGAGGCCCAGGTCGTTGTGAACCTGCTTGGCATGCCCCTGCGGGAGCGCCCCGACTTCTTCTCCCAACTCTTCCCGCGGCTGCAGGCCCTGCGCGCGCGCACCGGGCGCCCACATTGGCTACTCATCGACGAGGTTCATCACCTCCTGCCCGCCCAGTGGGGACTTGCACCGTCCACCCTGCCGCAGCGCCTCGGCGAAACGATCCTGATCACCTATCGACCGCGTGAGGTCTCAGCGTCGATCCCTGGCCAGCTGGTCGACACCGCCGTGGCCGTGGGCCCCTCGCCGAAGGCCACGCTGGCCGAGCTCGCCGCGGCCCTCGGAACCGCCCCACCCCAAACGCCCGCGGGGAAACCAAGCGCGACGAAGTGGTGGTGTGGCAGCGCAGCGCCGGTACCGACCCGTTTACCGCAGTCATGATTCCCGCCCGCCCGAGCGCCTGCGGCATCTCAGGAAATACGCAGAGGGCAATCTCGGACCCCAGAGCTTCTTCTTCCGTGGCCTGGGCGCCAAGATGAACCTCCGGGCGCAAAACCTGACCGCCTTCTGCGAGCTGGCTGCCGGCGTGGACGACGACACCTGGCTCTTCCACCTCCGCACGGGCGACTATTCCGCGTGGATGCGCGGAGTCATCAAGGACGACGATCTCGCGCGCGAGGTCGTCGCGGGTCGAGGACGCTTCTCATCTGGACTTCGACCGAGAGTCGCCGCATGGTCCGCGACGCCATCGACAGGCGCTACATGCTTCCAGCCTGAAGCGCCGGGTCGTCGCCAGACCGAGCACAGCTGGCGTGACCACACATCTTTGACGTCACGGCGCTAGTCGGGCGGACCGTTTTCATAGACATCGCGCCGTCACAACCCGGCCACGCTGGCCGACGCCATTTCTACTTCTATGCGGCGCTTCCGTGGAGGCAAGACCATGCTAATATAAAGGAAAACTAACTCCTCTAAACAGATCGGCGCCCCGGACATGGACCAGGCCACTGAACCACGCACAGACCACCGTGATGGCCACAAAGGTTGCGCCGACGGATCCGGGTGTCCGGGTTGGATCGATCGGTGATCTTCTGGCGCCCGGACGCTCGACGGTTGGTACAACTGGACGACGCGGCGTTGCATTCTGTGCCGGTATGGCCAGCCCGCAGCGAATCCCCGGATTGGGCTCGCGCAGCACCATGATGACGGCGACGTCGCACGTGGGGGAGTTGGCCGTTCGAGCAGGAAGCACGTGGTCACCTCACTGTCGACGCGCGACTTACTCGGGATGCGAACGGCTTTCCGGCCAGCAGCGCCCACCCGTCGAAACGATCGGAGTCACGACGATGGTCATGACGCAGCTGGAAAGATCAAAGCCGGTGGTTGTTGGCATCGACGGCTCCCAGGCCGCAATCGACGCCGCCGTACCCGGGCGGTGGACGAGGCCGTCTCCCGCGGCGTGCCCCTTCGCCTCGTGCACGTCAGCGCCGCCAAGCAAGCGCGCCGCCCGCCGGCTGAGGACCGTCCGTGGGACGCCGAACGCGCCGAATCGGCTTTTGCACCGTGCAGAGATGACCGTCCACGACATGGGAAGGCCGGTCCGGGTCGAAACCGCCATCGTGCGCGGGCGTGCCGATTGTGTGCTGATCGATGAATCCCACCGGGCGGCGATGGTGTGCGTCGGGTCAGAGGGAAAGGGACCTTGCGCGCGGATGCCGCTAGGTTCGGACCGCGGCCGCCCTGGCCCAGCATGCGCACTGCCCGGTAGCGATCGTCCGGTCCGGCGGCGCGCCCCAGACAGACAGCGGTTGGATCGCCGCTGTGCAAAACGACGAACCGAGATAATGACGCGGTCGTGCACCGCGCGATGGAGGAGGGGCGGCTGCGCAGGGCGCCGGTTCTCCTGATCGACAGGCGAGTCGATAGCTGGGTGCGACGCTATCCGGACGTTCATGTGCAAACCGTTGCCACGCGCCAAGGACGGACGCGATGGATGGAGAGCCCTAGCGACTCAATCCAACTGGCCGGCGTCGGCAGCGCCGAGCGCCGGAACACGTCGCCCGACTCGGTGGCCGGACTACCATCCCGTCCGGCGACGCCAACCGCTCAGCGCTGCTGGTCCGCCCCCCGAACCGCAGCCCAGGTCGATCACCATAAGCAGTTCTGGAGACCGTCTCAGCGCCAACACCTCTAAGGAGCGTCTTCGCGACCCCTGGATCGTCCGATTAGCGGCATCGGATTGGCTGTGATGAGCACGCCCGCGTAGAGAAAGCGCACAAGCTGTTCCAGTTCGACCAGCAGCGCCGGATGGACGCGGCCTCATGCCGGCCGATGGGTTTCTCCCAGTACCAACGAGCGGCGTCAGGTTGAACTGGCTGAACGTCCGAGCTGTTCGACGTGGCGTTTGCTCGATCAATCAAGAGAACCTGTCGAAGACTCCGTGCGGGCGACGAATCACGGCGACCGGGCAGTGCGCGTGGAGCACAGCGTGGCTGACCGAACCGAGCAGCAGTCCGGTGACCCCGCCGCGGCCACGGGAACCGACGACGAGCAGCGGGGCGTCGTGGGATGCTTCGGACCAGTGCCACGGCTGGACGCTCTTCGACCGCTTGCTCAACGACGGGCACGGCCGGGTGCTTCTGCCGGATCTCGGCCAGCGACTGATAACACCGCGGCCGCCTCCTGCTGCAGGGCTGACGGGTGACGTTGACCACCTCATGCCGAATAGACAGCGTCGAGCGGAGCCATGGGCAAGGTCCACGCGTGCACCGCCGTGAGACCGGTATTGCGCAGGGCGGCCTCGGCGAAGGCGAACTCCACGGCGCGTTGCGAACGTCTCGCGAGCCGTCGACACCAACCACGACGTCCCCTCCTGTTTCCACGTCGAACGTGCCCGCCGAATGCGCTGGGCACCACAACGACCGGGCAGGAAGCCTGCTGCGCCACCACGATTGCGGTCGACCCAGGCCGCGACGCAATCGCACCGCCCCGCCCGCGCGAGCCGACGACGAGCAGACCCGCCGACTCGGCCTCTCCCTGAGTGCGATCACCGCGGTTTCTGTCAAGTGGACGGCGGTCTGAGGCTCCACCGGCGCAGTCTGCCGGGCGAGATCGGCCGCGTCATTAACGACGTCATTCGCCCACGACGCCTGGTAAGCCGAGAGGTGTCTCCAGAAGGACTCAGAGGCGGTTGCCGGCATCACAGCGTCGAGTCCGCCAGCAGCGACGATCCGCAGTGGCAGTTGGCGTCGGTGAGCCTCCAGCGCCGACCAGCGCAATGCGGCACGAGCTGCCCTCGGACCCGTCCACGCCCACGACGACCGCCGCGTTCTCGGTCATGCGCTTCCTCCCGTCACGATGATCCCTGAACGACCTGGTCCATGGGTCGAAAGCATTCCGCCGTGGCCTCAGCGGTTGGTCTCGGGTGATCGGCTGCGAGGCGACTCGTCGCGGCGGCGACGCGTATCGCACACGATCAGCGACGGACTTGGCGAATGCCGCGATACCCCGCTTTTCGAGCATCTGGCCCATCATCTTGAAGTTGATACAGACCTGCGGGCGCCCGCCGGCAGCCCGGTGTGCTTCGCCGATGCCCTCATCGATACATCTTCCTCGACCCGAATCCTGATCCGGTGCGCTCCATCCGCGAGCGGCGACGGTTGTTCTCACTGCCCCGTTCGTCCTGAGCGGACTACGACGCCGCCCTCATCAGCGCGGGCTGGGGAGTGTGGGACCGCACCGCCAAGTCCGTTCCTGTCTTCGCCGCCGCTCGCCGGGCGTTCCGACTCGCTCGCGACTCGCCGACTCGATGCGGGCGTTGACACCGCCGGAGCTGATCCGCGCCATCCTGTGCGCCCGTCGATTTGCTGTGGAACGGCGGCATCGGCACGTAAATCAAGTCGGTCGACGAAGCCCATCTCGATGTCGGCGACAAGGCCGCGCCGCGGTGCGCATCGACGCCGCCGACGTGCGCGTCCGGGTGATCGGGGAGGGCGGCGATCCCCGGCATTGCCCAGCGGCAATCTGAGGAGGGCAAACGGATCGCCGCCGATTCGGTAAAGATTGCCTAAGACACGGCCGCGACGGCGGTCCCATAATGAGATCACTAGTGAATTGTTCGCCCGGCACCACCCCCACATTGGTCGATCTGTCCAAAGATGCCGAAATGATTGTCGAGGTTCGCGGGGGAGGGGGTGTGGTAAAGCGCGGCATGCTTGATCGGCTTCGAGAACTTCTCAAGTCCCCGCGGAGATTCTTGCGCCCCACCTACCTCGGCCGCACCGACCCACGTCACACCTACCGGTATCTCGGCCGCGCCGGAACTGCTCGCCCTCGCCGCCGACCGGATGCAGCGCCACCCCGGAGCGACGTCATGACCGCGCTCGCCCGACCCTGCAGGCCTTCTTTCACCGACCGCCTCGCCCGGCAGAAGAACGCCAGCCCACACACCGTCGCCTCCTACCGCGACACACTGCGGCTGCTGCTCGGCTTCGTCGCGAAGCAGACGGGCGACACTCTGCCGGCCCGGATGCAGATCGAGGACCTCGACGCCCCGCTGATCGGCGCGTTCCTCGACCACCTCGAAGATCAGCGCGCCAACAGCGTGCGCAGTCGCAACACCCGCCTGGCCGCGATCCACTCTTCGTTAGCCTGGTTCGCCGCCTTATCGGAAGCCAATGCGGCCTATCTCCAAGACGATTATCCGCAGTGGACGGCTCGGATCCAGAATTCGCCGCAAGGGCGCCGCCTGCGGCGCTGTGAGCTACTGCGGATAATCACAGCCCTTCCAGGAATGCCATGACTCTGTCGGAGCGGTCGGTATCTGCCGGGCCGCGTGCCGGTGGGGGCGATGCGTTCGATGGCTCGCTGCTTGAGCTTGTTGTCGGCGTGCAGGTACGGCTCGGTGGACTTGGTGCTCTCGTGACCCAGCCACAACGCGATCGTGTGGATGTCGACGTTCTCGGCTCGCAGCAGCATCACGCGGTTGGTATGGCGAAGCACGTGCGGCGTAACGCGTTTGCTCGCCAACGATGGGCAAGCGGCCGCCGCGATGGTGGTGTGTTTGTCAATCAGCCACGCGACAGCCGCGAAGAGGTTACGGGCCTCGCGTCGCGTCGGAAACAGAGGATCGTCAGGCTCGCCTCTGCGTTCGCGGCACCATACGCGCAATACCGCGACGGTTTCGGAGGTGAACATCGCGCAACGTTCCTGCGGCCTTTGCCCGTGACCCGGGCATGAGCGCCGGCGCCGAGGCTGATGTCGCGGTTGCGCAGCGTGGTGAGCTCGGAGACGCGCAGGCCGGTTTGGATCGCCACCAGCAGCAGCGCGTGATCGCGCCGGCCGAGCCAGCTGGTGCGGTCCGGCGCCGCGAGCAACGCCTTGATCTCGTGTTCGTCGAGGTAGGAGATCAGCGGGCGGTTGAGGCGCTTCGGCGGGATCTCGATCACACGCGCGATCGTCTGCGCGTGTTCTGGGTGCCTCAATGATGCGAACCTGTAGAAGGAGTGGATCGCCGCCAGCCGCGCATTGCGCGTGCGTGGGCTGTTACCCCGCTCGGCTTCGAGGTGGTCGAGGAACGCGCCGATCAGTGGTGCGTCGAGATCTGCGATGTCCAGCTGGCACGGCTGCTTGCCAGTCTGTTCGGAGGCGAAGCCGCAGCGGCAGCCGCCAGGTGTCGCGATACGCGGCGACAGTGCGGGGACTCGCGTCTCGCTGGGCCGATCAGACGCTGCGAGAAGAACGCCTCGAGTGTCGGGGCGAGCGCGCTCATGGCCGTTCTCTCGGAGGCCATCCAGCCGCTTCGCGACGAGGGTGAGCAGCTCGGGCGTCGCTTGCAGATACCAGTAGGTATTCGCTGGGTCCTGGTGGCCGAGATAGGTCGTCAGCAGCGGTAGCTCGCGGTCGACCTCGACGCCGGCGTGATGCCAGTCAAGCAACGTGGATACGGCAAAAGGTGTGTCTGAGGTCGTGTGGCCGGGGGCGTACGCGATGTCCACGCCCTTCGAGGCCGGCCTCGCGGATCAGCTCGGGGAACGCGTTGTGGACCGCCGCGACAGTGAGCCGCACGCCGAGCCTGGAGAGGAAGAACGCGGCCGTGCTCGGCTTCGGCCAGCAGCGGTCACGCACGTCGGAGTATCTGCCCAGCGCCTCGACCACACTGTGGTGCAGCGGCACCTCGCGCTGCTTTCCCTGCTTGCCGCAGACACGCAGCGCCCCGTCGTCGAGATCGACGTGTTTGCGATCGAGTGAAAGCGCCTCGCCGAGCCTGAGGCCCGTCACGGCAAGCAGCCCGATCAACGTCTCGAACGTCGCCGCGCGCGATGGCGGTCTCAGCGCCCGCGCCTGCGCTCATCAGCGCAGCGATCTCGGTCTGCGAGTAGATATACGGCGCCAGCCGCTGTCGAGTCGCGGGCAACAGATCCGTTGACGGGATTTCCGGTACCAGGGTCGATCGTCGCAAGGTACCGGGCGAACAGGCGCACGACCCCAAGGCGCTTGCGCCACTGGTACGGCGCGCGTTCCGGGGCAACTTCGCCCAGCACAGCGCCTGCTCGGTGGTGATCCGAGTGACGCCGGCCTGCTCCAGAAAGCCGATGAAGTCCTCCAGCAGCCGTTCATCCGACTCGAGCTTGAAGCCAAGGCTGCGGCGGATTCGCAGATAGTCGCGCAGCGCCGCTCGTAGCGGGCTCATCTCGCGCTCCCTGGCCATGGCCGCGCCAACGCGCGCAACGCCTGACGATCGACTCTTGCTGTATTGGGCGGTCGTGTCAAGCCGCTGGTGGCGAAGTACCTGGGCGATCTCCGGCAACGACGACCCTGCCCGCAGCATCCCGGTCGCGGCGGTATGCCGCAGCCGGTGGGCACCGACTCGTTCAAGGCCCGCGCGGGTGCACGCGGCCCGCACGATCTGCGAAACCACACCGGCGCTGACCGGGCCCCAGCGGCGCGCGCACGCACAGGAACACCGCTCGACAATCGCTCGCGGCCTCCAGCGCAGATACGCGACCAGCGCCGTGCCGACGTCGACGGGCAGAGGGAGCCGCTCGTGTCGGTTCCCCTTCCCGCGAACGAGCAGCTCGCCGCCGCGCCAGTCGAGATCTTCAAGGCGTATCGCCGCGACCTCGCCGGCGCGCAGCCCCAGACGCGCCAGCAACAGCAAGATCGCATAGTCACGCCGGCCGGTGAGGCTGCGACGATCGCAGCTGGCCAGTAGCTTGACGACCGCAGCCGGTTCCAGCCCGCGCGGCAGCGAGAGTCCCCGCCGATCGGCGACCGCCGGCACGGCCCACCGCAGCGGCAACATCGATCACGCCCGCCAGGTGCAGGTAGCGCAATAGTGCCCGCAACCCAGTCACCAACTGCTGGGCCGACGCGATGCTGCGCCTGGGGCACTCGCGCGCCAAGAACACGCTCACATCGGCTGCGCTCAGACGCGTTCCAGCCCCGAGCCCGCTATTCCGCTCGTCGCTCGGCCAAGAACAGCCGCGCGACGTGTTCGTAATCGCGCCTTGTGCTCGGCGCTAGCCCACGCTCGCACCTCAGGTACCGGCGGTAGTCCTCAAGCAGCCGCTCAAGCGGCCCGTCCGCCACCGGCACCGGCATCGGCACGACCTCACGCAGATACGCAAGCGGCACCCTCAAGCTCCGCGCCGACACCCACGTCCGATACCCGTGCCGCGCGCCGGGCCGCGAGGAACCGCTCTGGCGCGCCGGCGTCAGCTGATCAAGGCGAAGCCCTCGCGATCGAGCCAGCGGCTCAGGTGATCAAACTGCCAGATCCTCTGGCTCACCGCAGACCCCGAGAACCCCCGGGTCCTCAGCCACCGCTCGAACCCCGTTGCGTGCCCAGCCAACGGCCCCGACACCGTCGGAGCCCACACCCATCTACCCATCGCTGCCTCCCTGTCAGATCGCAAAACCACGACAGGAACCACGATCGGCAGCCCGGAAATTATCCGCAGTAGCTCACAGCGCCAGGCGGCGCCCTTGCAGCGGAATTCTGATCCCACGACCCGTCCACTGCGGATAATCGTCTACTAGATAGGCCGCGCTGCCATCCGAACACGCCGCACTTGATCGCCCGAGTGCTAGCCCTCCCACCAAGCGCTGCGACCGTGCTGTCGTGTCCTTCCTCAACGTCAGGCGGATCTCGGTCGGAGTTCAGCTGCGGCCTGAACGCTTTCGGCCTCTCCCCTAACGCGAGGGCCCCCGTCACTAACGAGATCGGATGCCCGCAGCGTCGACGACTTCGCGGCCGGACATCTGTGGGCTCGATCAACGTCGGCGCGGACCGAAGGCCGCCGGGCTGCACGCGGACAGCGCCGCCTGTTCGCGGCAGAGCTTTGCGGTCATCGACGCCGCCGCCCAGCACGCCCGCCACGAAGCCGAGGTCGGCCGGATATGTGGCCCGCCGAGGCCGCAGCGCCGGTGCTCGACGCGGGACGCGCCGCGGTTGCCGCGCTGATCGGGACGAACGGCTCCGACGCCGTCTTCACCACCTGGGTCCACCCACGCCCTGGACCTGGGTTGCTCGGCAGCTGGCCGGGCAGCTGCACCGTGGCCCGCCTGCCCGGCGAGTACGGCCCCAACCTGGCGATAATGGCCGCGCACGGCTTCGACGTGGCGCAAAGGCGTTGCCGCCCGACGGCGACGGCCGGCTGGTCGTCGACGAGGCGGCCGCTGTGCTGTCCGCCGACCCGCCGGCCCTGGACGCACCTCACGGCGCTGGCCAGTCACCGCGGCGTGGTCCAGCCGGCCGCGGCCATCGCCGAGGTGTGCCGCGGCCTTGGCGTGCCGTTGGTGATCGACGCCGACCAGTCACTCGGCCACATTATCGACCGTGTGGTTGGGCGCCGATGCGATCTACTCGTCCGCGCGCAAGTGGATGGCCGGCCCCGCGCGGCGTCGGGTGTCCTCGCGATCCGGCCCGCGCTGGGGCAG
>ERZ1370068.938-contig-10858_pt1 | contig 45872 bp, 79 predicted proteins | sample MGYA00561227_ERZ1370068 | MGnify/ENA primary metagenome ERZ1370068 (study PRJEB38410, sample SAMEA6850437) | metagenome | study: Metagenomic assessment of the ecological functions of the soil: analysis of the soil microbiota associated with the... | reverse complement strand
GGCGTCATCGACACCTACGGCATCGAGTTGATCCATCCCATGCGCGAAGGCCGCAGTCCCCAGCAGATTGGCCGCAAAGGCCTCTCCAATCATCGCTGGATTGTCGGCGGCAAACTCTGTCTCCTGCTCAATCAGTGGGGATTGATCGTGGGGTGGGCGTGTGCCACCGCCAATGTCGCGGATAACACCTTTCAGTGGCTCATTCGCCAATGCGAAGAACAGATGATTGTCTTGAGTGACACCGGCTTCCATGCCGCGGAGGGCGATCCGAGCAATCTCAAACTGTGTCAGCGCGGCGAGTGGCAGGACCGCATGCTGGTGGAGACGGTGCTCTCGATGCTGACGCTCGTCTGCCATTTGAAGAAGGTGATGCATCGGGGCTGGGCGTATTTTCAGGCGCGCCTGGCGTTCACCATGGCCGCCTTCAATGTGCTGGTCCAGTGGCATGGCTTCCAGCCCTACGCGTCGGGCTTCGTGCCCCTCTCGATCGCTGAATTTAGTTTGTAAAATACTTAATGCCGTAATTATGTGCGTAACAATACCCCCATTTGTCACCATGAACTTTTCATGCTTAATTTCCGTAGGGTGCTCTGAGAGCGGGGGCGCCGGTATTTTCACCCCATGACATGTCAGTGCTATGCTCTGTCCCAAGCGGCTCAATCTTGGGAGAGGAGAGCACCATGCGAGTGCAACTGGCGCAACAGGCCCAGGACGATCCTGGGGCAAAGCGATCTGGTGATGATCACGGAGCGGGTCGACGATGTGGCCCTGCTCATCGGGCAGATGGTCAAGATGGGCTTTGGTGGAGGTGCTCGACCGGCATCTCCCGCGCCACTGGAAGCAACGGCAGCTCAGTTGGGGCTGGACGGCGGTGATCTGGCTGGCGTATATCCTCACGGAAGGGGACCACCGGAAGGTGATCGGTGGAAGCATACATCAACGGCATGCAACACACCCTGAGCCACCTGAGCGGCCAGCGTATCGAGCCGCTCGATTTCAGTGATGACCGGCTGGGACATCTCCTCACCCACTTCAGCAAAGCCACGTATTGGCATGCGATCGAACAGGACTTGAATGCGTGCAGCATGGAAGTCCATGCCTTGTCCCAGGACGTGATCCGCTGTGATGCCACGACCGTCTCGGGGGATCACGACGTGACCGACGGGGGCTGGTGCAGTTTGGGCACAGCAAAGATGATCCGACGCGGCCGCAGATCAAAGTGATGATGGGGTCGCTCGATCCGTTGGGGATGCCGTTAGCGACGGATGTGTTATCGGGGGAACGCGCCGATGATGGCTTGTACATTCCGCTCATCGAGCGGATCGTGGTCGGGGCTCCATCGCCCTGCTGCTCCTCTTGTTGGCGATTGCAAAATGAGTGCGTTAGCCACCCGTGCCTACCTGGCCCAGCGTGCAGCACCTCTATCTGTCGCCGTTGCCGTTGACGGGCGCGACAGCCGAGGCCATGGCGGACTGGATCACCGAGGGCATCAGGAAGGACAGGGACAGCGAGTTGGTACCGGATTTTCCGAGGCAATCACCGCGAGCAAACGGTGCTGGCGGCCGAGGGGTATGAGGTCGAGCGGAGTTGTTGTCTGGAGGATGGCGAGGGCGGGAAAACGGCACTGGAGCGAACGGGTGTTGGTGCTGCGCTCGCCCATGCATGCGGCGCAGCAGACCGCCGGGCTCGAAAAGCGTCTGGCCACTGGCGGCGAAAAAGCTCGCGGCCCTGACGCCCGCGCGTGGTCGAGGCAAACGTCAGATGACGGACGAAGGGATGCTCGTGGAGGCGATGGACAACGTCCTCAAGGAACAGCGGGTGGAAGGTTTGCTCCGCATGGACTGGGAACGGCAGATCGAGCGGCGCACCCACTACGTCGGCCGGGGCCGCGGCTCTGCCACACGTGCGCAGCGGGTGATCGAGCACATCCGCTACCACATCACCCACATCACCCGCCAAGACGGCCCCATTGCCGCGTTGATCGCGCGCTTTGGTTGGAAGGCCTTTGTCACCAACGCTACGCCAGAGCGGCTGTCGTTGGCCGAGGCGGTCTTGTGCTATCGCAACGAATATCGCGTCGAGCGCATCTTCCACCGCCTCAAGAGCCGTGTCCATATCGCCCCGTTGTTTGTCAAGCAAGACGACCAAATCGAGGGCCTCACGTACCTGCTGACGCTTGGCGTCCGCGTGCTCACGGTCACGGAGTTTGTCCTACGGCGGGCGCTTGCACAGGTGCCGCGCGTGGCTCGATGTGACCCCTATAATACCCATAACTGTTTCGCCACTCCAAAGAAATTATGTCGAGAGATACTGTAGGTCTACCGGGAAAGCCATTACGTGGATATCCCTATCTCTCCCGCTCCCCCAGATTCCGCTGCAGGCCTGCGACTATTGCGCCGCAAAACAGCAGAACAGGCCATTACCGCCGGTGGCGACCAGATCGGCCTGCGTGCAGCTGCGGGACATGTGTGACGAGTTCAGGACTTCTGGAATTCGGTGTCGGCGATGCCCTGCCGGTCATGGTGGCCGACGCATGGCGCTGCCAAAGGTGCTGCTCGTCCAATTGTTGCAGGTCACGTTAATGTTCCGCCGGAAACGCCCGGCCGTCCATCTGCGAGCCGGTCAGCATGTCGTGCATGTTGGGCGTGTCGCCGCGGCCGCTGACGACGGCTCGCCCTTCTCTCCGTGAGCGCCGTCTCGCTTGTTGATCTTGTTGTTGTCGCTGTGCAGGTCGTCGACGTTTTGCGCGATGAGGACTCGCCTTTGGCGTTGTGCCACGGGACCGCTGCCCGATGCGATCGCGCGCGTTGATGCGGCGTGACGCCGGCGGCCGCGAAGTTGCTGAGATAGGCGCGCCAGGTGCTGGTTGCCCGCCCCCGCCGCCTGCGCCAGACTCTGGCAGTGCGCATCCGCGCCCGCGAGTCCGCCGAGGTCCCCACCCTTGCCGGGCCCGGACGCTGGTGATGAAGAAGGTCATGGTGGCCTGTTGCGCCTCAAGCGCGGCCGGCACGCCGAGCGTCACCAGTGCCAGCGCGGCCAGTATGGACACATTCACCGTCCTGTTCATGGCATATCTCCCTGTGAATCACTTTGCTTATGACCCGTCGCTTGCGTCGGTCCGCGACCCATGCGCCGTCGGCGCATCCCTCGCCACGCGGACACGTGGTCACTGTCCGCTTCCGTCGCGACCCTCGCGCTATTGTGCGAAGCAGTAGAACAAGCCGTTGCCGCCGGTGGCGTCGCAGATCGTCCGGGCTGCAGCTCCGGGACATATGCGCGGCGTTCCAGGACTTCGCGAACATGTGTGATCCTGAGGCCCCGTCCGGTCAGAGTGGCCGACCATGGCGCTGCCGAAGGTGCTGCTCGTCCAATTGTTGCAGGTCAGGTTGAGGTTGCCGGGAAACGCCTGGCCGTCCATCTGCGAGCCGGTCAGAATGTCGTGATAGACGGGCGTGTAGCCGACCCCAGCGACCATAGTGCCGCGCTCGGTCAGGGCCGTCTGCATGCGTGAGCTTGTTGTTGTCGCTGTGCAGATCGTCGACGTTTTTGCGCGATGACCTCGCCCTTGAAGTTCTGCCAGGGTCCGCGCCCGATCCGATCACGAGCGTTGACCGGGCCGCCTTGCGCGGCGGCGTTGGTGCACTGAGATAGAGCGCGCCAGGTCTTGCTGCCCGCTCCCGCCGCCTGCGCCAGCGTCTGGCAGTGCTGATCCGCGCCCTCCAAGCCGCCGGGATCCCCACCCTTCCGGGTCCGGCTGCTGGTGATGAAAAAGGTCATGGTGGGCGATTGCGGCGGCGCTTGTTGGGCCTGCAAGTCGGCGGTCACGGCCAGCAGCGTCACCAACGCCCACAGCGCGCATTGCCTTCCGGTGTCCATGGCAGTCCTCCCTTCGATGGTTCCTGCTTCGTGCGGGCCGCTGAGGTGAGCGATCCGTCGCAGCTTGATGACAGCCTTCACCCACACTCCGCCGCTCATGTCTGAGGGCGAGTCGCACCGACGTCTCAGCGTGCTTGGAAGCGCACGCCGTCTGCGCCGCGCTGCTCCGGGGTCGGCCAGCCGCGCTCGCTCTTGACGGCTGCGGTGACCACGGCACAGAGCGGACCGCGCAGCCGCAGCGGATTGACCTCGCTCAAGACGATGCGCTTGTCGCTTGTCCGCCCAGGGCGTCGGCAAGGTGTCTGCGCGCGTTTGCATGGCCCCAGTGCGGCTGCGTTGCGCTCAAGCAGCGCAGCGCACACGCCGTTCCAGGTCGACCCCGAGCGCCTGCGCCAGCGTGCAGCCCTCGCAGGTGGCCGCAATGCACGACGCACCATGGACTTCATGAAGGCGTTGTATCAACAGGCGTCGGAGCACGGTGGCCTCCACGCGCGCAGCGATGCGGCACTGTGGGCTCGGTTTCGGACATCTGATTTAGCCGATCGGAGATCGCATGTCAAGCATGCTGATCGGAAGCACCATGAAGGAAATTGACGCTTATAGGAAGTCGAGACTTACCGATTCGCCCAAATTTGGAGGGATATCTGAGATTGCGTTAAACCTACTGTATCTCTCGACGTAATTTCTTTGGTGGCAAGCAGTTGCGGGTATTATAGGGGTCACATCGAGCAACGCGCTGCGCATGAATTCGCGGTGCACGTGGCGACACAGAGAGGGCGCGCGAAACGTATACAACACCGCCATCCGCCGCGCGCTCAGCCCGTTGCGCCCCTGCGGGAGCGTCACCGCAGACGTCCACGGCTGCCCCCGAGGCGTTGCACCGCTCAGGCACCCTCTCGCGATCAGGGACAACCCGGTGGCGCACACGGGAGGAGAAACGACCCCATCGCCTCACCATTCCACGAGATGCGCTGCCCGCCCGTCTCTCCTCTTTTCGCCTCCTGGCCATGGCTTCTCCACACTGGATGCTCGTTGGAAGCTCTTGATATGACAGTACACGAGCGGAATCATGAGAGGAGATATAGTAAGTGTAGTAACGGAGCAAAAAGTACGTTATCCCGTCCAGTTTACTGGACAGCCAAGTTCCAAACGTGTTGGTAGCGGATTGTGGGTTATTGTTGGTGGGCACCAGGGACCTGAGTGAATGAGCAGCGCAAGGCCATTGCAACCGACTACCCATAAGTGTTTCAGCTGTCCAAACTCACACGCGCTATACGACTTGGGGCGAACCGCGGTAGCGCAGATCCAGGGAACCAACGCCAGTGTCGGTGGAAAAGGTCGTTTGATTTTCCTATACCTTTGAATTTATCCCGATTAAACCATTGGCTGCCACGGGGTCAGGCGCACCCGGAAGTTATGCAGGGCACAGCAGAGTTCCATCACGAGATCGCGGACGCCCTCCTTCCACAGGCGGATCCGGTCTTTGACGATGCGACAGCGCTTGACACTGCTGTTGACATGCTCGATCCGCAGCCGACGGCGGTGCAGGTGCCTGGTTGGCCCGTTGCTGTTCCAGGGTGAGTTCCTGGCCGCGTGGCTTCTTGGTCGGCATGAGGATCTCTACCTGGGGCAGCGTGAAGGCCAGGAAGCCCAGATCCTGCAACAGCCGGCTCCCGGCGGGCAAGGGATACGGCGTCGCGTCCAGCAATGGGCTTATCATGGGTGCGGCCGCCATAGGTGTCGCTGAGGAAGAGGATGAGGAGCAGGGCATTGACCAGCAGGACATTTTTGACGGTATGGTCCTTTTTCTTGCCGCTATAACATTGCGGCCTGTTCAGCAGGGTCTTGGGGGCGGACGATGCGCCGTTCGGTCCCGTCATGGGTAAAAGGGGGAGGCCAGGCTGCGGCTGGGTCGGCGACCATGAGCGCTGGTTCCTCCTCCAGCGGTGTGACGACGGTGGCCGCGTCGGCCTCCGAGACGCCGAGCCGCTGGGCCAGGGCGGTCAGGGAGCGGGCTGGGGCGTCGCCGAGGGTGCGCAGTGTCGCCAGCAGCGCGGGCAAGAGGACGTGGATCCACTGATTGGCTTTGCTCTGGCCCATGCCGAACAGGCGTCCTTGCACCACCTGGAGGGCGTAGGTCTTCAGGTAGGTGAGAATAAACAAGAGCCGATCTTCTGGCGTCGGCAGGGGGCAGTTCTGGTACACGGTAAACCGGCGCGCGGTCCGCGGTTTCCCATCCAGCCGCCACGCCGCCATACGGGCTTGGAACGCGCGCCTCGAAGGGCGGGACCAGCTGCTGAAACTCGTCAAGCGTCACGCTCGTGAAATCCAGGAACTCCATCGGGCGAGACTGCAGCTCGGTAAACCGTAAACCAGCCATGGGTCGTGCCTCCTGTCACTGTATCGTGATGTCAGAGGCGCATCATACCAGAAAGAAAGCGGGATAAACTCATATGTGTGACTCACCATCCTCGCCGGAATACAAACGGAAAATACCCATGCCAGGACTCTCCTCAGGCTTGCGGTCGTGCGACCAAGGTTGACCATCACGTCTCGTGAGCGGCAGTAGCGCTGTGGAGCCATCGTACACCATGGCGAGGTCGCGTGTCACGACTCCGTCCTGCGGACGATGGAAAGCGCACTACCGCTGTTCCCTCCCTCAGTCTCTCGCAAACCCCCGTTTACTTACCAACTTCACCGCCCTACGGTTGAGTGTGGAGCCAGCCCCTTCGAGGTGACACGGCGGAGAAAATGTGCTTTATTTTTGCCCACGGCAAGAGGGCATGTCTCTTGCCATCTGGCGGGGCGCAACCACGGTGACGTGGAGGTTGCCTCGTGTCGTTTCAGGTGCAAAGGAGATAAGCCGATGGCACCGCTTGCTCCCCTGCGGGTGCAGGATATTGATCTGACGGACTTCGATCTCTTTGTCCAGGGAAAGGCCCACGACATCTGGCGGCTCCTGCGCGCCGAGGCGCCTGTGCACTGGAACGCGGGCACCGCTTTGTTTCCGGGTTTCTGGTCCGTCACGACATACGCGGACGTGCTCGCCGTCTCGCGGGATACGACGACCTACAGTTCGCAACGCGGCATCTCGATGATGGTGGATCCCGAACATCCGACGCCAGCCTCCGGGGCGGGGAAGATGCTCATCACGATGGACCCGCCGCACCATGTGCGGCTGCGGCGGCTCGTCAACAAGGGCTTCACGCCCCGGATGGTCGCGCACCTCGAGCCGCGCGTGCGCGAGATCACGCACCGCATCATTGACGAGGTCGCGCCGCGCGGGGGTGCGACTTCGTGACGGACATCGCCGCGCCGCTCCCCTCGGCGTGATCTGCGCCCTGATGGGCGTCCCGCCCGAGGACTGGGAGCTGATGTTCACGCTCACCAACCGCGTGCTCGGCGCGGACGACCCGGAATACCAGACCGTCGCGGGGACGCCCAAGAGACGGCGAATCAGGGCTTACGGGAGATGTTCGGCTACTTCGGGCGGCTCGTCACCGCGCGGCGCGCGGCGCGGCGGGACGACCTCATCAGTGTGCTCACGGGGCGGAGCTGGAGGGCGAAGCGCTGACGGAGGAGGAGATCCTCTACTTCTGCTACCTGCTCATCGTCGCCGGCAACGAGACGACCCGCAACGCCATCTCTCGGCGGCATGCTCGCCCTCTGCGAGCACCCCGCCGAGCGCGCCCGGCTCGCCGCCGATGCGGCGCTCCTGCCGACCGCGGTCGAGGAGATCCTCCGCTGGACCTCGCCCGTGCTGCACATGGCGCGCTACGTCACGCGCGACACCGTACCTGCACGGCCAGCCTCATCCGTGCGGGCGAGCGCGTGCTCCTGTGGTACCCGTCGGCGAACCGCGACGCGGCGGTCTTTCCCGACGCGGACCGTTTTGATGTCGGCCGCACGCCGAACGAGCACCTCGCGTTCGGGCTGGGCGAGCATTTCTGCCTCGGGGCGGGGTTGGCGCGGCAGGAAGTGCGCGTCATGGTCGAGACGCTGCTCGCGCGGCTGCCGGACCTCGCACTGGCGGGGCCGGTCGAACGGTTACGCTCGGGCTTCATCGGCGGCATCAAGCACATGCCGGTCCGGTTCACCGCGCGTGCACCCCAGGGATAGAGGGTAGTGATCAACTTAACGTCCGAAAACGGGCGATTGAAACGCACCATGGGTAGGAGCGAGGACTGGGCTAGAAATGCTGGTGGCAAGACCGTTCGCCTGATTGTTGATCACACGTGGACGACGGCCGTGGCGGTGATTGGCGCCGGGGAGACGGTCCGGACCGTCGACCTGCTCATACGGTCGCCGCGATGGTGGCAGCTCGCCAGCCGTTTGACGCAGGCGCGCCCGTCTCCATCATCTCTGGGTCCCGGCTGCGGAGACCGCACCGATGTGGCGTCCATGCCGATCACTCAGGACGCGCTGACGGGCGCGGGCGAGGCGAGGGCCCGGCGGATGGCGCCGGCCAGGGTGGCGCGATCCGGCGGCCGGGACGACCGCGGCGATGTGGCCGTCGGGGCGGATCACCCACGCCTCACCGGCCGCCGCGCCGAGCAGGGCGCCCAGGCTCCCATCGGGCGTGAGGGTGCCCAGGGTGACCGTCCGCACCGGCACCGCGGTGAGCCCCGCGGCGAACGCCTGACGTCGGCCGCGGCGACGTCGTCGGTCACCAGCACGCAGGAAGCCATCGCGGGCGATGGCACGGCAGGTGTGAGACCTCGGGTGCTCTGGATCGGTGATGGGAGTGTCCGGCACGACGACCCCTGGCAGCGGTGGGAGCCCTGGCCCCGCGCCGGTCGACCGGGAACGGCCGGGCCGGGTTCGTGGGTGGTCAGGGGGAGTCGACGTACCAGAACGGCTCGTACATCCGACCCGAGTCGACCTGGCCCGCGCGGCGGGATCGCGGCGGGCGCGCTCGAGCACGTCGAGGCGGTGGGCGCGTTCCTCCTCGGTCTGGGGCACGAGGAACCGCATCGTGCGTCTCGGTGATCGCCAGGTTCTCGCGCGCCGCCGCCCGCCGCTCGGTGTCGTAGGTCTGGAGCAAGGCCGCGGGGGCCCACCCCCGCAGGACGAAGGCGAGCTTCCAGGCCGCGTTCTCGGCGTCGTGGACGCCGGAGTTCAGCCCCTGGCCCCGAACGGCGCGACGAGGTGGGCACAGTCGCCCGCCAGCAACGACCCGCCCGGCCTGCATGCGCTCGCCAGACGGCCGTGGAAGGTGTAGAGCGACTTGCCAGACGATCGCATAGGCGGCCTCCGGCCCGATGATGGCCCGGATCCGGGCGTCGAGCTGGCCGGAGCGCTCCTCCTCGTCGAGGTTGACGTCGCCGGGGACCTGCCAGTCGATGCGGAACACCGGAGCCTGGCGTGGGGTGGATCAGCACCTGCCGGCCGGGGTTCCACGGCGGAGTCGACGGAGCAGTGACGCTCGCGCTCCCACCGCGGGAGCGCGACCTGGATGTCGCAGATGAGGAACCGGTCGTCGTAGCTCTGGCCCGGGAACCCCACGCCGAGCTGTCGCCGCAGATCCCCGGCGCGTGGCCCGGCGGCCAGGACGACGTGAGGGAGCCCCGTCCGACGACGCGGGCCGGAGCGGCTACCGGCCTGCTTGTATCCAGCGCGGGGTGGCGCGTGGTCGGTGGAAAAGGCCGTGTGATTTTCCTATACTCTGGGCAGGTATGAGGTGACGTCCTGGCCGTCGCTGTTTCCTGGCCAGCCGCAGAACCTGACAGAATGCGCCGCCTGCAGAAGCTGGTGACGAGTCCTGGAACACAGGAGGGTGCTTCAATGACCTCTGCGGATCCGGCCACGGTCAACGCCACTGCACTGGAAGGTGCGTTCGACTTCGTGAGCGCTGGCGCTCCATGCGAGAATGGCGCTTCTATGTGTATGGACACAGGGCGGATCTCCTGGACGTCGATCGCGGTTGACGTCGAAGAGGAAAACGCTGCCGGCCGATCTGGCAACCTCCGATCGCTCCATCGAAGTGCCGCAGCCGCACAAGAATCGACCTGGGGCTGGAGTGCAGCGGCTCAGGAGCTTCCTGGCGACCACGAGGCCGTCGAGGATTGCTTGCGTCGCCAGGCGCCTATGGCCGCTTCAAGCGAGTGCCGGCGCGCGGGAGACGTGGGGCGTACAGCGAGGACCGCGCCACGAAGGCTGCGTTGCAAAACGGGTGCGAAGAGACCTCCATGCGACGTGTTGAGGAGAGTCGAGACGGGGTGCGGTCTTGTCCCGTGATTGCGTAAGACTGCGAAGGGGATGGACATGGCTGGTGACGCGAAGGGTGAATATCGCGGCCTCATGTACCGCAACGACGCCGACCTGACAAGCGTGGCTGGCGAAGCGGCCAACCGAGGCGGTGCTGGAGCCTGATCTGCCGATCATCGATCCGCATCATCACTTCTGGGACACGCCGCATCGCGGTCGCTACGTTGTTGCCGGAACTGCTGGCCGATATTGGTGGCGGCCACACACGTCGTCGCCACCGTGTTCCTCGAATGCCAGGCCATGTATCGCCAGCACGGTCCCGCCGAGATGGCGCCGATCGGCGAGGTCGAATTCGTCAACGGCATTGCGGCCATGAGCGCGTCGGGCCATTACGGGCCGTGCCGCGTGGCCGAGGCGATCATCGGCCACGCCGATCTGACGCTGGGCGCGCGCGTGCGCGATGTGCTGGAGGCACAAATGGCCGTCGGCGGTGGGCGTTTCCGCGGCATCCGCTACGGTGTGGCGTGGGACGGCAGCGCGGCGGTGGGCAAATACGTCTCACGCGTCGTGCCGCCGCATCTGGTGCGTGATGCGACATTCCGCGAGGGCTTTGCGCAACTGGCGCGGCTGGGGCTGAGCTTCGAGTCCTGGCAGTATCATCCGCAACTGCCGGACGCGATCGACCTGGCGCGCGCGTTCCCGGACACCACCATGATCCTGAACCATGTCGGCGGCGTGCTCGGCGTCGGGCCCTATGCCAGGAAGCGAGCGGAGATTCTGGCCGGCTGGAAGAAGGACATGTTCGAGCTGGCGAAGTGCCCGAATGTGCACGTGAAGCTCGGTGGCATCGGCATGACATCGTTCGGCTTCGACTTCCATGAGCGCGACGTGCCGCCTTCGTCGGAGGAGCTGGCCGCCGCGTGGCGGCAGTATGTCGAGCCCTGCATCGAGGGCGTTCGGTCCCGAGCGCTGCATGTTCGAGAGCAACTTCCCGCCGGACAAGCAGTCGTGCGGCTACACCGAGCTGTGGAATGCGTTCAAGCGCATCACTGCCGGGGCATCGGCCGCGGAAAAGCAGGCGCTCTACAGCGGGACCGCTGCGCGCGTGTACCGGCTGACGGTGCCCTGAACCGCTGCGCCGCCGCCTGCTGGAGTCCCTGACCTCACCGTGGAAGAAGGACTCCACGCTCTGGCGACACGCTGCCTCGGGAAGATGGGGTCAAAGCAACCTGGTATGGCACATTTGACCCATGATGCCCCTGGAATCCACTATGAGCCACCAGCCAAAGCCCTCTCCCTCTGGGAGGGCAGCCTTAGAGATCGCCCTGACTCAGCTTCCGCTTGAAGAGCTCAAAAATCAGGGTATAGCAGATATGGGCCAGGGCCGGGTCATAGCGCGGGCCTTCATCGCGGATGAAGGCGTGTGCGGCGTTAAATTCGTGCCAGGTAAAGGTGACCCCGGCCTCGGTCAGCGTTTGATAAATCAAGGCACGGCCCCTCCCGGGAATGTGCGGGTCCTGTCGCCCCCAGATCATCAAGAGCTCGCTGCGCAGTTCACGGACACGGTCCAGGCTATTGTCCCCGCCTTTGCCCAGGCTGCGCTCATGGATATCGGTGGCATATAAACAAGCCCCGCCAGTGCCTCAGGCTGCATGGCAGCCCGAAAGGCCAGATGGCCACCGAGGCAGATGCCCAGGGTGCCCAGTCTTGCCAGTGCAGTAAGGCAAGGTTTGCAGGTAGGCAAACACGGCTCGGGCGTCACTGTCATACGCCGCAACGGTTTTGGTGTACTTGTGGGCATTGCCTCGGTCCGTCCCTTCCTGGTCATACACGCCAGCACCGTGCCCAGCGGCTCCAGTTCGTGATAGACCTCAGGGACGGCCACCACAAAGCCGTTCCCCGCCAACATGGCCGCAGTGCGGCGTACCGGGCTCGTCACCTGATAAATCTCCGGAATAAAACAGAATGCCAGGATATTGCCCAGGCGCCACAGGATGCAGGATATGGGTCCGCATAGGACCTGTGGGGGTAGTCAGGTCGACGACGTCTTCATGGAAAATCATACTCTCCTCCTCTCGTTACGCCACGGCTTGGGCGCATGCCAGCGTTGGCATATATGGAGCTCGCCCGCGATGTCAAGGGGCTCATGAATGCAGCACAAATCGGCACAGATGCAGTCCTATATCCGTCTATGGAAGGTGTTTCAGATCTGTTGATCACGTGTCAGACTGATGCCCCAAACTCATACCGATTGATGAAGAGCCCAATCACCAAGTCGTGCATGTGTTCGGTCTTGGAAAAACAGATCGTCCGGCGTACCAACCGCTTGATCCGCGTGCGCAAGTTGATGTGCTTGCTCTCGATCTTCTGCGTGTGTCGCCTTCCCCACCGTGTGCTGCTCTGCCTCGACATGCCGCTCGTAGGCACCCCAGCCGTCGGTGAAATAGCGCGTGATGCCAAAGGGCTCCAACAGCGCTTTGAGTTCCAAAAAGACCGTATCCTGCCGTCGTCCAAACACATAGGCTAACACCTGTGCCTGTGTGGTGATCAATGGCGTGCCATAACCAGCGCGGATTGGCTTTGCTGCGCACGTAGCTCCACATCTCGTCGAGCTCGGCAGCTGAGCCCTGACGCACCTCCAGCGCATCCGCACGCCATATCTCCACCTCCACGTGCTTCGGGGCCGGTGCTTCAATACTGTCTGGTTCACCTGCGGGAGGTCAGGTGCCTTTTTTGAGTTCTTTAATGGGCTTCCGATCATGGCGTCGGCCACCCCTTCTGCTTCTGTGCGATGCAAAAGCACCTAACTATCGAAAGAACAAGGCGTTCAAGGACTTAGGTCATTATTCTGAGTGGCCGAAAGTGGCCGACGCGGTGATCGAGTCCCGGATCCGCATAATTGCTGGAAGAGCGCGCGTACCTGACGGTGATCGGCTGTGAGCATCGCAATGGCATCGTCAGGCTGGTGCCTTGTCTCGTCATCGTTGGCATGGGTATGCTGTGCCATGGAAAAGTCTCCTTGCACAATCGTATGTGCAGCAACATGCCTCTTCCCTCGAGGGATAGGGGACCGCAGTGTTGTCTCGTTGTTGCTCCCTACCGCAAGCCTTATGCCATGGCGATGCGGCTGAAAGCGTGTCTGGTGAGCGCTGGCCATGCCGGAGTTGGGCACGTCTTTCTTGCTCGTCAGCCATTTCCAGTCTCACCCACGCCCGGAGGTCTCCGTCTCCTCGTCGTCTCCTGTGCTGCGCGGCACGCGCGCAGACATAGCGCTGCCGCACCTCATTGGCCACGGCATCAAACACGTGCCCGGCTCGCACGCGGTCGGGCACCGATGCTGGCACAACGATCTCATAACTGTGCGACCCATCGGGTAAGATATTCTGAAACGCCATGCCTGCACTATAGGCGGGATGGTGTGTGAGGGTCTCATTCAAGATGTGGAGGTATTCGTCCTTGGAGACTGTGTGCCGTGCCATGCCCTCGACTCCTCGTGTGAGGGTCTCTCGCCAACCACCGTCATCCTCGCGCTAGAGGGCCGATAGGGACGGTAGGGCTCTCTGCTTGCTGAAGCATACCCGATTTGTGGGATCGCTCGATGCACTGGGGACGTGGAGGAGCTAAAAGCGACAGAGAAGATCCCCGCAGCAAGCTGCGGGGCTTTCAGGGACGTTCATCAAACAAACTCAGTTGCACGTTCTGGGGGCTTTTCTGGTACCGGATATACCGGCGGATGATCTCTGCGGTGACCGCATCCCCGACGGACCGCACAAAATAGCCGTCCTCCCAGAGCTGACCTCCCCAGAACTGGCGACGCAATCGCGGGAAACGTGCAAAGAGTTCTCGGGCGGAGATGCTCTTGAGGATTTGGACCATCCGGGCGGGCGCGTACCGCGGCGGTGCGGAGAGAAACAGATGGACATGGTCTTCCATCACCTCCATCGTATCAATCTCCATATCATACGCTTCCGCAATCTGGGAAAGAAGTCCTGGACGGCCTGCGCGATCTCCCCGACGAGCACCGCCTTGCGGTACTTGGGTGTCCAGACAATGTGATACTTCAGGTCATAAACAGCATGGGCGCTTGCTTTGTAGGCCATACCGAGATTGTAGCAGCCCTACGGGCTGCCCGCTTTCCTCCCCACAGCAAGCTGTGGGGCACCAGCGGGATTTTTCGTGGACAAATTGTCGGCATGCAGAGGCTCAGGTGACAAGACGGTGGAACAGCTCCGCGAGGGCATGCAAACCACATCTTGACAGCGTCAGAAAGTCATTTTAAGATGCGCGAAAGCATGGGGTTGCTTTAGTCCCGTGCCAGCCCTTCGTCAGAAAAGACGAGGGGATGCCAGAGGGCTCAGTGGGAGGTAAGGCAACATGATCCCCCTCAATTTGCGTATTTTGCTCCTACCACCTTGCATGAAGCGCTTACCCTGCTGCGCCACTATGGCTCCGAGGCGAAAACTCCTCTCTGGGGGGCAAAGCCTTATCCCGCTTATGAAACTCAGATTGGCTACGCCGGCGTACCTCATCGATATCAATCGCATCCCAGGCTTAGATCGTCTCCACGAACGCAACGGCTTTTTGTGCATAGGAGCGCTGACCCGCGAGGCCGACCTTGAACGTTCTGAACTCGTGCGGGCGCAATATCCTATTGTGTGCGATACCGCTCGGGTCATTGGCGACCCGCTGGTGCGCAACCTCGCCACCATTGGTGGGAACCTGGCCCATGCTGATCCGGCCAACGATCACCCGGCGACCCTCCTCGCCCTGGAGGCTGAGATCGTGGCTACCGGCCTCGAGGGCGAGCGCACCATTCCAGTCGCCGAGTTCTTTACCGATTTCTTCACCACCGCGCTCCGTCCTGATGAAATTCTGACCGAAATCCGTATCCCTGCCCCACCAGCTGGCAGCGGCGGAGCGTACGTCAAATTGGAACGCAAGGTTGGAGACTTCGCCATCGTTGGCGTGGCGGCGCAGGTGACCATCGATGCTACGGGCATCTGTGCACGCGCCGGGATTGGTCTGACGAACGTTGGTCCTACACCACTGAAGGTGCACTCTGCAGGAGGCCTTTCTCCAGGGCAAGCGCCTGGACCAGGACAGCATCACGCAGGCGGCGCACCTCGCGGCTGAGGCGGCCAGGCCTGAAGCAGACCTGCGTGGCTCAATCGCCTACAAGCGCGATATGGTACGGGTGCTGACGACCAGAGCGCTCACCCGTGCTCTGGAGCGTGCCGGTGGGCAGGTGGCATAGGCAGGAGGGAGGTGAGCATGGCCACACATCGCATTCGGGTCACCGTCAATGGCATTGCCCGCGAGGCTGAGGTCGAGCCGAGGCTCCTCTTCGTCCATTTCCTGCGTGATGTCCTGCGCTTGACTGGCACGCACATCGGGTGCGATACCACCCACTGCGGGGCGTGCACGGTGCTCTTAGATGGCAAACCGATCAAATCCTGTACGCTCTTCGCCGTCCAGGCCGATGGGCGCGACGTGCTGACGGTGGAAGGCCTGGAGCAGCATGGGCAACTGCATCCCATCCAGGAAGGGTTCTGGCAGGAGCACGGTCTGCAGTGTGGCTTCTGCACACCGGGCATGCTCATGACCGGCTATGCGCTCTTGCAGCACAACCCCGCCCCGACCGAAGAGGACATCCGCTGGGCCATCTCCGGCAATCTGTGCCGGTGCACGGGGTATGTCAACATTGTCAAAGCGGTCCAGTATGCGGCGGAGAAGATACGGCAGGGAGAGCATCATGACGCTCAGAACATCACCCGAAGTCGGTGGCATGGGTCACGCCGTGAAGCGCAAGGAAGACCCGCGTTTTATCCGGGGACAGGGCACGTACGTGGATGACATCGAGCTGCCAGGCATGCTGTATCTCGATATCGTCCGCAGCCCCTATGCGCATGCCACCATCAAGAACATTGATGCCGCCAAGGCGCTGGCCATACCCGGCGTCCTGGACGTCATCACCGGTGCCACCCTCGCCAGAGTATAACCTGCACTGGATGCCGACCTTGATGTCTGACATGCAGATGGTCCTGCCGGTCGAGAAAGTGATGTATCAAGCCCAGGAAGTGGCGGCGGTCCTGGCCACAGACCGCTACACTGCGGCGGACGGGATGGCGGCAGTCGAGGTCGCCTACGAGCCACTCCCCGTTGTCGTTGATCCCTTCAAGGCCCTCGAACCTGGAGCGCCAGTGCTGCGGACCGATAAGCCTGGCAAGACGGATAACCGTATCTTCCACTGGGAGGTCGGTGACAAGGCCGCCACTGACAGAGCCTTCCGAGACGCTGCGGTGACGGTGAAGGAGGATATGTATATCCCCCGCATCCATGTCTCCTCCATCGAGACCTGCGGTTGTGTGGCCCAGTTTGACCGTGTCTCTGGCCAGTTGACGGTGTGGATGACCACCCAGGCGCCGCACGCCATTCGCACGGTCTTCGCGCTTGTGGCCGGACACGTGGGCCTGGCCGAACACAAGATCCGCATCATCTCCCCTGACATCGGTGGGGGGTTCGGCGGCAAAGTGCCGGTCTATCCTGGTTACGTCATCGCGGTGGCGGCGGCGGTGCTGACCGGGAAACCGATCAAGTGGATCGAGGACCGCATGGAGAATCTGCAGGCCGACTCCTTCGCTCGCGACTATCACATCACCGCTGAGCTCGCGGCGCAACGGGACGGCACGCTCACGGCGCTACGCATTAAAACGCTCGCTGATCACGGCTACACCGATGCGGCGGCCAATCCCTCCAAGTTTCCCGCTGGTCTCTTCCACATTTGTACCGGCTCCTATGACTTTCGAGCGGCTCATGTTGAGGTCGACGGGGTCTATACCAATAAGCCGCCAGGCGGCATCGCCTACCGCTGCTCCTTCCGGGTGACCGAGGCCGTGCATACTATCGAGCGCATGGTGGATATCATGGCGCACGAGCTGCAGATGGATCCGGCCGAGTTCCGCAAAAGAATTTCATCCAGCCCGAACGTTTTCCCTACACCTCCGCTCTCGGTTGGGAATACGACAGCGGCAACTATGGGGCGGCCCTCGATCTCGCCATGCACAAGATCGGCTACGCCGAACTGCGACGGGAACAGGCCGAAAAGCGGCAGCGGGGCGAGCTGATGGGCATTGGGATTTCGAGCTTCACCGAGATCGTCGGGGCTGGTCCGTCCAAGCACTTCGATATCCTGGGCATCAAGATGTTCGATAGTTGCGAAATCCGCATCCATCCCACGGGCAAGGTCATTGCGCGCTTCGGGACGAAATCGCAAGGGCAGGGGCACGAGACGACCTACGCTCAGATCCTCGCCGAGGAGTTGGGGATCCCGGTGGCTGATATTCAAGTCGAAGAAGGTGACACCGACACGGCTCCGTATGGTCTCGGCACGTACGCCAGCCGCAGCACCCCGACCGCGGGGGCGGCGGCGGCCATTGCCTCCGGAAGATTCGGGACAAGGCGCGGAAAATCGCGGCGCATCTTCTCGAAGCGAGCGAGGAGGACCTGGAGTGGGAGCCCGGGAAGTTCTTCGTCAAAGGCTCTCCAGAGCGCTCGAAGACCATCCAGGAGATCACCTTTGCGGCGTACACCAATTATCCCGCAGGGGATGGAGGCGGGCCTCGAGGCGGTGTCCTACTATGATCCGCCCAACCTGACCTTCCCGTTCGGCAGCTATATCTGCGTCGTCGATATCGACAAGGGCACGGGTGAAGTGAAAATTCGCCGCTTCGTGGCGGTTGATGACTGCGGCAACATTATCAACCCCATGATCGTGGAGGGCAGATCCATGGCGGCCTCACCATGGGCCTGGCCCCTGCCTTGTTCGAGGAGATCTCCTATGATGCGCAGGGGAACATCCAGCAGGGCAGTTTCATGGACTACCTGTTACCGACCGCGATGGAGACCCCAAACTGGGAGACAGACAAGACGTGTACCCCCTCGCCCCATCATCCTCTTGGCGCCAAAGGGATCGGCGAGTCGGCCACGGTAGGAGCCCCTGCGGCGATTGTGAATGCCGTGGTCGATGCCCTGTGGCACCTCGGGGTGCGCCACATCGACATTCCCATCACGCCGGAAAAGGTCTGGCAATGCCTGCGCGCTAATGGCGTGGGAAATGTAGTGATTAGTGATTAGTGATTAGAGGAAAACTGATTTCGACTACTAACCACTAACCACTGAGGACTTAGATATGTGGGATACGTTCTTCGAGCAAGCCAGCCGGTTGCGCGCTGAGGAGGGAGCCCTTCGCCCTTGCCACGGTGGTCGCGTGCCAGCGACCGACCGCTGCCTACCCTGGAGCCAAGGCCCTCATCAGAGCCGATGGCACCCTCACAGGCTGGGTAGGAGGTAGTTGTGCGCAACCCACGGTGATTCAAGAAGCCCTCAAGGCCCTGGCGGACGGCAAATCGCGGTTACTGCGCATCAGTCCTGAATTCCAGCACAGTACTGTGCCCCAGGAGGGCGTCTATGACTTTGTCATGACGTGCGCCAGTCAGGGGCGCTGGAAATCTTCGTCGAGCCGTTTCTGCCTCGGCCTGAACTGCTCGTCATTGGTGAGACGCCGGTCGCCCAGGCTCTGGCACGGTTTGGAGCCCTGTTGGATTTCGCTGTCTGTGTCAGTGACCCCGCCGCAACCAGGGAGCGCTTTCCCGATGCTGACACCCTCTGTGCAGACCTGGAGGCAGTCCGCACCAGGGTGAGCCCGCGGAGCTATGTGGTGGTAGCAACGCAAGGTGCGTACGATGAAGAGGCGCTCGCGGCCGTCATCGATACCAGTGCCTGTTATCTTGGGCTGGTCGCCAGTGGCAAAAGAGCCGCCACGATCTTCCAGTATTTACGCGACAAGGGCGTACAGCCAGAGTTGCTGCAGCGCGTCAAGTGTCCTGCCGGACTGCAGCTTAGCGCCGTCACACCTCCTGAAATTGGTTTCAGTATCATGGCTGAGATCCTCCAGCTCCGGCGCAGTAAACAGGCCGTTGGCGGAGCCCGTGCCGCTATCCTGGCTGCCGACATGCTGTCGGACACGACAGCCGTGAGGCCGGACGCGGCAGTTGTGGACCCCGTGTGTGGGATGACAGTCCAGCTCGCTGGGGCAAGATATACGTCCGCATACGACGGGAAGACTTTCTCTTCTGCGGCATTGGCTGCAAGGAGCGTTTTGACCTCGAGCCAGCGCGCTATAGCGTTAGCGCGCACGTAAGCTGAGAGAGGGAACGGAGTGTACAACCAATGAAAAAAATTTATCTCTGGACTCATACTCGCTGCTGGCACCTCAAGCCGTATGGGCCAACCGAAGCAGCTGCTACCTTTTCGAGGCACGATCCTGCTCGACTGGGTCATGGCACAGGCTGAGTCTGCCAGCGCGCTCGATGAGGTGATTGTGGTCCTGGGCCGTGCCGCGGATGAGATCCGGCCCCGGCTGCGCAACACACGTGCCAAGGTCATCATCAACCCTGTCTTCAGCGAAGGGTGCTCGGGCTCCTACAAAGCCGGTATGGCCACCATCGACCCGCGCGCTGAGGCCGTGATGGTGCTCCTGGGCGACCAGCCGGGGTAGACAGCGCGGTGATCGACCAGGTGGCGGAGGACTGGAGGACGCAAGGTGGCCGCATTGCCCTGACCTCGTATCGTGGTCGTCGGGGCCATCCGATGGTCTTTGCGTGTGAACTCTTTGACCAGTTACGTCAACTCAGCGGTGATAAGGCCGCCTGGAAGATCCTGGACGCGCATCCTGACTGGGTGCGTGACGTGGCAGTGGATCATGCCTTCCCTGAGGACGTAGATACCCGGCAGGACTACGAGACACTGCTGCGCGAGGCCACCCCATTGGTATAAATTTCATGCATGCATTCTTCCAGCAGCTCGAACAGCTTCGGTCCGTTAATCGGCGTGTCTCCCTCGCCACCCTGGTCAATACCATAGGAACGTCCCCGCGCAAGGAGGGGCAAAAATGTGGGTCGGAGAGGGAGGGGAAATCTTCGGCGCAGTGACCATCGGTGGTTGCGTGGATGCGTACGTCATCGAGCAAGCGGAGGCCATTCTGACCACCCAGGTGCCGCGCCTCGTCGAGTTGCCGCTTGGGGATGAAGAGGCCTGGGAGCTTGGGCTGTCGTGTGCTGGGACGATTGAGGTATTCCTTGAACCACTCAGCGCTGAGCACTCCCAACTCTTTGACCTGTACACAGCCCTGAAGTCGCACCTCGACAGGGGTGCTGCAGGGGCACTGACTGACCTGCCTGGACGGCACGACGATAGGAGCGAAGCTACTGCTTCTGGACAATGGCCATACTCTCGGTTCGCTTGGCGACGCCACGCTGGAGCAGGCAGTCTGCACGGCGGTGCTACCCGACCTGGCGCAGGGGCTCTCGCGCACCCTGTCCTTTGCGCTCCCACACACGACAGCGCGGGTCTTTGTGGAGGTCCATACACCGCTCAGCCACACTCATCATCGTCGGAGCCAGCCATATGGCGATGTTGCTGGTGCAGCTGGCCCGGCCCATCGGTTTCCACACGATCGTGGTGGATAGCCGCCCGCGCTTTGCGACACTTGAGCGCTTCCCCGCGACGGATACACTCCTGGTGGGCATGCCTTCTGAGATCGTCAAAACTCTACCGCTGTCTTCCTCCACCGCGGTGATTCTCGTGGCGCATGACTACAAATATGATCTGCCGATCCTCCATCATGTCCTGTCGAGTTCGGTGGGCTACATCGGTGTCTTAGGGAGCCGCCGCCGGGGCGAAGGTCTCCGGCAATTTTTGCGCGAAGACGGTGTGACGGAAGCAGCGCTGCGGCGTATCCGTGTGCCGATTGGTCTGGACCTCGGTGGACGGAGTGCGCCAGAGATTGCGCTGGCGATTCTCGCTGAAGTGGTGGCGACCCGCTACGGTGGCAGTCATCTGCCGCTGAGTCAGCAGCGGCAGGACAGAGGGTAAAGGTGTCCCACCATGACGCTGCAGTACAGTGAGACTATTTTCGAGCATTTTCGCCATCCGCGTAATTATGGCGCCCTCCTAGCGCCCGAGGTGGCGTACGAAGCCGTCAACGCTCTGTGTGGAGACCGCATCCGGATGGAACTGAACGTCAGCGCGGATCCAGACGATTACGGCGGTGCGATTTCGTGGGGATAGCTGTATCATCAGCCGCGCTGCAGCTTCCATCCTGACCGAGTTGATCCAGGGACAAACGCTCCAAGAGGTCATCACACTCCCTCAAGAAGTGTTACTCACAGCACTGCACACGACCATTCGGCCAGCCCGGATGAAATGCGCCCTGCTTCCTCTCCACATCCTCCAGGCCGGCCTTGCCATCTATCTCCGTTCATACTCGTGACCGATCCCAGTGATATTCCTCGGCAGCATGCGTGCGCAAGGAGAGATTGCCATGACAACAGGTGGAGGTGACGGCGCGATCGACGTCAGTAGTCCGGGTGTATGGGAAGCGGGCAGCGGCGACCTGCCTGCAAGCTGGGACTTGGAGGCGGATGTGGTGGTGATTGGCGCTGGCGCCACGGGATTGCCTGCCGCCATTGCGGCCATTGATGCGGGAGCGTCCGTGCTCGTGGTCGAAGCGAACTATGATATCGGCGGGCATGCGATATTGAGCGGCGGCAACATCCCGCTGGGCGGCGGCACGAGCGCGCAGCGCAAATACGGCATCGAGGATTCGCCGGACCTCGTCTTCGCCGACCTGACGGACTGGTCCATCGTGCAACCCAACGGCTGGCCTGATTACCGCTACAATGACCGAGCCATCATGCGGGCGTTCGCCGATCATTGCGCCGCCACGTACGAATTTCTTGTGGCCAATGGCGTCACGTTCAAGGAGGTCCCCCGGACAATGTCGGTGCGCACAGCACGGGCAACTCGGCGCCACGTGAGAATCATGCGGTCTGGACCGACGGCACCGGGGCTCGCGAGTCCAAGCGGCAGCGCTGGCGCAGGGCTGGTACGGCCGCTGGAGGCGAGCGCGCGGGCCAAGGGCGTCAGATTTCTCCTGAACCACAAGATGACCAGCCTCATCAGGGCAGCGTCCTCCGGTGCCAACCCCGGCAGGGTGGTCGGCATTACCGCCCAGTATACGCCCAGGACACTGCCCGGCGCGACGACGGCCGTTACAGAGCTACCGCTCCGCAGGCAACATGGACAGTACCAAGCCGAGCGTCGCCATCCGCGCCGCCAAAGCGGTGATTGTGGCCACCGGTGGCAGCACCAGCAACGTCAACTTCCGGCGCATGTTCGATCCCCGCTTGACCGAGGTCTATCAGACAGCCGGCGAGCCCTATACGTTCCAGGACGCCAGTGGTGAGCTGGCCGCCATGGCGATTGGCGCCTCGCTCTGGGGTCTGGGGAACCAGATTCTGGAAAATGGCGATGGCATCAGAACGCAGCGCGCCCTGGGCGCGCGGTACAACTATTTCGCCTGGGATGTCAACTCCCCCTCCTCCCGCTCGTGCGCGCCGCCTGGACTCGAGGTCAAGGACTGGCACAACCTCATCCTGGTGAACCAGCTCGGCCAGCGCTTTTATGACGAGACCAAAGGCGATTACCCGAACGGCAATCTGTACAATGAGTTCAACCCCTACAGGCCGGGTGATTACCGCAATAATGCCAGCATCGATTACAATCCGACCCACTATAATTTCTTTAATGCCGCCGTGGCGATGAATGCGGCGTCGGCGCCGCCCGACTACGCGGCAGGCCCCATCTGGGCCATCTTCGACGCCGAGGCGGTGGCACGGGAGCAGTGGCAAGTCACGCCGCCGTATGTGGATCCAGCACGGCTATTTCTTCAGCGCCAACACGCTGGCGGCGCTCGCCGCGGCCATCAACAATCCCTATCAGGCCACACCCGATGGATGGCGCCACCCTGCAAGCGACGGTGGAACGCTACAACGCCTTTGTGGACGCCGGTATGGATGTGGATTTCGGCAAGCCCAGGCCCCAGTACAAGATCCAGACGCCGCCGTTCTACGCCGCCTGGGCCACGCCGCTCGTGCACGATACGCGCGCTGGCCTGCGGATCAACGCGCAGGTGCCAGGTGATGGACATGCAGGGCCAGGTGATCCCCGGCCTGTACTGCGGCGGGGAATCGGCTGGGGGCTTCAACCAACACGGGCTGGGCCGCTGCGCCTGGTCCAGGGGTATATCGCCGGGAAAAACGCTGTCGTGGAGCGCCCCACGGCTTGAGCAGCAACGCGTTCCGCACTACCGGAAAGCGCTATGGACGAATTTGCCACGGCCGAAGAAGCCGCCACCTATCGCATGCTGAAGCAGGTGCTCCAGAACCATGTAGCTCTCCAGGAGATGTCCATACTGGCGACCTCCATGGCGTGTACGGGGCTGCTTGGTGACCGCTGTCTGGAGTGCTGCGCGGCGGGGACCACCCCACAGAGAGGTCGTTGCGGCTATGCTGGGGTGGCTCAAGCGCGGTGTGCGCGAGCGGCGAGACTCTACCGGCCTTGCTGCCATTCGGGAGCGCATCCGCACACGCTCCCGAGGTGCACCTTGGGGAGCATTCCCGGCGCCTCTATGACGCGCTCCGGCGGCTCCTCACCGATGTCGGCGACGCCCAGCGCATCGATAGCCGTGGCAGCATGCAGATTGTGCTCAGGCTCACGGCCGACGTGCTCAGTATGTTTCTCCACCAATTCGACCTTACCCTCGAAGCGGTTGACAAGATCATCGACGAGGTTGTTGGCCCATCGCTGGACAGCTATCTCAAGACCCATGTTCCCCCTGTTAACTCCTGAGCGCCCAACTAGGCCCAGTTGCTCACAAAACCTGGGCTTGAGTTACGTCGAGCCATACAGTAGGTCTAGCCATCGCCGCCATGCCATGCTTGGGACGGCGATGGATGCCTGAGACCTGTTTTTCAGCCGTCTTCGGGGGCGGCGGGTGGTCTGGGAGGGGGGAGAGGGCTCGGGAGGGGCAGAGGGCTCAGGGAGGGGAAGACGGCTCGGGGGGAAGACGGCTCGGGAGGGTAAGACGGCTTGAGTTTAGAATAAACTTCGCGAATTCTCTCCTTTAAGATATCTTTTATCTCTTACAGAGTTTTGTATTTCATAGAAAACAGCGGCATTGAGAATTGCGAGGTGCTGTAGCTCCAATTCGTGAAGGTGTAACTCGTCTATAAGTTCTTCGGGGGTAAACCAGAGCAGAATCGGTGGTCTCATAATTGTATCCCTCTCCAGAGGCTCTTGGAAATGAGGTCGTAGGGTGATAGAAAAGGCTCTCCTGCCTACACACGGGCACGCTGTGAAGACAGCTATTCTCTACGAGCAGTCTAGAGAATAGAACATACTATGTCAATGTTGCACACATGATCTTCTCCCATCCCTGAGATGTTGGAACGTCGAGAGCCAGTTGCTCTGGCTGTGCTATGAAGCATTCGAGCACATACTGATGAGTCTGCCGGGGAGCCGATTGATGGTTACGACATCGAATAGAGCTGTTTTATAGATACACGTCCCGGTGAATCCTGGTGCCCTTTCGCTCAACCCCAGGATGAGGTCGAGCGTTGTTGTTGTATGGCAGCAGACTCTACCACGCTCTGTTCAATCTCTAGGGAGCCAAGAGACCAGGGAGGGACCCTGCAACGGTCGCAGCACGGCGTCCTGCAAGACGACCATCACTTGACATAAAGACGTCGAAGCGAGATGACGCTCATGTTCATAGCGTCGGGCGAGGTCTTCCAGAAGGAGAGTCCTGATGGCTATAGGCCGCCAGGGCGGTGGCACGGACCACGTCGGAGCACTTCCCGACACGTGGGGTTATCACGCGAGGTCCGTGCGGAGAATCACTGCGTGTTGGTCAAGAGGCCGATCAACCCCTCAGTTTCCTGCCGTTGCCGATTGGCGACGATAGTACCCACCACGCAGGTCTTCTTGACCCGTGTAGCCGTGCACAGGAGCATTTTGAAGAGCAGCCACGAGGGTCATGAACGGTGTGCAGCCTTCCCGATGACTCAGACTTTTTGAGAGCCTCGGACAGTGCCCCGGATATCACCAGGGATTGGTGGGCAATCCGGGAACTCACCGCTGGCTGGGGAGGTCCGTGGGAAAGTGCAGCATGGGTAGGGGATCGCGAAGCTGCCGTTTCCAGTAGGCCAGTTGGGCTGCCATCGCCTCACTATGCTGCCACTGGCGCTGCCAGTAGGCAAAGTCCGCATATTGGATGGGCAACGCTGGCAGGGAGACGGAGCATCAACGGAGAAGGCGCTCGTACAATACGGTCAATTCATGCGCAAACACACTCATCGACCATCCATCGCTGATGATGTGGTGTATCGTTAAGAGCAGGACGTGTTCTCGCTCGCCCAGCCGCAGCAAACTGAGCCGCAGGAGCGGCCTCTGAGCTAGATCAAAGGCCGCTGGATCTCTCCTGCCGTCAGGTGCTGGACTTCGCGCTCGCGCTCGACCTCGGGCAATGGACAGAGGTCTACCATCTTGAGAGGCACGCTCAGGGTGGGAGCTATCACCTGCACCAGTTGCCCATTGCATGACAGCAAAGGCCGTGCGCAGAGCTTCATGGCGTTTGATAATCTCGTTGAAGCTCAGCTCCAGAGCCCTGACGTTGAGCCGCACCCTGTCAGACGCACGACATAGAGTGTGCTGCAAAGGCAGACCAGGAAGTATTTGATTGAGGAACCATAACTGTTCCTGAGCCACGGCCGCAGGCAGCGGGCCTGGCGTGGCATAGGCGTAATGGCGAGAGCCTGTTGGCCTTGCTCGGCTCGGCTGGCGGTCTCCACGATTCTCGATCAGCCCTGCCACCGTAGGCGTGTCAAAGAAGCTGAGCAAGGACACTTCGACGTGTAGGGCCTCGCGTATGCGGGAGATAAGTTGTGTGGCCGGGAGAGAATCGCCGCCCAACTGAAAGAAATCGTCATGGATACCGACATGCTCGACCGCAAGCATCTGGGCCCAAAGTGCTGCCAGTATCTCTTCGATTGGGTGCGAGGGGCCGTGTAGTCTGCCCGCATGACAGGCTGTACCTGATCTGACCCTAGTAGGCCAAGCTGTTCAGCCAAACCAAGACGCTGGAGCTTACCAGTAGGGCCTTTGGGAATGTCCTCGACACATAAGCACCTGGCGCGGGACCTTGAAATACGCCAGGTGCATTGCCGCAAAGAGGCGAATGTCACTGCTCGTTGCTGCAACATGCGGGTGCAACACGACAGCCGCAGCGATGTCCTCCCCCAGTCGGGAGTCAGGCACGGCAAAGGTCACTGCTTGAGCCACCGCAGGATGCGCCATGAGCACATCGTCTACTTCCTGCGGGGCGATTTTTCCCCGCCGCGGTTGATGATCTCCTTCAGACGGCCCGTGATGAACAAGTAGCCATCGGCATCCCAAAACCCTTGATCGCCCGTCCTGAACCACCCATGCGTGAAGGCGCTTCTGGTCGCCAGTGGATCATTGTCGTACCCTTGCATGACCGTCACACCGCGCACGACAATCTCACCAGTCTCCCCGGCTCGCGGCAAGGCGCCTGTCTCATCCATAATGGCCACCTCTGGTCCAATCGTCACCCCAACCGATCCAGGCTTCCGCGGACGTGGAGGCAGGGGATTACAGGCGATCGAGGATGCCTCGGTCATACCGTAAGCTTCGATCACAGGGGCATCGAACACCCTTTCTAGCTCCGTGAGAACCTGCAACGGTAGAGCAGAAGAGCTCGAGCGGATAAATCGTAGCGGACAGCGTACGATGACCTCGCGATGCAGGGCAGCACACGCCAGGATCGCCTTGGTGCATGGTGGGTACTGCCGCGTACCATGTTGGGCGAAACTCCGCCATCCAGGCAAAGAAACGAGATGGATCGAAGCCCGAGGTACACACCACACTGGCGCCAGCCAGGGAGTGATGCAAACGTCGTACTGATGAGGCCGTGACTATGAAAGAGCGGCAGGACATTCAGTAAGCGATCGCTCGCGCTCAGCGCTATAAGCCATGCACAAGGCGTGCGCAGCGGTACAGATGGTGGTATGGGACAGCGGCACAAATCTCGGCCGCGCCGTCGTGCCTGACGTGTGCATCACCAGGGCGATATCATCGGGCTGGGCGCATCCCGGCGGCGTGACACACGGATGTTTTTCACCCGCGAGTGTAAAAATCCCGCCTCGGCCTCGAGTGCAGAGGATAGTTCGATGATCTGGAGCCCACGCGCCTGGGCGACGGCGCGCGCTGGTGCGTTCATCCCCGCCTGGACGATCAACGCCTTGGCACGCAGAGCTGTCAAATACGCCTCAAGTTCGTTGACCCTGTAAGCTGGATTGAGCGGTATGCACGTCGCCGCTCGCAGCCACAGCGAGAAACGCCACAGCGCATCTCTGGGCCATTGGGCAACACGAGAGCGATCCGGTCATGGCGGCTCAATCCCATAGCATGGAGCGTCTGTACTACGTCGCCAACATGCTGATATAAACGTCCATAGGTGAGCGGTGCACGCCCGGGGGCGAGAATGGCCAGCGCCTCGGGATACGCTCAGCGTGATCCGCCAGGAGCTTGGGAATACATACATGCCTAGGAGCATTGGCAAGTTGGGCATCAGGAGCCGCATGTGACATGGCGAGTCTCTCTCGGATTGACCACTCTTGAGCGCTGCATGGCTCCCTCTCCTTCACGACCCAGAGGCCTGTGGCTTCGCATGAGCAGAAAGTTTCGAGCAGGGCTTTCGCCGCTTGTAACTCTGGGGTCTCAAAACCCTCTGTGAACCAGGCATAGCTCTCCGCCAGGAGTTGGTAGGCTTCTGCACGTTTGCCCTGTGCCTGCAACAAACGACTCAAACTCATTACCGCCCGTAACTCGAGACACTTGGCCTGCTGTTGGCGGGCCACATGGATGGCCTGGCGCAAGCAGAGTTCAGCACCCGGCTTGGAGGGGACAACACCTGTGTCCCCCTTCCCCTTCGATCTCAACCATCATTGATGTTTCTGCAGGGGCAGTCTGTCCACTTGCCCTCTCTCGGGCTTGCTGCAACAGCAACTCCCCTTTGACTCGAAATAACTCCGCCTCGAAACGACGCTCCTGCATTTTTGCGCACGAGCGCCTGTGCCTCTCTAGTACGCGCAACACCCCTCGATGCGTTCGCCCTCACTTTCCCGTCTGCCTCGAGCCAGTCTGACCCAGATAATCGGGCAAGGCCCAGCTCGCTTCCCAGGGCTTTCCAGGCGGTCAATCCCTGCTCGAGCTGCCCAATGCCTTCCCTCTACCAGTCCCCTGCTCGGCTGAGGACCCGACCCCGCACCATCATACCGCCGGCCCACCACCGGCCAAATCCCTGTTCTTTCGGAGAGAGTCATCCCAAGCGTCAGGCCGCTCCAGGGCGTCCTGCGCTTCATGACGGCACGCATGGAACAAAGGCGGAAAAGAATAAGGCACAAGCCAGACTGTAGGTATGGGACAACTTCTGAGCCAGGCTGTAGCGCCTCGCGGTTTTTGGCTAAGGCACAATCTGGATACCCAAGTATCCACAGCGTCCAAGCCAACCGGGCGCAGCCGACCACCTCGGAGTCTACTCCCCGGTTTAAAATCACAGAGCGGTGTTGCTGGCGGTTGTGGAGGGCAAGCCCCTGCTCCAAGTGCGCACGAGCCGAGATCGAACTCTCCCAAGCAGAACAAGACCGTCCCCAGCATGATGTGCGCCTCATGCAGGAGCACCGGGTCAATGCTCGTTTTGAGCCAGCATGACGCTTGCTCTAGCCAGGTCCCGCGACGTCCGGAGCCGCCCCTGAGCATTATAAAGGCACTCAGTCCCATCAGCACCGAGAAGCGTTGCCGGCTATCACCCACCTGTTGACAAAGCTCTTGCGCCCCGGCTGTGGACTTGCTCTACTTCCGGGGATTCATGCCCCTTGATGATCAGAAGTGGTGGGCCCAAGGCGAGGTGCAACGCGAGTTCGTGCTGGACACGCTGGGGCGTTTCCGGGAGGGTCTTGAGCACCTCCAGCCCTCGCGTCAGGTGACTGATCGCCTCAATATTCGCTGAGCGCTCGACAGCGCGTTGGCCAGCTTGCAGCCAGTAGGGGACAGCCGCTGCCGGCAAAGCCCGGCTTCCGTGTAGTGGTGGGCCAGCACGTTCAGGTTGGGTCGCGGCGGTCTCGGGGAAAGTGCTCCGCTAACGCCTGCGCGCTCTGCTGGTGGTAGTGCTGGCGTGTACTCCTCAGCAGCGACTGGTAGGCAGCCTCCTGGATGAGCGCGTGTTTGAACATATACGTAGCGTGTGGCGGGAAGCCCTGCTGATAGATCAGTTCCGCGTCCACGAGGCTTGCCCGAGTTCACGCTGCAAGGTCGCCTCGTCCAGTGGTGAGACAGCATGCAGCAGGGCGTAGGGAACTGCCGTCAAGCGTCGCAGCCAGTTGTGCTACCCTTTGGCAGTGACCAGGCGGTCTGGACGTCGCCATGAGGGAGTCGTGCAACGTGGTCAGAATGGCCAAAGTAGGCAAGAACCCGGTGAGCTCATAGTGTGCCTCACGCTCGCTGAGCCAGCCCGAGGTCATGATCGTTTTGGTCAGCTCTTCCACAAACAGGGGCACGCCATCAGTCCTTAGTTCACCACCTGTTGCACCACCTCTGCTGGCGGGGCTTTGCCACCGGCGACACTTGTGACCATTTGCTCTACCTGAGAGCGTGGCAAGCGGCTTAACGTGAGCTGGGCGACGTGCGCCCGGGCACTCCACGGTGCCCGGAATGTCGGCCGACAGGTGAGCAAAATCAAGAGCCGTACCGTTGGTGCCTGATCAACGAGGAGGCTGAGAAAATCAAGGTAGAGGGATCAACCCAATGCAGGTCTTCAAGAAGAAGCGATACTGGCCGTTGGGCTGCCAGCTTGAACAAGATCGTCAGCAAGACTTCCAGAGTTTTTTGTTTCTGGCGCTCTGGGGTCAGCGATAATGCAGGATAATGATCAGCGGGGAGCGGTAGAGACAGGAGGGCTGCGATGAACGGCACGGTCTCTGCCAGAGCCAGGCGATACGTGGTCAGAGACCGTTTCGAGCTTTTTAACCTGGCGTCAGGAGTATTGATCCGCTGCCACTGCAATAGCCGCTGGAGCAGATCAATCACGGGATACAGGGCAGTGCTCTGGTGATAAGACGAGCAGCGACACTCCAGCCACACATGGGACTCGTTCGCAACATATTCCTTCATCACCCGCCCCAGGCGCGACTTCCCAATGCCTGCCTCCCCATTGAGCAACACCACCTGGCCCGTGCCGTCCTTCACCTGCGCCCAGCGCTCACGTAGCAGCGTCACTTCCAACTCCCGACCTACCAGCGGTGTGAGTCCTCCAGTAGAAGTGTCAAGGCTGGTCTGTTCCATACTGGCTTGGAGTACCTGATAGACTGTCACTGATTGTGCCATGCCTTTGAGCGTCTGATTGCTCAGGGCCCGACACACAAAAGAACCTTGTACCAGGCGATACATGGCCGCGCTGATCAATACCGTATCGGGTTCCCGCTAGGCCCTGGAGGCGTGCGGCAATATTGGGAGTTTCCCCGAGAGCCAACTGTTCCTTGCGGGCGCCTGCGCCTATCTCACCTACGACCACCAGACCCGTGTGGATACCCCAGACGTACGGCCAGGCGCACGCCTCTCCCGTTCAAGGTGCGTCTGGAACGCCCTCATCGCCTCCAGGATTCCCAGACCAGCATGTACGGCGCGTTGGGCGCCGTCTTCATGCGCCTGGGGATAGCCGAAGTAGGCTAAGAGTCCATCGCCGAGGTATTGCGCGATATACCCCTCGAAACGGCGAATCACGTCAGCACAGGTCTCCTGGTAGGCGCGTAGCACCTGGCGCAGGTCTTCCGGATCAAGCTGACTCGCGAGCCCTGTCGAGTCCACGAGGTTACAAGAACATCACCGTAAGCTGACGACGCTCAGCCTCAGGTGCGTGGTGTTCGGCCGGAGGAGCGACCTGTGCGGCCTGATCTGCCGAAGATATGGAGGAGAGTGGGTGCTGGGACTATCCCGGCGCCTCCAGTCCAGACCAGCATGACGCCATCCTGGTCTATGGCGAGCTGCTGGGCCTCAATAATTTCAGCCTTCAGATCCTCGAGGTATCCCTTCGTCCAGATCGAACTGTCTTCTGAGGGCTCGATACGATACCCGCCCATGGCGCTGGAGCAACTCAACCACCTGTTCCAACACTTCGTAGAACGTCATGTGCGTCCCTCCACGTATCCCCGTTTACTGGGTCATGTCTGGGAGCTGCGAAATGCCTCTACGCTCAGGGTATACCTCAATGTCGTATGGAAAAGGAGGTATCAGGGGCTCTATCGCAAATTTGCATGTGTGGACGATTTAGGGTGGAGTGAACCCTACATAGGAAGGACCGTAATACATAAATTGGTATGGTAGATGAGAGCTAAACGGGGCACAACTGTCTTTTTCTATAGAAAATAAAAAGGATACAAGTTTAATGAATATAATGGCAGTCTTAGTATTATAATAAGATCATATAAAAAATAGATCATGCCACCTTTATAGCCAATAACCGACCTGGCGTTTATGCCCTATTCAACCACGGTATTAGCATTTTAAGAACTAAAAACAGCCATCGAGAGCCCCTCAACCAAGACCCAACGCGTGCCGGCTCGATTCGGTGTCGTGCACGGCTGGGCGGGCTGCTAAAATACTACGAGCGTGAAGCCGCATGAGTTTTTGACCATACGAGAGGCCACAGACCTGCGCACGCCCATCAGCATGACCGCTGTGGGGACAGGCGCGTCTGTGCAACGGACCGTTATCCCCTCTCTCCCGCAGGCTGCCTGTTGGTCAGGGAGGAGATCAGCGCGCCAACGGCCTGCCATGAGACATTGCGACACAACCAGGAGTCCCGACCATGACCAATGATGCTCTGCACACGATTTTGTCGATCGCCGGCTGGCGCGAGGAGCGCGCCCGCGCGGTCGAGATCACCGGCGGCACCGATCCGATCTTGCCCACGCCGTTCCGCATCAGCGAGACCAGTGCCGCCGCGCTCGCGGCGATCGGCCTCGCCGTTGCCGATCTGTGGGAATTGCGCACCGGGCGTCGCCAGGAGGTCGCGGTCGATACCCGCCAGGCGACCGCCTCGCTCCGCAGCGGGCGTTACATGCAGATGGACGGGGCGCCCGTGTCGACCGAGCGCAACCCGGTGATGGGCGTCTATCCGGCCAAGCACGGCCGCTGGAGCTATCTCCACTGCAATTTCCCGAACCATCGTGCCGCCGCCCTCCGCGTGCTCGGCGTGCCGGAAGATCGCGAGGCAGTGCGCCAAGCGGTGGCGCAGTGGGACGCGCTCGAGCTCGAGGAGGCGATCATCGCCGCGCACGGCGCCGGGGGCATGGTGCGCACCATGGCCGAGTGGGCCCAGCACCCGCAGGCCGCCGCGATCGCCTCGCTGCCGCTGCTGGAGATCGTCAAGATCGGCGACAGCCCGCCGGAACCGCTCCCCGACGGCGATCGGCCGTTGTCGGGCATCCGGGTGCTCGACCTGACGCGGGTCCTCGCCGGGCCGACCTGTGCCCGCACCCTCGCTGAGCACGGCGCCGACGTCTTGAAGATCACCGCGGCGCACCTGCCAAATATCGGCTACCAGGAATACGATACCGGCCACGGCAAGCTCTCCGCCCATCTGGATCTGCGCGAGCCGAAGGACATCGAGACCCTGCGCGGGCTGGTCCGCGAGGCCGACGTGTTCTCGCAAGGCTACCGGCCGGGCACCCTCGGCACGCGCGGGTTCTCGCCCGAGGCGCTCGCGCACTTGCGGCCTGGCATCGTCTTCGTCTCGCTGTGCGCCTTCAGCCATGTCGGGCCGTGGGCGTCGCGCCGCGGCTTCGACACGGTGGTGCAGACGGTCAGCGGCATCACCAGCCGCCAGGGGAGTTGTTCCCCGGCGCGGCGCCGGGCCCGCAATTCTATCCGGTGTCGGCGATCGACTATCTGACCGGCTATCTGATGGCGTTCGGCGCGCTGGTGGCCCTCGCCCGCCGCGTGCGCGAGGGCGGCAGCTGGCTCGTGCGGATCTCGCTGGCGCAAACCGGGCGCTGGCTCGTCGGACGCGGCGAGGTGCCGGAGGCCGCACTCAAGGACGTGCCGCAGGAATTCACCCCGCGGAGCTGGTGCGCTGGTCGATGACGAGCGACACGCCGGTCGGTCGCCTGCACCATCTCAGGCCGGTGGTGCGCCTCTCCGAGACGCCGCCGCACTGGGCCCGGCCCTCGGTGCCGCTCGGCTACCACGAACCAGTGTGGCCGGTGCGGGCCACGTAGCAACGCCGGGCAGGCAGCGGGAGGTGCGGTCCGCTGCCGCGCGCTCTCGCGCTGGCGGAGCCGTGGCGGCTCGCTCGTCTCGGCAAGGCCGACCGCTCAATGTGGGGTAGAAACAACATTGCTGAGCGGACGCCACGCGGCCTGGACAGGCGGCGTAGGATGGGGGTAGGGTAGGGCGCAGAGATGGCCCACGAGGGGCAGGCTTTGGGATGCGCGGTCGATCGCGGCAAGGCGGCAGCCGCAGATTGCCGCCGGCCGAGCCGAACAAACCGGTGCTCGACCACCTCGGCGAACCCTGGCCGACGAGCGGCATCGGTGAGCCGGTGTCGAAAGCCCTGGCTGCGCGGGGAGTGAGCATCACGCCGCTGTCGTGCGCAGCGCCGGCCAGGCGGTGTCCCTGATTACCCGCGACGCACGTGCTGTATTGCAAGGGAGATTCCGCATGAAGTTCCTCGCCATCACGCTCATCACGCATGTCCCGGATCCCGTCACCGGGATCCAGAAGTCCACCACGGAGCGCTTGCGCGAAGTAGTGGAAAACGCTGTCCTCGCCGAAGAGCTGGGCTTCGACGGGTACGGCGTCGGGGAGCGGCACGAGCGCCCTTTCATCTCGTCGTCGCCGCCGGTCGTCCTGAGCCATATCGCCGCGCGGACGTCGACCATCAGGCTGTTCACCACGGTGACGACGCTGAGCCTGCTCGATCCGGTGCGCGCCTTCGAGGACTACGCGACGCTCGACCATCTCTCCGGTGGCCGGCTGGAACTCATCATCGGCAAGGGTAACGGGGCGGCACAGGCCCGGCTGTTCCATGTCACCGCCGCGGATCAATGGGAGCGCAATCGCGAGGGCTACGAGCTGTTTCCGCCGGCTGTGGCGGGAGGACAAGGTGACCTGGTCCGGCAGGTTCCGTCCGGCGCTGGACGATGCCGAGACCTGGCCGCGCCCATTGCAGCAGCCGATCCGGATCTGGCACGGCAGTGCGACCAGCAGGGATTCCGTGGATCTGGCCGCCAAGTGGGGCGATCCGCTGTTCTCGGCGAACGTCACCAATCCCATCGAGCCGTACGCCGCACTGGTCCAGTACTACCGGGAACGCTGGGCGGTCTACGGGCACGATCCCGCGGACGCGTTGGTCGGCGCCGGCACTGCCGGATACTACGGCGCCAAGACGTCGCAGGAAGCCATCGCGACGTACCGACCGATCTTCGAGGCCCGGCTGGCGGCGTTCCGCAAGCGGGGTATCCAGCCGGTGTTCCACTCGCTCGAGGACGCCATCGAGCGCAGTTCGGCCTTGGTCGGCAGCCCGCAGCAGATCATCGAGAAGGTGCATCGGTACCACGAGCAGATGGGGCACGAGGTGCTCCATCTGCACGCCGATGGCGACGGCCTGACCAAGGCACAGCACCGCGCCACGCTCGAGCTGTTCCAGAGCGATATCGCTCCGGTGCTGCGCCGGGAGATTCCGAGCCGGCCTTTTCCGCCAGGCATCTGCGTAAGGGACAGCGTAGGTCGACCGCGCCGGCTGCTTGGCCACCCGTGGGGCTCCGCAGGGCACACCATGTTACGCATACAGGATGATGCTCCGTCCATGGAACGGACGGCGTCTCAAAGCCGTGAGCTCTGATGTGAGCGTCCATAACTGGCTGATGCACAGGCTATGGATGACTTGAGGCAGGTCTAGAAATATTCTCCGCACGCAGCAGGTACACGACCCATGGGGGCACCTCGAGAGTATGGCCTGCCAGAGAGTCTGCGGCATGCTGAAAAAGGGTGCAAATTTTTTCTCCGAAGTGGCATGTGTAAAAATAGGCAAAATGCTCATGACTTTATTATACATATAGTTATGGATGTTTAAGTATACAGTTTTCCCCAAGGGTAGTGGATAACTGCAATGCCTCTAAAGTTACCCTATGCCTGTAGGCTGTCATCGCAGCTCCTGGAAAATTTGAGTGAAAGACTCGGAGCCTTGGAGCACAGATCGGCATGCGGCACCGTTGGCGAGGCGCAGCCAAGCGCTGCCTTTCTTGCGCCAGCTCCTCAGGTAGAGGGTTGAAACCCGTCTCCTCAGCGCTCCCCTCATTATCGTCCCCTTTTTATCACTACAATCTCGTGCATTTACCATGTAAAATTATAGACTGTAGGATATTGGGAATTGCATGGAGATAGCGATGATCAAATGAGGTCTTTGGGGGACAGACATGTCACAGCGCCGTCCACATCAGAGTGCACGCTCAACGCGTGCACTCATCCTCGGCCTTGCCGCACTGCGCGCGGTCATCATCGCCCTCGTGATCGCGACCCTTGGGGGCAGTGCAAAGGAGCCGAAAAACGTGCACCCACAGCGGTATCGCGCGGTGCTGCTCCCGACCCTGCCTGATGAACCATCTGCCCAGGACATCATGGGCCCATCAGCCATGGTCGAGTCGGAGAGCGAGGGGACGGCGCATCAGCCAGACCGTGGGGCTGCGCATGCGGAGGCGCTCTGGTATGGGCTCTGTCCCGCCAAGAGCGTGGTCTCGCTCGACGATTTTCGTCGGATGGTGCGCAGCGACCAGCGTCTGGCAGCGTATTATGGCGGTTTTAATTGGGCCAAGGCGAGGCTAGTGACGACTGCAGCGCCGCAGTTGGTCTATGTGAGTTACCAGAAAGCAGGAGCACTAGCGCGGACCCAGCACCCGATGCTCTTACCGAAGGGCGATACGCTGCTGACCGATGGGGTTCTGCAGGCACGCACGTACTGTTGCAACGAAGTGTTCGAGATCGTGGACGCACCGCCACCTGCCGCCCTCAGAAGGCGACCAGCCTGTATCGCCCACTGCCGCCCTCCACACAGGCGCTCTGGCCTCCCGAAGCCCCGCCATCGGTTGCCCCACCAGAAGGCAGGACACCGCCATTGTCACTCGTGGCCCCGCCTGCGGCTCCCCCTTCTTGCCGCCTTCTACACGGGGAGGTGTACCACCGCCTGAGTTCGCTATGCCGCCTACGGTGCCGATCTTCCCACCACCGCCATCGCGGGAGAGATCCCGCCGTCGTCGCTCCTAGCCCCGCCTACGGGGCCCGCCTTCCCGCCTCTCCCAGACTCTTCCCCAGCGCAGGTGCCGGCGCCACCGTTTCCGTCTCCCCTGGCACCACCCCCAACAACGACAGTTGTCCCCGAACCCTCGACCGTTACCTCTGCTGAGCCTAGGGCTCGCGGGTCTTGTGTGGTGGCGCTGGAGGACATGGCAGCGCGCCAGACGCGGAGCGTCGCGCGTGCCTGTGCGGTGAGCGTTACGGGACGTGCAGCGCCGTAGTAGCCTCTGGCGCTGCCCTCCGGCCAAGCACCACAGCAGGCACAGCAGGCAGCACAACACCCGCCCCAGAGGTGGCGTGGCAGGGCAACACGAGGCCCTGCGGGTCGGGTCGATCCCCAAACCACACAGCCGCGAACTGCCCGTGTATCCCCACGCCCATGGCGGGCCAACGTTTCTGCTGCCAGCCACCGGTTTCGAGGAGCACGGCTTGATGGGGCGGACTCTGTTGCCAACCTGTGAGGATGCGGCTGGCTGTCGCTGGGATGGAACTCCAATAGGCTAGTTCATAACCGTTCCCGATATACACGTTTGCCGTGATTTCCCGAGGCTTGTTCCACATCGTTGCAGCCAGGGCATAGTCAGGACGATAGCATCACCGGCGTCCAGTGCCCCTTAGATGACCAGCTATGCAGGTTGCAACCCAATCCAGGGCTTCTGGGGCACGGTTACCAAGAAATTCTCGTGTAAATCCCTCACATGGACTTTGGCAACTTGAGTCAAAGAGTAGGTGATACTCGTAGAGACTAAGCCATGCTTACTGCGATAGTCGATGAATCAGATGCGCCAGCTTCTGCTCTTCATCTGATAGGCACCTGGAGAGACGTCTGAGAGCTATTGATCGCTGGGGAAGCAAATGCGTGTAGATTGGTATTTTGATAAAACATCATCATAATGATGATCATATAACAACATATATACTTACTATATACTAATATTCTGTAATACTAGCTAATATTCATAGGTTACATTATAAATTTTCTAGGTATGTTACTTAAACAAACGTATATGATCCTTTCCTTATCGGATTTTTTTCAGGAATTTTGAGAGGAAAATGCCTAATTAACGGACATGGAAGTATGGTTAAGAGTTGGATAGATCGATCTATAAAGGATTGTTTTGTATCTATAGAACTGTCACTTTTTCAAAAAATTTTGTCAATTAATACACTGATATTTCAAAGAGTTGTTAGATTATTAGCAAATTGAAAAATTATAAATTAGAAAAATTAATAAGTTACAAAAATTCTGGCAGTGCGATTCACTGTAATGCTACTGCTCCCATGAGGCTGTAGTAAAACATAGTTCTAGTATCATACAAACCAGTAGGCTCGTCCGTTGGCCGCCTATGCGCCCCGCCCCCTTGTGCCAGGGCAGCGGTGCCCCTCAGGCACTTGCCGCGCGCCAAGGCGGGAACCGGGCGTTCTCTAGCTGGCTCACGCACGATTATTGCAATGTCCATCGTGGGCTTCTTCGTAGGTTGAGAGTTGCGGTCGTGGTAGACTACAACTCTACGACAGCGCTACGACAGAAGCCTCTTCAGGTGAGCGCATTTTGGCGAAGGTATTGGTCTTGTGACCGGGCGATGGCCTCGCCAAAAGGACAACGTCAAAAGTCAGGCGTGTGTGGTTTGTAAACGGCAGAGCTTGCTGCCGCGAACCCAAGCAGCTCCCCCAAAAGCCACACGCGCTCGATTGATGACCTCATCGCCATTGCATGGTACAGTACAGCCACATGTTTGCTGTGACCGCTTGGTTCCATACGCAGGAGGATTCATCCATGACGATCGACGTGGCCACTGGCATCGCACGCATCCTCAAGCAGGAAGGCGTCGACTGGGTCTCGACCTTCCCCGTCTGCCGGGTGAACAACGCCCTGGGCCGGGAAGGTGTGCCGATGGTAATGATGCGCGACGACCGGTACGCGGTCGCGGTCGCCGACGCGTTCTCTCGTATCACCGCGGGCACGCGCATCGGTGTGTGCACCTTCCAGGGTGGCGTGAATGCCGCCGGGATGCAATATGCCTACGCCGGCATGGCCCAGGCCTACGAAGACGGGTCCCCGGTCCTGTGCATCACCGATGGTGTCCCAATGGGGAGTTCGGAAAACAGCCAGTTTGACGTCCCGTCCAGCATGAAAACGGTCTCGAAATGGTTCGGCTACCTCGACAAGCCAGAGCGCACCCCGCGTTCATGCGCCGCGCCTTTACCATGCTGCGGAGCGGCAGACCCGGACCCGTTATTCTGGCTATCCCCAACGCGAGCGGCACCTATGACGAAACCGCCGATCCCTACATCCCGGTGAAGGGGTCGAAGTCGGCGCCAGACCCGGCCGATGTGCGCGCGGCCGTCGCCCTGCTGTTGCAGGCCCAGAGCCCGCTCATCTACGCCGGGGAAGGCGTCATCTATGCCGGCGCCTCAGACGACTTGCGCTCCCTGGCTGAGCTGGTGCATGCACCGGTGATCACCACGCTCAAGGCCAAGGGGCGTTCCCCGAAAACCATCCCTTGTTCGTGGGTGTGCGTGGCGACCATGTGGCGCATTACCTGGCCAAAAGTGACCTGGTCCTGGCCGTGGGTTCCAGCCTGTCTCCCGGCCGATTCAGCCACGCGATACCTGACGCCGTCAAGAAGACCATCATCCACTGCAATGTGGATGAACTGCACGTCAACAAGATGTACCCCACGGCGCAAGCGGTGATCGGCGACGCGCGCTTGACCCTGCAAGCCCTGGTCAAGGCGGTGTCCGACAGCACCGCCGGTGCCGGGCGGCCTGCCGGACACGGTTGCGGCTGAAATCAAGGAAGTACGGGACGCGGGACTTGCCAAGTACCGCGAAGCGATGGCATCCAACGACAAGCCGATCAACCCGTATCGGGTGTACGGCGCTCTCGATGCAGGTGCTGGATCCGCATAACTCGTTCATCACCCATGAATCGGGCAATACCCGCGATCAACTGAGCACCGTCTATGACACGTTGATACCACGCGGTTTTCTGGGTTGGGGCAATGTCTCCACGCTCGGATTCAGCCTGGCAGCAGCCATCGCCGCCAAAAGGCGTTCCCGGCAAGGCCGTCCGTCGCGGTCACCGGTGAGGCGGGGCTCGGCTACATGCTCGGCAACCTCGAAGTCCCGCTCCGACAGAAGCTTGGGATCACCGTGGTGCACATCAGCAACGGCGGTTTCGCCGGATATGGCCCCGGGTTTTGGGGCCGGGACATGACCCCTTTACCCACGCTGTGTTGGGGTACGACGAGGTTGACATGTCAAAAGTGCTCGGCGAACTGGGACTCCACACGGAACGCGTCAGCGAACCGTCCGAAGTGATCCCGGCACTGCAACGTGCCCTGGCCGTCAATGAGTCCGGTCAACCCTCCCTACATTGAGTTCATCTGCAGCCAGTACCCGGTGTACGGACAGTGGGTTGGCAGGGGAATGACCCAGTCGTTGAGATGCCTCTATCACATACAGCCCTGAGCATGGAGCGACACGATGCCGAAGGTTATCCCGGTCCCTGATGCATTGAGCAAACCCTTCTGGGATGCTGTCAACGAGAAGCGGCTGGTCTTGCAGCACTGCACCGCCTGCGACAAGCTCCAGTATCCACCGCAACAGACCTGCCAGGTCTGCGGGTCCGCCGGACAACTGGCGTGGCAAGAGGTCCGCGGGAAGGGCCACATTGCCACGTATATCGTCATTGAGGACGGCCGGCTCAACCGGCGCATGCCCGATCAGCCCTACAATCTGGCGTTGATAACCCTGGACGAGGATCCGACGCGTCAATTTTTACTCCAACCTTCCAGGGACTCCACCCTACGAGGTCCCGGTAGGTGCCGCCGTCGAGGTCACATTTGAGGAGGTAGCGCCGGGCCAATTGATCCACGAATGGCGTGTGGTCAACTAGCCCAACGCTACGGCGCAAGCGACGTTGCGATGTGTAACGAAGAAAGGATGACCAATGGCTACGCAGAGTAATTATGCCTGGCGGAGAGATAAAGACGGTCTGGGGGTCTGGGAGCACCGGGGCAAAGTCGCTGTTGCCGGGTACGGTCATTCCCCGGTTGACCGGCGTTGGGACGGCACCTCGATGGACAAGACCCTGGGTGCCTACTCCATCCTGGCCTGCCAGAAGGCCATGGACGACGCGGGCGTCACGCCAGATCAGATTGATGGCATCATTTGCTGCCAGAGCCACATCGCCGGTGGCAGTGGCGGTTCCGCGTCGCAATGGGCGCCGCGGCCCTACTTTGCCCGCCCTACGACTCTGAGTGGGGGCTCACGCTGGTGAACGCGGAGTGGTTAATCAAGCAGATGCACCTGCCCAACGTCACGTATGCCCCCGCCAACGTGCCCACCATCGGCGAAATGGTCGGCCTGGCTGTCCCAGGCGGTGGGAGACGGCCTGTGCACCACCTGTCTGGTGATCTACCCGACGGGCAACCTGGAAGGGCGGTATCGCCGTGGCGGCGAGAACGCCGACGACTACGCCAGAGGCGCCCGCCAGTGGACGGTGCCCTGGGGAAATCACGGGGGAACGACTTCATTAACATCTTCCCGCACAATCAGTATTGCCTCAAATACGGCGGCACACACGATGACCTGGCCCCCTTCGTGATCAATCAGCACCGGAACGGTCTTCTGACGCCCTGGGGCTTCAACGCCACCCATGGGATTGAGCAGCTGACCGTGGAAGACTACGTGACCTCGCGGTATATCCTGAATCCCCTCAGGATATGGGACTGTGACCGGCCGGTGAACGCGTCAGCCGCCTATCTCTTCACCACCGCCGAGCGCGCCAGAGATATGAAGCAGCCACCGGTCTACGTGCTGAACCATTCGCAGCACAACTTCAGACAGCGCACCACGCAGCCAGACCTGGACGAAATCGAAGCTTGGACCGACCGCGCGGCCCGGAGGATGTATGAGGGGGCCGGGCTCGGCCCGCAGGACGTCGACATCTTTAACCCCTACGATGGGTACGCCACCATGAGCCAGTTCTTCCTGGAAGCGTTCCAATGGCACGGCGTGAAGCGCGGTGATGCCTTCGCGTTTTACGCGGGCGATATCCGCGTCGAGGGTCCGCATCCCTTCAGCTCCAGCGGGGGCAATCTGGGGAACGGGCGCACCCGCACCGCCATGTACACTGATAGCATCGAACAGCTCCGGGGCACCGCTGGCCCGCGGCAGGTCAAGGTCCGGGCCGAGACCGCGCTCGCGGCGTTCACCACCCCGAGCAGCGGCGGCTGGATCATGTTCGGGAAGCATCCTAGCTAAAGGCGCTGGTAGCGGCCCACGCCTGCAGAAGCGACGGCTAGGGAAAGCTGGATGGCATATAAGAAGGAACATTCGTAAGAACCAAAGGAGGAGTACGTGTGGCGAAGCTCATCAGTTTTGACATAGATGGAACGCTGGAGGTGGGCGACCCGCCGGGCTACATCACCATGGAGATGGTGCGAAGGGCGAAAGATTTGGGATACATTATCGGCAGCTGCTCCGACCGGACGGTCAGCAATCAGCGGCGCATCTGGGTGGACACATGACATAGCCGTCGCATTCACCGTGCTGAAGCACCAGCTCGATCTGGTCAAGGCTGAGTTCAACGCGGAACAGTATTACCACATCGGAGACACGAACATGGACCGCCATTACGCTGAACGTGCCGGGTTCGCGTTTTTCTATCCCGACACTACTGTTGATCATCTCTGGATATCGACCTGACTCATCTGAGGCGATCTCGCATGGACCGTATGGCCGAGCAGCGGCGGGGAGGTGTCCCATGCGTCCCTGTGCTTCTGTGCGGTTGCATGTGCCCGGTCGTTCCCTCTATGATGATGGGCGAGGCAACCTAATCGTACGATATGGCTGGAAGGAGTAGAGGATGGCAACCAAGCTCCCGGGCGAGACCTATCGCGGCAACACCTTACACGTCCCGCTCTCTGCAGACGGACAAATCGCTCTCTACGTGTGGCCCTTACGCATGTTGTCGATCCGGGGAAGGCTGTGGCGGTCCCACCCTCGGCGTCGAGGTCGGCAATGAAGAAGTCCTGCGGTTCGACTGTCATGACACCCCCGGCGGCCATTGGCATGGAGGTGGCTACGATCGCTTGGCCACGCCGCGCGCGTCGCATCGCGATTTTCCGCCGAGGTCCAACGCGTGGCGGAGCAGGTCGAGTGGGCCTTAGCGCACATCAGCACAACGGCAAAGCCTTACTGGAAGAAGCGCAGCATGGTGACGCGGCCGCACGGCTCGATCCCACCATGGTGCAGACCGCGCTCAACACCATTCGCGCCCACCTCGCTCAGCAAGGCGATCTGCGGTCGCAAGCGATCGAGGAAAAGCTCATTACGATGTAAGTGGGTGGCATCACCCGGTCAGCACAGGCTTGCACTGTGTCAGCCACCTGTTAGCCCGGTGCGGCTCCCTGCGTGTTGACGTAGACGGCGTACAACGATTGGCTCCCGGCCATGAACAGACGATTGCGCTTGGGGCCGCCGAAGCACAAGTTGGCGCAGACCTCGGGCAGCCGGATGCGGCCGATGAGCTTGCCTGGCGGGCGTCCACACGGTTACGCCGCTGTGCCAGGGCACGGGCGCCAGGGGCTGCCATTGCTCGACACCCAGACGTTGCCGTCGACGTCGCATCGCGCGCCGTCAGGGCCACACTTGATGCCGTCGATCATGAAGTCGCTGAACAGCTGCTGGTTCGACAGCGTGTTGTCGGCCCCGACGTCGAATACGTACATGTCGCGCTTGCCGCCTGGGCCCGTGTCGCCTGGGCCGGGGCCTGCCACTGCAGGACCCCCAGGGGCCCCCATAGCTCCTGGGGCCCGAACGCTGCCCCCCAGCCTTCCCAGTCGCCCGTCCCGAGGCTGTTCTACCAGGGCATCCCTGCGACGCCTCTCCTCCTCCAGCCTGCGACATCTGTCCAGCCCCAGCCAACGGTGCGCGGGGAGCGCCATGAGCGAGGGATGGCCGCCGGCAGCGAGTGGCCAGGGGGCAGTGTGACAAGGCCGCGTATTCTGCCTATCCGCCTCGGACTAGCCCTGCAGAGCAGCGATGACTTCGTCCGTCGTCCGCACGCGTACCAGCAGCGGGAGCACGTGCTTGATGGTCATCTCGTGCACGCTCGAGTTCTCCAGCCGTACAGCAATCGCTCACCACGATGCATTGCAGGTCGCGATTCTTGGCGTCCCTGGCAGTCCCCTCCACGCTCCGCTGGGTAGAAATCCCACCCACTAACAGTGTTTCGGTCCCGAAGGCTTTGAGGATGCCATCCAGGTTGGTCCCATAGAAGGCACTAAAGCGGGGTTTCATGATGACGAAATCGTCCGGGTGCGGGCGCAGTTCCTCAATGATCTCGACGGCCGGGGTGCCGGCGAGCATCGGCGCGCCGCCGGTCGGGCCAGCATCGGCAAGGGTTTTCGGCGCGTCGATATTCTGCGGATGGCGGTAGATGGTGGTGTAGATCACGGGCGCGCCTACCCTGCGGCAATGGGCCACCAAGCGGACGAAGTTCTGCACGAGAGCCTCGCGGTGCGGCGGCGTGGTATACGGCGGCCCCTGGCCTTTCGTGATGGCATTCGTCATGTCGATCAGCATCAAGGCACACTTCTTCGCTTCTAATACCAGGGCTCAGCCATGAAGTATCTCTCCATGGTTTGCGGGCACGGGTCTGAACACGTGTTGCAGCCTCATGTCTACAACTCTATGGTCAGCAGCAGGATAAAGATGGGATCCCGCCAACGTCAAGCCAGGAGTCGTGTTCCACGGCGTGGGGTTTTGCGGTGTGGCTGTGCTGGTGTCTTTTTCGTGCCTCCCTCTGGAGAAGCTTGTAGCGTAGCGCACGAGCAGGAGTCAGGACCGGCGCTGGGTGCCAGGCAGGACGGAGCTGGGGTGGGAATGCCCGGTACGGGATCACAGGCCGCGATAGTCGGCTGGAGTACGCCGCGTGGTGGAACAGCCACGGCATTCTGTGCCTCCAAATCGAAACGCTCACGGCCGTCACCCACGCCCGGCAGCTCGCGAAACCCGGGGTGGACTGCCTGACCTGGAGCCCTCGGACTTAAGCTTTGATCTGGAAGCTCATCCGGAGCATCCGTTCAAGAGCGTCGACGACTGTCTGCGGCACGTGCTCCAACAGTTGGAAGGGACCGACATCCGCGTGAGCTTCCGGAACTACAGCCCAGACCTGCGCAATAAGTATATGGACATGGGCGTGACGGTCTTTATGGAACGGCCACGGGTGTAACGCGCCCCGCATGGCACATATTTTCTCATTCTACTTCAATTGCTGTTCCTGTGCTACCGGAGGTCCTCCTCGCTATCGAGGGACACCACCCTCTCCTCGACTCGGGAAGCAATTCGTGACCAGGGTTACATGCCCAATGTAACCCTCTCTCCTATCACACGACTGCCACCAGGGAGTATGATTTTCTCCAGAATGTTACGTTAGTTGGCACAAACAACCACCCTCATGAGGAGGGCAGGGAGAGCGGCATGAACGCCACAACCTGGTCATGGATGACAGCAGCCATGGCCCCTATAACCCACGCCATAGCGCTGTTTCGGTCTCGCTTCGCGCCTTGCATGCCTGGACAGCCTCAGCCGGTGCCATCCCTCGCCGCACGTCGGCACCTCCAGGCATCTTCTACGGGCTGGAGCGCTCCCCGATCCGCCAGCGCATACACCATGCTTGTTGAAAGCGATATACAGCGAGCGTAGGGCTGTTGTGATCATCGGAACACAGACGCGGGTGAAGCGGGAACCCACGCTTTGCCTGGCCAGACCCCTGTTGACACAGTGCGCCATCCTGCTCTGTGTGGCGTCACAAGGCGCGGTGCTCTGGGTTGGAGGGACACGACGCGACCTGGCGCCAGACCCGGGGAAACGGCTGTTGCTGCCCTGGAGCGGGTTGTGCTCCAGTCAGCCCTGCGTCCCAGGACGAGAAGGCTGCCTCGTGACTATGATGCTCAATTATTATGCCCTGCAAGATGATCCTTTCTCTCAGACGTCTCATCCCGCCTGGCTCTTTGCGAGTCGGAGCCATACGGCGGCTTTGCAGATGCTCAGGGAGAGCCTCAACGCGGGTGAGGTCTTAGCGCTACTCCTTGGAGAACCAGGGGTAGGGAAAACCTTCCTGGTCCACGCAGCGCTCGCCCACCGCGACCTGCAGCACCTCAAGGTGGTCCATCTCTGGTATCCGACCTGCTCCTTCCACGATACCTTACAGATGATCGGCTGGGAATTGGGCCTCGATGCGGTCACCTCTGACGCTGCAAAGCTGGCCTATGCTCTCCACCGGGCCTTGCTCACCGAGCACGAACGTGGACGTCAGGTTGTGCTGGTCATTGACGAGAGCCCATACCATACCAGTCGAGAGCTTAGAGAGCCTCTTACGCCTGAGCCATGCCAGAGCCTTGACAGGAACGCCACTGCTCCAGATAGTCTTGGTGGGAGCAATACGTAGC
>ERZ1370068.11269-contig-9898_pt1 | contig 45884 bp, 44 predicted proteins | sample MGYA00561227_ERZ1370068 | MGnify/ENA primary metagenome ERZ1370068 (study PRJEB38410, sample SAMEA6850437) | metagenome | study: Metagenomic assessment of the ecological functions of the soil: analysis of the soil microbiota associated with the... | reverse complement strand
GATGTACTTCCGTTCCGGTTACGTATTGCTGCGATCCGTTGTCACCGCCTGATGGCACGGCACCGAGGTCTTCGACAGCAGCGGCCGCTGTATCGAAGACCTCAAGACGGCCTGCAACCCCGTTGTCCGATGGCTGCGACGACGGGACGTTCCGCCGACACTGGCAACAACCAGGCCTCGGCACCTGCCGTCAGGATCAGGGCGTCTGCTCCAGCGGCGCATCGACTGTCCGCCGAAGGTGAAATGCTCGTTCGAGCCGATCGTCCCTGCCAGTGCCGATCAGGACGGCGACGGCATCGCCGACGTGCTCGACAACTGCCCGGACAAGGCGAATGACAACCAGGCCGATGACGATGGTGACGGCGTGGGCAACATCTGCGACCTGCAGACCTGTGGCAACGGCGCTCATCCGAGCTGGACAGCCGTGCGACGGAAACACCAATGCAACCTGCGCCGGCCCGTGCCTACCGACTGCACCGCAGGTGCACCAACCCCGTCGGCGATACACATCCGATCGTCAAGGTGATCACGCGCGCAAGGAACTCGGCAAACTGGTGGTGAACCTCCGTCTTCCTCTGGCGGCTACAACAACGAGACGATCGGCATCCGCTTGAGCGACGGCGACAACGTCATCGCCTCGCGGAACGTCGGCGTGCTCGCCGAAGGGCAACAGCGAGTTCGCTGTGGGAGTACAGTTCGGCGGCAATGGGCTGAAGAAGGTGCAGATCCGCGACCTGGGGACGACGCTGCGGTTGAAGGTCCTCGCCAAGGGCTGGTTCATCGCAGGCGCCAGCCAACCTGCAGCGAACACGCGGCTGACCATCACCATCGGCAGCCAGTGCTTCAGCAACGTGGTGACCAGAAGGTTACGACGATTGAGGGCGGCGGGGTGAATCTCACCGCCCCGTTCTCAACGCCGGAGGATTCCCGATCAGCTCGGATCCTTGCCGAGCCAGATAGCGGCGCACCCCAGTCGAAGGCGATCTGCGGGGTGAGCGGCTTCACCTCGCGATTGCCCCACAGCTGGTAGCGCCGCGGTACGTCTTTTCCGCTGCGGCGAGCGCGATGCACACCGTGCCCACTGGCTTCTCCGGTGTGCCACCGTCGGGTCCGGCAACTCCGTCGTCGCCAGAGCCAGGTCGGCCGCCGCGACCCGGCGTCCACTCCAGCGGCCATCTCACACGCCGTCTCCTCGCTCACCGCGCCGTGTTTCTCCAAGGTCGAGTGGGAAACGCCGAGGATCTTCTCCTTCATCGCGTTCGGTACACGACCAGATCGCCGACCAGATAGGCCGAGCTGCCGGCGACGTTGGTGAGGCGGTGACCGATCAGCCCACCCGTGCACGACTCTGCGACGGCGAGCTTCAGGCCGCTGCTTCAGCAACTCGCCGACGACCATCTCCATGGTCACGTCGCCTTCGCCATAGACGTAGTCGGCGACGCGATCGCGCATCGCCGCGACCAGACGCGGCAGTCGCGCCGCAGCCTCGGCCTGGAAGGCCCGCGACGGTGAGACGCACGGAGATCTGCGCGGAAGAGCGGCGCGAAACGCGTTGCCCATCCGCTCTCCGGCACGGCGCGGCGACCAGCTCGTCGAGCGCCGACTCGCTGATGCCGAAGGTCTGAAACGTGTGACTCAGGTAGATCTCCTTCTTGCCGCGCGCTTCGCTGCAGCCACGGCATCACCTGATCCTCCATCATCGGCTTCATCTCGCGCGGCACGCCCGGCGCTGACGATCAGATGCCGCCGAACTCGGTCTCGACGACAAACGAAACCGGGCGCGTGCCGAGCGGTTGGGGATCACCACGGCGCCTTCCGGGAAGCGTGCCTGGCGCAGGGTTGTTCTCGGGCATGACGCGATTCATCGCGGTGAACATCTGCCGAGATACCGCTCGCCGACTTCCTCGTCGAGCACCAGCTTGCACGGCCGGTGAGCGTACCGATCGTCTCGGTCGTGAGGTCGTCCGCCGTGGGGCCGAGCGCGGTCGAGATGATCACCTCGGCGAGCCTCATTCCCTCGCGCCACGCCCAGGTGATCGCTCGAGGGTAGTCGCACGACTGATGCCGCGGCGGACGTCGATGCCAGCCGAGCTGAGCTTGTCGGCGATGAAATTCCAGAGTTGGTATCGACCGTGCGGCCCGTGGCGAGCTCGTCCCAGTGGAGAGAATGACGGCGCGGTGGATGGTCATGGCGCGAAACTACAACAGGCGAATGGCCGAGACCAAGGCGCGCTCGTCGCTCGACCGGTGAATCGTCGGCTGGGCCCCGTGTCGTCACGCATCTGACCCGTCGTGTATCTATCGACTCCAGCGCGTGCTAGGCTCTGCGCGCACCGCAGAGGCAACGGACATCTCTGGGTTCGACTCAGGTGTCCCTGCCAACACTCCCTCAATCGTCTCCAGTCGAGCCCTTCACGTCGCGTCCCCGGAAGATTCGCTTCCGAGTTGTCGTGCGTCCGCCGGCGCAGGGCAAGCGCAACGGGAGATGCTGCATGCAACTCCTCGGCGAAGGGAAAGTAAGCTGAGCCAAAACTACGAGCGGTTGTCGGCGCTCGACAACTCCTTTCTCGTCCTCGAAAAGGCGACCACGCCGATGCACGTCGCATCGACGGCAATTTTCGAGCGGCACCGCTTCTCGGCGCCAACGGTGGCGTCGACTTCAGCAACGTAGCTCGCCTTCGTTCAGTTACGGCGTATTGCTAGGACATCAACCTGCACGACCAGTGGGCGGTCGAGAGCATGGGCGCGATCAGGACCGCACGCGCGAGCACCTCGGCACGAGCGATCAAGGTGATCATGGCTAACCGGCGCACGCCCTGTTGAAGGCGATCCGAGACCGTGCGCGCCGGCGGCCGGCCGCCGATGGCGCTCGCGCGCGAGCCGGAAGCGGCGGCGCTGACCGGACCCGACACGATCCGACTGCATCGCTCCGGCCGACCGGCTGGGAAGGCCACTGGACCGAGCGCGGCGTGCCAGCGCTGAGCGCGCCGGCGCGGCCTGGTGGCGGCAGCTCGTCGGCCGGACCGAGCGCTCAGGCGCTCGTCGGCCGAGGCGCGCAAGCGCTGATGGCGCTTCGCCGCAGCCTGCAGGCGCGGCGTGCGACGCCACGCGCGCGCGGCCGCGTGCGAGGCGCGTCGCGCGGTGCGCATGCGCGAGCGAAGGCGATCGAGCCTGGTCCGCATCGGCTGGTGCGACACTGCACGGCGTGCTGCGCGGCAAGACGCTGGCCGCGGTCGCCGTGCCGCGCGCTGCTTACGAGCGGCATCGGCATGGTGAGCACGATCCTGCTCAAGGACACCTCCGACCGCACCGCGTACCGCGATGTTCAGAGCCCGGCGTCGCAGCGCCGGCCTGCCGGGCTTCGGCATCGCCAACAACCTCGTGCTCCTGCCTCGACCCGGCGAGCTTTCGCGTCCTGCCGTGGGCGCCCGGCGACCGGCTGGATGCGTGCCGAGGCCTGGGACGGCGCGCCCGCCGATCGACACGCGCCGCGTCGCAGCGGCGCTGGCGCGCTCGACGCCTGCGGCACAGATGCTGGTGCGGCCTCGAAGTCGAGTTCCACATCTACCGCCTCGTCGATCGCGCGCGACGCGACCGCTCGCTCGACCCGAGCGCGCCGCCTGGCCGGGCGAGCCGCCGCGCGATGACGATGATCCATCCCGGCTACAACCTGCTCGCCGAAGGCTGGGCCGACATGGCCGACGAGCCGCTTGCGCATCGTCCAGCGCACCGCCGAGGGCCTGGGCCTGCCGCTGCGCTCGCTCGAGATCGAGCTCGGGCCGAGCCAGGTCGAGGCGGTGTTCGATGCCGACCGATGCGCTCGCCGCGGCCGACCAGATGGTCGCTGTTCCGCAACGGCGTGCGCCAGGCGCTGCGCCGCGCCGGCTATCACGCGAGCTTCGTCTGCCGGCCGCCGTTTCCCAACGTGATGGCGAGCGGCTGGCACCTGCACCAGTCGCTGCGTCGATCCGCGACGGCGGCGCCAACGCGTTCGTGCGCGCACGCGCCGGCGGACGGCAGCGACGCAGCGGCGACGCGGCGCACACGCTTGTCCGACGTCGGCGCGCATTGCCTCGCCGGACTGCTCGCGCACGGCGCGCGGCGATGGCGCTGTTCTGCGCGCCGACGATCAACGCCTACGGCGCGCTTCCGGCCGAACGCGATGGCGCCGCAGTCGCGTTGCTCTGGGGCCGCGACAACCGCGGCGCGATGCTGCGCGTGCTCGGCCGGCTGCGGCGACGCGGCACGCGGATCGAGAACCGGATCGGCGAGCCGATGCGCCAATCCCTACCTGCTACATCGCGGCGCAGATCCACGCCGGCCTCGACGGGCATCGAGCGCGCGGCTTGCGCGGCCGCGCCGGCGACTGCGCGGCGCCCTACGCCGGCACCGGCGAGCCGCTGCCGACCAGCCTCGGCGAGGCGCTCGACTGCGCTCGCCGCCGACGCGCGGCTGGCGCGGCGTTCGGCGCCGCCCGGTCGTCGACTGGTTCGTCGCAGTCAAGCGCGCCGAGCTCGCGCGCCACGACCGCGGCCGACGACAAGGACGCCTGGCAGGCGCGCGAATACTTCAGCCGCTTCTGAGCGCCGCTCGCCTTGGTCGACGATCCCGATCCACCTGGTCGACGCCGACGGCCGACGCCACGACCTGCAGGCGCACGGCCGGGCAGAGCCTGATGCGCGCCGGCGGTCGACGGCCGGCATCGACGGCATCAAGGCCGATTGCGGCGGCCTCATGACCTGCGCCACCTGCCACGTCTATCGTCGACGAGGTCTGGGCCGAGCGCCTGCCGCGCGCCCTCGTGCGACGAAACGCGATGCTCGACATGACGGCCGCGGCGCGTCGACCGACGAGCCGGCTCTCAGCTGCCAGATCGTGCTTCGACGACGAGCTCTCGGACTGACGGCACGGGATGCACCGAGACGCAGTACTGACAGCGAGCCGCGACACTCCGCGCGCGCGCCGCCACGACAGCAGAACAGCGACCGCGCTTGCGCCCGCTCGAGATCGCTCGCCGAAGCTCTGCGCCATCCTGGCGCCGGCGTGCTGCTCACCGTGGTGACGCTGATGACCTGCGTCAGCCTGATCGGCCGCAACCTCATCGGCATGACGATCGTCGGCGACTTCGAGCTCGTCGGGCGCCGCGGCCGGCGCGGCGATCGCGCTCTTCATGCCGTGGTGCCAGTTGCAGCGCGGCAACATCATCGTCGACTTCTTCACCGCGCAGGCGTCGGCGACGCACGATCGACGGGCTCGACCGCTTCGGCGCGCTGCTGCTCGGCCTGGCGATGGCGCTGCTCGCCTGGCGCACGACGATCGGCGGCATCAACGCGTGGAAGTCGGGCTCGGGGACGATGCTGATCGGCTTTCCCGAGTGGGTCGATCTACGTCGGCATGGTGCCGCCGCTGCGTCGCTGACCGCCGTGATCGCGACTGGCGCAGGCGCGTGCGCGGCTTGCGCCGCCGGCCGGCGGAAGAGCGCGCACATGACGCCGCTCGCGATCACCGGCGCTGATCTTCGGCGTCGATGCTGCGTGCTGATGGCGTTGCGCACGCCGATCGCGATCGCGATGTTCGTCGCCGGCTCGGTCGGCTACGTCGCTGCAGGCCGGCTGGGTGCCGTTCTCCAGCTTCCTCAACGCGCAGGCGTTCGCCCGCTTCGCGAGCTACGACCTGTCGGTGATCCCGCTCTTCATCCTGATGGGCAACTTCGCCTCGCAGGGCGGCATCTCGAAGGCCCTGTTCGAGTTCGCGCAGCGTCGTGATGGGGCGCTTCCGCGGCGGCCTGGCGATGGCCGCGGTGCTCGCCTCAGGCGCGTTCGGCGCGATCTGCGGCTCGTCGGTGGCGACGGCGGCGACGATCACCTCGGTGGCGCTGCCGGAGATGCGCCGCCACGGCTACTCCGGGCGGCTCGCCACCGGCACGCTCGCCGCCGGCGGCACGCTCGGCATCCTGATCCCGCCGTCGGTGCCGCTGGTGATCTACGCCATCCTCGCCGAGCAGAACATCGCCAAGCTGTTCGCCGCGGCGATGGTGCCCGGGCATCATCGCGATGCTCGGCTACATGATCGCGATCGCGATCTACGTGCGGCGTGGTGCCGGGCCAGGCGCCCGGCCGGCGACGAGGTGCGCGCCAAGCTGACGCTGCATGCGCTGCTCGGGCATCGTGCCGATCGCGATCATCTTCCGTCGTCGTCTTCGGCGGCATCTACGGCGGCCTCTTCACGCCGACCGAAGGCGCCGGCGGTCGGCGCGGCCGTGCGACCTTCGTCGCCGCGCTGATCAAGCGCGAGATCACCTGGAAGAAGTTCAAGCACTGCTTCTACGCGACCGCCGAGACCTCGGCGCATGATCTTCCTGATCTTCATCGGCGCCGACCTGATGAACTCGGCGCTGGCGCTGACCCAGGTGCCGGCGCAGCTCGCCGGCGTGGTCAGGCGGCTGGGGCCTGTCGCCGGTGATGGTGGTCGTGGCGATCATGCTGTTCTACGTCGTCCTCGGCGCGGTGATGGACGAGCTGTCGATGATCCTGCTGACGATTCCGATCTTCTTTCCGATGATCATGGGCCTGGACTTCGGCATGCCCAAGGAATCGGTCGCGATCTGGTTCGGCATCATGGTGCTGATGACGGTCGGCTTCGGCATGCTCGCGCCGCCGGTCGGCCTCAACGTCTATGTCGTCAACGGCATGGCCAAGGACGTGCCGATCGCCGAGAGCTACCGCGGCGTGATGCCCTTCCTGATCAGCGACACGATCCGCACCACCTTCCTGCTGCTCTTCCCGTCGATCTCGCTCTGGCTGGTGAAGTACGTCGGCTAGGGCCTAGGCCGTGCTGCCGATCCGCGCGGTCATCTTCGATCTCGACGGCACGCTGGCCGACACCGCCGGCGAAGATCGCCGCTCGCGCTGGCGCGCAGCTTCGCCGAGTTCGGCCTCGCCGCGCTGCCCGAGGCGGCGGTGCGCGAGATGATCGGCCGGGGTGTGGCGGCGCTTGTCGAGCGGGCGCTCGAACGCCTCGGCTCCGACGCCGCTGCCGGCGCCGTCGTCGAGCGCTTCGAGGCACCACTACGCGGCAGACGGTCGGCACCGCGGCCGGGCTCTACCCTTCGGTGCGCGACGGCTCTGGCGCGGCTGGCCGCCGCAGAGCTCCCGCTCGCCGTCGTCACCAACAAGCCGCGCTACTTCACCGACCGGCCTGCTCGATCGCCTCGGGGTCCGGGCTGCCTTCGCCGTCGGTCGTGGCCGGCGACGATCTGGCTGGCCGAAGAAGCCTGCGGGCGACATGCTCGTCGCCGCCTGCACGCAGATGGCGAGCCGGGTCGAGGAGACGCTGATGCTCGGCGACTCCGCCAACGATGTGCTCGCGGCGCTGCGCCGCCGGCATGCCCGGTCTCTGGTGCGTGCCCTACGGCTACAACGAAGGCCGGCCGGTCGAGGATCGCTGGCGTGCGACCGCATCGTCGCCAGCGTCGACGAGGCGGCCGCGCTGGTGCTCGCCACCGCCTGAGCGCCGGGCGGGAGGGTCGGCGCCCGCTAGGGGAAGACGCGTTCGCGGCCCGGCCGATTTCCGGTACCTTCGCGGATCCGCTTTCGCCACCCGGAGATCTCCACTCATGAAACGCCGTTCGCTTCTGCAGGGCGCCGCCGCCGCGGCCCTCGGCGTGCCCGCGCTCTCGGGCCTCGCCCAGCAGTCGGTCACGCTCAAGTTCCACACCTTCATGGCGCCGCAGTCCAACGTCTGGCTGTCGATGCACAAGCCGTGGATGGAAAAGGTCGAGAAGGAATCCGGCGGCCGCATCAAGTTCGAGGCCTATCCGGCGATGCAGCTCGGCGGCACGCCGGTGCAGCTCTATGACCAGGCGCGCGACGGCGTGGTCGACGTCGTCTGGACGCTGCCCGGCAACACCGCCGGCCGCTTCCCGCGCGTCGAGGTGTTCGAGCTGCCCGTTCATCATGACCAACGCCGAGGCGACCTCGAAGGCGTATTGGGAGTACATCCAGACGCAGGCGCCCGACGAGTTCAAGGAAACGCAGGTGATCGCCTTGCATGTGCACGGCCCGGGCATGTTCCATTCGGCGAACAAGCTGGTGAAGGCGCCGGCCGACCTCAAGGGCATGAAGGTGCGCGGCCCGACCCGCCAGGTCACCAAGCTGCTCGGCGTCGCTCGGCGCGACGCCGGTCGGCATGCCGCTGCCGCAGATTCCCGACGCGCTTTCAAAGGCACGATCGAGGCCTGCGTGATCCCGTGGGAGGTCGTGCCTTCGGTCAAGGTGCACGAGCTCACCAAGTTCCACACCGAGTTCCCGGCCAGCGGCTCGGCGCTCTACACGACGACCTTCGTGATGGCGATGAACAAGGCCAAGTACGAGAGCCTGGCGCCCGACCTGAAGAAGGTGATCGACGCCAACTCCGGCCTGGCCACGTCGGCCTGGCTCGGCAAGACGCAGCAGGGCAACGACCCGATCGGCCGCAAGGCCGCGGTCGACCGCGGCAACCACGATCTCCACGCTCACGCTCGCCGAAGCGCAGGCGTTCGTCAAGGCTGTCGAGCCAGATCAGCTACGAGTGGGTCGACTGACCTGGACAAGCGCGCGCGGTTCAACGGCACGAAGCTGCTCCAGACCGCGCGGACCTGATCGCCAAGCACAGCAAGGCCTGAAGGACCCGCGTGCAAACCTGCGGCGCTACGCGTTCTTCGCGACGTCTCGGATTCAGGGCCGATCCTCGAAGCGGTAGCCCTAGTAGCGCGAGGATCACGCCCTTCTGCTTCACCTGCTTCAGCACCAGGCCCGGGGGCGATGGTGTCGCCTCCGTGAACGACCCGGCCGTTGAGGAAGGCGAGCCGGCTCGCCGCGTCGCCGCTAGTAGCTGCCGCCGCCGTAGGCTGAGCCAGGCACGCTCGCGCCGGGATCGCCTGCGAGGCAGCTCCAGCCATGGCTGGTAGATCCGGTCGCTCGCGGACGCACGCTGTGCGATGCGCGATGGCGGCGTCGCGGCGGCGCGACGTCGCGCGCGGCGCCGCCGGGCGGGGCAGCCGGACGCGGCGGCGACGGTTGCCGTCGCTGTCAGCCCGTCGCCGTGACGCGCTGGCGCGGCAGGCCACGGAGCGGCAGGCGAGGGCTGGAGGTGCGAATACCGGCGGTGGCGCGGAACCCCGGCAGTGGCCGGCGCCGACGGCTGCGCCACCGTCGCTTCCGGCGGCGGCGTCTGAGCCGCCGAAGAAATTCCAGGCGACGCACGCCCGAGGGCGGCAGAACCAGCCAGGGACGATCGTCGCCGATCAGGAGGCGCGGCCGGGGCGGCGCCTCGTCGTCGCTCGGGCAGCGCGTAACGCGCCTGGCTGTGATGCAGGCTGGGCACCGCGCCGCGCGCTCGCGTTCGGCATCGGCGCGGCGCAGGGCATCGAGGATGTAAGACATGGCGGGGTGCCTCGCGTCGGCCTTCAGGGCGCGGCCGCGAGCCGTGGCTCGTCGACGCCGGTCGCGCGGTTGAGCTGCATGAAGGTCGTCGGCCCGGCCTTGCCGATCCGGGCTCAGGCCGTTCGCCGCCTGGAAGCGGACGACCTTGGCGCGCAGCGCCGCATCCATGGTCTGGTGCGGCGGCGGCACCGGCTCGCCGGCAGAGCCCGGCCAGCTGGGTCGCGAGCCGGTCGACGCGAGCGGCACGGTGGCGCCCTCGGCGAGCAGCGCCGGTGTAGCCGGGCGGCATCCGCCAGAGCGTTGCCGAACTCGCCCCGCCAGAGCTCTAGCTCAGCGCGCGGCCGGACAGAGACGCCTGCGCCCGGTCGTCCGGCGAGCAGGGTCGCGCGTGTCGTCGTGCAGGCCGATCGAGGACCACGGTCGTCCGTTCGCCCGCGCGTCGTCGCGCAGGCTGAGGAAGCCCGGGTCGATCGAGGCTCTTCCGCAGCGTCGCCGGGGTGTGGCGAACTTGCAGCAGCGCACTTCGCTCGCGGGCGACGCCGGCGCATGGGTCGCCGTTGCCGGGATCGACCCTCCAGAGCGCCGCGAGCTCGCGCCAGGCCGTCTTCTCGTCGCCGCCGGGCGCGCTCCACTGTGCCTTCAGTCTCAGCGGCGCCGAGGTCGGGTCCGGCGGCCCGTCGGGGCAGCGCGAGAGCGAGTGGGCGCGCTCCCGGCGGGCCGCCGCGACGCGCGACAGACGGCGCAACGGTATGGTCGCAGCGGCGCTCGACGCGGCGCGGATCGCCGGTGCCGGCGCGCTTGCCGGGCTCGACGCGCTCGTTGCCGTCGTTGTCGTTGTCTCGCGGCAGCCGACCAGGCGGCGACGCCGGAGCCCGCGGCCGGCACCGGGCGACGCGGCCGAAGCGACGATGCTCGCTGCCCCCGGACGTGCCGGCGATGCCGCCCCGGCGACACGCGGCGCCGGAGGCGGCCGTGGCCGGCGGCCTGGCGCGAGCGAGACTGGCGCCAGGCGCCATAGATGGCGAAGGCGAGCAGCGCCGTCAGCGCCAGACCGGTGGCGACGAACAGGCCGAGCCCGCGCTCCGTGCCGAGGCGCGAGCGGTCGGGGCCGTTCGGCTCCCGACTTGCCGAACACCTCCGCGTGCCGCCTTCTCGACGATCTCGGTGTCGATGCCGGTCTTGCCGCCATGGGCGTAGGCGCCGAGCATCGCACGGTCGCACGAGCAGGTTGATGCGCCGCGGCACGCCGCGCGCTGATGCTCGATGGATGCGCTGCAGCGCCTTGCGGTCGAACGGGATCGCGCGCGTCATGCCGGCGACCGACAGGCGGTGCTGGATGTAGTGCTCGGTCTCCTCTCGGCGACAGCGGCCTCGAGGTGGAAGCGCGCGATCACGCGCTGCGCCAGCTGCTCGAGCTCGGGCCGCGCGAGCATCGTCGCGCAGCTCGGGCTGGCCGATCAGGACGATCTGCAGCAGCTTGCGCTCGTTGGTCTCGAGGTTGGTGAGCAGGCGCAGCTGCTCCGAGCACGTCGACCGAGAGCATCTGCGCCTCGTCGATGATCAGCACGTTGTTCTGCCCGACGCGCGTGCGTGCTGCAGCAGGAACTCGTTGAGCGCGTCGACGTAGGTCTTCACCGTCAGCGGCTGGCCGACGCGCGCCGGCGACCGGGATGCGGAACTCGTCGCACACCGACTGCACCAGCTCGAGCGCGGTGAGCTTGGGGTTGAAGATGTAGGCGACGTTGCAGCTGCTTGGGCATCTGCTCGAGGAAGCAGCGGCAGACGGTGGTCTTGCCGGCGCCGATCTCTCCCGAGAGCAGGACGAAGCCGCCGCCGCCGCCGACGCCGTAGAGCAAGTGGGCCAGCGCCTCCCCGGTGGCGCTTGCTCATGTGCGGAGATAGCGAGGGTCGAGGCGCGAGGGAGAACGGCTCCTGCTGCTCAGGCCAGGAAGAACCGCATGATACCATGAGGGACGAAGAATAACGTGCAGGCGGCAGAGGGCTAGAGATGGGTCGATGCCAGGCATGGAGAACCGCGCATGAATGAACGACGACTCGCGAGCGGCGAGCGCCGCGCCGCCTTGCGTGCCGCCTGGTCGCGCGTCGGCGTGGCCGCGGCGCTGCCGAAGGGGCGCGGGCCGCAGCCGCGTGGCCGATCCGGCCGATCCGCTTCGTCGTGCCGTTCGCCCCGGGCGGCAGCTCGGAGATCGTCGCCCGCTCGACCGCGGTCGAGCTGGCGAAGCTGCTCGGCCAGAGCGTCTACGTCGACAACAAGCCCGGCGGCGCCGGCAACGTCGCGATGGCCGAGGTCGCCGCGCGCCGACGACCAGCACACGCTGATCCTCGGCCACATCGGCACGCTGGCGGTCAACCCGTACATCTTCGACAAGCTGCCGTACGACCCGATCAAGGACTTCAAGCCGATCTCGCTGCTCGCCAAGGTGCCGAGCCTGTACGTCGTGCACCCCGACGTGCCGGCGAAGAACCTGAAGGAGTTCGTCGCGCTGCGCCAAGGCCAAGCCGGGCCAGCTGAACTACGGCTCGGCCGGCAACGGCAGCGCCGGCCACCTGGCGTTCGAGTACCTGAAGATGGCGACCGACACCTTCGTGCTGCACGTGCCCTACCGCGGCACCGGGCCGCAGCTGACCGACCTGCTCGCGCGGCCGGCTCGCAGGCCGCGTCGGTCGGCGCGCCGGCGATCCTGCAGTTCATCAAGACCGGCAAGCTGCGCTGCATCGCGACCGGCACCAGCGCAGCGCATCGCGCAGCTGCCCGACGTGCCGACCGTCGCCGAGCAGGGCTGCCCGGGCTTCGAGATGACGCAGTGGTACGGCCTGCTGGCGCCGCGCCAGCCTGCGCGCAGCCGGCGGCCGACAAGCTCGCGGCCGCGGCCGCGCGAAGGCGATGCAGCGAGCCGACGCGCGCTGGAGCGGCTGAAGCAGCGACGCGGCTTGCGATCGCGGTCCGGCGGCACGCCACGGCCAGGTCGCCGCCTTCATCGCAGCTCAGGAGGCGGAAGCCGGTGATCGCGCGCGCGAAGGTCAAGCCCGACTGAGCATCAACCGGGTTCATGCCGCTCGCCGCGGCGCAGGCCGCCTCGAGGGCCGCGCCGCGCTGGGCCTGGTCGCACGGGCGAAGGTCAGGCCCGGCTGGTCAGACCGTCGGCGCGGGGTGCCAGCGCCTGCGATACGCGGCACGCTGGCGTGGAACCGGCCGATGCCCTGCTCGGCGCGGCCGGCGGTGAGGTGGGCGTTGGCGCCGCTGGCCAAGCCCTGCTGGATGCCGACCGCGCAGGCGATGTCTTCCTTCTGGAACACGCCGCTTCCTCGATCAGGCGGAGAGGAGTCTTTCCCAGTGCGGCGTCAGTCGGGCGTGGTGCGGCCACCGGCCGGGATCAGCATCCGATGGGTCAGCGCGGCGCGTGCCCGCGGCGACCGGGTAGAGCGTGATCAGGCTGAGGTAGTCGGGGTGGAAGATGGTGATCGTGTTCCCGGGAAGATCACCTGGCTCGGCGTGGCCGGCTCGCACAGGCCGGCCATGTCTTCCGGGCGCTGCCCGCACCGTCTTCGGCCCGCGCCCAGTCCTCGCTGGCGCGCCACGCGCCACCAGCGGCTGGACGTGCGGGCCGAAGCGGTCGCCCGCGGTCAGCCCGTCGGCGAAGAACGGATAGATCGTCTCCTTGTGCAGCACCCGGATGTGATACGCCTCGAGGAAGGCGTCGACGATCAGCTTCCAGTTGGCCGGGTACTCGGCACGAATCGTGCGGAAGTGGTGCAGCCCGTCGATGGCGAAGAACGGCAGCTCGGCGTCGAGGCCGTCCAGCCAGGCGGCGACGTCGATCGTCGCCTCCGGCGTCGGCACCACCAGAGCAGGCCGTGCCGCTCCTCGCACGGCAGGGCGACGAGGTGGGTGTCGGCGGCGCTGCAATCGTCGAACGCTTCGGCATGGAGGCGATGACGCAGGGCGCCGTCGAGCTTAGTAGGTCAGCCGTGGTACGGGCGAACGACGCTGGCGCGCGGCTCGGCCTCGCCCGGTGGCGGCGACCAGGCGCATGCCGCGATGCCGGCAGACGTTGAGGAAGGCGCGAAAGCGGCCGTCGGCGTCGCGCGTCGAGGAAAGCGGCAGCGCCGTAGTCGTCGTGGGCGAGCACCTGCCCGGGGGCGAGCTCGCTGCCATAGCCCGGCGATCAGGCGGCAGCGGCCGGAACAGGCGCGCGATCTCGGCTTCGCGGATCGCCTCGCTGGTGTAGTTCTCGACCGGAGATGTGCGCGGCCGGCTCGGTCGAGTCACCTGCCATTCGAGCCGGCCGGCCTTCGTCTGCGCGCGGATGCGCTCGAGCGCCGGAAGCGGTGCGAGGGGAGGAGGCGGCATCGGCGCGCTCCGGCCAGGGGGTGCGGCATTTTCGCCTCGCCGGGGCCGCTTCGCTCCGACGCCCCCGAGCACAATGTTGCGAACGCAACGGGAGGACGCGACATGGCTGAACGCGGCGTTTTTCGAAGGCAAGGTCGCGCTCGTCACCGGCGGCAACAGCGGCATCGGCCTGGCGGTCGCGACCGCGCTGCGTGAACGAGGGCGCGAAGGTCGTGCTTTCCGGTCGCAACGAGGCCGACGGTGGCCGCCGCGGTGAGCGCTGGGGTCCACGGCACGACGGCGCGTCGCCGCCGACACCGGCCGCATCGACGGCATCGGGCGCGTCGTCGCCGCGGCGCCGCGAATTCGGCGGCGGCCGGCCTCGACGTTCTCTTCTGCAACGCCGGCATCGGCGCGTTCGGGCCGATCGCGACGATCCAGCGAGCAGAAGTGGGACGAGGTGATGGCGCGTCAACCTGAAGGGCGTCTACTTCACGGTGCAGAAGGCGCTGCCGCTGATGGCCCAGGGCGGCGCGATCGTCCTCAACGCCTCGGTCGCGGCCGGCAAGGGCGACCCGGGCGGATCGCTGTATGCCGCAAGCAAGGCGGCGAGTGCGCTCGCTCGGCCGCAGCCTCGGCGCCGAAGCTGGTGTCGGCGGGCATCCGCGTCAACGTCGTCAGCCCCTGGGCCGATCGAGACGCCGATCTTCGGCAAGGCCGGCATGAGACGAGGCAGCAGATCGCCGACCTCAAGGTCGCCTGGTCGGACCGCAACCCGATGAAGCGCTTCGGCACGCCCGAGGAGGTCGCGGCGACGGTGCTCTTCCTCGCGTCCGGACGCGGCGTCGTTACATCACCGGCATCGACCTGCTGGTCGACGGCGGGCGCAAGCTTGGGCCGCCGCTCGTCGCGGACCAGCGCGCGCACGTCGACGTAGTAGCCGTCGCCGTTGTGGAAGGCGACCGCGCGGTAGCCTTGGCGCGCGGTACGACGCGGCTTCCTGGTTAGCCCGGTTCATGGTCGCGAACGGGCCGCGGCGGAAGCGCCGCCGCGCGCTGCCGGCCTGCTGCCGGCAGGCCTCGCCGAACGCGCCCTGCACCTGCGGATTGCCGCGCGCAGCCCCAGGCCCCGGTCTGCATGGTTCAGCCAGTAGGCGCCGTCCGGGGATCGTCGGTGCAGGCCCGCTGCGCCAGGACCTGGACCATGGCGGGTCCGTCATGCGCTGGCCGTTGACGAAGACGTTGCGCGATTGCGCGCGCGGCGTCGGCCGCGAACAGCGCCAGCGCCGAGCGGCAGCAGCCGCCGCGCGCGCGGCGCGGCCAGCTGTTCGAAGATCGGGAGTCGGTGCGTTCATCGCCGCTCCTTCGGGAGTGGACGGTGCGGGACAACGCAGCCGCCGTGCCAGCCGGCCGGCACGACGCCCGGATGGCGCGTCGCTCCGCGGGCCGGCCTCATCGGCGCCGGTGCAGCGACGCGCGCCGGCCAATCGTCGCAGCCGTTTTCATCTCGGAAGCGAGACACCGAACCCGCCCCGCCGGACTCTCATCGCCGATGCAGCCGGCTTCTGCGCGCCGGCAGCGCCGGCTCGAAGGTCAGCGACGACCACAGGCTTTCCCAGCGCGCCCCGCTCGCCGCCGGCGTCGATCGATCATGTGCACCGCGCTGATCAGCCAGATGCCGCCCTCGGGCAGGACGAAGCGGACGCGGCCCTGCGCGTCGGTGCGCGCCGACGGCGCCGCTCGTTGCCGATCCTTCGGGATAGGCCTCTGACCAGCGCGCCTGCCAGCGGCTTGCCGCGATAGAGCAGACGCAGCGCGAACGTGCCGCCGGCGGCCGAGCGGACGCGGGTCGGTCTCGGGCACGAGCTCCAGGGTCGAGGCCGACCGGCCGGCGCCAGCGCTGCGCGTCGCGCGCCGGCGACGGGCCCGGCGCGACCAGCATCGCCTTGGCGTTGCGCGAGAAGATCTCGATGCCCGGCTGCTGCGAGTCGCCGCGCGCGCGGCGCGGGACGGCGATCGACGCGGTCCAGCCCTTCGTCGCGCAGGTAGCTCTCCGAACGCTGCTCGGCCTCGAGCCGCACCGGCGACGGCCGCGAGCGGTAGAGCGGCGAGGGCGATGCCCGGTCGGCGCAGGGCGATCGTGCCCGCCGGGTCGGCGCCGGCGTCGCCCTCGATCGTCCGCTCGCCGAGCGAATCGACGAGGCGAAGCGGACGATGCGCGCCGGATCGCGCGGCAGCGTCTCGCCCGGCCAGCCGGTGCTCGACGCGATGCGCGATCGCGATCCGGCTCAGCCGCGGGGCGGCGAAGCGGTCCGGAAGCAGCCAGTATTCGTGCGCCGTCGCCGCGCCGCGGCAGCAGCAGGGCGATCGCCAGGAGGAACAGGAAGCGTCGTCGTCGTCATCGGCGCCGATTGTCCGCAATGCCCGGCTGTGCTCGAGCAGCAGCTGGGCGATCCACGCCGGCGGCGATCACCTCGGGCTCCTTGCCGGCGATGCCGTCGATGCCGATCGGGCAGGTGAGACGGGCGATGCGCTCGGCGGCGATGCCGCGCTCCTCGAGCCGATGGACGGAACTTCGCGCGCTTGGTCTTCGAGCCGATCAGGCCGCAGAAGGCGAAGTCGCCGCGGCCGAGGATCGCCTCGACGATGCGCAGGTCGAGCGCATGCTCGTGGGTGAGGACGAGGAAGAACGCGCCCGGCGGCGCATGCCGCACCTCGGCCTCGATCGTGTCGACCGCGACCCGGCGGATCCGCGCCGGCCGGGCGAGCCGGGCGTCGTGGTCGCCGGGAATTCCTCGTCGCGCTCGTCGAACCAGTCGACCTCGACGTCCAGCGTCGCCAGCCGCGTGCGCGATCGCCCGGCCGACGTGGCCGGCGCCGTGCAGCTGCAGGTGGAACAGCGGCGCGGCCGTCGGGCCAGCGCGCGAGCGCCTGCGGCATCGAGCGGCGCGAAGCGCGAGCGTCGACCGCGCCGCCGCAGCACTGGCCGAGCGAGGGGCCGAGCGCGTAGCGCTCGCTCGTGCGCGTCAGGCTTCGCCGCGCGCGCAGCATCGCGCGCGCCGCGGCGATCGCCTTCAGCTCGAGGTGGCCGCCGCCGATCGTGCCGACGGCTTCGCGCGCGGTCACCAGCATGCGCGTGCCGCGCTCGCGCGGCGCCGAGCCTGCGCGCCGCGCGACCTCGACGACGACCGCCGCGCGGCGCTCGGCGTCGGCCAGGCGCCGGCGGATCGCGGATCGCGCGGTCGATCACGGCGCGCCATCCGCCTGCACCGCCGTCACCGCGCGCAGGATCGCCTCGCTCGTCGCCGGCGCCGCGCAGCGGCGGATCGAGCGCGATGCCCGCCCGACCGCCGAGACCGCATCGCGGATCGCGAAGAACACCGAGAACGGCAGCAGCAGCGGCGGCTCGCCGATCGGCCTTGCTGCGGTGGATGCTGTCGGCGACGTTGCGCGCCCTGCCGAACAGCGCGACGTCGAACACGCGGCGGGCAGTCGTTGGCGGTCGGGATCTTGTAGGTGCTCGGCGCGTGCGTCAGCGCAGCCGGCGCCGACCGTCGTTCGGATGCCAGACCAGCTCTTCCATCGTCAGCCAGCCCATGCCCTGGATGAAGCCGCCCTCGACCTGGCCGATGTCGATCGCCGGGTTGAGCGAGCGTGCCGGCGTCGTGCAGCATGTCGGCGCGCGAGCAGCTTCCATTCGCCGGTGAGCGTGTCGACGACGACCTCGCTCACCGCCGCGCCGTAGGCGAAGTAGAAGAACGGCCGGCCCTGCATCGTGTCCGTGTTCCAGCTGACAGGCCGGGCGTGGCGTAGAAGCCGTCGGACCAGAGCTGCACCCGCGCCGATGTAGGCCTGGCGACCACGAGCTCGCGGAAGCGCATCGACTTCGCCGCGCCGACGCTGCGACCGTGCCGTTGGCGAAGCGCACGTCGGCCGCGGCGCCGCCGTAGCGCGCGGCGGCGAAGGCGGCGAGGCGCTCGCGGATCTGGCGCGCCGCGTCCTGCGCCGCCTTGCCGTTCAGGTCGGCTGCCGGTCGAGGCGCGCGGTGGCCGAGGTGTTGGCGACCTTCTGCGTGTCGGTGGCGGTGACGCGCACGCATGCTCGAAGTCGACGCCGAGCTCGTGCGCGACCACCTGCGCGACCTTGGTGTTCAGGCCCTGGCCCATCTCGGTGCCGCCGTGGTTCACCAGCACCGAGCCGTCGCTGTAGACGTGCACCAGCGCGCCGGCCTGGTTGAGGTGGACTGAGGTTGAACGAGATGCCGAACTTCACCGGCGTGAGCGCGATGCCGCGCTTGAGCACCGGGCTGCCGGCGTTGAACGCGGCGATCGCCTCGGCGTCGCGCGCGGTAGTCGCTGCTCGCTTCGAGCTCGGCGACGAGCTCGTGGATGATGTTGTCCTCGACCGACCTGGCCGTAGGGCGTGACGTTGCGCTCTCCGGCCGGCTGCGCGGGCTCGGCCGTAGAAGTTGAGCGCGCCGCACGTCGAGCGGGTCGCTTGCCGAGCTTGCGCGCGATCGAGTCGAGGATGTTCTCGATCGCGATCGCGCCCTGCGGCCCGCCGAAGCCGCGAAAGGCGGTGTTGCTCTGCGTGTTGGTGCGTGCCCGAGTAGCCGTGGATCGCGACGTCGGGCAGCCAGTAGGCGTTGTCGAAGTGGCAGAGCGCGCGCGTCATCACCGGGCCCGACAGGTCGGCCGAGTGGCCGGCGCGCGAGACCATCGTCAGCTCGGCGCCGAGCATGCGGCCGTCGTCGTCGTAGCCGACCTCGTACTCGTAGTGGAAGCAGTGGCGCCGGCCGGTGACCAGGAAGTCGTCGTCGCGGTCGAGGCGCAGCTTGACCGGCCGGCTGCAGCTTGCTGCGCCGCGATCGCGGCGACGCAGGCGAAGCAGCGCCGACTGCGACTCCTTGCCGCCGAAGCCGCCGCCCATGCGCCGGCACTCGACCTGCACGTGGTGCGAGCTGCAGGCCGCAGCGCAATGCGCGACCAGGTGCTGCATCTCGCTCGGATGCTGGGTCGAGCAGTGCACGCAGCATGCCGTCGTCCTCGCGCGGCACCGCGTAGCGAGATCTGGCCTTCGAGATAGAACTGCTCCTGGCCGCCGACCTCGAGCGTGTCGGCGAGGCGGTGCGGCGCGCGCGGCGATGGCGGCCGCGCGGCGTCGCCGCGCCTCAGGTGCATCGGCGGCAGCACGTAGCTGCCCGCGGCATGCGCCTCGACCGGCGTCAGCAGCGCCGGCAGCGGCTCGATGCGCAGCGCCGCCTTGGCCTGCGCCGCGGCCCGCCGCGCCGCGTCGCGCGTCGTCGCGATCACCGCGAACACCGGCTGGCCGAGGTAGTGGACCTCGCCCTCGGCGAGGATCGGGTCGTCGTGGATCACCGGCCCGCAGTCGTTCGGCCCGGGGATGTCGGCGGCGGTGAGCACGGCGACGACGCCGGGCTCGGCAGCGGATGCGCGCCGAGCGTCGATCGCCAGCAGCCGGCCGTGCGCCACCGGCGAGAGGCCGAGCGCGGCGTGCAGCGTGCCGGCGAGCTCAGGCAGGTCGTCGACGTAGGGCGCCGCGCCGGCGACGTGCAGGTGCGCCGACTCGTGCGGCCGCGACACGCCGACGCGGGCGCCGGCGGCGACGCCGGCGTCAGGCGCGGCCAGCCAGCGCGGATCGAGGGCGCGGTTCACGACGCGGCTCCTGCCGGCGCGAGCGGCGCGGCATGCGCCAGCGCGCTCCAGACGCTGGTCTGTGCCGTGCTGAGCGGCGATGCCGGCCGGGTTTCGAGCCAGAGGCGGCGCAGCGGGTTCTGCGCCACCTGCAGGCGGTAGGCCGGCGCTGGCGCGCATGTCGCGTGAGCGGCGCGAAGTCGGCGGCGAGCGCCTGCTGCGCGGCGCGCAGCGTCGCCTCGGTCCAGGGCTGGCCGAGCACCGCGGCCTCGGCCTGGGCGGCGCGCTTCACGGTCGCCGCCATGCCGCCGAAGGCGAAGCGCACGGTGCTCGACGACGTCGCCGTCGAGGTCGATCGCGCAGGCCGGCGCAGACCGCGGAGATGTCGCAGTCGAAGCGCTTCGCAGATCTTGTAGGCGCGCACCTCGGCCGCGGCGTCGGCAGCGGCACGCTCGATCGCCTGGACGAACTCGCCGGCCTCGAGGCGGTTCTGCATGTAGCCGGTGTAGAAGTCGGCGAGCGGCAGGCGGCGCGACGCGCTCGCCGCGGCGCAGCACCAGGTCTGCGCGTCGAGCGCCATCAGCACCGGCGCGCTGTCGCCGATCGGCGAGCCGTTGGCGACGTTGCCGCCCATCGTGCCGGCGTGGCGCAGCGGCACGCCGGCGAAGCGCAGCCACACGTCGGTCAGCGTCGGCCAGCGTCCTGACGCAGGCGCGCGCCAGGCGTCCTCGAGCGACGCGCCGGCGCCGATCGAGCAGCACGCCGTCCTTCGCCTCGACGCGCTTCAGCGCGTCGACGTCGCCGACGTAGAGCAGCGCCGGCAGCGGCGCGGAACATCTTGTTGACCCAGAGGCCGATGTCGGTCGAGCCGGCGAGGAGTGCGCGCCTCGGGCTTCGCCAGCCGCTCCGCGGCGAAGGCTTCGAGCGTCGTCGGCGCGACGAACTCGGCCGCCGGCCGGCGGCATAGCGGAAGGTCTGCGTCGGAGCGCAGCGCTTCGAGCGCCGCCCGCGCCGGCGCGGTGTCCAGCGGCGCCGGCCGGCAGGTCGAACATGCGCTCGCCGGCGTCGAGGATCGGCCGGTAGCCGGTGCAGCGGCAGAGGTTGCCGGACAGCTCGTCGGCGAGCTGCTGGCGCGTCGGCCGCGTGCCGCGCGCGCCGTGGTGCTGGTAGGTCGCCCAGAGCGACATCACGAAGCCGGGCGTGCAGAAGCCGCACTGCGAGCCGTCGCAGTCGACCATCGCCTGCTGCACCGGGTGCAGCGCGCCGTCTCGACCTTCAGGTCCTCGACGGTGAACAGGCGCCTTGCCGTCGAGCGTCGGCAGGAACTGGATGCAGGCGTTGGTCGGTGCGTCAGCCGCAGGCCGCCGACCAGCTCGGGCGAGCCGCGCCTGCGCCGCGCCCGGCAGCGTCGCCGACGACGACGGTGCAGGCGCCGCAGTCGCCCTTCGTTGCAGCCTTCCTTGGTGCCGGTGCAGCGCGTCCTCGCGCAGCCAGTCGAGCACGGTGCGGCGTCGGCGGCGACGCCGTCGACCTCGACGACGGCGCCGCGGTGGAAGAAGCGGATCGGGCGGCTCGACATGCGGCGTCACGGCTGGATGTGCAGGACCCGAAGGTAAACCCTCGGGCGCAAGACGATATACAGGGCCGGCGCATGCCGCCTATGATTTCGGCAGTATGACGCCGGACGCTGCATTCAGGAAGATCGAGCTTCATCTCATCCGGGTGTTGCAGACCTTGATCAGCGAACGGAGCGTCTCGCGAGCCGCCATGCGCCTGCGGCAGCAACCAGCCCCAGGTGAGCGCCCAGCTGCGGCGGCTGCGCGCCCTCACCGGCGACGCGCTGCTGGTGCGCGCCGGCAACGCCATGACGCCGACCGAGACGGCGATGCAATTGCTGGGCCCGGCGACGCGCGCTGCTGCGCGAGGCCGACCGCCTGTTCGGCCCGCGCGCCAAGCAGCGCAGCTTCGACGCCGGCGCCAGCCGAGGCGACCTTCCGCATCGCCGCCAGCGACTACCTCGACCCGCTGTTCCTGCCCGAGCTCGTGGCGCCACGTCAAGCGGCTCGCGCCGCAGGTGCGGCTCGAGCTGCTGCCGCTGACCGAGCGACTACGACTATCGCAAGCGCCTCGCCGCCGGCGAGGTCGACCTGGTGATCGGCAACTGGCTGCACCCGCCGGACGAGCTGCACCTCGGCCGGCTGATCAGCGACGAGATCGTCTGCCTGGTCGGCGAGGACCATCCGGCCGTTCGCGCGCCGCTGGTCGAGCGAGCGCTACCTGGCCTGCGAGCACGTCGCGCCGATGCCGTTCTACGCCCAGGTCGCCCGGGCGTCGATCGACGAGCACCTCGCGCTCGCTCGGCCTGGCGCGCAACGTCGTCGTCCGCAGCGCGCCACTTCGGCCTGATCCCGACTGATGGTGGCGCAGAGCCTGCTGGTGCTGACGACCGGGCGCTGTTCTGCTCGCGCTATGTCGATGCGCTGCCGGTGCGCATCCTGCGCTGCCCGATGCCGTTTCCCGCCGCTCAGCTACTACCAGCTCTGGCACGACGTCACGCCACGCGTCGGCGCCGGCGACGTGGCTGCGCGAGCAGGTGCGCGACGTGGCGCGCAACCTCGCGCGGCCACGGCATGCTGACGCGTCGCGGCGCATGAGCGCAGGGCGGCCGGGCGCCAGGCCGCCGCTCCAACGCGCGCGGTGGCGACCGCAAGCGCGGCGACCTCACGTACGCCTGCGCGGCGATCTGCTCGACTTCGCCGCGCGCCGGGCTGGGGCGAGGTCGAGTCGCCGGCGGTGCGCTTTCGCCCCGACCACTGGCTGCTGATCGAAGGCGGCCGCATCGCCGGCGCGCAGGCCGAGGCGCCGGACGACGGCTGGACCCGCCACGACCATGCCGGCCGGCTGGATCCTGCCCGGCTTCATCGACACCCACGTGCACAGCCCGCAGCTCGACGTGATCGCCGAGCTACGGCACCGAGCTGCTCGACTGGCTGACGACCTACACCTTCCCGGCCGAGGCGCGCCACGCCGACCGCGGCGCACGCGCAGGCGACGCGCCGCGCTGTTCCTCGACGCGCTGCTCGCCCACGGCACGACCGCGGCGGTGGTCTTCCCGACGGTGCACCGGCAGTCGGTCGACGCGCTTCTTCGCCGCGGCGCAGGCGCGCGGCATGCGCGTCATCGCCGGCAAGGTGCTGATGGACCGCCACGCGCCCGACGACCTGCGCGACGACGTCGCCAGCGCCGAGCGCGACGATGGAAGCGCTGATCGCCCGCTGGCACGGCCGCGGCCGCCTCGCCTACGCCGTGACCGGTGCGCTTCGCGCCGACCAGCACGCCCGAGCAGCTGGCGCTCGCCGGCGCGCCTGTGCGCCGCCGACCCCGGCCTCTACATGCAGACCCACGTGGCCGAGAACCGGGCCGAGGTCGCTTGGGTGCGCGAGCTGTTCCCGCAGGCGCGCAGCTACCTCGACGTCTACGCCCGCGCCGGCCTGCTGCATGCGAACGAGCGTGTTCGCGCACGGCATCTGGCTCGAGGACGCCGACCGCGCCGCGCTCGCCGCCGCCGGCGCGCAGATCGCGCACTCGCCCGTCGTCGAACCTGTTCCTCGGCAGCGGCCTGTTCGACTGGCGCGCCGCCGAGGCCGCGGCGCGAGCCGTCAGCCTGGCGAGCGACGTCGGCGGCGGCACGAGCCTGTCGATGCTGCGCATCGATGGCCGAGGCCTACAAGGTGCAGGCGCTCGCCGGCGAGCGCCTCACCGCGTGGAAGGCGCTGCACGCGGCCACGCGCGGCGCGGCGCGCGCGCTCGGCCTCGAGCGACGAGATCGGCTCGCTCGAGCCTGGCGCGCATGGCCGACGTCTGCATCTGGGAGCCGGGCGGTCGGCCCGGTCGCCGGCGCGCCGCCACGACGTCGCCCGCACATTGCATGAGCGAGTGTTCGCCTGGATGACGCTGGCCGACGAGCGCAACCTGCGTCGAAGCCTTCGTCGCCGGCGCGAGCCGCTATCGCTGTCCGGCGACCTCCACTGAGTCACGCCCAGAATCACTGCGACCATGCGTCTCGAGCTCGTCGACATCAGCAAGCGAGTACCCGGCGGTGAAGGCCAACGACCGGTGAGCCTGCAGCGTCGCGCCCGGCGCAGATCCACGCCGTGCTCGGCGAGAACGGCGCCGGCAAGTCGACGCTGATGAAGATCATCTACGGCGCCGTCCGGCCCGACGAAGGCGAGATCCGCTGGAACGGCAGGCCGTGCAGATCGCCTCGCCCGCCGGCGGCGCGCGCGCTCGGCATCAGCATGGTCTACCAGCACTTCAGCCTGTTCGACACGCTGACCGCCGCCGAGAACGTCTGGCTCGGCCTCGACAAGGTCGCTGTCGCTGGCCGAGGTGACGCAGCGCATCACGCGAGGTCGCCGGCGATCTACGGCCTCGAGGTCGATCCGCTGCGGCCGGTGCACACGCTCTCGGTCGGCGAGCGCCAGCGGGTCGAGATCGTGCGCGCGCTGATGACGAACCCGAAGCTGCTGATCCTCGACGAGCCGACCTCGGTGCTGACGCCGCAGGCGGTGGCAGACCCTGTTCGTCACGCTGCGCAAGCTCGCCGCCGAAGGCTGCTCGCATCCTCTACATCTCGCACAAGCTCGACGAGATCCGCGCCCTCTGCCACCACTGCACCGTGCTGCGCGGCGGCAAGGTCACCGGCGAGGTCGACCCGACCCACGGAGACGAACGCCGAGCCTGTCGCGCCTGATGATCGGCGCCGAGCCGCCGCAGCTGCAGCACCTGCGAGGCCGCGCCGGCGCGGTGGTGCTCGCGGTGACGCGACCTGTCGCTGCCGAAGGAAGACCACGTTCGGCACGACCTTGGAGGCGATCTCGCTTCGACGTGCACGCGCGGCGAGGTGCTCGGCATCGCCGGCGTCTCGGGCAACGGCCAGCAGGAGCTGATGGCGCGCTCTCAGGCGAGGACGTGCGCGCGCCCGGCGGCTCGATCCGCCTCGTTCGGACCAGGACATCGCCAGCGACACGCCGCGCAGCGCCGGCGCCGCGAGCGGCCTGCATTTCGTGCCCGAAGGGCGGCTCGGCCGCGGCGCGGTGCCGACGCTCTCGCTGGCGCAGAACACGCTGCTCACGCGCACCCGCGCCGGTCGGCCGCGGCGGGCTGGCTGCGCATCGGCGACGTCGACGCGCTCGCCGAGGCGCTGATCCGCGCGCTTCTACGTCACGCGCCGGCGGCCCGGGTCGGCGGCGAAGAGCCTCTCGGGCGGCAACCTGCAGAAGTTCATCGTCGGCCGCGAGATCGACGCCGATCCGAAGCTGCTGATCGTCTCGCAGCCGACCTGGGGCGTCGACGTCGGCGCCGCGGCGCAGATCCGCGGCGAGCTGCTGGCGCTGCGCGACAACGGCTGCGCCGTGCTGGTGGTGAGCGAGGAGCTCGACGAGCTGTTCGAGATCTGCGACCGGCTGGTCGTCATCGCCCAGGGCCGGGTCTCGCCGAGCGTGCGCACCGGCCGAGGCGACGATCGAGAAGATCGGCGAGTGGATGAGCGGCCTGTGGCACGGGCAAGCTGCAGCGAAGGAGACGGCGCATGCTCAGGCTTGAAGCGCGCCCCGAGCCCTCGAGGCGATGTCGATCGCCTCGCCGCTGCTCGCGCTGGCGATCACGGTCGTGATCGGCGTCGATCCTGTTCGTGCTGCTCGGCAAGGACCCGCTGCGCGGCCTGCAGGTCTTCTTCGTCGAGCCGGTGAAGAGCGCCTATGCGCTGTCCGAGCTGGCGATGAAGGCGACGCCGCTGCTGCTGATCGCCCTCGGCCTCGCGGTGTGCTTCCGCTCCAACGTCTGGAACATCGGCGCCGAGGGCCAGTTCATCGTCGGCGCGATCGCCGCCAGCGGTGTCGCGATGACTCGCCGAGCCGAGGACACCGGCAGCTGGATCGTCGCTGCCGGTGCTCGTCGGCGGCGTCGCTCGGCGGCATGGCCTGGGCGGCGATCGTCGCGCTGCTGCGCGACCGCTTCAACGCCAACGAGATCCTGGTCAGCCTGATGCTCGTCTACGTCGCCGAGCAGCTGCTGAGCTACCTCGTCTACGGGCCGTGGAAGGATCCGCGCGGCTACAACTTCCCGCAGACGATCACCTTCCTACAAGTCGACGCAGGTGCCGCGCCTGTTCGGCAGCTTTCGCGTCAACATCGGCGCTGATCGTGCGCGCTGCTCGCGGTCGGCGCGTTCTGGCTGCTGCTGTTCCGCACCTACGCGGGCTTCCAGCTGCAGGTCGGCGGCCTGGCGCCGGCGGCGGCGCGCTACGCCGGCTTCTCCTCGCGCAAGGCGCTGTGGACGGCGCTGCTGCTGTCGGGCGGCATGGCCGGCCTGGCCGGCGGCGCTCGAGGTCGCCGGGCCGCTCGGCCAGCTCACGCCGCACGTGCCGGCGGGCTACGGCTTCGCCGCGATCATCGTCGCCTTCGTCGGGCGGCTGCACCCGGTCGGCATCGTCGTTCTCGGCGATCCTGATGAGCATGTTCTACATCGGCGGCGAGCTGGCGCAGTCGCGGCTCGGCCTGCCGAAGTCGCTGACCGGCGTGTTCCAGGGCCTGCTGCTGTTCACGCTGCTCGCCTGCGACACGCTGATCGCACTACCGGCGTGCGCTGGAAGCAACGGCGGCCGAAGGGAGCAACGCATGATGGATTCCTTGCCTTGCTGCTCGCTCGCCGCGACGCTGAACTCGGGCACCGTGCTCGCGTTCGCCGCGCTCGGCCTCTTGATCAACGAGCGCGCCGGCATCGTCAACCTCGGCGCCGAAGGGATGATGCTGGTCGCCGCGGTGGCCGGCTTCGCGACCGCCGTGCACACCGGCAACGACTGGATCGGCGTTCGGCGCCGGCGCCGCTGGCCGGCGCGCTGCTGGCGGCGGCGTTCGGCGTGCTCGTGATCTGGCTCAACACCAACCAGTACGCGACCGGCCTCGCGCTGCAGCCTGTTCGGCGTCGGCTTCTCGGCCTTCGTCGGCATCCGCTACACGCAGGAAAAGCTCGGCGAGCGGCCGAACTTCCAGATCCCGGGCCTGGCCGACATCCCCTTCATCGGCCCGGCGCTGTTCCGCCAGCATCCGATGGTCTACGTCGCGATCGCCCTCACGGTCGCGCATCGCCTGGTTCCTCTACCGCTCGCGCGCCGGGCTGGTGCTGCGCGCGGTCGGCGAATCGCCCGAGTCGGCGCATGCGCTCGGCTACCCGGTGCGGCGCATCCGCTTCGCCGCGGTGCTGGTCGGCGGCGCGCTCTGCGGCATCTCCGGGCGCCTACATCTCGGTCGGTCTACACGCCGCTGTGGGTCGAGGGCATGATCGCCGGCAAGGGCTGGATCGCGCTCGCGCTCACCACCTTCGCGACCTGGCGGCCGGCGCGCGTGCTGCTCGGCGCCTACCTGTTCGGCGGCGTGACCATGCTGCAGTTCCACCTGCAGGGCGAGGGCGTGCAGGTGCCGAGCCAGTTCCTGACCATGCTGCCCTACCTCGCGACCATCGTCGTGCTGGTGCTGATCTCGCGCAATGCGCACGTTCATCCGCGTCAACATGCCGGCGTCGATCGGCAAGCCCTTCTTCCCGGCGCTAGCCGTCACTCGATAATCCCGCGCTTCGCCGCAGGGCGACCGTCTTCGTTAACAACCACTGGAGCCGACCATGACTCGATTCTCGAAACGGTCCTTCGTCCAACTCGCCGGGCTGGAGCGCCGTCGCCGCCGCTGGCCGCGCTCGCGGGCTGCAGCAAGAAGGAAGGAGACGCCGCCGCGACGCCGGCCGCGCCGCGTCGCGTCGCCGGCGGCGGCCTCGGCATCGTCGCCGGCGGCCGCCGCGAGCCGGACCGCTGAAGGTCGCGTTCGCCTACGTCGGCCCGGTCGGCGACGGCGGCTGGACCTTCGCCCACGACAACGCCCGCAAGGCGGTCGAGAAGCAGTTCGGCGACAAGGTCAGCACCTAGCTTCGTCGAGAAGGTGCCCGAGGCGGCCGACGCCGAGCGCGTGTTCCGCGACATGGCCGGCCAGGGCAACAAGCTGATCTTCGGCACCACCTTCGGCTACATGGAGCCGATGCTCGAAGGTCGCCGCCGACCTGAAGGACGTGAAGTTCGAGCACGCCACCGGCTACAAGACAGCGCCGACAACATGCGCACCTACGACACGCCGCACCTACGAGGGCGCGTACATGGCCGGCGTGATCGCCGGCGGCATGACCAAGACCAACACGCTCGGCGTCGTCGGCTCGATCCCGATTCCCGAGGTGATCCGCAACATCAACAGCTTCACGCTGGGCGCGCAGTCGGTCAACCCGAACGATCAAGACCAAGGTGGTCTGGGTCAACGAGTGGTTCGACCCGCCGAAGGAAACCGAAGCCGCGCAGTCGCTGATCAACGGCGGCGCCGACGTGCTGATGCAGAACACCGACTCCTCGGCGGTGCTGCAGACCGCCGGCAAGGCCGGCAAGTACGCCTTCGGCTGGGACAGCGACATGACCGCCTACGCGCCCGAACGCGCACCTGGCCTCGGCGATCATCAACTGGGCGCCGTACTACATCAACGCGCGTCCAGGACGCGCTCGACGGCACGCTGGAAGGGCGGCGGCGGCGTCGTGGTGGGGCGTCAAGGAAGGCGCGATCGACATCGTCTCGATCTCCGACAAGGTGCCCGGCCGACCTCAAGACCAAGGTCGACGGCGTCAAGGCCGGGCTGAAGGACGGCAGCTTCGTGATCTGGAAGGGCCCGATCACCAGCAACGAGGGCAAGGAAGTGCTCGCCGCCGGAGCGAACGCCGACGACAAGTTCCTGGGCGGCATCAACTTCTTCGTCAAGGGCGTCGAGGGCAAGGTCCCGGGCGGCGAAGAAGTAACGTGCGAGCGCGCAGTCGCCTGAGCGAGCGATGGACCTCTGGCCGGCATGGCGATCGACCGCGCGACCGCGCCTGCCCTCGAGCTGCTCTGCGCGCGATGCCGAAGGCCGAGCTGCACATCCACATCGAGGGCTCGCTCGAGCCCGAGCTGATCTTCGAGCTGGCGAAGAAGAACGGGGTGGCGCTCGCCTACCCCGAGCGTCGAGCCGCTGCGCGCGGCCTACGCGTTCACCGACCTGCAGAGCTTCCTCGACATCTACTACGCCGGCGCCAGCGTGCTGCTGCACGAGAGCGACTTCGAGGCGATGGCGATGGCGTACTTCGCGCCGCGCCGCCGCCGACAACGTGCGTCCGCGCCGAGCTGTTCTTCGACCCGCAGACGCACACCGCGCGCGGCGTGGCCATCGGCGCCGTGATCCGCGGCCTGGCCAGCGCCTGCGCGCGCGCGCCGAGCGCGAGCTCGGCATCTCGAGCGCGCTGATCCTGTGCTTCCTGCGCCACCTGAGCGAGGACGAAGCGCTGCAGACGCTGCGCGACGCGCTGCCCTGGCGCGCAGCACTTCATCGGCGTCGGCCTCGACAGCAGCGAGCGCGGCCATCCGCCGGAGAAGTTCGCGCGGTGTTCGCCGAGGCCGGCCGGCTCGGCCTGCACCGCGTCGCCCATGCCGGCGAGGAGGGGCCGCCGGCCTACATCGAGAGCGCGCTCGACGTCCTCCAGGTCGAGCGCATCGACCACGGCGTGCGCTGCCTGGAAGATCCGGCGCTGGTCGCGCCGGCTCGCCGCGCGAACGGCGTGCCGCTCACCGTCTGCCCGCTGTCCAACGTCAAGCTTCTGCGTCTACGGCGAGATGGCGAGCCACCGCCCGCCCGAGCTGCTCGACGCGGGCCTGTGCGCCACCGTCAACTCCGACGATCCGGCCTACTTCGGCGGCTACATGAACGCCAACTTCCTCGGCGACGTTCGCCGCCCTGCCTCAGCCTCGGTGCGGCCGAGGCCTACGCGCTCGCCCGCAACAGCTTCGACGCCAGCTTCGTCGACGCCGCGGCCCGGGCGGCAATGACCGTACGGCTCGACCAGGTGTTCGCCCGATTCGCCCTGAGCGCGGCGAGAATGCCCTGGACCGCTTCGGTCCGCTCTCGCCGCTTGCCGCGGCCTCCGCCCGATGCTCGAACTCCTGTCCGACCCGCAAGCCTGGATCGCCCTCCTGACGCTCACCGCCCTCGAGCTGGTGCTGGGCATCGACAACATCGTCTTCATCTCGATCCTGGTCGACAAGCTGCCGGCCGAGCAGCAGAAGAAGGCGCGGCCGATCGGCCTGTTCCTGGCGATGTTCATGCGCGTCGGCCTGCTGATGATCCTGTCCTGGATCATCGGCCTGACCGCAGCCGCTGTTCAGCATCATGTTCGTCAATCAGGAGATCTCGGGGCGCGACCTGATCCTGATCGGCGGCGGCCTGTTCCTGATCTGGAAGAGCACCGTCGAGATCCACCAGTCGATCGAGGGCGCCGAAGCGGGCATGCCACGACCGCGGTCAAGGCCGCCTTCGTCGCGGTGATCCTGCAGATCATCGTCGTCGACATGGTGTTCTCGCTCGACTCGATCATCACCGCGGTCGGCATGGTGCGACGAGCTCGGCGGTGATGATCGCCGCGGTCGTCGCCTCGGTGGCGCTGATGATGGCTGTTCGCCGGCGCGATCGGCCGCTTCGTCAGCGAGCATCCGACGATCAAGATGCTGGCGCTGTCCTTCCTGGTGGTGGTCGGCGTCGTCCTGATCGCCGACGGCTTCGAGGCAGCACGTGCCGAAGGGCTACATCTACTTCGCGATGGCGTTCGCGGTCGGCGTCGAGATGCTCAACATCACCATGCGCCGGTCGTGCCATGCGGGCGGCCGCCGCGGCGGCGGCAGCGACCGCGCTACAGGGAAGAGTCCGCCGCGCTGACGGCGGGCGCGCAACGCACCGTCCGCACTTCGGGAGATCGCGATGGCCGCCAGCCGCAGGGTCGTCTTCTATCACTCGCCGCAGTCGCGCTCGGCCGGCACGCTGATCCTGCTCGAGGAGCTCGGCGCCGACTACGAGCTGCGCCCGCTCAACCTGCAGAAGGGCGAGTCGCGCGCGAGCGAGTACCTCGGCGTCAACCCGATGGGCAAGGTGCCGGCGATCGTCCACGACGGCGCCCTCGTCACCGAGCAGGGCGCCGGTCTACACCTACCTCGCCGATCTCTACCCGGAGGCCGGGCATCACGCCGGCGATCGGCGACCGCTGCGCGGCCCGTACCTGCGCTGGATGTTCTTCTACAACGCCTCGTTCGAGCCGGCGCTGATCGACAAGTCGATGAAGCGCGAGCCCGGCGCCGCCGTCGACCTCGCCCTACGGCGACTACGACACCGTGATGAAGACGCTGAGCGACCAGCTCGGCGACGGTCCCTACCTGCTCGGCGAGCGCTTCACCGCGGTCGACGTGCTCTGGGGCACCGCCCTGCGCTGGACGACGATGTTCAAGCTCGTCCCGGAGACGCCGGCGATCAAGGCCTACATCGAGCGCGTGACCACGCGCCCGGCGGCGCTGCGCGCGGCGAAGATCGACGCCGACATCCTCGCCGCCCGCGAGAAGTAGGCGCCTTCTCTCGCTGCTTCGACCCGCTTTGTGTAGTTTTGTGAAGCAACGAAAACTTTGGCCATTTCGCCGACCCTGCGGTTGACCCTGTCGGCTGTTCGCCGCTTTCGGCGTTAGCCACTCACGAGGGTCGGTGCGGCTGCGGCGAAGTGCTGCCGCGGCCTGCTCCTCGCCCGCGATCTCGGGGCTCGGAGGAGAGTTGGCATGGCGTGCGTAGCCGGTGGATCGTCGGCGTGATCGCGGCGTGGCTGCTCGGCATCGCGCCGTCCCAGGCCGGCGCGCCTCGCGTCGCTTGTTCATCGATGCCTTCGACGTCGAGGAGGTTGCCAGCCTCGCGCCCGGCGCCGTCCTCCAGTTCAGCGTCTTCGCCAGCCCGGGCGCTTCGGCGACGGTGCTGGATCGAAGGCGTGCGCCGCCTGGTCGAACTGCGCGAGGTCCAGCCGGGCGTCTACGAAGGCACGCTACGTCATCGAGGCCGGCGATCGCCTCCATGCCGGCACCACGGCGGTGGCGACAGTCTGGCGCGACGGCGCAGTGGCCCGCGCCACGCTCGAGGAATCGCTGCTCCTCGACGCCGCGCCGCCGGCACGGCCGCGGCGCCCGCGCGTCCGCGCCGATGCTGGCCGACGCCGGCACCGGCCCCGGCCCCGGCGCCCGGCGCCGCGCGCCGCGCCGCCGGAGATCGCCGGCGCCGCCGCAGGGGAACGCCTGGTCGCGTGTCGCGACTGCGCCGTGGTCGAGTGCCGATCTCGCGCGGTCGAGGTGCCGACCGGACCGGCGTACGCCGGCGCGGTCGCCGGCGGCATCGTCGGCGCGTTGTTCGGCGAGCAGATCGGCAAGGCACATGAACGCCACGTGACGAGCTCTCCTCGGCGCCATCGGCGGCGCGTGCTCGGTCACGGAGTCCAGCGCGCGGCCACGCGCCGCACCTGGTACGACGCGGCGCTTCGCCTGCCGAACGGTGCGCTGCAGGTGCGGCGCTACGACGCTCCGCCGCCGTTCCGCGTGGCCAGCTCGTCCGCCTCGACGCCGTGGCCGGCGCTGCGCCTCGCTCTGAGCGGCGGCGCTCCATCCGCGGCGGAGACCTCGACCGGTGATGCAGACAGCCATCCTGGCCAGCCCGGCGCGAGCGGCTCCGGGCCGGTTCGCCGCGATTCCCTCCTGGCTGGAGGCGCTTGCCGTCGCCGGCGCGATCGCCCTGCTGCTGCCGGCCTTCGCGCAGGTGGCCGACTTCGGCTCCGGCCGGGACCGGCGCTTCACCGAAGCCGGTTTTCGCATCGAGGGCCTGCCGTCGCCGTTGCTGCCGGCGCTCTGTCGCGACCCGGCGGCGGCTGCCGCCGAGGCGACGGTGCGCGACCGTCTCTGTTCCGGCGTCGCGCCCATCGCCGCCCACGGCGAGAGCGCACGCGTCCCGGCGGCGATCGCCGATGCGCTCGCCCGCGCCGGCCAGGTCCTGCTCGCGCCACTGAATCGGGCCAACGAGCGGCCTGCGCGGCGCTGCGCCAGCAACAGCGCGAAGGCGCCGAGCTGCGTGCCATCGCCGACGCGATCGCGGCGATCGAGGCCGACCTGCAGCCCTTCGTCGAGCGCTTCCAGCTCACGGGTGCCGACGCGGCGGGCCCGCGCCCGCTCGGCTGCGCGGCGCGCTGGGCCGAGGCCGCGTTGGCCGCACCCGGCGCGCCGACCGCCGCGCGCGCCAACGGCGTGCTTCTGCTCGCGGCCGCGCTCGACGGCCGGCACGAGGTCGAGGGCCTCGCCGGCGCCACGGCGCTGCCCGAAGCGGCCGGCGTTCCTTCGTGCGCGCCAGAGCTGCCGCGTCGCTCCTGGCGGCCACCGGCGACGCTGATGGCCGACGCGCGCCAGTCGGCGGTGCGGGCGCGCAAGAACGAGGCGATGCGCGAGCTGATGCAGACGGCCGGCTTGCAGTGGGCCGGGGCGTTGGGCCTCGGCTACCTGCTGATGCTGGCGAGCCGGCGGCGCGTCGATCCTGCCCTCGGCGTCGCCCTGTCGCTCGCCGCCTGGGCGGCGGCGGCGTGGCTGGCGCGCGTGCCCTGGCCGCTCGCCGGTGGCCGCGGCTTCGACCCCGGCCGCGTCGACGTGGCCTGGGACAGCCGGCCGGCGACCTGGGTGCTGACGCTCGCCGGCGCCGCCTTCCTGGCCCTGGTCGTCGCCCTGCTGCGCCGGCGCGATCCGGTGCTCGACGCGGCCTCCCGGCGCAGGCGATGAGCTCGCGCATCGGCTATGCCGGGCTGGTGCTGGCCACCGGTCTCGGCTGGCTGCTGCTGCTCGATCTTTCGGCCCATGCGCATCGCACCAACCGCTACCTCGCGCTGTACCACCAGGGCCACCTCTGGCTGGGCCTGCTGGTGTTCTCGCTGCTGCTGTTCCTGCGCCGGCCGCTCGCGCACGGCCTCGCCTGGAGTCTCTCGATCGCCGGCGAAGCTGCGCGCGCCGCCAGCCAGCGCCTCGGCGCCGCCGGCGCGGCGGCGTCATCGGCCTGCTCGCGGCGCTGGCGCGTGCTCGGCTTCGGCTTCGCCTTCGCCAACATGCGCCAGCTCACTTCCGAGATCTGGGCGCGTCTGGCTGATCGTCGGCGCGGCCTGGTTCTTCTTCCTTCGCGCCGGCCCGCTGGCCGAGCGGCTGGCGCGCTCGGGCCGGCCGGCATCGCCTTCTGGCGCTACGTCTGGCCGCTGGTGCTGGTGGTCGGCGTGCTGATCGGGGCGATGGTGCTGACCCGCGACATGGGGCCGCTGCTGATCGCCGGCTACGCCTCCGGCGCCTTCCTCGCTGCATCGGTGGCGATGTGGTGGCATCTGCGCAGCGGCCAGCGCTGGACCGCGTTCATCCTCGCCGTCGGCCTGTTCGGCGCTGTGGATCGGCGGCGTCACCTGGGCCCTCTTCGCGCTCGGCTCGGTCGACGGCGTCGCCGCCGAGCGTCTCGAGAGCCTGGCGGCACCGTTCGCCTCGGGCAACGACCAGCTCGCGCTCGTCACCTGGTTCCAGCGGGCGGCGCCGGCGCAGGGATTCGGCCTCGGCGCCGCGCCGTGGTGCGGCTACGCGCTTGCCGGCCACTGCGGCGGCGTGCCGGCGCAGATCCACAGCGACTACACCTTCACCGCGATCGTCGGCGTGTTCGGCGCCGCCGCGGCTTGGACGGCGGCGCTCGGCTGCGCGCTCTGGCTGCACCGGCTGATCCGCCACCACGGCCGGGTCACCCGCGGCGAGCCGCGGCTGGTGGCGCGCGCCGGCCAGCTGGCGCACGACGGCCAGGCGCTGCTCAGCTGGATCTGCAGTCGCCTGGGTGGTGCATGGCGCTCTGCCAGCTCGCGGTCACGGTGGCCGGCAACCTGGCGGTACTGCCGCTCACCGGCGTCACCTTTCCTTCGTCAGCTTCGGCATGACCTCGCTGCTGGTCAACCTCGCCTTCCTGGCGCTGGTCATCCAACTCGACCTGCCGGCAAGGGCGCGCGATGGCTGAACGCAAGCCCGCCTCGCTGCTCGATTTCGCGATCGCCGCGAGCATCGCGGTCGTGCCGGTGCTGCTCGGCGCTCGTCCTCCTGGTCGCGGTGATCCGGCCGGCCGATGCCGACGCCTCCGGCGCGCAGCCCGCAGGAGCGCTACCTCAGCGCTGCGCCTGGTCGCCGCCCTCAAGACCTTCGAGCCGGCGGTGCTGCGGCGCGCGCGCGATCAGCGCCCGGATTGCCCGATGCCGCCGGCGTGCTCGCGGCGCTGCCCGCCTGCCAGCGCGAATGGCGCGGCGCCTCGCCCTGGCGCGCCTGGCTGGCGGAGAACGGTCTGGCGCGCACGCCGCCGCCACCGCCGGCGGAGCAGGTCGCGGCCCAGCTCGCCGGCTTCGACGCCGCGCTGCTCGCGCTTCAGCAGCCGCAGCAATTCGCGCGCGTCGAGCATCCGGTCGGCTTCGACGCCGGGCGCTGGCTCGCCGCCGCCGCCGCCGCGCTGGCGCGGCCGATCGAGAATCCGGACGCGCCGGCGCATCCGTTCCGCCTGCGCTGCGCCGATCTCGCCGATGCGCTCGGGGCGCTGGCGCGCAGCGACGCGCGCGATGCTCGACAGCCTGGCCTGGCGCGGCAGCGAAAGCCGGATCGCGCTCGCTCGCTGGCCGCAAGACCAGGAGATGCTGATCCCGGCGCACCAGGTGATGCGCCGCAATCCCTGGAGCGGCGTCGGCGGCTGCATCTATTTCGGCGGCGAGGCGGCCGAGGAGGGCGGTGCGCATGCGTTTCTCGCCGCGCCCGCGCAGCGCCGCAGCGGCGGGTCTGCGCGCTGCCCGAGCTGGCGCGTGCCGACCTGGCGGCGAGCGCGCCGGCGCCAGGCGGCGAACCCTCCCCGCCAGCGGCGGTGCTTGCCGGCGAGCCCGGCCTCACCGATCCGCTCGACGACAGCCGCTGGAGCGTGCCGCCTTCGCTGCAGGCAATGCTGCAGCCGCTCGAGACGCTTGCGCCAGCCGACCGGCGCGCTCTACCGCCTGCAGACCGCCGGCGCTGCGCCGGCGTCCACCGTGCGCCGACGACCGCGCGCCGCGCCGAACCGCATCGTCCTCGACGGCAGCGGCGTCGACGTCGGCTTCTCGATCGACCTCAGCATCGACCCGGCGCTGCAGGCGCTGGCGCAGAAGACCGCCGCCTGCTACACCGGCCGCCAGGCGGCGTCTGCCGCGCCCTCGGCCTGCATCGCCAGGCCGACAAGGAGCAGCCGCTCGGCGAGCCGCTGCTCGAGGGCGCGATGGTGCGGATGGCGGCGGTCGGCGGTGATCGACGTCGCCAGCGGCCGGATCGAGGCGCTCGCCGGCGCGCTCTCGCCCTGCGCCCGCCAGGAGGTCGACGGCCCCGGCCGAGACAAGTCCTGCGATCCGCGCCTGCCGTATCCGGTGCAGTACCGGCCCGATGCGCTGCTCAACCCGGCGGTGTTCCACGACGCGATGCCGGCCTCGACCATCAAGCCGATCATGGCGGCGGCCTTCCTTTCCGATCCCGAGGTCGGCGCGCGCTGGCTCGCCGCCGAGCAGGCGGCGATGAAGAAGGACGCCAGTGCCCACGCGCGACAGCCTGCGCGGCCAGCTGATGCGCTCCGACTCGGCGCGCTTCCTCGACCGCATGTTCTGCAGCGACAAGGCGCTTCGCCGGTTGCCGCCGGCCGTGGCAGGTGCAGGCCGCAGGCGTCGGCGTTCGGCTGGAACGCGGGCTGCGCCGACGCGCGCAGCGACTGCGGCAAGCGCGACCTGCTGTTCCGGCGCCGCGCTCGGCGATGCGCGGCGCGTCGCCACGGTCCGACGCGCTCGACCACTCCGGTCGCCTTCGGCCGGCTGATGAGCGAGCCGCTCGCCGGCAAGGCTCGGCGCGGCGATGCACCTGATGCAGCCGATGGCGCTCGATGCCGGCATCGTCCGCCGCTGCGCCGCCGGCGCCGACGGGCGCCGCCTCAGCGACGACGACTGGGAGAAATGCCGCGGCGGCGCGGTCGTCGACACCGTGCGCCGAGGGCTGGGGCCAGGGCCATGCACGCGCCAGCGCGCTCGGCATCGCCGGCATGATGGCGACGCTCGCCGCCGCCGCCAACGGCCAGCGCGAAGTGGCGCCGCCGCATCTGGTCGACGCGGTCCGCGGCGTCGCCCGCGCCGGGTCGATGCGGCGCATGCCGTCGCGGCCGATGGCATCCGGCGCGCGGCCGTGGCGCAGCGGCCTGTCGCAGCGATGCCGCGGCGGTGATCCTGAGCGGCCTGTCGTACAGCCATCGCGCGCGGCACCGCGCGCACGGCGTGCGAGCAGGTGTTCGATGCGAAGCGTTGCCGCGACATCGACTGGCTCGCCGGCAAGACCGGCACGCCGAGCTTCCCGAGCGACGGCATCTCGCTCGACGAGCTCGCACGCCTCTGCCCGAAAGGCGCCGAGGCGACCGCGCGGCGCGCAGCGGCGCCTGCAGCTCGCTGCGGCCCTACAAGTGGTACGTCGCCGCCTGGCGCGACCCGGCGAGCCCGGGCGGCCCGTGGACCAAGGCGATCGCCGTGCTGCACCGAGCGCAACTGGCTGCGCCAGAGCGGCCAGGTGCACGGCGCCGGCGATCACGGTCCCAACCCTCGGCCGAGATCGCGATGCAGATCGCCGCTCGCCGGGTCGGGCTTCTCTCGGGAGCCACGCCATGATCGCGTCGCGCCGCCCGAGGAACGAGTACCTGCGTTCGCCGCACGACGGCAGCGTCAGCGTGCGGCCGGTGGCCGCCGGCGCGGACCGCGCGCAGCGACCTGCCCGAGCCGCTGGTCTGGACCTTCGACGGCCCGTTCGAGCGCTGCCTCGCCGACCTCGAGGACACGCTGCGCCGGGCGATCGTCATGGTCGGCGGCGTGTCGCGCGTCGCCTTGCTGATCGATCTCTCGCTGCCGGCGCTGCAGCGCCGCGTCGCCGCGGGCGATGCGCTCCAGCCCGGCTGGGGCGCTTCCAGGAACGCCTGGCGGGCTACGGCCTGCCTCGCCGCCGCGCGTGCGTCACCTGACGAGCGCCGGCCCGCTGGCGACGCTCGTCATCGCCTATCGCAACTGAACTCTCCTCTTCGAAAGCAACCATCATGTCGCTCAAGAACTGGATCCTCCACGGTGTGCATCGGATGAACGGGCTGGCAGGCGCGCGGCGACCTGCCCGAGCCGCGCGCCGATTTCGATCGCCCTTCGTCGCCCCGCCGTCCGGCCGGCGCACCGCCCCGGGTCGAGCGCGGCAAGCGCGTCGCCGCGCGCGAGCCGACGCTGGCGAGCGCCGAGCACCTCGGCGCCTACGGTCCGCTGATCGACGCGATCCGCGACGAGCTCGAGCACTTCGTCGCCAGCCACGTGCGCCTGCACCTGGCGATCGCCGAGCGCGACCGCTTCCTCCTCACGGCGGTCGGCATCGGCTGCGAAGCGTCCGACGAGGCGCACGGCGCCTGCTGCAGCAGTTCGTGCGCGAGTTCAAGCCCGAAGCAGGTCAAGCGCTACCTCGCCCGCGAGGTGATCGGCGGCCTGCCGAACGCGGCGGCGATCGACCTGTCGCAGTTCGCCGGCCTGTTCCGACGCCGACGCCGCCCGGTCGCCGAGGAAGAGGCCGAAGGCGGCGAATACCGCGAGCTGCTCGAGGCGCTGCGCGCCAAGCCCACGCCGGCAGCGCTGACCGGCTATCGCGGTCAGCGTGCTCGGCCGCTGGGTCGAGCTCGACGCCGGCTGACGCGCATGACCGTGCCGTCGGCGGCGCCATCGTCCGGCGCCGTGCGCCGGCACCCCGCTCGCGGGACAGCGCTGCGAGTTCGACGTCGAGGACGGCAGCGGCCGGCGCCGGGTCGTGCTGCACGGCGTGATGCCGGGACGCGCGCTATGTCGTCGGCAACGGCGACGGCTGCGGACATCCGCGTCGAGGGCACCTTCGCCAGCCGTCGCCATGCCGAGGTCTGGCTGGAGAACGGCGGCTGGTGGGTGGCCGACGCCGGCTCGACCAACGGCGTGCGCATCGAGCCGGCCGGGCCGCTGCAGCGTGGCGCCGCGGCACCGGCGACGGTGGGCGAGACGCCGGTGCGGCTGCAGAACGGGATGCGCATCGTCCTTTCGGCACGCGCCGAGGGGCCCGGCGAGCGAGTACCCGTGGCTGGCGCTGCGGCCACCGCAGCGGCAGCGCCTCGATGGTCACGCCGATCGCCACCGCGAGCGGCAACGCTGCGCACGCCGCGCACCGCGATCCTGGCGGCGCGGGTCGGCCCGACCTGGCGACGCCGACGACCCAGATCCTGCCGGCCGCGCGCGAAGAGAACGCGTTCCGCCTCACCCTCCGCATGCCGCCGGCGTGCGCACCCTGCCGCTGACGCCGGCGCTGCTGCCGGTGAGCGTCGGCCGCTCGCGCCACCAGACGCTGGTCGTCGACCGCGGCCACGAAGGCGTCTCCGGGCATCACCTCGACATCGTCGAGCTCGATCCGACGGCGCCTGCGTCGTCGTCGTTCACGGCGACAACGGCGTGACGATCGCCGGCGCGCGCGCATGCCGCCGGGCGCGCGGTGCGCTGGCAGCCGGGGCAAAAGCTCGTGCTCGGCGACGCCTCGCCGGCGCCGGTGCTCGTGCATGCTCGAGCTGGCGCCGGCGCAAGGCGCCTGAGATGACGATGCCGTTCTCGTCCGCGCCGCGCGGCCTGGTGACGCCGATCGAGCCGGCGTCGGCACGGCCCGCGCGGGCGAGCGTCGCCCTGCCGCCGTCGGCGCGCGAGACGAGCTACAGCATCGCCTTCGGCCGGATCGACGTCGCGGTCGCTTCGTCGCTGCGGCAGCCTGCATCATCGCAACGAGGACGCGCACAGCCCGGCCGGTCATCCGGCGCTGCTGTTCGTCGTCGCCGATGGCGTCGGCGGCGGGGCGATGGCCGAGACCGCGAGCCGCGAGCTCGTCGCCCACCTGCATGGCGCCCTCGACGGCGCGCCGGCCCGATGCCGCCGCCGTGCGCCGGGCGATGCTCGGCGCCGACCGGGCGATCGCCAGCCGCATCGCCCAGGTGACCGCATCGCCGGGCGCGGCCACGGTGGTGATGTGCACGCCGGTCAACGTGCTGGCGTCGAAGTGGCTGATCGCCTGGGTCGGCGACTGCCGCGCCTACCGGCTCTCGAGCCGCGGCGAGCTGCGCTTCGAGCTGCTGACCCGCGACGACACCTTCCGCCAGCTCAACGAGGCGCCGCCCGACGGCGGCTCCGCTCGACGACCCGGCGCGGATGGTCGGCAACGGCGCCACCACCGGCGCCAACGTCGCCGTGCGCGGCCTCGCGCTCGGGCGAGCTGCTCGCCCTGTGCAGCGACGGCGCTGCACAAGCACGTCACGCCGTCCGAGTGGCGGCGGGTGCTGACGCCAGCCGGTGCCGCTGGCGCGCGCGCTGCGACGACCTGATCGCGCTCGCCAGCGCCAACGGCAGCACCGACGACGCGACCGTGCTGCTGGTGCAGCGCACCGGCTTCGCGAGCGCGCGGCCGCACTGGCTGCCGCCGTACGCGCGCGCGACGGCAACGGCGCGAGGGAGCGGGCGATGACGCCGGCCGCGATCGACCGGGTGTTCGGCCGCGGCCGCCTGCGCATGGTCACCGGCGACCATGTCGAGGTGTTCCGCGAGGAGTCGCAGCCGGGCGAGCGGCGGCGCTACACCAAGCGCTTCCTGGCGACGCCGGCGGGCGACTTCCGCGCAGTGGACCGAGCGCGAGTGGCGCATCCTGCGCGCGGCTCGTCGGCCACGGCATCGGCCCGGTGCCCGACGTGGTGCAGTTCGACCGCGGCGCCGCGCGGCCGCCAGGCGCTGGTGCAGACCTACGACGCCGGCGTCACCGTCGACCACTGGGCCACGCTGCTGCCGGTGCAGCGCGACGGCGAGACCCGCTGCGCCACGTGTTCGAGGACTGCGCCCACTGGTGGGCGCTGGCGCGCCACAGCCTGGTCGCGCTCGACGCGATCCACGACCTGCAGCTGGTCGCACCTCGACCTCAAGGCCGACAACGTCTGCATCCCGGTCGGCCTGGTCGACTTCGATCCCGACGCGCCGCCGGCGCACTGCCTGCTTCCCGACTTCGAGCAGCATCGCGCTGATCGACTTCGCGTTCTCGCTCGTCTCGGGCGAGCGCCTCGACAGCGCCTTGCCGATCGCCCGCCAGACCGAGTTCGACTACCAGTCGCCGCGACTGCTCGCGCGCGCTCGAGGCGGGCAGCCGCGGCGACCTCTGCGCCGACCCGCCTGCTCGACTGGCGCTGCGACCTGTTCAGCCTCGCGGCGATGCTGCGCCGCTACCTGCCCGAGCCCGAGCAGGACGACGCCGTGCGGCTGGACGCGCCGCGCGCCGCGGCGCAGGCGCGCGCGCTGGTGCGCCGGCTGCTCGAGGCCCACGACGCCGAGCTGCCGGCGGTGCGGCCGCATGCCGAGCTCGATCGCCGTGACCGACGGACGAGCTGCGCGATCCCGGAGCTCGCCGATTCGCTGCAGCGCGGCTGGCGGCTCGGCGAGCGCAGCCTGCTCGCGAACGGACGATTTCGCCGACGCCCATCACTCGGATCGCGCTGCCGCTCGCCTGTGCCGCTCAGCCCGCTGCGCTTCGTCGACACCGGCGACGCGATCGCGATCGACCCCAGCGACGTCGAGGGCTGGGCCGCGGCCAATCCGCCGCCGCCGCGAGGCCCGGCCGCGGCGATGCGCGTCGGGTCGCCGGCCTGGCCGGCCTGGCGCACGGCGGCGGCGGCCGTGCCCTTGCTCGGCGAGGCTTGGCGTCGTTGGGCCGAGCCTGGCGTCGGCGCCGCGCGCGGTCGCGACGCCGCCGCGCGCTTCGCGAGTGCGCCGCCGCAGCGCGTCGCCACGGCGCGAGGTCGACACGAGCGAAGCGACGCGACACGGCGGAAGATGCGCGGCGATCGACAAGGCCAGGCAGCTGACGCACGGAGCGCGGCGGCGCGCGCGCCGAGCCGCCGCCGCCGAGCACCACGCCGGTGGCGGCCGCCGGTGCCGCGTCTTCTTCGCCTGCGGCGGTGGCGCCGCCGGCCGTCGGTGGCCGCGGAGTGCGGGCCGATCAGTCGACGCCGGAGCGTCCGGCCGCGCCTTCGCCACGCCGGGATGCGGTCGACGGCCGATACCCGCACCGGCCCAGGAAGCGACGGCGAAGGCCGCCGGGCCGGCCGGCGGCTCGCGCACCCGGAAGCGGCGGCAAAGACCGCCGACGGCGCGGCGCGTCGCGCCGCGTCGCCGGCGCCGCGTCGCGTCGCGCGCCGCCAAGCCGACGTCGACCGCCGGCGGTCCGCACCGCGGCACGTCTCCACCAGCCGCCGGCGGCAGCGGCGAGCCGGTGGCGGTGCGGCCGGCAGCATTTCCGCAGACGGCAGCGGCGAGTCCGCGGCCCGCCGGTGCCGGTCGCCGATCACCTGCCGCCGGCGGTTGGGCTGGCGCCGCCGCCGGGGCGCACGCCTCGACGCGGCGGGCAGCGCCGCTCGGCCGTCGCCGCCGCGGCCCGGCTGCGCGACACCGGCGGCGACGCCGCGACACCGACGACGATGCCCGCGCCCCGCCACGTCGCCCAGCCGCCAGGCTGCCGATCGCCGCGCCGCCCGATTTCATGCTGCGCGCCAACGAGCTGCTGGTCGACGCAGATTCCGCGGCATCGCCCAGCGCGCCGAGCGGATGGTGCTTGCGGGTTCTGGTCGCCGCCGCGTGCCGACGAGGACGGCAGCAGCGACGACGAGACGTGCGCTCGCTGCCGGCGCGATCCGGCCTCGCCCCCGACGATCCGCAGCTGCACGCGCACCGCGGTCCGCGAGAGTCGCGCCAGTTCCACGAAGGCGCGCGCATCGCCCTGCAGCAGGGCGATCTCGCCGAGGCGCTGGGCCTGCAGACCCGGGCCTTCGGCGCCAATCCAATCGATGCCGAGATCGTCGGCACCCTGGCCTTACGTGCGCCTTCGCCAGAACCCCGAGCCAGCCCCGAGGCGGCGCGCCGGCTGGCGCTGCATGCCCTGACGCTGCACGACTGGAAGTACCCGTCGGGGCGGATCGAGGGACTGGAACACCTTCGCCATCGCCAGCGCGCTCACCGGTCACGATCGCGACGCGCGCAATGCCTGGCTGGTGCGCTGGCGCTGGCCGGCGGCTCCGAGCGCCAAGTGCCGGGCGCGCGATCGACGCCTACGCGCTCTACGGCGAGGCCTTGCGCTCGCCGGTCGAGGCGATGCTCTATCGCGCCAACGCCGCGAGCACGTCGCCGCGCTCGCGGCTGTGCGAATGGCCGCCGCACTGGTCGGCGACGGCGAGCACGCGCTGAAGCCGGCTTTCCGTCGGTCAGCCCTCGGCCCTTCCCCGCAAGCCCGAAGACCGCATCATCCGCGGGCGCGCCTCCTTGCCGGGCGCAAAGGACGCCTCGCATGAAGCCGACCGAAGCCCGCACGCCGCCCAAGACCCTCGGCACCTTTCCAGCTGTGGGGCATCGCCGTCAGCCTGGTGATCTCCGGCGAGTACTTCGGCTGGAGCTACGGCTGGGACAAGGCCGGGACGCTCGGCTTCCTCGTCACGTCGGCGTTCGTCGCCCTGATGTACACGACCTTCATCTTCAGCTTCACCGAGCTGACCACCGCCATTCCGCACGCCGGGCGGTCCGTTCGAGTACAGCCGGCGCGCCTTCGGTCCGACCGGCGGCTACCTGCCGGGCTTCGCGACGCCTGGTCGAGTTCGTGTTCGCGCCGCCGGCAATCGCGCTGGCGATCGGCGCCTACGTCAACGTGCAGTTCCCGGCGCTCGACCCGAAGTGGGTCGCGCGTCGGCGCCTACCTGGTCGTTCATGGCGCTCAACATCGCCGGCGTGACGATCGCGGCGAGCTTCGAGCTCGTCGTCACGCTGATCGCGATCTTCGAGCTGCTGCGTCTTCATGGGCGTGGTCGCGCCGGGCTTCTCGGCTGGCCAACTTCGCTGAAGGGCGGCTGGTCGGGCGGCGACGCGTTCGGCGCGGCGTCGATGCCCGGCATCGTTCGCGGCGATCCCGTTCGCGATCTGGTTCTTCCTGGCGATCGAAGGCGTGGCCATGGCCGCCGAGGAGACCAGGAACCCGAGCCGCTCGATCCCGATCGCCTACATCGGCGGCATCCTGACGCTGGTGGCGCTGGCCGCTCGGCGTGATGGTGTTCGCCGGCGGCGTCGGGCGACTGGACGAAGCTCGCCAACATCAACGACCCGCTGCCGCAGGCGATGAAGCATCGTCGTCGGCGCGAACAGCGGCTGGCTGCACATGCTGGTGTGGCTCGGCCTGTTCGGCCTGGTCGCCTCGTTCCACGGCATCATCATCGGCTACTCGCGGCAGATCTTCGCGCTGTCGCGCGCCGGCTACCTGCCGCCGGTGCTCGGCCGCGTGCATCCGACGCTCGCGCACGCCGCACATCGCGATCCTGGCCGGCGGCGTGGTCGGCATCGCGGCGATCTTCAGCGACGAGCTGATCTCAGTTCGGCGGTCAGTCGCTGCACCGCCAACATCGTGACGATGTCGGTGTTCGGCGCGATCGTCATGTACATCCTCAGCATGGCGAGCCTGTTCAAGCTGCGCGCGCAGCGAGCCGCGGCTGGCGCGGCCGTTCGCCGCGCCGATCTACCCGCTGTTCCCGGCGTTCGCGCTGGTGGCCGGCGGTGATCTGCCTGGCGACGATGGTGTACTTCAACCTCGCTGGTCGCGGCCGTGTTCCTCGGCCTGATGGTGCTCGGCTACGCCTACTTCCTGACGACCGGAAGGCGGCGCGGCGACGCGCAGGCGCTCGCGGCCGCGGCGGCATGAACGCGAAGGCGAGGCGCGCCCGCTGACGCTCGCCGTCGGCCCGGCGCGGCAACGTTTCCGCGCTCTGGCTGCGCTCCGGCGCGTGGCCCGCGCCTGCTGCGTGTTCGCGCACGGCGCCGGTGCCGGCATGACGCACTCCATCCATGGCCGCCTTCGCCGAGGGCCTGGCGGCGCGCGAGGTGGCGACGCTGCGCTTCCAGTTCCCGTACATGGAGAGGGCTCGAAGCGCCCCGACCTGCCGGCCGTCGCGCAGGCCGCGGTCCGCGGCCGCAGTGTCGAGGAAGCGGCGCGGCCTCGGCGCCGGACTGCCGCTGTTCGCCGGCGGCCGGTCGTTCGGCGGCCGGATGAGCGTCGCAGGCGCAAGCCGAGGCACCGCTGCCGACGCGTGCGCGGCTCCGTCTTCGTCGGCTTCCCGCTCGCATCCGGCCGGCAAGCCCGGGGACCGAGCGCGCTGAGCACCTCTCGACGATCGGGATCCCGATGCTGTTCCTTCAGGGCACGCGCGACGAGCTTCGCTCGGCCTCGACCTGCTCAACCCGGTGGTCGAGGCGCTTCGGCCCGAAGGCGACCCTCGAGCTGTTCGACGACGCCGATCATTCGTTCCACGTCTGCGCCCGCAGCGGCCGCAACGATGCGCAGGTGCGCGAGGCGATGCTCGATGCCACCGTCGCCTGGATGGCGACGATCGCCGATCGCTGATCAGTCACCACCGTCGAAAGAGCGATGCGCGCGACCGCGGCGGCATGCGCCGCGCTCGCCGGCGGCACAGTTCGCTACTTGCCTGAACGCGAGGTTGCCGGCAGCCCGGCAGTCGACGACGCTGCCGGTCCGCGGCATGTGCCGCTGCCTTCGGAAATCGCTCATGAACGCGCTTCCCACTCGCCGCGCGCTGCCCGTGGCGGCCTCGTTGTCGCGCGGTCGTCGCCGCGGGCCTCGCCCTCAGCGCCTGCCTACGTGGCGCCCGGTCGACCCGCGCACCGGCCAGCCCTCATCCGCCGACGTCGCGCGAGTCGGTCCATGTCGCTCGGGTTATTCGGTGGCGCCGCGGCCGCCGGTCGTCATGGCGCAGCCGCCGGCTGCCGACGCTCATCAACGTCCGCCTCTACCCGCTCAACGCCCAGGCCAACAAGGGCGGGATGCTGTCGGCCGCAGGTCGTCGACAACAACGCCGGCCACGGCAGCTTCACTGGTGCCTTACCTCGGCGACACCGCTGCAGGGCGAATCGACCCGGGTCGATGCCAGCTATCCGGCGTTCGGCATCGTCCACCAGCAGGTGCTCGGCGCCAGCCCGCGCACCGGTCACCGGCCAGCGCGGCGTCGCCAATGCGCACGGCTCGCGCGGCGTCAACGCGCAGTGCGAATACGTGCTCACCGGCCCCGGGCTCGGGCACCGGCGTGTGCCAGTTCTCCGACGGCGCCTACTACCAGATGCACTTCGGCGGCTGATTCGCGACCGCGCTCGGCCCGCCCTAACATCGGCGCCGGCGCGGGGCGGTCCCGCGCGCCGACGCGGGGGTGCCCGCGTGATCCGATGTCCGCGCCTGGCTGGCTTCGGCGCAGCCGGGCCTGCCTCTGCGGGATCGCGTCGTCGCTGTTCCTCACGGTCTCGCCCTGGTGGGCCTCTTTCGTCCTCTTCTTCGGCGCGCTAGCAATACGTAACTGA
>ERZ1370068.10174-contig-8894_pt1 | contig 45885 bp, 47 predicted proteins | sample MGYA00561227_ERZ1370068 | MGnify/ENA primary metagenome ERZ1370068 (study PRJEB38410, sample SAMEA6850437) | metagenome | study: Metagenomic assessment of the ecological functions of the soil: analysis of the soil microbiota associated with the... | reverse complement strand
CTGCTTCGTTCAGTTACGTATTGCCGGCGGCCGGTGACGAGCACCTCGTCCGGATGGGTTTGCTCGGGGTCGGCGAGGACGATCCTGGGGCCGCTGGCCCGAGCGGTGTGACCCCGGCACCACCCGCAGGGCGCCGTTCTCGGTCGTGAAGTCGTCGAGCAGCCAGACCGTGTTGCACACCCAGTAGCCGATCTCGTCGGGCAGCGCCCCGGCGTCGATGTGCAGAGGCTGGCTCTGGGCGCTGTGGGGGTTCGCCGATCGCGCATTCAGACTGCTCAGCTTGAAGCGCGGGCCGAGCACGTGAGCGAGGTACTGGCCCACCGTCTCGTCCACCACGCAGTCGATGAAGACGTCCCCCTTGTCCGCAAGGTTGGCCAGCCGCCGCGCTCCCGGCTCCTGCCGGAACTCTGACCCCGCGGTCTCGCCTTCTTGCAGCGAACAGCGCGTCGATGCGCTCGACGATACGCCGGTGCCGGCCGGGAGCGATGAACCCGTCGAGGCGAACGTACCCTCCTCGTCCAGACGGCGTGCGTGCGCGATGGGGATCGGCATGGTCATCGGGTGACGGCGTAATAGATGACGTAGAGCCAGCCCAGGAACCCCTGGAAGATGGCCCAGAGGATGGAATGGTGAACGCTCCACGAGATCGTGATGGCCAGCGCGGATCCGAAGCTGACGCCGTGCGTCACGTATTCCTTCATCGGTCACCTCCGGAGGCGTACCTTACTAAAAGTCGGCACTTGTCAGGACGGAGAGTGCCGCCAATACTCGCAAGTGCGGGCGGCGTCGCCGCCGGAGCGAGGAGAGACCCATGATCCTGGTCACGGGAGCGAGCGGAACCGTAGGAAGCGAAGTGGTGAAGGCGCTGGGCGCCGTCCGGGGACGCGTGCGCGCGCGTATCGCACGCGCCCACAGAACGTGCCCGAGGGTGTCGAGTCGGTCGCCCTCGACTACGACCGGCCGGACACGCTGCGCCCCGCGCTGAAAGACGTGGACACCCTGTTCCTGGTGTCGAACTCGATCACCCCCGAGCTCACGGTGGTGGACGAGGCCCGGCATGCGGGCGTGAAGCGCATCGTCAAGCTTCTCCGTCCTGCGCGCGGCGGAAGAGGGATACATCTTCGCGCGCTGGCACCGGGCGGTGGAGAGGCACATCGAGGCCTCGGCCTCGAATGGACGTTCCTTCGCTCGAACGGGTTCATGCAGAACATCGTCAACTACATGGCGGAGACGATCCGCACCCAGTCCGCGATCTATTCCTCGGGTGCGGACGGCGCGGCCAGCCACATCGACGTGCGCGACCTGGGGGCGGTGGCGGCGAGCGTGCTCCTGGAGACGGGACACGAGGGCCAGGCCTCACGAGCTGACGGGCCCGTCCGCGATCACCTACGGGCAGATCGCGGAGACCCTCACCGCCGTCCTCGGCCGCCCCATCCGCTACGTGCCCATCTCCCACGAGCAGTACAAGCGGGCCCTCCTGGGCGCCGGGTACGCCCGAGCCCTGGGCGGACGCGCTGGCGGACCTCAGCCGCTTCTACGCCGAGGGAACGCGGCCGGGGTCTCGCCGTCGGTCCGCCGGGTGACGGGCCGCGACGTGATCCCCTTCGCGCAGTTCGCGCGCGATTACGCGGACAAGCTGCGCTGAGGTCTCAGCTCTTCGCGGGCCGGCGTGGCGGACCGCCCCAGCCCGGCGTGTCGTCGGGATCGAGCGGCTCCGGCGCAGGCCGCAGCGCTTCCGGCACGTGCTCCAGGTTCACGCGCACGCGCGTCCACGTCGCGTAGCGCCCGCGCATCGCGTCCGACGAGCACGTCGGCGGGCTGGAGGTGATGCGGCGCGCCTCCGGATGCCGGGCCTTCCAGCGTTCGAGCCCGGCCAGGGCGTCCTCCTTCCGCGCGGCGCGGCCGATCTCGATGCAGCGGCTTGGTCGGAGACGCGGCGCTCACTCGGCGCTCGCGCCCTTCGCGGCGCGAGGGCTGCGACGCGCGGCGGGCTCGTCCGGCTGCTTCGCGTAGTGCGGCGGCCAGGGCGCGTCGCCCAGTCCTTCCGCTTCCTGGCGCGCGGACGAGCTCCGAGCAGCCGCGTCGAGCGAGCACGGATGCGTCGTCGATCGCGGCATGGCGATCGCCGATCTGCGGCGAAGCGGTCGGGCATCGTGCGCAGCGTGAAGTCCTCCGGGCCGGCACTCGTCGAGCTCCGTCCCAGGTGAGCGGCGCGGAGACGCGCGCGTCCGGCTTCGGGCGCACGGAGTACGCGCTGGCGACCGTGCGGTCCTTCGCGTTCTGGTTGTAGTCGAGGAAGACGCCGTGGCGCTCCTCCTTCCACCACTTGCTCGTCGCGAGCGTCGGGCGCGCGCCGCTCCACCTCGCGGGCGAGGGCCAGGGCGGCAGCGCCGCACCTGCGTCGAACGACCAGCGCGCGGTGGAGTGCGCACGTTGACGTGGATGCCGCGCGAGCCGGAGGTCTTGGGCCAGCCCACGAGGCCGAGGTCGGACAGCACCTCGTGCACGACGCGCGCCGACGGCCACGATCTGCGGCCATTCCACGCCGGGCACGGGATCGAGGTCGACGCGCAGCTCGTCGGGATGGTCGAGGTCCTCGGCGCGCACCGGATGCGGATGCAGCTCCAGGCAGCCGAGGTTCGCCATCCAGCGAGCGCGGCGGCGTCGCGCGGCACGACCTCCTCGGCCGTGCGGCCGGAGGGAAACCGCAGGGCCACGACCTCGATCCAGTCGGCGGCCGCGCCGCCGGCGCGCGCTTCTGGTAGAAGAACTCGCCGTGGATGCCGTCCGCGTAGCGGACGAGGACGTTCGGCCGTCCGCCCGCGCCCCGCAGCGCGCCATCCGCCACCGCGAGGTAGTACTGGACGACCTCGAGCTTCGTGATCCCCGCCTCCGGAAAATAGATCTTGCCCGGATTCGAGATCGCGACCTCGCGTCCTCCCGCCTGGACGACGGCCTTCTCCTTCTTGGCGGCGAGCCATCTGCGGAAAGGATACGGCGTCTCCGGCCTAGAATCCGCGTCGTGGATCGCTCTCCGCGCGTCTCGTCCCTCGATCTCCTCCGCGGGCTGGACGTCTGGCTCATGCTCTTCGTCAACGAGATGGCGGGGGTGAAGGAAACGCCCGCCTTCCTGCGCCACATGCCGGGCCAGCGCCGACGGGATGACGATCACGGACGTCGTGTTCCCGGCCTTCCTGTTTCATCACGGGGATGGCCATCCCGCTGGCCCTGGGCGCGCGGCTTTCCCGTGGGGATTCCGGGCCGCGGTGTGGCGTCACGTCTTCGAACGCACGGCGGTCTTGCTTTTCCCTCGGCGTCCTCATGATCAACGCCGAGCAGCGCAGGCCCGAAGCGCCGTCGTCCGCGCCCGCGTTGTAGGAACGTGCTGATGACGGCCTGGCGGTGGTGCTCGTGTTCGCGCGCCCCGGCGGCGGGAGGCCGGCCGGCGATGGAGGCTCGTCGGCCTCGCGCTCTTCTCGTGCTGATCCTCGTGTATCGCGGGGACGGCGTCTCGGATGGTCAGTCCGGCCGTACTGGTGGGAGCATCCTCGGCCTCATCGGCTGGGCCTACCTGGTGGCGGCGGCGGTGCCTTCTCGCCGGCGATCGTCCGCGATCCTCGTGACGCGCGGTCGCGGTCCTCTACTCGTCGCGCTCGCCGACGAGGCGAACGCGATCGGCGTCCTGCGCGCCGATCCGCCCGTCGTGTTCGTGGGACGCATGCTGGGCGCGCACGGCGCTCATCGCTCTCCGGCGCGCGTCTTCGGCCTCGCCCTGCGGCGGCATCGCGACGAGACGTCACGCCGCGCGCTTCGTCGCATTCCGCCCTGGGCTTCGCGCTGGCCTGCGCGGTCGCGGGAACGGGCTCGTCCACGCGCTGCACGACGTGCAGCCGGCGTTCGAGATCAGCAAGATCCGCGCGACGTGCGGCCTGGTGCCTGCTCTCTCCGCGGCCTGGACGGTGGTGGCCTGGACGGCGGTCTACGCCTCCGCCGACGTCGGCGGGCATCGGCGCTGGCCCGCGCGATCGCGATCGCGGGCGAGAACGCGCTCGTCATCTACCTGCTGGCGCCGTTCCTGCTTGTCGCTGTTCGCAGTCTGATCGCGCTGGGCGCTCGGCTGCAGAATCGCCTACGAACGCGCTCGGCGGTGCTGGCCGTCGGTGTCGTCCGCTCGGTCGTGTTCGCCGTGGGCCGTCGTGCGCCTGTCCGGCTGCGATGCGCGCGCGCGGCCTGCGCCTGCAGTGTGAAGGAGGACGAGGGTGAGACTGTTCTGGTCGTACGTGCCTCCGCGGCGGCCACCGTCAGTGCGCTGACGATGTTGCGCCGTGCGCCGGGATACCCGTGCGCCCGCGCGCCTCAACCGTCTCTCGTCAACCACTGGGCTACGGATGCGTCACGGGTCAAGCGCGCGCGTGGTCAGGGCCGGAAGGGCGACAGCGTGCGCTCGTGCACGACGTCAGGACGCCGCGCACCGGGGCCCGCGTCTGCGTCCGCGCCACCCGCGACCAGTGCCGGTAGCGCGTGGCGCGCGACTGGACGTATTGGACCGTCGACTTCTCGCGTACGCTCGCAGCGCGGCGAGGGGCGAGTTCGCGTCACCTGCGTGACGCGGCGGAGCACGGCCTCCATCCTCGCCCTTCCGTATCGGAGGGCCGGTCCTCGAGCGCCACGCCTGTCCGACGTCCTGTACTACTTCTAGGGCCAGCGCGCCTCCGGGCCTCATCGACCAGAGCGGACCGCGCGGTGCCGCTGGAAGGCCGGCGCGACCGCGTGGTGGACGCGCACGGTGGCTGGTACGACTTGCGACCGGCGACTACGGCAAGCACCTCTCGCACCTGTCGTATTCGACGTATTTCAACCCGCAGCAGATTCCCCTGACCGCCTGGAGGCCTCTGCCGAAGACCTACGACCTCGCTGCAGCGCCGCTGCCGATCCCGCTCCTCCGCGCCAGTACCTGCGCCGCCTGCTCGACGAGAGCAGCGTGGGGCGCAGACTACCTCGTGCGCGTGCAGGCGCCGGGCGGCTCGTTCTACCGATCGGTGTCAGGGACCGGGACCGGCCAAGCGGCCGACGGACCGCCGGATCGGCCGGCAGACGCGCGCACCAAGGCCATCACGAGCACCGACGGGCCGAATACGCAGAGCAGCTTCGCGCCGGACGGCGGCCTCGCGCAACATCTACCGCCCGTGGCCCAGGCCGCGCTCTGGCGCGGCGCCGGGCAGGCAGCGGCAGGCCGACTACCTCCGCGCGGCCGAAGACGGCTGGGCGTTCCTGGCCACGCACAACGACCGCGCGGCTCACGAGCGACGGACGCGAGAACATCGTGGACGACTACTGCGCCCTCCTCGCGGCACCACGGGCTGTTCGGGCCACCCGCCAGCCGAGGCTACAAGGAGGCCGCCGGATGCGCCGGGCGACGCGCTCTCTGGCCCGGCTCTCGCCCCGCCGCGCGTACTGGCGCGCCGCGACGACGACGACCGGCCCTTCTTCCACGCCGCGGACGCGGGGCTGCCCGTGGCCAGCCTGATCGCTATCTCGACATCGCCGGATGAGGCGCGGCGAGGCCGCCAGCTGCCGCGCCGCGGTGCGCGCTTCGCTGGAATGGGAGCTCAGCGGTCACGTCCAGAAGTCGCGAACCCGTTCGGCTATGCGCGCCAACGACTCTGTCCAGACCAAGGCCGGGCTGCGCGACACGCGCTTCTTCTTCCCCACGACACGGAGACCGCGCCCTGGTGGCAGGGCGAAGACGCGCCTGGGCTCGCTGGCCTTCGCCGCCCGCGCCGGGGCGGCGCTCTTCGCCGATGATCCCGGCCTTCGCGGGCCGCCTGCGGCGGTACGCGCAGGATCAGGCTCGACTGGATCCTGGGGCGCAACCCGTTCGACGCCGTCCACTCCTCAGAGGCGGCCGGGCCGCAACAGCCCCGGAGTACCGGTTCCTCGGCTCCTTCGAATACACGAACGCGCCCGGCGGCATCGTCAACGGCATCACCGCGGGCTTCACCGATCCCGCGGGGATCGACTTCAACCTGCCTACACGGCGACCGGCGCGCGACAACGACTGGCGCTGGGGCGACAGTGGCTGCCGCGCGACCTGGTACCTGCTGGCGCTGGCGGCGGGCGAAGCCGCCCGGCGGACGGCTGCGGTGATCATCGGCTACCTGTGTTCGCCCAGGACTCGCGTGTGGATCCCGCCACGATCGCCGCCGAGAAGCTGACGCACTCAACTACGCCTTCGCCAGCATCAGGACGGCCGGGTGGTGGAGGCTTCCGCGCACGACGACGAAACTTCCGCGTGCTGACCTCCCTGCGGCCGCCGCATCCGAACCTGAAGATCCTCGTCTCCGTCGGGGATGGACGTGGTCAGGGACTTCTCGGACGCCGTCCTCACCGGGGAGAGCCAGCGCCGAAGTTCGTGGGAGAGCGCGACCTCTTTCGTGCGCCGGCACGACCTGGACGGCTTCGACGTGGACTGCGGGAATACCCGGGTCTGCCCGGCGACGGCAACGTGAACCGGCCCGAGGACGGGCAGAACTTCAGCCGCGGCCGATGGCGGACCTGCGCGCGCCCTGGACAAGGAAGGGCGCCGCGCGTGCGCCGTCACCTCCTCCTCACCTTTGCCGCCGGCGCGTCCTCTCAGTTTCCTCGAGCACACCGAGATGGACGATCGTGCAGGCTTCCGTGGACTACGTGAACCTCATGACCTACGACTTCCGCGAGGCGGAGTGGGAACCGAGCGCCGGCCATCACTCGAGCGCTCTACACCCATCCGGACGATCCGCATCGCATGTCCGCGGACCGCGCCGTGCGCGGAGTTCCTGGCCGCGGGCGTGCCCGCGGGCAAGCTCGTCCTGGGCGTCCCCTTCTACGGGCGTGCCTGGGCGACGGTCGATCCGGCCGGGACGGACTCTATCCGCGAAGGCAAGCCTGCCCGCGGAGCGGATCAGACGCGCTACGGAAACCTCTCCACCCTGGTCACGCAGCCCGGATGGGTCCGTGAGGTGGGTCGCGCTCCCAGGCCCCGTTCCTGTGCGAGCGCGGGCGCGCCGCGTCTCCGTCGGCTTCGACGATCAGGAATCGCCACGCGCGTCAGAGTCCGCTACATCCGCGAGCACGGCCTCGCGGGCGCGATGTTCTGGGAGTACAGGCCCGACCCGACGGGCGCGCTGCTGGGCGCGCTCTACGACGCCCTGCGCGGAGCGAGCGCACTCCCAGCCCCGCGCTCCACGCAGCAGCTTCACCGCGTCGTCGTTCCGCTCGGCCGCGGCCAGGGCCAGCGGCGTCTCGCCCTCGCCGTCCTTTGGCGTCGATCTTCGCGCCCTTCTCGAGGAGGAAGGAGCAGGGATGTCGCCGCCGCGCGCTCATCCGGGTTGCCGTGGAACAAGATCTCAGTGGAGACGGGCTGCGCCTGCGCCCCGTCTCCACCTTGTTCACGTTCGCGCCGTTGTCGATCAGGAAGCGCACCGCGGCTGGGGTGGCCCTGGAAGACGGCGTGGTGGGCGGCGTCTCGCCGTAGGTCTGGGGCACGATGGCGTCGACCTTCATGCCCTTCGCGAGCAGCAGCTTCATGGCCTCGACCCTGGCCCTCGTTGGCCGCGACCTCCAGCGCCGTCCGCCCGAACCCGCGTGGCCGCGCAGGGGCACGCCGCGCGCTGACAGAGCAGGCTCCATGGCGTCGCGATGGCGGCCGCCGCGGGCGGCGTCGTGGGAGCGGAATTGCGCCCGCCTCATCCGCCGCCGAGCCCGTGCCGCGGATGGCGGCCTTGCGTGGCGAGCAGCGTAACCTTCACGAAGCTCGGTGTGCCCGCCGGTGGCGGCGTAGAAGACCGGGCCACAGGTCTTCTCGTCCGGGCAGTGTTGAGCCGTCGAGGCCCTTGGCCAGGAAGAACAAGGCCACGTCCGTCTTGCCCCTCGAGGGCAGCCATGTGCATCGGCGAGGCGCCGTTCGGTCCCTTCGCGCGCGGGATTTGGCGCCCGCGGCCGGCAGCATCTCCACCACCGGGCTTGGCGCGCCTTCGTGGCTCCGCGGCCGAGGTGCAGCGGCGGCTGAGCTCTCGCGGCGGTTGGCGGGATTGGGGTCCGCCTTTCTTGGCCAGGAGGAGACGCGTGACTTCCGCGGAGCCGGCCAAAGTGGCTGACCAGGTGGCGACGGCTGGTTCTTGTCCTCGTCGGCCAGGGCCGGTGCTCGCGCCCTTGGCCAGGAGCAGCACCGCGCGACCTCGGGCTTGGCGCCCTGGGCCGCCCAGTGCAGCGCGGTGCGCTTGTGCTTGTCCGAGACGCGTCCACCTCGATGCCAGGCCGTCGTGAGCAGGCCGGTGACGATCCTTCGACCTGGTCGCGTCGTGGGCCGCGGACTGGATGTGCCTCCGTTGCCCGCACGCTTACGAGGGAGGTCGCGCGCGCTTCTTGCGCGTCTCTTCGTCGCCGTCGCGCAGCGGCGGAGGCGATGCCGCGGCCACCCATTCCGCGGCCGCGGTGCCGAGGTTGCTGGAGACAACCCGCCGCCTGCACGCGTACGCCCGGGTCGTCGTCGCTCAGCCGCGTCATCAGCTTCAGATCGCGGGCCGCGCCGCCTCGTCCAGGTTCCAGAGCGCGCCCGCGGCGTTGTAGCGCACCTCGCGCGACGTGTCGTGCAGCGCCTCGATGAGCGCGGGCACCGCCGCCCGACCTTCCTTCATGTCCACGAGCGCATAGGAGGCCTCGATGCGCTTGTCCTCCTTGCGGTCCTTGAGCTGTTTGCGGAGCAGCTTCGCGACCTGCCTTCTCGTCGGCGGCCGCGGCCGGACGCGCGTGGCGCGGCGGCGAGCGCGCACAGGATGGCCAGCACGAGCTTCACGTGTCTCAGCCTTTCCTCGCAGGGGGAGATGATGCCACGCTTGCGCCCTCGTCCGCGCCCCGACGGTGGCGGACGCTATCGGCCAGGCTGCCGGCGGGCAGCCCGGCGGCCAGCGGCGTGACGCGGTGGCTCCTCCGGATGGTCGCAGCCGGGAAGCTTCGCGAAGAACGTCTCGGCCCGTCCAGCCCAGCTCGCGCATCCCGATCTCAGGACGAGTAATACGCGCCCGCGATCCAGCCCTTCAGCTCGTCGAAGCGGTCGCGGGTGGTGGGCGGACGCTTGGGGAAGGGGCGGGGAACGATCACCGCCCCCGGCGCACCCAGAAGTGCGGCGGCTCCGCGGGCTCCGCGGTGGAGACGGCGGCCAGCAAGCTCCGTCTGCTGGCCTTCGGTCAGCGCCTTCCACGGGTGGTCGTGGCGGGCGGTGGCCTCGGCGTCGATCCACCCCAGCGCGCCTCGTGAACTTCCGCTGATCGTCCGGGCGTGTCCACGGCGAGGAGCTGGTCGATGAAGGGAGCCACCTTCGCGCGAGTGGGAGCCGGCACGATGCGCTCGGCGAGCGAGGTGAGCGTCTCCATCTGGTGCGCGTCCAGGAACACCGGCTTTCGCGCCGGGCGCGCTCGCGCGCGTGTCGGCGGTGGCCACGCGGTCGGCGTGAGCGAGGTGATCGCGCACGGATGATCCTGGGCGACGGCGGGCAGGGCCAGACCGGCCCCGGCCGCGCCCATGAGGCCCAGCACCTCGCGACGCCCCAGCGTTTTCGGTGTCGTACTCACGACCGGCAGCTCCACTCTCTTGGTCATGTGCGCCCTCGTGGCTGGCCGCGACAGTAGCACCGCGCCTGGGCCTGAGACAAGATCGCGCTCCTGGTTTGACCGTCCGGAAGCCCGAGCTACGCCCCGCTGGGCGGAACGGCGCGGGGCGCGCGACAACAAACGGGGGTTCACGTGCAGAGCAAGACGCAGGACACCTTCGACGTGCTCGTGGTGGGCTCCGGGGCTTCCGGGGCTGGTGGCGAAGCGCCTCACGGAGGCGGGCCTGAGCGTCGCTCTCCTGGAGGCGGGACGCCCGCAGTCCGACAAGAACTTCTCGGAGCACCGGCCGGAGTTCAGCGCGCCCTACCGGAACCGTGCGCCCGAGCTCATCCGCAAGACCCGGCCCGTCCAGAAGGACTGCTACGCCTGCAACGAGTTCAACTACGACTGGTTCTGCAACGACATCGAGGAGCCGTACGCGACCCCGAAGGACAAGCCCTTCAGCTGGCAGGGACGCACGCGCCTCGTCGGCGGCCGCACCAACGTCTGGGGCCGGCAGAGCTACCGCTTCAGCGACCTCGACTTCAAGGCCGCGTCCTACGACGGGTACGGCGATGGACTGGCCGCTCGGGTACGCCGACCTCGCAGCCCTACTACGACCTCGTCGAGGACTACGTCGGCATCACCGGCATCGCGGAGGGAGTCGACGAGCTGCCCGACGGGCGCTTCCATCCGCCGATGGGGATGACCTGCGCGGAGACGCTCTTCCGCAACCGCGTGAAGGACAAGCTGGGCTGGACGACGACCCTCGGGCGCGCGGCCAACATCACGAAACCGCTCAACGGCCGCGCTCCTTGCCACTACTGCGGGCCCTGCCAGCGCGGGCTGCGCCACGCACTCGCTATTTCAACGCCGCCTTCACGACCGTCGCCGACGCGATCGAAGACGGGCGCTGCACGCTCGTCACCAACGCGATGGTCTACAAGGTCCTCACCGACGCCGGCGACCAACCGCGCTCGGGGAGTCCTCTACGATCGACCGCGTGACGCGCGAGCCCAAGGAGATCCGCGGCCGCGCGGTGGTCGTGCTCTGCGCCCAGGCCCTCGAATCCGCCGCGCGTCCTGCTGAACTCCGCGAACGGTCAGAACGCGCGGCGGGCTCGGCAACTCCAGCGGCGTGCTCGGGCACTACCTCATGGACCACCTGTGGGTCGCGGGCGGGGCCAGCGGCGAGTTCCCGGAGATCGCGGCGCAAGGCGACCATGCGGCGGACCGCAGCGTCCGGACGGCATCTACGTCATCCGCTTCCGGAACACGAAGAACGAAGAAGTACGACAAGGATTCCTCCGCGGCTATGGATTCCAGGGCGGCGGCTCGACCAGCTTCAACTGGAGCGCGCCCGGCTTCGGCGAGGAGTTCAAGAAGGGCTTCCGCGATCCCGTCATCAGCGTGGGCCTGGCCGGGTTCGGGCGAGTGCCTGCCGCGCTTCGAGAACTTCGTCGAGATCGATCCCGCCGGACAGCGCGACGTCTTCGGCATCCCCATCCTGCAAGATCCAGATGACGTGGGGCGACAACGAGCAGCGCCATGGTCACGGACATGGCGGAGTCGGCGCGCGGAGATGATGGATGCGGCGGGCGCGAAGAACATCCGTCCCTACGCCATCCCCGACCGCGTGCCCGGCTACGGGATCCACGAGATCGGCGTCGCACGCATGGGCAAGGATCCGAAGACGTCGGTGCTGAACCAGTTCCAGCAGGTCCACGAGGTCGCGAACCTCGTTCGTGATGGACGGGGCCGGCTTCACGTCGGGCGCCTGCCAGAACCCGACCCTCACCATCATGGCCCTGGCCGTGCGCTCGACGGACTACCTGATGGACGAGATGAAGAAGGGCAGCCTCTAGGACAACCGCTTCCCGCCTTCAGATTGAGGCTCGGCGGACTTCGGGTCTGGAGGATAGGGGAAATCGGGTGCAGAGCCGGCGAGTTCCAGGAAGCGGCGGCTCCAGTTTTTCCGTGGCCGCCGCCGTGCGGCCCGACTGCCCGTCGTATTGAAGCGTTTCCGTCCGGTCCACCATCTCTACTCGCCGTCGGGCAGCGCAATCATAGCTCGGCCTCCGCGCGCATAATCCCGCGAGGAGGGCATCGTGCCGCCGGCCGACCCTGACCCCACCAGCCCGACCGAAGTCGACGACGGCATCGCCGCGAAGGCGAGCGCGCCGCTCCCCGAGCGCATCGGCCACTACCGCGTCCTGCGCGAGCTGGGGCGGGGGGCATGGGCACGGTCTACCTGGCGGAACGGGACGAGCCCGGGCTGCGCAAGACGGTCGCGGTCAAGGTCGTCAGCCGGGGCATGGACTCCGCGTTCGTGCTGCGGCGCTTCCGCACGGAGCGCCAGATCCTGGCCGCGCTCGAGCACCCGGGCATCGCGCGCCTGTACGACGGCGGCACCACCGACGAAGGCCTCGCCCTACTTCGTCATGGAGTACGTGGACGGCGAAGACCTCGTCGCGTATTGCGACCGCCACCACCTCCCCGTCCGCATGCGCCTGCAGCTCTTCCTCCGCGTGCGCGAGGCCGTGCAGTACGCCCATCAGAGCGCTCGTGGTCCATCGCGACCTCAAGCCCTCGAACATCCTCGTGACCGCGGCCGGCGAGCCCAAGCTCCTCGACTTCGGCATCGCCAAGCTGCTGGGGCCGCCGATCGGCGACGAAGCCGAGGAGCAGACCGCCTCCGTCGTCCGTCTCCTGACTCCCGACTTCGCGAGCCCGGAACAGGTGCGCGGGGACCGCGTCACCACCGCCAGCGACGTCTACGCCCTGGGCGTCGTGCTCTACGAGCTGTTGTCCGGCCATCGCCCCTATCGCCTGAAGGGCGGACGGCGGCCCAGCTCGAGCGCGCGATCCTGGAGCGCGACGTCGAGGTCCCGTCCACCGCGCCGCGCGCGACCTTCGGCGCCAGCTCCGCGGCGACCTCGACAACGTCGTCCTCAAGGCCCTGCGCAAGGACCCGGCCGAGCGCTACGCCACGGCGGCGGAGCTCGCGGACGACGTGCGCCGCTACCTCGACGGCTTCCCGTGCGCGCGGCCCCGGATCGGCCCGCCTATCGCATCGCGACAGTGTCCTGCGCCGCCATCACACGGCCGTGACGGCGGGGCGGCGGCGGTGGTCTGAGCCTGGTGGTCGGGCTCGGTGTCGCCTTGCGCCAGGCGCGGGTCGCGGAGGCGGAGCGGCGGCGGGCGGAGGCGCTGTTCCAGGACGTGCGCGGCCTCGCCAACTCCGTCATCTACGAGCTGCACGACGCGATCGGCAACCTGCCCGGGGCCACGCCGGTGCGGCAGCTCATGGTGGACGCGCGCGCTCGAATATCTCGATCGCCTGGCCGCGGAGGCGCGCGAGCGACGTCTCGCTCCAGCGCGAGCTGGCGGACGCCTATCAGCGCGTGGCCCAGGTCCAGGGCGGCGCGGTGGGCGCGAACCTTGGCGACACCACGGGCGCCCGGCAGAGCTACGGCAAGGCGCTCGCCATCCGCCAGGCCTTGATCGCGCGCGCGCCCGTCGATCCCTCGGGACGTCCTCGGGCTCCGCTCTCCTCGAGTTCGACCTCGGGCGCTGGAGCGGGTGATGGGCACGCCCGCGAAGGCGGAGCGCTCTGTTCGAGTCTTCCGCGGCGCGCCTGGAATCGCTGCGCGGCCAGGGTGCGCTTCCGGACGACCAGCGGCGTCGCGTCGCGTCCGTGTACCAGCGCCTGGCCGAGGTGCAGCGCTTCCAGGGCAAACACGACGCCGCCCTCACGTCCGCGCAGAGGGCCGCGGCGGAGGCGGAAGCGGCCTGGGCCGCGCATCCCGGAGACGCGGCCGTGCGCTCGGCGCTGGCCGCGGCCTCGCATCAGCTCGCGGAGGTGCTCGCGGACGGCCGGCGCTACGCGGAGGCCCTCACTCGGACGCGCGCGCGCGCGCGAGCTGTCTGGAGGCGGCCCTGCGCGAGAACCCGCTCGACGCCCAGCACACGCGCATCCTCCTCTTCGTCCTCAACGGCGAGAGCCGGTATCTCTGGGCGATCGGCGACCGGCCGGGCTCGTTGACGGTGCGGGCCCGCGCCTCGAAGTCGCCGAGGAGGCATCACGTCGCGATCCCCAGGACCGCTGGAGCCAGATGGGGGTGGTGGTGGCGGCGGTCGCGCTGGCGGAAGCGCTGCTGGAGACGGGTCGGCGGCGCGAGAGCGTCCGCCACTTCCGCGAAGCCCTGCGCATCGGGCGCGCGGGCCGCGAACGCGGATCCGCAGGAACCGTTACGTGCAGCTCGAAGCGGCGGCGGCGGAGTACGGGCTCGGGCGCGCGCTCCTCGCCGAAGGCTCGCGGCCCGCGATCGCCGAAGGCTGCGCGTCCTCGCGCGCGTGCAGGAGTTCTGGACCGGCTCTCAAAGGCGCGGGGCGGCCTGCCCGCGGGCGAGACGGAGGACCTCGAGCAGCGCCTCGCCCGCGCTGCGCGCCCGCTGCCGCTGACGTCAGCCGGAGCGGGCCAGAGGCAGGCTGAGGACGAACGCGGCGCCCTCCGCGCCGGTGGCGTCCAGAGCGAGATCTCCGCCCTGGGCCCGTGCGCAGAGCCGGCGGCTGAGGGCGAGCCCGGAGGCCGATGCCGGGCGCGCTGTTGGCGGCGTCGCGATCCGACTTCGAGAACGGCTGGAAAGAGACGGCGCCGCTCGGCCGCGGAAAGACCCGGACCGTGATCGCCTCACTCCGCACCAGCGCACGTCCGGCCTGCGTCTCGAGGTGGACGTCGATGCGCGGCGGAGCGGAACGGGATGCGTATTTGCACGCGTTGTCCACGGAGGTTGAGCAGGACCTGCTCGACCGCGGAGCGGTCCACGCGGACGGGAACGGGACCGCCCCTCGGCGGCGCGAACGACAGCTCCAGGTCCGCGCGGGCCGCGCGCTCGGCCAGGCGCGGCCGCGCCTCCTGCAGGAGGGCCTGGAGGTCGACGACCTCGCGGGCCGCCTCCCGCGGCCGCTCTCGACGCGCGCGTAGAAGAGCGACGTTCTCCACCAGGTGGCCCAGCCGCTCCGCTTCGCCGCGCAGCCGCGTGATGTACTCGCGACGGCGCGCGCTTCGTCCGTCACCATGCCGTCGGCGAGCATGTCCGTGTAGAGCGCGGAAGGTCGTGAGGGGCGTGCGCAGCTCGTGCGTGACCGCGGAGACGAACACGTGCCGCCGCTCGCTCAGCCTCGACCACGCCGCCGCGAGGAGGGCCGGCCACGGCGATGGCGGCCAGGAACGCGAACGCCCACGCGCCGGCCAGGGACAGGCGCGCGGGGAGGGGCCGGTACTTTCCGGCAGGGCGCGGGTCCGGTCACGAGGCGCACGGGGAGCGTGGCCAAGCGGCGTTCTTCGTCCGGGCGCCGCCCCCGCCGCCACCGGCTCGAGCCCTGCGCCCGGGAGCAGGTCCTGGATGGAGGCCAGGAGGTCGGCGCGGGAGCCGCGGCCAGTCGAGCCAGCTCCCCTGCACGTAGACGGCGTCGCCGGACGCCCACGCGCCGCGCGAGCACTCAGCGCAGTCGCTCGACCCACAGCGCCGCCGGCGTCACTCGCGGGCGGTAACGCGCACCCACCCGCGCGGTGGCATGGCCGCTGGATGTGGCGGGGCGCGATCACGGCCATCTGGGGGTGACGGAATTGCGAAGCTCTCGCTGGCGGGCCGCGTATTCCTGGACGTTCTTCATCTTCTGTACGGACGCCTGATCGTTCGCGGCCACCGACGACGCTGGCCGGCGGTGCGGGCGGCTGGCGGGGAGTCGCGCGGCGACATCGGCGCCGTGGAGAGCGGTGCGCAGCGCCCTCCAGTCGTCCCGCGCCGTTTTGCGGCGACGTGACCTCTCCTCCGGGCGCGATCTGGAAGTGAAGCAGGACCTCGGACGGAGTCCCGCGAGTCGGCGCCGAGACCGCGCCCGATCGGCTCGTAAGGCGCGGAGTGGCCGGGCCGCCTCCTGCGCGAGCAGCGGCATGAGCGCGGAGTCCAGCCGCCAGAGCGCGAGGCGCGTGTTCTCGCGCGAGGCGCGAGCCTGGGCCTCGCGCCTGTTGCCCGCCCGCTCGAGTCGGAGCACGGTGGGGCTCGATCCACACCATCGACGCCAGGAGGGCGGCGGCGCAGGCCGGCGAAGACGAGCCAGACCCGCGCCGGCTTCACGAGCTCCCGCCGTCCAGCCGATAGCCCTTGCCCCGCACCGCGTCACCAGCATGCGCGTCCGCCGTCCCGTGGTCGCGCAGCTTGGTGCGCAGCCGCGCCACGTGCACGTCCACCGTGCGCGTCTCGGGAGCGGTGCGCGCGCGCTGACACCCCAGACGCGCGGAGAGCAGCTCCTCGCGCGAGACGTGCGGCCCGGGTTCGCGGCCAGGTAGCGGAGCAGCTCGGTCTCGCGCTGCGAGCTCGCAGCGCGCGCCGTCGGTGAAGACGCACCTCCTGACGCTCGAGGTCCACGCGGCCCGCCGGGCAGGCGCAGGGTAGCGCACGTCGCCCGGTCGCCCGCGTGGCGAGCGACGGGTTGTCGGCGCCGCGGGCGCAGCAGCCTCGCGGATGCTGAACGGCTTGGTGATGTAATCGTCCGCCCTTCGCGCAGGCCGCGCACCTGGCCGCTCTCCGCCTCCGCGCGGCTCAGGATGATGACGGGCAGCGTGGGGTGGGCGCGGCGCAGCTCGCGCAGCACCGGCCAGCCCCGTGCGCGGCCGGGCAGGACGCGAGGCCGAGGAGCACGAGGTCGCAGCCGCCGTGCAGCGCCTCGTCGAGGCCGGTGTCGCCCGCGCTCCGCCTGCACGGCGGCATACCGTGGAAGCCGAGGGCGTCGGCCAGCCTTCCCGGATGGCGCGGTCGTCTTCGACGACGAGCGCGCGTGGTCGCGACATGGCCGCGCCTACTGTAGCGCGAATCCCCGCGGCAGGCCGCCTGGTCGCGCAGCCCCTGCATCATCACCACCGGGTCAGCGTGTCCGCCGCCGCTTCCGCCGGCGGACTGCAGGCCAGGTAGGCCCTGTGGTCCTTCGCGCTCCTGGTGCGCGCCGGATCCGTGCCCGCTCCTCCGTGCTCTCCTTCACCACCGCCCGCCTCCGATCGGAAGTCGGTGCGCTCGGAGGAGCGCTGAGCGGCAGCTCGGTCTGCCTGACCGAATCGAGATCGACCTTCTTGTTGCTCACGGCGTCGACGCAGGTCCCACATGAGTTCGAGCACAGGCGCGTGGCCTTCGTGAAAGCGCGCGCTGGATCGACGCGCCCCTCTGTTCGCGCTCGGCGCATTGCCGTTCCGGCCTCCTGCCGCGCCTGGCCCGCCGTGCCCTCCGCGCCGTAGGGGATGTACGTGTCGTTCAGGATGCCGCTCAGCCGCGCGATCTCCTCAACCTGCGGAGCGGGAACGTAGACCACCGCGCGGTCCTGATCGATGATGACTCGAACGTCCCGTCGGCCAGCCGCGCCCCTTCGCTCCAGCCCGTGCGCGCGCCGTCCGCGCGCGCGGGCCGCAGTGATGGTGTTGATCGCGATGTCGCGAGTGTGGGCGCGGCGCTCACGCCTACGGAAGTCGACCGGCCCCTGGCGTGAACGGCTCGTTGCCGGCGACGAAGACGCACCTTCGAGGTCGCTCGGGCGACGTGCTCCAGCGCAGCTCGTCGAGCGGCGGTTCTGGATCACGAGCCCGCAGTATTCCTCGCCCCCGAAGGTGGTGAGGGCGAACAGCTCCTCGGAGACGCGGTCGAGGTCGGTGGTGAACGGCAGACCTGCCGGACGTATGCCGCGGCGCGGCCGGGATCCGGTGTTGCCGTATTCGTAGAGGGCGACCGCAGCTCCACCTGGCCTGTCCGCCCCGGCGCGCGCCGCTGAACCTGTTCACCGACCGACCAGAGCTGGCTGCGCGCCTGGTCGATCAGGCCGTCCATGCTGCTTGCCGGTGTCGAGGAGGCAGTGCGGCGATCTGCACCCGTGGCGCGTGGGTGCCGGGCCGGGATCGCCGCCGGCACCGCGCACGGCGCCTTCGTCACCGCCCCCCGCCGATCCGGTGGCGAGCGCGCTCCACGCCGTGCGCCGCCACCGCCATGAGCGCCGTCGTCATCTTCGTCATCAATCGCTCATCCCGCGCGGCTGCAATCCTGGGCGGCCGGCCCGCAGGGACAGGCTAGGAGAGGGGAGCGCGGCGTAACGTAAACGCCGTACGCGTAACGGCGCTAGCCGACGATGCCGCGCCTTCGACTCAGGCGCAGGTAGCGCCGCGACGCGTGGCACGTCTGTCTTCGATCCGCTCCACGCGCCCGCTCGGTTTTTTGCCGCCGCCACCGGATCTCCAGTCGTCAGCCGTCGCGGCCTCAGGAGCAAACGATCAATCGCGCGGGTCGTGCGATAGTGGTGGTAGCTGCCGCCCGCGTTGCGGAGCCGCGACCGTTGCACACCGCCCAATCGACCAGGTGATCCGCGCCTCTGATCGCGTCGCGACACCGCAAACTTTGCTCCAGCCAGCTGACCCAGCGCCCCGTCGGCCCCGGCGCGGTTGCGCAGCAGCAGGCGCGCGCCAGCCGTTGTTGCCCACGAGCACGTCGAGCCGGCCGTCGTTGTTGACAGTCGCCGACCGCGAGGCCGCGCGCCGGGAACGACTTCGTGGAACGACGGCCCCGCCGCTGCGCTCACGTTCGACAGCTTCTGTCCCGTCGTGATGGAACAGCAGCAGCGGCTCCTTGTAGCGCGACCTGCCGCGAGTAGCTCGTCGATCATGTCGTCGGGATGGCCGTTGGCGAGGAACAGGTCGACGTGCGCCGTCGTTGTCGTAGTCGAAGAACTTCAGGCCCCAGCCGCTCAGGAGCCGCGTCGCCTGCGCGACGCCGTTGGCGTGCCGCGACGTCGGTGAACGACTCGTTGCCGTTGTTCTGGTAGAGCGAGAACATCTCCTGGTCGACGTTGGCGACGAACAGGTCCTGCCTGCCGTCGCCGTCGACGTCGGCCGCGTCGACGCCCATGCCCGAGCGCGGCGTGCCGTTCGCGCTGAAGCCGACTTCGGACGCCAGGCCGATCTCCTCCCACTTGCCCTGCGCCGCGGTTCGCGAACGAGGAAGTTCTGCACCGTGTCGTTGGCGACGAACAGGTCCAGCAGGCCGTCGCCGTTGATGTCGGTGCGCGACGACGCCGAGGCCTTGCCGAGGCGCGCGTCTGATGTCGGTGCCCTGCGCTGACCTCGGTGAACGTGCCGTCGCCGTTGTTGTGGATAGAGCAGGCTGGGCGTCGGCTTGAACACGCGCGGGATGCAGTAGAAGCGCTTGCCCAGCTTGTTGTCGCCGCAGAACACGTTGCTCGTCGAGCCGAGAACTCGACGAAGCTGCACAGGAACAGATCGAGCCGGCCGTCGTTGTCGTAGTCGAACCACACCGCGCTCGTCGTCCAGCCGCGGCGCGCGCGACGCCCGGCCTTGTCGGTGACGTCGGTGAAGGTGCCGTTGCCGTTGTTGTGGTACAGCGTGCAGCGCGCCGTAGCGCGGTCACGAGGATGTCGGGATAGCCGTCGTTGTCGTAGTCGCCGACGGCGCACGCCCATGCCGAACTGCGTGCCGCCGGCGACGCCCGCCTTGTCGGTGACGTCGGTGAACGTGCCGTCGCGGTTGTTGCTTGTAGAGCGCGTTGCTGCAGCGGCGTCTTCGGCGTGAAGAAGTCGGCTGGCGCCGCTGTTGACCATGAAGATGTCGATCCAGCCGTCGTTGTCGTAGTCGAAGAACGCCACGCCGGGCCCCATCGTCTCCGGCAGGTAGCGATCCGACATCGCGCTTTCATCGAACGTGATCCCGCTCTACAGCGGTCGATCTCTCGAACAGGCGCGCTTTCCTGCGGGATCGGCGGCGTGGAGTTGATCGCGGCAGGAGGAGCGTTGCTCCTCCCCCGCGCGCCGAGCGTGCGGAGGAAAACGCACGGCGCGACGCGCCACGCGTGGAAGAAGGGCTTGAGTACCCATGGAGGCCCCAGGGTGTCTCCGCGCGATCCTGGCCAGGTAAGTTGCCCGTGGTCTATACTCGCGACCGGCCCGACGACTTCCCGCCAACGATTCCTTCGATCGGGCCTCCCGCTCCCGCTGGCGCCGCGACTGTCGCGTGGTCTCGCCACTCCAGACATAACCCCGCCTGCGGGCGGCTTCACCCGCGCCCAACGCGCGAATGCGCCAGGCTCCGCCCGCGTCGCCTGTGTCGCCTGCCACAGCGCATCCCGGCGCTCGACATCTCCTGCCGCGGGCGGCCTGGGCGCGCGAGATCGAGAAGATGTGGCGCTCATCCTGGCCGGCAAGGGTATACGCCTCACAGGTCGGGTGCAAACACCGATGCTGGTGCTTCCGACTGATCGCTTCGTTTGATCCTCGCTTCATTTTTCATAAAGTGGCGGCGCCGGTCGCCCTTCCGCCCCTGCCGCCGTGGCCCGCCCTCCGACCGTCCCCTGCGTTTCGTGCGCCGCACCATCACCTTCGCAGCGGATGCGCTCACGCCGGAGCCCGCGGTGAATGCAACGCCCGCCTCTCGCCGACCTCGACGGCGACCGGATCGGCCCAGGAGCTGCCGGCCTGCGACATGCGCCGGGGCGTGCGTCGCTGGCGCGGCCGGACCGAGCCCGCGGAAGGCCAGAGCGGTCGTGATCGCGCAGGTTCCGCATCCGGACCACGTCTCCGTCGTCGATTTCGACGGCGACGGCGGCAGAGGCCCACCTGCCCGTCGCGGACCTCACAGGCGAGTTCTTTCCCGGCGATCACGAGGAAGGGCGCGGTGACGGGACTGCGCGCCCGGCCCGGCGGCGGCTACGCGCCCTTCATCTGTCGGCGGCTTCCGCGCGTGGCGGACGCGGAAGCCCTCGTGCCCCGCAGGCGGCGGCCGGCCCGACATCGCGGTGGCCGCGCGTTCGGCTGGCACGTGAAAGGCAGATCGCGCTCCTCCGCAGCCGCACCGTGGGCGGAGGCGAGCCCACACGTTCGAACGGACGAAGCTCTGACCCCCGGGCCGGGCGCGTTATCCACGTCGCGCCCGCCCGGACATCGACGGCGACGGGAAGCTCGACATCGTCGTCGCTCATCGCGCAGGAGCGCGAGGCCGTGGTCGCGCCCCGGGCGGCGACGGCGCGGCTACTCCCCGCCGCGGACGCCTCTCACGCCGCGCGCCCCATCCGAGACTGCGGGTAATCGTCGGGCATCCAGGTCGTGGACCTGGACAAAGGACAGCGACCTCGACGTCCTCATGACCAACGGCGACATGTTCGATCGACGACATCCCCAAGCCGTATCACGGCATCCAGTGGCTCGAGAACAAGGGCAAGCGGCTGCGCTTCGAGCCGCATCCGCTGGCTGCGCCCGCGGGGGGCGCACCGCGCGGTGGCCGTCGATCTCGATGGCGACGGCGCGACCGCGATCGTCGTGGCCTCCGCGTTCACGTGGCGCTGGTCGCGGGCCAGGCCGCGCGCGGGGACTGCCGTCGCTGGTCTGGCTCGGCCAGGAAAGCCCGACGCTTCAGGAGCTGCCAGCGCACCCTGAGTGGGCTCGTCCCCTGCGCGACCCTCGACGTCGGGCGAATATCGCGTGGACGCTGGGACGTCAGCGACGTGGACATCGTCATGGCCGGCATCTTCCGCCTCCAGGGCACGTCCGGAACCATCAGGCTGGAGGTGTGGGAGAACCAGAAGGTCAGCGCCCCGGGTCCGGGAGCAGGCGCCGCCAGCTAGAGAGCATCGACGAGGGGCGCGTTCCAAACTGATCGCCATCTCTGTTCCGACGCTGCGCAGCCCCGGTCGTCGCGATGGCGGCGCGCGGGAGGCGTGGGCCGTGGCAGCGCCGTCGACGGACGGCATCGCCGCCGCGGCGGTTGGGACCGCCGGAGAGCATTCCCGGCCACCCGGCTCCGCGATCACCGCGCCCGCCGCCGCTGGGCGACGGTGATGCGCAGGATGCGCGATAGTCACGCCGATGGCGGCTGATGACTCCAGGAGAGGGCGAAGACGGGTCTGCGCCCCAGCGGGTAGTGGAGTGTCTCCGCCAGCGCGCGTCCAGGGAGCGCGCGGATCGGGGCTGGAGCACGTTCACGAGGACGAGGGCCACGCCGTGAAGTTCACCAGCGACTTTCACGCCGGTCGGATCCCAGACGGCAGTCGTTCGCGCGCAAGCTGATGCGTATAAGCTGTGGCTGGCGCGGGCAGGACCAGCCAGGATGTCGGCCCCGGCCGCCGCCGCGTCCGCAACGGATCCGTGAGCGCACGGCTTCATCCGTCGAGGGGCATGGCGCGAGCAGCGCACGTGAACAGCGCGAGGCTGCGCACGTCCGGCACTCGACAGCGGCCCCGTGCCGAGCACGGCCCCACGCCGCGCGAAGCTCGACGGTGAAGTAGGTGTTGTATTGCGGGCGTGCCCGTCGCTGGAACAGCTCCGCCGCCGCCCACAGCACGCTCGTCCGCGCAATTGCTGTCGCCGTATTCTCCGGTCCGCACGCCGCAGCAGTTCCGGAAGATGACCGCGGGGTTGCGCGCGAGCCAGGCCCAGCGCGCTCGGCCGCGGGCCAGGCGTGCCGCGCGCGAACTCCGGGTCGAACGGCACGGAAGACCCGGCGCCGCGATCGCCATCACCGCCGCGAAGATCGCCCGTCGGCGCACGAGCCTTGCAGTAGCGGCGCGGCGCCGGTGCCGATCACGTAGCGCGTCCGCCGTCGTCCTCCTCCGGCATCACGAAGCCGCCGAACCGCTCGCTGGTGAGCTTCGTGCCAGACCCCGCCGTCCGTGTCCTGCATCTTGAGCATCCAGCGCAGGTTCCAGCGCGCTTCGTCCAGGAGGTCCGGCACGCCGTTGTCCGACTCGCGGGATCTGCAGCGGCACCGCGTCGCACGCGCTCGGGAAGAGCTCGCAGGCCCAGAGCAGCTCGCCCGTCGCTGATCCCGCGAGTTCGCCACGTACTTCTCCGTAGTCACCAGCGTCGTGCCATCCGCCGCTGCCGTCCACGGTGCCCGCTCGCGCCCGCGGAGGCGTGCGAGCGAGCGCGTCCGGGTTGCGGCGTGCCCGCGACGTGCAGGCGGCGATGCGGATAGCCGGGATACAGGGGGCGAGATCCACGGCCATCGCCGCAGCGCTCGCCCGTAGAAGCGCGCGCGACGCGAGGAAGGAGACGCGCGCGCGTAGACGTCGGGGGCGACGTCGAAGTCGTCGCTGGTGCCGACGCCGGCCACGTCGACGTAGAAGGACGCCCGTCTCGCTCAGGCGTGGAGAAGTCGGCGACGCGCGCACGGTGTCGCCGGTGTCGGGGATCGGCCAGCGCGGGTACCCAGGCGCCGCCCGCGACTCTCGCCCCGTCGCGCGCGCGCCGCACGCTGGAAGGCGCCGGTCGCTCGCGAGTCCGTCGACGATCGCCAGCTTCGGCCGCGTGCCGGCAGGTAGCCGACCTGGTCGACCTTGACGCTGCTGCCGCGCGCGTGGCCTTGTCGCTCGCGGGCCGCGGACGCCGTCCCGCCAGGCGGCCAGGAGCACGGTGAGCCGGCGCTGGGTCCGCTCCACGGCGTGACGGACGCGATCAGACGGCCTCCGTCATCGTCACCGCTTCGCAGCCTACGCCCGCATCGTGCCGGAAACGCTTTCAACGATTCACTCGCTTGACGGCATCGCGACAGTCTGTGATGTGGTGCGTCGGCTGCGGGGGCGCGCGCATGACTATCGACGACCGACGGCGACCGTGGCCCTGGCCTCGACGCTTCTCTCTCGCCAGCGCGCTCGGCGTTGCCCGCGCCCAGGGCGCGGGCAGCCAGCCGCCGCGCCGCTGAGCGATCCTCGGTGGACGTGGAGCCGCGACTTCGCGACTACACGAACGCCTATCACTACCTCGCGGACGCGCTCTCGACCGGCTTCGATCCGCCACGCGGGCAAGGGCTGGTCAAGTGGCGCGCGCCATCAGGTCGTGCCGCTGGCCTCGGCCTTCGACAACATGGAGCAGGGTCTGCGTCCTTTCGAGGGGCGGTGTTCCCCGCCGGCGAGTATCGCGGCCGATCCGAGCTCGCGTCCTCAGCGTCCAGTTCATCTCGCCGCGCGCGGTGCGGCTGCGCTGCGCACCGGCCCCGAGGTCCGTTCCGACGCGCGAGGAGCTCATGCTCGTGGGGAGCCCGGGACGCGACGCCTCCTGGGAAGCACGAGGAGATCGCGGGCGGCCATCGCTACACGAGCGCGGCTCGGCTCCGTGACCATCAGCCGAGCAGCCCTGGCACGTCGAGCTACGCGATGCCGCGCGGACGCCTGCTGACCCACACCCAGCACCCGAGGACTACTCGAACACGCTGGTGCCCGCCCTGCCCTTCTCCTTCATCCGGCGCTCGTCCGACTTCTCGCGCAGCGTGGCCGCCGTGTTCTCGCTCGCGGCCGGGAGAGGCTGTTCGGATGCGGCGAGTCCTTCACGCGCGCCTCGACAAGCGCGGGCCAGCGCGTCGATCCTCTGGACGCAACGACGCCAACGGCGTCGAGAACGAGCGGCATGTACAAGCCCGATCCCGTTCTTCATGAGCAGCCGCGGCTACGGGCATGTTCGTGCACACCACCGCGCCGCCGACGTTCGACATGGGCGCGACGCTACCAGGGCAGCAACGCCCTGCTGCCTGGGCGACGACGAGGCTGGACCTGTTCGTGTTCCTGGGCACGCCCAAGGACGTCCTCGACGAAGTACACGACGCTCACGCGGCAAGGCCCCGATGCCCGCCGCTGTGGTCGTTCGGCCTCTGGATGAGCCGCATCCGTACTTCTCCGAGGACGAGGTGCGCGGTGTGCGGCGCAAGCTGCGCGCGAACCGGATCCCGAGCGACGTCATCCATCTCGACACCGGCTGGTTCGAGACGGACTGGCGCTACGGACTACGAGTTCTCGAAGACGCGCTTCAAGCGACCCGCGAAGATGATCGCGGACCTCAAGCGAGACGGCTTCCACATGTCGCTCTGGCAGCTTCCGTACTTCAGTGCCCAAGAACCGCCTCTTCCCGGAGATCCTGGAGAAGGGCCTGCGTTCGTGCACGACAGCAAGGGGAAGCTGCCCTACGAGGACGCCGTGCCTCGACTTCTCAACCCGACGACCGTGCAAGTGGTATCGCGAGGAAGATCGCCGGCGCTCGCTGCGCCTCGGGCGTGGAGCGCGATCAAGGTGGACTTCGGCGAGGCGGCGCCGCTCGACCGGCCTCTACGCCTCGGGCCGCAGCGGCTTCTACGAGCACAACCTCTACCCGCTGCGCTACAACAAGGTCGGTCGCGGACGTCACGCAGGAGGTCAACGGGCGAGAACATCATCTGGGCCCGCAGCGCCTGGGCGGGCAGCCAGCGCTATCCGATCCACTGGGGCGGCGACGCCGGGCAAGATGGACATCGGCATGGCCGCGACGCTGCGCGGCGGGCTCTCGCTCGGAGCCTCGCGGCTTCACGTTCTGGAGCCACGACATCGGCGGCTTCCTCGGGCGACAAGGCGCGAGGACGCTCTACCGCCGCTGGGTGCCGTTCGGGATGCTGACGTCGCACAGCCGCAGCCACGGCACAGCCGCCGCAAGGAGCCGTGGGAGTTCAGCCCCGGTTCCTCGACGACTATCCGCCGGGCCGCGGAGATGAAGTACCGCCTCATGCCCTACGTCTACGCGCAGGCGAAGGACGCCGGCGAGCGCGGCCTGCCCATGGTGCGCGCGCTCTTCGTCAGAGTATCCCGACGATCCCGGGTCCTGGCTGGTGGAGGACGAATACCTGCTTCGGCTCCGACATCCTCGTCGCGCCGCCTGCTGGAGACGGCGGCATGACGGGGCGCGCCGTCTATCTGCCTCCGGGCAAGTGGATCGACTACCAGACCGACGAGGTCTACGCGGGCGGGTGGCAGCAGATCGCGGCCGGCGCCGTTGCCCGTAGTCGTACTCGTGCGCGACGGCGCCGTCATCCCTCACGCCAAGCTCGCCCAGTCCACCTCGCGCAGATCGACTGGTCCGCTCTCGACCTGGTCGTCTACGCCGATGCCGCGGCGGAGGCGCCGGGGCTGGTAGCCCTGCCCAGCGACAACGTCCTGCGGCGCCTGACGCTCGCCCGCAAGGGCGCGCGCCTTCGCCTGGCCTCGGATCCGCTCGCGGGCAAGGTCGGCCTGGACGGTGACGCGGCCTTCGCGCCCCTGAAATCGGGCCGGAAAACGCCGGAAGTCGATGCATGAGAGCGGTTTCGCGTTGAAATCGCTTTCAGAGTATTTTCCCGCCCAACCCTTCAATTCCGGTTGACTTGTCGCGCGCACCGCATTTCAATGTCGTTACTTTTACGCGCGAAATCTGCGTTGGCTGTCTTTTGCCGGGGACCTCGCCTGCGCTCGTAACGAGAGAGAGGTGACATGTCCCGGGGCTTGGTCGTTCGCGTAGCCCCTGACGATTGCTCGTCCTCAGCCCGCCGGAGCGGCATCCGGCGCAGAACGGGCAGCCTTCGCGGCACCGTCGCGCGGACAGCACGGGCGCCGGTACTGCCCAGGGCGACTGTGAGCCGCATGACCAACGAGGCCACGAAGTTCACCGGAACGCCACGTCCCGATGCGAAGGGAACAGTACTGATTCGCGTCCGTCGACTCCGCACCTACACGCTCAAAGATCGAGCTGAGCGGGTTCAGGGCCACAGACCAAAGGGTGTCCGCGCATCAGCACCAACGACACCGTCCGCCGTCGGACGTCGCGCCTCGAAGTCGGGACCCAGTCGGAGACGGTCACCGTCACCGGCGCCCGCGGAGATGATCCAGACCGAGACGGGCGCGCGCGAGGGCGTCATCTCCCGGAGCAGATCGAGAACATCTCGATCATCGGCCGCAACCCGCCGAGCTCCTGCGCACGCTGCCCGGCGTCGTCGCCCCGACTGACGCGAGCTTCGAGGCCATGGGACGCAGTCGGCTTCGGCTCCGCCGACCAGTCGCTTCAGCATCAACGGCGCGCGCGCGACGAACATGGGCGTCACCCTCGGCGGCGCCAACATGCGCGACATCGGCAGCAGCGGCGGCTCGATGAACGTGCCGAACCAACGAGTTCGTGGCCGAGGTCAAGGTGCGAGATGAGCAGCTACGCGGCGGAGTTCGGCACCGCCGCCATCAACGTGCAGGCGGTCACCCGCAGCGGCAGCTCCGGAGTTCCACGGCAGCGCCTACGACTACCTGCGCCACTACAAGCTTCGCGGCCAACGACCGGCGCCCGCAACTACGCCGGGGCAGGATCGGCCCGGACACGAAGTTCCAGTACCCGGGCTTCACGCTCTCCGGTCCGGTCCTCCTCCCCGGCACCGGCTTCAGCAAAGAACCGCGACAAGGCGTTCTTCTTCCTCGGCTACGAGTGGCAGCGCCAGACGCGCCTGGCTCCGGACGCGATCCGCGGCGTGGTGCCGACGGCGGGCATGCGCCAGGGGCTCTTCAACGACTTCGGGCCGGCCAGCACCTGAACCTGAGACACGACGTGTGAACATCCCAGGGGCTTCCCGGGCGCCGGCACTCCCATCCCCAACGGCAACCTGGCCCCTACATCGATCCGAGCGGGCTCAAGCTCCTGAACCTGTACCCGCAGCCCAACTTCCAGCGATCCCGACAGCCGCTACAACTACATCGTGAACACGCTCGGTGGACGCGAACCGCCAGCAGGGCGTGTTGCGCCTCGACTACAACATCACCGACAACACGCGCACCTACGTCCGCCTGGCCGCGACACGGAGTCGACCGAGAACCCGCGCGGCCTCTGGTGGCAGCCAGGCAACATCCCGCTGCCCACGCCCGATCAGGGGCACGTCGCTGGCGCGTTCCGCGGTCGCCAACGTCACCTCGGTGCTGTCGCCGACGGCGACAGGCGAGGTCACTCTTCTCGTACAGCGCGCTCAAGCTCGACAACGGCTGGGACGATCCGTCGAGGTGCAGCTAGGTCGGCCCAGGGCACGAACTATCGCGAACCCGTTCGGGAACTCGGCGTACATCCCGGACGTGGTGATGAACTGCGGCTCCGAAGCCAGCATGTGGGCGGCCCGGGACGTGGACAACATCTTCCGTCACAACGGGTTCGCGCGCGCCACCGACAACTTCACCAAGGTGCTGCAACACGCACGCGGTGAAGATCGGCAGCGGCATCGTCGAGCGCCAGTACAAGCAAGCAGAACTTCCAGCACCAGAACAACGTACCAGCTCGTGTTCGCGCCCTGGGGCAACGGGAGCGACCGGGAACGAGTTCGCGCGACCTCCTGGTGGCCGGCCCGGCCGGCCGGGCCGCGGTCGGGCCAGCCGTCGGCCGTCGGCCACTTCGTGGCCTGGAACTACAGAGTTCTTCGTGCGGGACTCCTGGAAGGCCAGCAAGAACTTCACGCTGGAGTACGGCCTGCGCATCGGCAAGTGGACGAACAACAACGAGACCAACGGCCTGGGCGCGATCTTCGACCCCTCCGCTACAGCCCGAACCGCGGGGACGTCTCCTCGATGCCGCAGAAGCGGCAGCTCAACGGCGTGGCCTACGCGTCCAGGTCGGCGGCGACATCACTGATTCCCGGCCGCTGCTGATCATGCCCGCGTGAACTTCGCCTGGGACCTCAGTGGCAACGGCAGCACTGGTGGTCATCGCGGCGGCGGCGAGCGTCTTCTACAACCGCGAGCAGGGCAACGCCCAGTACAACATCATCAGCGCTGGCCCCGAACTCCTACGCGGTCGACTTTCGACGCCGGCAACTGATCAACATCACGGCGTAGGGCCTCACCTACCACACGATGCGGCCGCCTCGATCCCCTGGCCAGCGCGTCGGCGGCACCGACCTCGGCACGATGAGCATCAACAATCTCGACTGGCCGCGCATGTACCAGGATCGAGCGCGGGCATCGCCCGCCGCATCCCGTGGCACCACACGATCGAGGCGGGCTACGTCGGGACCTTCGGGCGTCACCTGGCCGCGCAGCATCAGATCAACTCGGTCCGCCGATCGGGACCTTCTCCAGCGGGCGCGATCGGCAACGCGGACCTCTGCCAACCCCGTCCACCGGGCCGCCCTCCGGCTCAGCGTCGTCAGCTCTCGCCGGCCGTTCCCGACGCTGCAGAGCGTGAACATCTTCGAGGCCCATCGGCCGAGTCCAGCTACAACGCTCCTCCAGATGACGCTGAGCCGGCAGGCCGGGCGCTTCACGTGCCTGGCCGCCTACACGTATTCGAAGTTCAGGGGACGGTCGGCGACGACTTCGCGCCGCAGATCGACCCGCTCGATCCCAGCGCGCTCCTACGGCGTCCTCCTGGGCGACCGCACCGCACAACCTGGCACTTCTCCTGGACGGCGCGGCTGGGCGATCCGGTCAGGACAGCAAGCTTCGGGTAAAGGCGCTTCCTGAACGGCTGGAACCTCGTCCGGCGTCTCGAGCTACGTCAGCGGCCAGCCCATCCGGCTCACGGTTCTCCGGCGACCTCGGCACCGACTCAGGCCGAGCTGGGCCTGGTTCGGCACCAAGGACTTCCTCGGCTACAGCCGGTGACTTCTCCCAGGGCGGCATCGGGCGCCGTCACGCCCACGTTCACGTGCGATCCGACCATCTCGGGCGGTGGTCACAACGTCGGGGACAAGGTGCTCGACATCAGCTGCGTCCGGCATCCCGGCTTTCGGCCAGAGCGGCCCGTTCGTGTCGCCCTTACAACCTGCGCGCGCCCGCGCGGAACTTCCACGACGTGACCGTCTTCAAGGACTTCCGCTTCGGCCAGAGCGACCGGCGCATCCAGATCCGGGCGGGCGTCTTCAACCTGTTCAACCAGGCCTGCCCGATCGCCCCCGCGGGCCCGGGCGGCACCGACATCGACCTCACCCTCGAGGCCAACTGCAACCGCCAGGTCAACGGCGTGCCGAACGGCGAGGGCGGCTTCGCGGACAACGTCTGCGATCCGACCGGCGGCTACTCGTTCACCCAGAACTCGATCGACAACTTCGGCAAGATCATCACCAAGCGCGGCCGGCGCGTCGTCGAGTTCGCCCTCCGGCTCTTCTTCTAGGGCAAGCGGGCGGCTCGAAGGGCTCCGGGCCCCCTTTTTTCTTCCGCCCTATAATCTTCCGGCCGTTCCACAGGTCGCCGCCGCCATGAGAATCGCCGTCATCCCCCGGTGCTCGCCGCCCTCTCGCCGTTCTCGCGAGCGGCCCCGTGCTGCGCGTGCCCAGGGCCTGCGATGCGGACGCGCTCCTGGCCCGCGCCGTCGCGTTGCACCAGGCGGGCGACACCCTCGGCGCCATCGAGAGCTACCGAGGCGGCGCTCGAGAAGGACCCCAGCCGCCTCGAGGCGCGCTCCAACCTCGGCGCCGCCTACGCCCAGCTCGGCCGCTACGGGAGGCGATCGAGAATTACCAGAAAGTCCTCGCGCAGCGGCCGGAGCTGCACCCGAGTCCGCTTCAACCTGGCCCTCGCCTTCTACAAGTCGTCCCGCCTGCCCGAGGCGGCGGCGGAGCTCGAGCGCGTGGTGGCGCAAGACCCTTCGAATCTGCGCGCGATCCTCCGTTCTCGCCGATTGCCGTTCGCAGCTCGGCCAGGACGCGGGCGTGGTCGAGCTCCTCGCCCCGCGAGGCGGACGTTCAAGGACGACCGCCTCTACGCCTACCTCCTGGGCAACGCGCTCCTCCGGCGCAACGAGATCCTGCGCGGCCAGGCCCTCATCGACCGCCTCTTCAAGGGCGGCGAGACCCCGGAGGCGCGCCTCCTCATGGGCGTGGCGCACCTGCAGCGCGGCGACTACCGCGCGGCCGTGCCCGAGCTCGAGCGCGCGGTGGCGCTCAGCGACGCGCTGCCAGGGCGCCCATTCCCTGCTCGGGCGCGCGCTGATGGGCGCGGGGCGGCGCGACGACGCCATCAAGGCCTTCACGGCCGAGCTCGCGCGCAACCCGAACGACTTCGACGCGAACCTGTACCTCGGGATCATCGCTCAAGGACGACGGGAAGCTCGACGAGGCCTACGAGCACCTCAAGCGCGCGCAGCGCCTGCGCTCGCGCGACGTGGCCGTCAATACGCCCTCGGGGCGCTGCACCTCGCCGCCGGCCGTACGGAGGAGGCGCGCAAGGCGCTGGAGATCGTGACCGCCGAGTCGCCTGACTACCGGCAAGGGCACGTCCTCCTGGCCACGGCGTACTACCGGCTGAAGGACAAGGAGAAGGGGGACCGCGAGCAGGCCGTGGCCGGAAGCTGCGGGCAGCCGAGCAGGCGCAGGAGCCCGGCGCGTCTCCGGAGCCGCCGCCCCCGAGCGTTCCCGAGGCCCCGCGATGAGGGCGCACCTCGTGGCGGCGCTCTGGGTGGCGGGCGGTGCCTCGCCGCGGCAGCTCCCCGCGCCGCCGCCGAAGCCGTCCCCGGGCGCCGCGACGGCGTCGCGTCCGCGCGCCATCGTTCGACGCGCTGTCCGCGAAGGCCGCGGAGGCGCGCGTCGGCGGGCCGGCTCGAGGAAGCGGCCGGGCACTATGGCGGGCCCTCGCCCTCCGCCCGGCGTGGGCCGAGGGCCGCCTCGCCCTGGCCACGATCCTCTTCGACCTGAGCGCTATCCCGAGGCGCGCGACCATCTCAACGCCTCACGTCCGCCGGAGAAGGCGGCGGCGAGGCGTGGGCATGCTCGGCCTCGCCGCTTCGCGCCTGGGCGAATACGACGCCGCGCTGGCCGCCCTCGGACGCGCCCGCGCCCTGGAGATCTCGAGCCTGGAGCTGCGTTCCCGGGTGCAGTTCGAGACGGCGCTGGTCCTGAACCGCACGGGCCAGCACGACGCGGCCTTCGACGTCCTGCGCGCGCTACGCGAGCGAGCGGTCAGGACAGCCCCACCGTGATCGTGGCCTTCGGCCTGTCCATGTTGCGGCTGGCGGCAGATGCCCGACGAGGTCCCGCCCGAGAAGCAGGCGATGGTGCTGCTGGCCGGGCCGCGGCGGCTATCACATGGCGCGGCCGCGGCGGCACCGCGGTGGGCCGGCTGGCCCTCGAGGAGCTCGTGTCGCGGTACCCGTCCCAGCCCAACGCGCACTACGCGCTCGGCACCTACATCGCGCCCGACGACCCGGACGCGGCCGCGGAGGAGTTCCAGAAGGAGCTGCGCCTCGACCCCGACCATGCGGAAGCGCTCATCCAGATCGCCCACCTGCGAGACGCGCCGCGGCAACGCGGCGGCGGCCCTGCCCGCGGCGGAGAAGGCGAGTGACGCTCGTTCCCGACGTGCCCGCGGGGCGGCTCGTCCTGGGCCGGGCCCTCCTCGGACCTGGAACGCACGGAGCGAGGCCGATCGCGCAGCTGGAGCGGGCCGTCCAGCTCGCCCGGAGAGCGCGGAGGTGCACTTCACGTTGTCCCGCGCCTACCAGAGAGCCGGCCGGACGGAAGACGCCGCGCGCGAGCGCGAGAGTTCCTTCGGCTCGAAAGCGCGCCCCGAGCCCTGAGAGAGGATTGAATCCCATGCGGAAGAGCAAGCTCACGAGGTCCCTGGCCGCCTTGACCGTGGCGGCGCTCGCCGCCGGACCCGCTCCCTTCCCGCTCGCGGCAGGCCTGGGCGCAAGCGCCGCCCGCGCCGGAGGTCCCCGTCTTCGGCGCGTCGACGGCGGCGGTGGTGGTCGACGTCGTGGTGCGCGACAAGAAGGGCAAGCTCGTCCGCGACCTCACCGCCGCCGACTTCACGGTCCTCGAGGACGGCGCGCCCCAGGCCATCGAGTCGCTGCGCGTCGTGGACAACGCCCCTGCGGCCGAGGAAGCCGCGGCCGGCCCCGTCTCCCGGCGCCCGCCGCCGCCCGCGGGAACGGCGGCCGCGGCCAGCTCCGGCCAAGGCCGAACGCACGGGCGCGCCGTCCGTCATCGCCTTCGTCTTCGACCGGCTCTCCGCGGCTGCCCGCAAGACGGCGGAGAAGGCCGCGCTCAGCTACACCGATCGCGGCTACGTCGAAGGCGACCTCGTGGCCGTGTTCGCGATCGACCTGGCCCTGCACACCCTCCAGCCCTTCACGAACGACGTGAAGGCGGTCAAGGTCGCGCTGAACCGCGCCGCCACCCAGGGCAACACGGGGTTCTCTTCCGAGCGCCAGGAGGCGCGCGAGCGCACGGCCGCCGTCGCCCGTGCCGACGACACGCTCGGCGGCATGGCCGGCGACCCCGGGAGCGCGAACGCGGCCTCGCTCGATCGCGGCCCAGCAGGCCTTCGACCAGGTCCAGGTCGACATGATCCGCACCTTCGACGCGCCTCGAGCGCGACCAGCAGGGCTACGCGACCACGAACGGCCTCCTCGCCGTCGTGAACGGGCTCAAGGCCATTCCCGGCCGCAAGACGGTGGTCTTCTTCTCGGAGGGGCTGGCCATCCCCGCCGAACGTGCAGGCGCAGTTCCGCTCCGTCATCTCGTCCGCCAACCGCGCCAGCGTGAGCGTGCTACGCGATCGATGCCGGAGGGCTGCGCACGGAAAGCGGCAACCGCGAGGCGAGGCGAGGAGCTCAGCCAGACGTCGCGGCGCCGGGCCGACCAGGAGGCGAAGAGGCGACACGGGCAGGGGCGACGCCGATGACCCGCGGCCTGGAGCGCAACGAGGACTACCTGCGCCTCAATCCGGAGAGCGGCCTCGGCCAGCTCGCGGACGAGACGGGCGGGTTCCTGGTGCGCGACACCAACGACGCGACGCCCGGGTTCCGGCCGCATCCAGGAGGACATGCGCTTCCACTACCTCGTGTCCTACACGCCCACGAACATGTCCTTCGACGGGCGCTACCGCACGATCGCGGTGAAGGTGGCGCGCCCGAGACGTGACCGTGCAGACGCGGAAGGGGTACTACGCCGTGCGGCCGGAGTACGCGGTGCCCGTGCGCGGCTACGAGGCGCCCGCGCTCGCCCTCCTCGATCGCTCGCCGCGGCCGGACGCCTTCGCGATCCGCCTGGGCGCGCTCAGCTTCCCGAGAACGAACGGCCCGGGCTCGCGCCCGTCCTCGTCGAGATCCCGGGCAACACCATGGCCTGGGTCCCCGAACGCACGGGCGGCGCCTCCCGTGCCCAGTTCGCGGTGGTGGTGCGCATCAAGGACGCGCGGGGCAAGGGAAGCGGACCGGTTGAGCCAGGAGTATTCGCTGCAGGCGGCAGCCGGACAAGGTGAAGCAGGTCCGGGCCGGCGGCGTCCTCTTCTACCGAGAGGCGGACCTGCCTCCCGGACACTCTACACGGTGGACGCGGTCGCCTACGACGCGATCGCGCAGACGGCCAGCACGCGCACCTCCACCTTCGAGGTGCCGAAGGCGTCCGCCGGCGGCCTTCGCCTCTCCAGCCTCATGGTGGTGGGCCGGGCGGAGAAGCTCACCAAGGAAGAACAAGACGGCAAGAACCCGCTCCACTACGGCGAGGTGATGCTCTACCCGAACCTCGGCACCTCCATTCGCAAGTCGGTGGCCCCCGTGCTCGGCTTCTTCTTCTCCGCGTACGGCAAGGGTGCGGGTCCCGGCCAGCGCGCCACCCTCGAGATCCAGCAGGGGACGAAGGTGCTGGCCAAGACCAGCACCGAGCTCGGAGGCGGTCGATGCGCAGGGCCGGTCGCTGAACGCGGGCGTGTTGCCCTTGAACAGCCTGGGCTCCGGGCGCCTACACCTTGAAGGTGTCGATCGCGGACGGCCAGGGCGTGCAGGTTCGCGAGGCGCCCTTCACCGTGGTGGAGTGACGCGGCCCCTCCGCGGACGGGGCCACTGACGCGCGGCGCGGCCCTGGCCGCCTGTCTCTGGACCTTCGGCGCGAGCGCGCTCGCCGCGCCGCCGGCGGCCCGCCCTTCGCCGAGCCCGTCTCCTCCCGCGGGCACCTTCCCGGCGGCGGTCGACCAGGTCACGGTGGACGCCGTCGTGGCCCGGCGCGACGGCAGCCCCGTGTCCGGTCTCACCGCGAGCGACTTCACGGTCCTGGAGGACGGCCGCGAGCAGAAGGTCGTGAGCTTCGACGTCGTCAAGCAGGACCGCCGCCGCCGGCTCCGCGAGCGGTCCCGATCCCGCGCCCTGGCCCGTGGCCACGAACGCCGGACCCGCGGCCCCGCGCGGCCGCACCTTCGTCATCGTCTTCGACAACATCCACATGTCGCCGCTGGGCGCGCGCAGCGCCAAGGCGGCCGTCGCCGCCTTCCTCGAAAAGGGCACCCGGACCAGGGACGACGTCCTCCTCGTCTCCACCGGCGACAACTTCTGGTGGAACGCGCGCGCGGGACGGGCCGCGCCGATCTCCTGGCCGTGCTCAAGGACCTGGAAGGCCGGCGCTTCCTGGCCCCCGCGGGCGACCGCCTGACGGACTACGAGGCGGTGCAGATCACCGTCTACCGCGACGTGCAGGTGGCGGCCCAGGTCGCCGAGCCGCTTCGACCGCTACGGGGTCACGGCCCGGGACCAGATGCTGCCAGGACGCAGCAGAACACCACCGAGCCGGGCATGATCGACATGTACGTCGATCAGCGGGCTCTCGACGCGTACCTCCAGCTGCGCAATCGCCTGAACGTGACCTTCGGGCTCCTCGAGCGTTCCTTCCAGGCCCTCCAGGACAACCGGGATCGCAAGACCGTGATTCTCGTCTCCGAGGGGTTCGTCTACGACCCGAGCAACCGGCGCCTGCGCACGGTGACGGAGGCGGCGCGTCGCGCCAACGCCGCCCTCTACTTCGTGGACACGCGCGGCCTGGAGGCGCTGAGCATGCAATACAGCGCGGAGTTCGGGCCGCCCATGGCGGATGCGGACCGGCTGGGTGCGATCGCGGACATCGGGCGGGAAGGCGACGGCGCCGAAGCCCTGGCCGCGGACACGGGCGGCTTCTCCGTCGGAACACGAACGACTTCGCCGCCGGCATCGTCCGCATCGCCCGCGAGTCGAGGCTACTACCTGCTTCGGCTACGTGCCGGCCGCGCGCGCGGCGGAAGGCAAGTTCCACAAGATCGAAGTGCGCGTGCGCGGCCGGGGCCTCGTGGTGCGCGCGCGCAAGGGCTACTACGACGCGGGCGGGCCCGGCGCCGAGCCCGCCCCGCGGCCGCCACCGCGACGGACGGGGCACCGCGCGAGCGGTCGGATCCGCCTCTGCAGCGTGCGCTCGACTCGCCCGGCCTCCTGGACGGCGTCCCCTGCGCACATGAGCACGTACGCGCTGGGGCCGTCGGCGGACGGCCGGGAACAGGTCGTGATCGCGGCCGACGCGGACGTGGCCAAGATCGCCTTCGCGGAGGGCACCGGCAACGCGGTGCTGGACACGCTGCTCGTCATCGCCGCGCAGAAGGGCGGGAGTCGAGCGCGCCGACCGCCAGGTCGAGCTGCAGCGGCGGGCCCGAGGCGCCTTCCGAGAAACCCGTCTGGTACTCCTTCGTGCGCGACTTCACGCTCCCGGAGGGCGCTACCAGGCCAAGCTCGTGGTGAGGACGCCGCCACCGGGAAGATCGGCACCGTCCGCTCCACGCTTCGAGGTGCCGGCCCGCGACAGCGCTGCACCTGTCCACGCCGCTCCTGACGGACACGCTCCAGAAGGACGCCGGCGGCACGATCGCGCCGACCGTGCTCGCGCGGCGCGAGTTCCGGCGGGACGCCCAGCTCTACTGCCGAGTTCCGCGTGTTCGGGGCCGCTCAGGGGCCGGATGCGCTCCCGCGCGTGAAGGCGGGACACGAGCTCCGGCGGCGGGGCGGTGGCGTGGTGGGACGCGTGGCCGCCACGAGCGTGGCCCCGACGTCGCTCGGCGCCGTGATCCGCCTCATCCAGATCCCGCTCTCCATCGCGCCGCCGGGAGAATACGAGCTCGTGCTGACGGTGACCGACGAGATCTCGGGGCGGATCATCGAGAAGGTGGAGCCGTTCGTCGTGACCGCGGCCCTTGAGGCGCGGCCCGGGATCTGCAGAGTGGCGCCGCGACCTCGAAGCGCTCGCGTGACGTGAACGTGCGGTTGGCGAGGTGGTCCTCGACGGTGAGGACGAGGTCGTAGGCGCCGGGCGTCAGGCCCGCCAGAGGCCAGGCCGGGCGCCGCACGATCCGCTGTTCCGTCCCGCCGATGAGCGTCGGCGGCGCGGACGCGACCGCCTCTCCGTTCACGCGGGACAGCATGTAGCTGCCGGTCACGCGTGGCACGCCTCGAGGTCCGGCCCGCCGAACATAGAACAGCTCGTATTGGCAATACAGCGTGCCCCGCGCGGCGAACGTCCGGCGCGCGGTGGGCACGAGCTGGGGCGGCTCGCCCGCCTTCTCGCGCGGAGGCTGGGTCGCGTCGGCGAGGGAGCGGGGTGGAGAGGTAGGGCGCCTCCACGTCCGGGACCTCGATGCGCTTGGGCCACCGCGCCCTGAGCCCCGGTGGCCATATCGCGCACGCGCACGCGGATCTGCGCGACTCCAGGGCAGCCTCACCTCGCGGAAGAAGGCCCACCATCCCTTGTCCTGCGGCCGGAGCTTCATCTCCACGGTCTGGGCGAGGGGCAGGACCTTCGGCTGATCGCGGCTGACGGCGAGGATGCTCAGCTCAGGCGCGCGATCTCGTTCCCCGCCGTCTCCGCGGTGCGGACATGGTCGCCGTCCACCTCGATGACCGTGAGGACCGTCGCGCCTCCGGCGCCGTCCGAGCTCTTCAGGTACGAGGCCACGCGCAACGGGATCTGGTCGTGCGCCGCCGCGGAAAGGGCGGGCAGGCGGGCGGCGCCCTTCTTGGCACCCGCCGCCGCGCGGTCGGTGGGCGCGGCGGCCGTCCCGGCGGCCGTGGCCACGTAGCCACGCCGCGCGCGGACTTCGAGTCCCGGGCGGCCGACCTTGACCTGCAGCCGATGCCACTTCCCGTCCGGCGTCCGCTCGGGCTGGTAGCCGAGAAGGTAGTAGGAGGACGCGTCGCGCGCCATCCGGGCGAGGCCGGCGGCGAGATCGTTGGAGGTGGTGATGGAGGCGCCGCCCGTCTCGTCCGCCAGGTGCTCGCCGCCCGCCACTGCCAGCTGCGTCTCTTCCACCTCGAGCGAGCCCATGTCGCTCGGGTGGGCGACCACGCCGCCGGCCGCGGTGAAGGACGTGGGGCCGGTCAAGCCGGCGGCGCGCGAGAAGTAAAGGAAGTATTGCTGCGCTGGGCCGTCTCCACGACGTCGCGGAACTTCACCTCCATCGACAGGTCGCGCAGGAGCTCGTCGGAGACGACGAGGACCGATTTGCGGCCGGCCGCTCCGGCCAGGTCCGTGGAGACGCGCCGCACCAGGTCCAGCACCGCGCCTGCCCTCCGCGTCCACAGGCCGTAGGCGTGCTCCGCGAGCGTGACCGCGAGCTGCTTGCACTGGTACATCACCGGCCGCGGCGCGCGGGAGGACGCAGGAGTGCGCTTCGAGGAGGCGATTCGCGACGCGGTCGATCACGGTCGCGTTCGCGGCGAGCATCGGCGGGGGCGACGGCTCCTCCGGCCCCGCGGTGATGTCGGCCCGGTCGCCTGTGGGCGAGTCGATGTCGCCGGCCTGGAGCCGGCTCTCGTGGACCACGATCTGGTAGGCCTCGACCTCGCTGATCCATTCCGTCGAGGGCGGCGGCGCCTTCTTGCCGCGCAGCCGGTCGAGCACGGCCGCGAGGTCGCCGCAGCCGCGCGCCCGCCTCGGCGCTCCACCACAGATCGCCGCTCGAGGTCTGGATGGTGATCTCGTCGCTGGCGTCCGCCTTCTCACGGATCCAGCGCGCGAGCGCGGGTCCCAGCTGCTGGGCCGTGGTCGCGGTCAGGCCGAGGTCGTCGATGAGGATGACGAGGACGCGGCCGCGAGCAGGACCGCTGCGGATGTTGCTCGCGACACGCTTCGGGGACCGCATCCGTCGCGGCGGCCCGTGTCTCCGGCGCCCGTCGGGGCTCGGCGTTCCTCGAAGCCGACGATCGGCTGGGAACGTCCACCGTCGAGGAGCGTGAAGTCTTCCTTCGTGAGACCGGCGACGGGCTGGCCGTCGGCGGTCGAGCACGACCACGTCCACGGTGATGGCTTCGGCCTGGGCGGGGAACGAAGGCGGCGACGGGCCGGCCTGCCCGGAGAGCGTCGCCGCTGCGGCCACGGCAACCACCCCGGCCAGGAGGCGCGGGTCGACCGGCCACCGGCATGGCCGCTACTTCTTCTTCTTGAGAGTCTCGAGCAGGGCCTTGGCCGCGCCCAGGTTCGGGGCGCTGGCGGGGCGAGGCTCACGTATTTCTCGAAATAGGCGACGGCCTTCGGGACGTCGTTGGCGCTGAGCTAGCGAGGCTGCCCAGGTAGAAATTCGGCTCGGCGCTGGAGGGATCGAGCTCGATCGCGCTTGAGGAACGCGGCCTGGGCCTCGTCGCTCTTGCCGATGTTGAAGGCGGTGGCGCCGAGGGCGAACTGCAGGAGGGGCCTCCTGGGGGAACTTCGGGGCGGCGTCCTGGAGCGCCTTGAAGGCGTCGTCGTTGCGGCCGACGGTGGTCAGGAAGTTCGCGAGCACGAGGTGCGGGATCGCGCGTGTCCGGGATCGGCTCGACGAGCTTGCGGTATTCCGCTTCCGCGCCCGCCGGCGTCGCCGCGTCCGGCGTACACGGACCCGAGCGCCTGGTGAGCGGGGCGAACCCAGGCACCACCGCGATCAGCTCCTTCAGCGGGGTCTCCGCTTCCGCAGGCGATCCCGCCTTCATGGCCGCGATGGCGGCGGCGTATTTGGCGGCGAGCTCCTTGGATTTATCCGCGCTCACGCCCGGGCCGGCCGAGGGGCCGGCGACAGGCGCGGCAGATCCGATGGCCCCCGCCACCGAGTTGTCGCCACCCGCCGCCATGACGACGGGTGCAATCTCGGAGATCCCACCCAGGGAGAGCTCGGTCTCTCACCTCCGCCGGCTTGTAGCCCGCCTTCGAGAAGCGGAACGACCAGGCGCCGGGGAGCAGCCCCGAGTAGATGTAGCGCCGCCCTTCTTGTCCGTGACCGCCTTCTCTTGAGGATCTTGACGCGGCTCTCGCCCTTGAACTCGAGCTCCACGTTCACGCCGGCGAGGGGCTGCCCCTGCTCGTCTTTGACCCGGCCGCGGACGGCGGCGGCGTTGCTAGGCTGGGCGGCGCTCTCGCGCGCGGCGAATAGAGAAAGGAGGGAAGACGGCCGACGGCACGAACCTGGACGGTCCGCTTCATGAAGCGCTCCCCGGAATTTCCCGTCAACAATATACACTGGCCGGAATGCGCTCGACGCTGATCGTAGCAGCGGTCTTGATCAGACGACGCTCGCCGCTCGCTGGCGCCCACGGCCCCCGACCGCAGATCACCGTTCCCCCGTCTTTCCCTTCGCAGGTCTCCGCCATCACCGTGGATGCGGTGGTGCTGGACAAATCCGGGACGCCCGTGCGCGGCCTGACCCGCGACGACTTCACCATCCTCGAAGACGGACGGCCCCAGACGCATCGTGGGCTTCGAAGCGCGCGACGCCGAAGCCGGCCGCGGCCCCACGCCGCCCATCGTTTCCGCCGCTCTTCGGCACGAACGAAGACGTCGCCGCGCAGCCCGGCCGCACGCTGATCCTCCTGATCGACGACCTTGGCCTCACGACGATCGTCGGCGGCCAGGTGAAGACCGCAATCGAGCGAATGGCTGCGCGTGCGTCCGGCGCCGGAGGACGAGGTCACGCTGCTGTCACCACCAGCGGCGACATCTGGTTGGGTGGACAAGGTGGGGAACGGCCGGGCGGACCTCCTGGCCGTGCTGGAGAGGCTGCGCGGAAAACGGGAGAGCCGCTCCCAGAGCGAGCTCTCGATGACGGACGCGGAGGCGGCGGTCGTCGAAAACGCGTCGCCGCTCGGCGCCGGCAGCAGCCAGGACGGCGGGCAGGGCGCGGCCGGCCCCCGGCGGCACCGGCCCCGCCCTCGTGGGCAGCAGCGGATCCGTGCTCGAGCGCGTGGCCCGGCGATTTCTCGACGCCGGCCTCTGCTCCTCTGCCTCAACTGCGCCGACCCCATGGCATCGTGCAAGTCGGCCGCGCAGACCACGGCGCACCTCGTCAGCACCACCACGCGCCGGAGGCTCGACGCGGTCCTCGGCACGGTCGAGCGGCTCTCTCTCGGCCTGGCCCCGCTGCCGGGGCGAAGTCGATCCTGGTCCTCAGCGAGAACCTCTTGCGCGAAGAGACGATGGAGGCGCGCTACCGGTCGGCGATCGACGGCGCCCAGCGCGGCAACACGTCCGTGTACTTCACGTCGGCGCGCGGCCTCACCGGGCCCTCCAGCTTCTCGGTGGACGCCCGCGTCGCGGCCGCTCCCGGCGACCTGGCCGCGATGAGCGTGGAGGATGAACCTCATCGCCTTTGCCGGGGCCGAGCAGATCACGGACGCGACGGGCGGGCCATGTCGCAGTCCAACGACCTCGCCGGCCTCGACCGGATGGCCACGAGGACCTCTCCGCGTATTACCTGCTGGGCTACCAGCCCGAGCCGAGCGCGCCCGGCAAGTGGCACAAGCTCGAGGTCCGCGTGAATCGTCCCGGGCGTCGAGGTGCGTGCGCGCCGTGGATACCGCGCCGGTCCGCCGAGCAGTCGAGCGCGCCCCTGACAAGAAGGATCCCCGCCGCGCGTGGCAGAACCTCATTCGCGACTCCTCGCGGGCGGTGCGCCGCGACATCCTCCCCGTGCGCCTGGCCGCGAGCCTGCAAGCGCCCGACGGCGCAGGGAAGGCGCGCGTTCAGATGGTGATGGAGGTGGACGGCTCGCGGCTGCGGCTCGAGGAGGCTCCGGGAGGAGCGGAAGGCGCGCTCGATCTACGATCCTGGCCGTGGCGCGCGATCACCCCGCCGTCGTGCCGCTCGGTGAGACGATCAACGTCGCGCTCACGTCGAAGAAGGGCGTGGAGTGAGGGCACCGTCCGCGAGGTCCAGCTCCCTCCCGGCGTGGCCCAGATCCGGGCGACGAGTGCGGGACAAGGCGCGGAACGGCCGCGGGCACGGTGACCGCCCGCATCCCGAGGTGCCCGACGTCGAGACGGCCTACCTCGGGACGCCGCTCCTCACCGATCGCACCCAGCCGCCGCTCGTGCCCGGGGACGCGCCCCGCCTCGTGCCCACCGCGCGCCGCCGCTTCACGCAAGGGCGGCCTCTCCATTGCCAATACGAGTGTTCGGGTTCGGCGGGCGCGACCTGCCCGGAGTGGCCCAGGTCGCAGGCGGCACACGCTCCAGGCCGCGGACGGCCGCGTCATCGAGACGGTGCCGCCCACGCTCATCCGGGACGGACGGCCATCGCGTGGTGCGCCGGATCAGCCTTCCACCGCCCGCCTCGAACCGGGGCCTCTACGAGGATCTCTTCGACGTCCAGGACCGCCTGGCCCGCCGCGTGTTCTCCGCGCGCGAGGCCTTCGTGATCGAGCCCGAAACGCCCGCCGCCCTTCCCTGAGGCGCTCCTTCCGCGCGTCATCGTGGACGGGAGTACTATCGGCACCCCCGGACGTCCCACGAGGACGAGGGAAGCGGCCATGAAGCCACGGGGAGTCGGGAGAGAACCAGCCCCGGCCAGGGTGACCATCCTGGACATCGCCGCGCGCGCGGGCGTCTCCGTGAGCGCGGTCTCCCGGGTCCTGAACAAGACGGTGCCCGTGGCCCGGGCCAAGCGCGAAGCCGTCCTCGGCGCGGTAGAAGTCCTCGGGTACCGACCGAACGTCGTCGCCCAGGAGCTGCGCCGGGGCCGCACCCAGGCCGTGGGCGTCCTGCCCCAGGGCATCTCGGAATCCCGTTCTACAGCCGCCTGCTCAAGGGCGTGGAGCAGGGGCTGCGCGGCAGCCGCCTACCACCCGCTGTTCGCCAGCGGCGAGCAGCCAGCGGAGGAGGCCCTGGCCTCTCGACCTGCTCCTCGGCCAACCGCGTGGAGGCCATGATCTTGATGGGCGGCCACATCGCGGACGAGGTGCTGGTGCACCGTCGCCCAGCGCGTGCCCACTCGTCGCCATCAGGCGCGACGATGCAGCGGCCTCGAGCACCGCTGCGTGCGCGTCCGAGAACGCGCGAGGGCGGCTACAACGCCACGCGCCACCTCCGTCGATCTCGGTCACACGGCGCATCGTCCACATCACCGGCCTCGCCTGGCACAGCGACTCGATCGCGCGCCGCGCAGGATTACGAGACAGGCGCTCGGCCGAGGCGGGCGCTGCCGCTCGACCCGCAGCTCGTCGTCGAGGGCGACTGGGAGGAGCAGTCCGGGCTCACCGCCACCGAGGCAGCTGCTGCGCGGCCAGGTCCGCCTTCACCGCCATCTTCTGCGGGCAACGACCAGATGGCCTTCGGCGCTGCGCCTCACTCTTGCTCGGGCACGGCCTGCAGGTCGCCGCGCGACGTCTCGATCGTGGGCTTCGACGACCAGCCGAGCGCGGCCTTCACGCTGGCCGCCGCTGACCAGCGATCCGCCAGCCCGCGGTGGAGATGGGCATCGCGGCCGCCGAGGCGCTCGCTCGACGAGCTGCGCGGGCGCCGGTTTCGTGCCGGCCCGTGTTCCACACCGGCCTCGTGCTGCGCGCGTCGACGGCGCCTCCGCCTCGCCGGCGCCCGTCAAGCCGGCGGCCGGAAGCCCGCTGCACAGGCGAAGCACTCGGCGGCAGTTCGAGTCGATGACCCGGCGGTACCAGCGCGCGCTGTCCTTCGGGATGCGCGCGCTGGGTCTCGTAGTCGACCCAGACGATCCCGAAGCGCTGCGAGTAGCCGCGGTCCCACTCGAAGTTGTCGAGGAGCGACCAGACGAAGTAGCCCGGCCGAGCGGCACCCCGGCGTCGATGGCCCGGCGCGGCGGCCCGGAGGTGGTCGCGCAGGAAGCTGGACGCCGCTGCGTCGCCGCACGCGCCCGTCCGGCCCAGGCCGTCGGACCAGCTCGCGCCGTTCTCGGTGACGTAGAGCTTGCGCGCGGGCGTAGTCGAAGTGCACGCGGCACAGGATCCGGTACGAGCCCTTCGGGATGCACCTCCCAGCCCATCTCCGGTCCACTCCGATCTCGGGAGCGAGGAACACCGTGCGCGGAAGGTTCTCGCGCCTCGCGGCGATCGTCTCGCTGCGCACGACGGTGCGGTTGTAGTAGTTCACGCCCAGGAAGTCCGTCGGCGCAGCGATCGGCGCCGAGGTCGCCGGCGCGCACCACGCGCGTCCCAGTCCTGCGGCAGGCGGCCCGTCGGACGGCGTAGTCGGCGATCATGTCGGCCGGGTAGCGCGCGCGCCGTAGAGCGGATCCAGGAACCAGCGGTTGAAATAGCCGTCGAAGTGCCGGCAGGCGTCGCGGTCGCCGCGGCTCGGGCGACGCCGGCTCCGCCGGGTGAGGTTCAGGGTGATGCCCACCTCGGCGCCCGCGGCTGTTGCGCGCGCACGATGGGCACCGCCCAGCCGTGGGAGAGCAGCAGGTGATGGCTGGCGCGCGAGGCGCCGCCGGCCAATCCGTGCAGCCCGGGGCGTGGCGCCCGATCTGGTGGCCCTGCAGGCTCGCGCACCAGGGCTCGTTGTGGGTGATCCAGTTCCTGCACGCGATCGCCGAGGCGCCGGACCACGACCTCCGCGTACTCGACGGAACGCCTCGCGCCGTCGCGCGGCGCGGCCAGCCGCCCTCGTCCTCGAAGCGCGCTGGGGCAGGTCCCAGTGGAAGAGGGTCGCGTAGGGGTCGATGCCCGCCTCGAGCAGGCCGTCGCACGAGGCGGCTGTAGAAGTCGAGGCCGCGTCGCGTTCACGCGCGCCCGCGCCCTCGGGGAGGATGCGCGGCCAGGCGATCGAGAAGCGGTAGGCCTTGAGCCCGAGGTCCTTCATGAGCGCGACGTCTTCGCGCCAGCGGTGGTAGTGGTCGCAGGCCACGTCGCCCGCTGCGCCGTCCTGCGACCTTGCCGGGCGCTGCGGCAGAAGCGGTCCCAGATGGACTCGCCGCGGCCGTCGCCGCGCGGCCGCGCCCATCGGTCTGGTAGGCGGGTGGCGGCCGCGCCCCACACGAAGCCGGCCAGGAAGGGCGCGCTCCCCGAGTTATCCGCTGGCTTCGTCCTGCGGAATGCGCTGAGCCTGCGCGGCCATTTTCGGAGCGGCGTAGCACGCTGAGTCCGTTCTGCTCCAGAGTCGAATGCGGGCCCCTCGGCCGGGATCTCTGGCAGCGCACCATCGCGGCTGGCAGCGCTTTCACGGATTAAGGGAGGCTTGCGCTTTGGCACGTGACGCCCGCCGCGGCAGCGCGCTGGTTGTGCGGAGCCTCCGGTGCGAGCCGGCGAGGGTAGACGGTGCAGGCCGCGTCCCAAGCCGTCGCCGCCGTGCCGCCACGCCGCCTCCGCGCGCGCGGCCCCGCCCGCGCGCCCATCCCGCGCTCTGGGTGCCTTCGCTGCCTGGCGCTTTCGCGATGGGCGCGCCATGACCGCGGTGACGGTCATGACGGCGGTGATGTACAAGAACCTCGGCCTGTCGAACGCCGGGGTCGCCCTCTACCGGCTCGATGTATGTACCTGCCCTGGGTCGTCAAGCCGCTCTGGTCGCACCGATGGTCCAGATGTTCCGCACGAAAGCGCTGCTTCGTGCTGGCCATGGGCGACTCGTGATGACGGTGACGTTCGCGGCGGGGGCCCCTGGACTGGGCACGCCCACTGGCGCCGCGGAGGCGCGAGTCGCGTCTTCTTCTGCGGATCACGGGCTTCGCCTCCGCCGCAGGACATCGCGGCCGACGGCGTCTACATCAGCGCGATGAGCCACCGCGAGCAGGCGGCCTGTGTCGGCGTGCAGGGCGACTGTCTGGAACCTGGGCCGCATCATCGCCACCGGCCTGCTCGTGAGGCGTGACCGGCATCCTGCCGTCGCATGGGTCTTGAGCTGGTTCCGGTCGTGGATGGCTGTCATGGGCGTTTTGGCCGTGGTCATGGTCGTGGCCGGATGTGGCACCTGCGTGGTTCACTGGCGGCATTGCCGCCTCCGCGCCGGTGGGCCTCGGAGGGTGCCGTGTCTTCGCCGATGCGTTCGCGACCTTCTTCAAGAAAGATGATCGCGGATGATCGCTCGCGTTTTTCTATCGTTTCGGCGAGGGCCTCATCGAGAAGATTGGGCCGCTTTTCCTCCTGGACCGGCGCGGGCGGCTCGATCTCATTAACGTGGATCTGGGCCCGATGTGGGACCTACGGCACGTTGGGGTTCATCGTGGGCGCGTTGCTGGGTGGGCTCTTTTCCGCAAGGGGCTGCGCGCGCGCTTCTTTTCTCGTGCTGGGCTTGACGTGCCCATGTGACTTATCTTTTCCTCAGTAGGCGCGCCCGAGAGCCTCTGCGTCGTCGCCGCCGTCACCATCGAGAAGTTCGGCTACGGCTTCGGCTCCGTCGGCGACATGCTGTACATGATGCAGCAGGTGGCGCGGGCCCTTGAGACCGCGCACTCGCGTTTGCGACCGGCATCATGGGGCTCTGCATGATGTCCACGG
>ERZ1370068.5302-contig-4328_pt1 | contig 45886 bp, 62 predicted proteins | sample MGYA00561227_ERZ1370068 | MGnify/ENA primary metagenome ERZ1370068 (study PRJEB38410, sample SAMEA6850437) | metagenome | study: Metagenomic assessment of the ecological functions of the soil: analysis of the soil microbiota associated with the... | reverse complement strand
TTACTTCACGTTCAGTTACGTATTATTGCTGGACGTGGGGAGCCTGTCGGGATCGGGCTTGCTGCAGGGTGCTCGGTGGCGTATCCGCGCAGATCAGCAGCAGCGGCGGCGGCGGCGGCCGCATTGCGGTGTACTACGACGCGCTGAGCCTCGTTTCGACGAACATTCAAGCGCGCACAGGCGCCGTCGGATCGTTTCTGGCACGGCTCCGCCGGGACCATTTACCTCAAGGACAACGCGCAGACGTACGGCGACCTGATCATCGACAACGGCAATTTCGCTTCTTTGGTGACCACGCCGATCCCAACGGGCATTGACGACGTTTCGCAGTTTGACGATTCGCAACCGCGGCCGGGTCAATCTCGTCGCGAGCGAGACTCCTGTCCTCGCGATCGAGCAGCCGGTGGCGGTGTCGAGCAACCTGACCTGATCGTGAACACAGGCGTGACGTTTACGGTGACGAACCCGACGGGATTCGATCTGATCGTGTCGGGTGGGTCGACGTTGACGTTGAATCCCGCCGCGACGTGGGCGGTGTCCCCGCTTCAGGTGAATGGCGGGACTCTCAACACCAATATCGACCTCAGCTATCCGGTGGCGTCGGACTTCCAGCTGACCGGGAACGGACGCTGAACGTCCTCAACAACCGGACGTTTTCGATCGGGTCCTTCACGCCTTCGAACTTCATCTCCGGGACCGTGAACCTTCCAGCCGGGAGCCGCCTCGACATCACTGGCGAATTCGGCGACGATCGGGAGCGCCGGCAACACGCTGACGCTGATCAAGGACGGGACGTTCGGCGCGGCCGACCAGATCGGAGCGCTGACGATTCAGACCGGCGGTGTGGTGACGCATTCGCCGCGGTTGGTTGCGGGCTTCGAGATCTCCACGTGACGGGGACGCTTGATGTGCAATCAGGCGGATCGATCGGCGTGAACGGAAAGGGGATTGAAGGGCCGGGCCGGTGGGTCTGGTGTTCGCGCCATCCGGAGAGCAGCCCCAACGCCACGGACACGATCGTGGCGGGTGCGAGCGGCGGTTCGGGGCGAGCTTCCTGGCGGAATCCGGGGGCGCCAACGGAGGTGTGACCAGCGCGGCCTACGGCGTTCTCGAAGATCCGAGGCATCTCGGCTCGGGTGGAGGCGACGGCGGCTTCGGGACCGACGGAGGTGGCCGGATTCGGATCGTTGCTGGCAGCGCGATCGTCAAACGGCAACCGTGCGTGCGTGAACGGGAACGGCGCCACTTTCGGCGGCATGGGATCGGGCGGCTCGATCCGGATGCACGCCGGCAGCTTGTCGGGATCGAAGGGGTCAGTCCAGGGGAACAGCGGCCCTCACGGTGGAATCCCGGGGAACGGTGCGGCTGCCGGCGCGGGGCCGGGTCGCCGTGTACTACGACACGCTGACCTTGAGCTCGAACAACATCCAGGCCAGGGGCGGGGGTGGCGGTGACCAAGGCAGCTCGGCCGGGACGGTTTACCTCAAGGACAACGCGCAGCCGAACGGCGACCCCGTCGTCGACAACGGAAACGGCGTTTTCGACGCTGACCACGCCGATCCCTGTCCGCGCTGACGACGTTCCGCCCGGATCACCGTGCGCTCGGCGGGAAGGACGCCTCGAAGTATCGCGCCCATCGATCCCGCGAAGTCGACTGGCGACGACCGTCACGGTCGATGGGGCCAATTCACGGCTGAGCGCGGCGGCCCGCTGCCTCGCGGGTCTGCGCGCAGGCGCGGGCGTGGACGTTGACGCTGACCAGCAGCGGCGGCGTCGACGTCGGCGGAAGGCGGGCTCTACGGCGGCGGCGGCGTGGGCTCGGGCACAGCCTTCGGTAACGCGGGCGAGAGCTTCGCACCCTGATGCGGCGTGACGCCGCTGGCTGCCGGAAGCACCGGTGGTTCCCGCCGGTTCGCACGGTGGGCTGGGGCAGCGGCGCGACGCCGAACGCCACCTACGGCATTCCCGAGAATCCCTCGCATGCGGGTTCCGGCGGCTCCCGCCCACAGGCCGCTGGTCTCGGCGGCGGCGGCGGCGGCCGGTTGTGGATCGATGCCCGGAACGTGCTCGCTCGCGCCGGGAACTGCGCTTCGTGCAAACGGCGCGGCGGCAACGGCAGGAACGGGCGCGCAAGGCGGCGGCTCCGGGGGCGCTGATCAAGCTGGACTGCGCCACGATCACCGGGGGCGGGAACCTCGAAGCGAAGGGAGGCGACGGAGCAGGAACTTCGGCGGGCGGCGGCGGGGGCGGACGCATCGCGCTTCGGGTCAACAACAACTCGTGGACGGGGGACGCACGCCGAGACCGGCGGGAAACGGAACGGCCTTCGGGGCCGGGAGCGCCGGGAAGGCTTCGTGCTCGGGGGATCTCGTCGCGCCGCGCGTGGCCGCGATGAGCCCCGCAGCCCGGGAGCGACGATCATCGCGGGGCAGACCCCGATCAGTGTCGGTTCAGTTCAGCGAGAATCTCTGGTCTGCACCTCACGATCACGCACGGATCGTGCAGCTCGTCGGCGCGGTCAGCGGCGCCCACGTGCCGATGGCGTTGTCGTTCAACACCGGAAATCAGACCCTGACGATGCACGTCCGCGGCCTGGCTCCCGCAGGACACGCTACACGCTGACGCTGATGTCGGCGCGAGGAGCCCGACGGCTCTGTCGCGACCTCGTCGCTCAACGCGCTGGACGGCGAGTGCTGCGGAGGGACTCGCAACAGCCTGGCGAGCTGCCGTCCGGCAGACGGCGCGGGCCGGCGGCAGTTTCGTCGCGGCGTTCGGCGTCAACGCACCTCCGCGGGTCGTCGCGGTCGTCGCCCGGGCCGAACACGCTGAATGTCCCCGAGGCGATCGAACGTCTGACGGTGCGATTCAGCGAGCCGATCGACCCGGCCACGCGTTGACGACCGCGACCGCTTCCGCCTGCTCGACGGAGGCGGCACGCCCGGTCCCCGCGAACGGTCACACGTGGCGACGTCGGGGACCCGTGCGATCGCTCGACCCGGTACCCCGGCTCGTCGCTCGATCAGCTCTACACCGTCGAGGTGACGCCATCCGGTCGTCGGACGTGACCGGCGTCGCCGGCCGTGCCCGTTTTCACGAGCCTCTTCCGGACCAGCACCGACGCCGACGGGGTCGAAGACGCTTGCCGTCCGTGTCCGACCAGGCCGACGGGACTCGCCGCGCAGTCGCGCACGGGCGCGGCTGTCGCCGGCGCGGGCGACCTCAACGGCGACCAGGTCAACGATTGGCTCGCGGGGGCGCCGTCGTACCAAGCACCCACCGCGTTTCAGCGCCGGGCCGGTGGAAGCGCCGGGGCGGCGCTCGTCTACCTCGGGGGCACGAGCGCGATGCGGAGCGGACGGCACCCGACATCGTCTTCACGGGTGTGAGCGCGCTCACGACCGTGCGGGTGTCTCGGTCGCCTCCAACTTCGATTTCAACGGCGATGGATCAACGACATCGTCATCGGCGCCGAGCAGGTCAACCGGACGCCGGACGACGATCCCGTCGCGGGTTGCAACGCGGGTGCGCCGTGCGGGCACGGGCAAGGTCTACCTGATCTACTTCGATCCGAGCGACATCGGTCCACTACCCGAACATCGGAAACCCCGCGGTCCCCGACGTCGCGTCGAGCCTGTCGCTCGTCGGTCAGCCCGGAGGGATCCTGGGCGTCGTCTTCACGGGCGTGGCCTTCGGCGACCAGGCGGGCTTCTCGGTTGCCGGCGGTGGAACCTCGACGCCGGGGGCCGGTCGGGACATCGCTGATCGGCGCCCCGGGTGCCGATCCCGGGGCACGGACCGACGCCGGCGCCGCGTACGTCGTCTTCGACAATAACGCGCTGTCGGGGAACATCTCGCTGACGCCGGATCTCGGATGGACTTCCCGGATCAAGTGCCCGGCAAGGCTTATCTCGGCGCCGCCGAGGCGACAACCTCGGCTACAGCACGGCATTCGGCGGAGACGTCGTGCAAGGCCAGACCGCTGGAACGGGACGCGTCCTCGATGAGCGCCCCGGAGCGCCGCCAACTGGCGGAAGGGTCGATCTGCCCGCCCGGCGACCCCGACACGACGCCCGATCATCGTGGACGCCGTCGGCAATGACCGCATCCAGGCTTCCAGATCCGTAGGGACGCAAGACGGCGAGCAGGTGGGCTACCGTCGGTCGCCTCAGGCGGCGACGCGTTCGCGCGACGGCGTTTCCGACGTTGCTGATCGGCGCGCCCGACCTACGATGCCGACATCCAGACGGACGCGCGGACGCGCGCATCGAGACGACGCAGCGTCATCGCCACCGGCGTCTACAGACGCGGACGCCGTGGGCACGACGTTGAACGGCGCCGATCTGGACCGGCAGCGCTCGTCGGGCGACCAAGCTGGGCTCCGCGGTGGCCGGCGTCCACGACGTCACGCGGTGACGGGTATCGACGACGTCGTGCTCGGGCGCGCCGTTCGTCGATCCGATCGTCGGCGGCGTGCCGCAGGCCGATGCCGGGGCCGTCTACCTGATCGACGGCGCACCGGCGATCGGCGCGCTCGGGACGCGTCAGCGTGTCGAACTGTCGGCACGACGATCGCCGGCGAGAGCTTGACCGGAACGCAGCCGGGCGAGCACGCCGGGTCGTCGATCGCCGGGAACGGGCGACATCGACGGAAACGGGCGACGGAGACTTCGTCGTCGGGGCGCCGGACAAGGACGTCGTCCGCCGATCCCGATGCCGGGACGGTCTACCTGGTGACGAACACCGAGCTACCGTTCGGCCGGAAGCTGCGGACCCGTCGGCTGCACGGTTTCGGATCTTCGCCACCGGTGCGCAGGTCAGCGTTCCGGACGGGCGCTCTGGCGACGACCGTCAACCTCGTCGGCGACCGGGCATCTCATCGTGCCGGCGCGCTTCCGGGACCGGTTCCCGCCGGGAACGCTGCTCCTGGGGGCGGCCGAGCTTCGATCCCGAGGGGCAGATCTTCTGCGTCCCCGTTCGCGACCGATCTACGTCCCCTGACGATCGCCGCGCTCGAATCGCAGCTCACGAATCGGGCAGTCGCTCGCCGGTGAGCTTACTGGACCGGCTCGAGCTGGGCGCCCGCCGGCTTCAACGGCACGGTCGTCACGAATCCACAATACCCGGCGCGCAAGGCGGTCAGGCCAGCGGCGAGCGTCGCTCCATCGTCTACGCGGTCTTCCTCAACGACGCGGACGCTCGACGGAATCAGGCGACGAGCGTCGACAATTGCCCGCTGCGTCGCGAATGCCGGCGCAACAGAACGCGGACGGCGACGCCTTCGGGCGACGTCGTGCGACCCGTGCACCGACACCGACGGGGACGGCTTCGGAACCCGGGTTCGCCGCGAACTCCTGTGCGCGTCGACAACTGCCCGACGATCGCGCAACGCGACGCAGACCGACGGCGACGGGATGCCTTCCGGGAACGCCTGCGACAACTGTCCGCTCGTCGCGAATCCTTCCCAAGACGATGCCGACAGCGACAACATGCGGCGACGCCTGCGACACCGACCCGAGGCTTTCGGTCTCGAACAAGGTCTCCGATCCACACGACTTCACCACGATCCAGGCGGCGCCGTGATCGCGGCCGCGCAGTCGGGCACAAGAATCCTCATCGCTTCCCGGAAACGGACCCTACTCGAGAGCGTCATCGTGAACCGCAACTTCGCCCTCGTATTCGAGGGGTGGATGACGTGAGCCACACGCCGGTCGTCGTGGGACGGCGGTGGCGGGATCGCATTCGACGTCGTGAGCGACCGCGGCCGGAGGCCGGGTGTCCTTCCGACAATCTGACGATCCGCGGGTCGACGGGCATCCGCGCCGCGGTCTCAACGTCGATGGAAGATGCTGATCTTCGAGCAGGCGACCGCGCTGGCGCGTGGACTTGAACGGCGGCAGCCACACGATGGACCGGATCACGATGGGGTCCACGGTCGGTGTCGGGCGTCGACGCCGGCCGGCGTGTCGCTGACTCTCCGCGGCTCGCGCTGCAGTCTTTGACCGGGACGGCTTCTGCGATTGGGCGGAGCCTCCACCGTCGAGACCGTCCTGGTGGGGCGCGGAACCGGTGATGCCGATCGTCGCTCTGGGACCGCCAACCTCACGCTACGCCATCGACGATCGCCGGAAACGCCGGCAAGGGCGTCGACAACACGCCCGGCGTGGCGGTGACGATCCAGCATGCCATCGTGCAAGACAACGGCGGCGGCGATCATCAACCTACCGTGCGGCTCGATCAGCTGGTCGAACGTGAAACTCGCTCGACTGCTCGGGAACCGGAAACGACCTGCACGCCACGTGCGCGCTCGGGCGGACTTCCGGCAGCTCGGGTTTTCGCCCTGCTTGGACTTCGGACCCTCCCCAGCGACGTTTACCGGCTCGCCGTGCTTCGGATCTCGACGAGCGGCTCCGCCTTCGCGACAACGACGGCGACGGGCTCGCGACGATCGATCCGGGGGCGTTCGAACGCTTGAACGCCGCGCTCACGCCCGGCGACATCACGAATCTGCGATTCACCTCGAAGACGACCATCACCTGGAACGCCGATCCGACCGGCCAGGCGACCGAACTACCGCGTCTACCGCGATCTCCGGACGAACCTGAGCTCCACCAGCTTCCGGCGTGTGCCGCAACGATCTCGACGCCGATCGCTGCGATCTCGTCATGACCGATGCGTCGACGCCGTCGACCGGGCAATGCTTCGTTTACCTGATCACCGCCGGCCGGCCGGGGGCACCGGCGCAGCCATGGAACGGGAAGGAACGTGGGGAGTCCTGCGGTGCGCGGAGAGGAGCAACTACAGCCCTTGTCCGTGATAAGAATCGAGAGTCGATGATGACTGTCTGCGAGCTGGCGGAGCGGAGTACCGTCGACCTGAGCTTCGGTGCTGGCCTGGCCGGGGATTCGTTGTCTCCCGGGACCGCTGAACTCGTTGAGAGGGCCGCGAGTTTCTCGCATCACCTCGCAAAGCTGGGTGTCGCGCTTGCCGACCGAGTCGTGCTGATTCTTCCGACGGGCCCTGCGTTCGTGATCGCTACGTTGGCGGCTTGGTACGTGGGTGCAAGCGTCGTCCCTCTTCCCTTTGCTTCAGGCCGAGGTTCGGGGCAGCGGGCTCGTCGCCGCCTCGAGCTCGCGCATATCGGCCCGCGTCTCCCACGGCTATCGTCTTCTCCGAGGCGGGTGTCGGCGATTCTCGACGGAATCGACCTGTCCGGCGTCATAGTGATTTCGGATCGCGAGGTTCTCGAACGGCGAGCGTCTCGCTCGAGTCCGGCGCGGGTCACGGAGGCCCGATCATGAGGCCCTCTTGCGGTTCACATCCGGAACCGGAGGACGTCCTCAGGCGGCCTCCGTGACCACATCGCATGCTGATTGCGCATGCCACTTCGTCTGCTGAATTCGCGATGGTCAGCACGCCGGATTCGGTGGTCACTGGCTCCCCCTATTTCACGACATGGGATTCGTCGGTGGGTTCGTCTGCCCGCTTGTCTGGAACATCCCGTTCCATCTCCTGCCGACCGAAGCCTTTTTGCAAGACCCGACCGTCTGGCTCAGGCTGATCTCCGACAAACAGGCGACCCTCACGGTCACACTCTCGTTCGCGCTCGATCTGCTCGCGAGCATGCGCCGGATTCTCGTCTCCAGGGAGTGCAGCTCTCGCAGCTGCGCGTACATGTGGGTCGGGAGCGAGCCGATCCATCCGTCAACCCTGAAAGCATTCGCCGAGCGATTCCAGCCCCTATGGGTTCGCGCGACAGGCCCTGAAACCTTGCTATGGATTGGCTGAAGCGACACTTGCGGTCACTTTGACGCCCGCGAACCATGAATATCGGACAATTGCGATCAATCGGTACGAATTGCGCGCCGATGGCACCGCGCGTCCCACCGGCACTGTGCCATCGCAGGTCGAGTTCGTGTCGTGCGGGAGGCGCCTCCCGATTCTGGAGATCAGATCATCGGGCCCGACGGTGAGCTGCTTCCCGACCTTCGGCAGGGTGAAGTCTGCGTTCGAGGTGAGACGTAGCCCGGGCCGTGGTGGGCAGCGGCAGCGCGCGGCGAGATGGCTGGCACCACACCGGGGACCTGGGCTTTCGGTCCGAGGGCGAGTTCTTCATCACCGGACGGCGGAAGGACGTGATCAAGCGCGGGGGCATCTCCCTTCATCCCATCGAGCTCGAAAGTGTGGTGGAGCACACCTGCCTGACGTACGCGCCGGCGGGCAAGTCGCATTCTCGATCATCCTCGAAGGTGACAAAGCCGAGCGAATCGTCGTCGTCGTGGAGTCCACCGGCGCAGATGAAGCAGCGATGCGCAAGGCGATCGAAACGCGATCGTCTCGACGTCGGCATCACGATCGACGGGTCGTCATGGTGGCGCCTCCGAACGGTTCCGCGGACGAGAGTGGCAAGCGTATGCGGCAAGAAACGCGACGCATGTACGAAGCTGGGGAGCTCGATGGGGTGGCGAAATGACATCGGACCAAGTCGTCGAGCAGATCGCTCAAACGGTCGGAGAGCTTCTGGCCGCGGGACAGCTCCCCGGGTCGTTGGGGGGCAGCGTAGTTTCAGCGGATGCTCGTTTGACGAAGTTGGGAATGGGTTCCATCGTCTCTCACGAGTCTGCTTCTTGCGTTGGAGGCCGGCTCGGGTCTCCGCTGGATTTGCCTCAAGCTGGGCTCGGTCCAGACAGTGCGAGAACTCGCCGATGAGATCGTGGCGACTCGTGGGACGGCGGGAGTCAAGAATGAGAGAACGCAGATCCGGCCGACTGAATCTCGGCTTACATTCAATGTCCTGCCCGACCGCGAAGTATCCGAAACACTGACACTTCGCTCGTGGGCGAACCATGCTGCCCGACAGAATCGAAGGAGTGTTTGACCGGGAGTATCGGGCGGCATGCGACAGAGCCCAGATCACCTCGTGGTTCTCAGCGCGCTGGTCAGTCCCAAAACTTCTCTACCTCCTGCTCTGCGAGCGCTTCCACAGGCCGACGGATCTCGATAAGCCCGAGTCGCTGAAGATCTGGCCGTTCGACATTTCGATTCAAATGCCGGAGCTCATTCGGCGACGCAACGGCTTGATCCAGCGAATCCAGATTCAACGATTCGAGGAAACGGGCAAGGACGCTATCTGGTTGACGTTGAAAGCGTGGTGGAAGATCGATGATCATTCGGTCGCGAGCCGTGGTGATCGATGTGGAGTGAGTTGCCGGCGTCCCGGTGGTTATCGTTGGCCATCGTGCTTGCTATCGCCGCGGGTTCCGCATACGTGTGCCAAGTTCCGAGGCACGAGTATTCTCGTGGGCAGGCGAGCGGCAAGGTCGCTGCGAATTTCACCGCCTGGTACCGGATTACATTCAGATTTCCACGCTAGCCGTCTCGATCGCGTCGATTTTCGGAAACTGGCCAATTCTTCTTCGGCTGCACAATCGAACCGACATCATGGTCGTGGGGCTTTGTGGCGCACTCGCGACTTTCGGTCTCTTCATTTGGGCGAAATCGGCACTGGGAGACAACTACAGCCCGTGTTTCGACTCGTATCTGCCGCAAGCGTTCAAGCGTACGGGGCCATACGAGTTCGTCCGGCATCCGATCTACAGCTCCAACATCGTTCTGTTGTTGTTGCTCCTGTGGGCGTCGGAAATGGCTCGCTATGGATTCTGGCGAACGTGACCAACTCCTCGCGGCGTACTACTCGAAGTCGGCTCGACAGGAAGAGGAAGAGCTTGCGGGTCGGTTCCCGGCGTATGTGGAGTACCTGAAGCAAACCGCGTCAGCTTCGTTCCGAAACTCCGAGGGCCGTCCGTGCCGAGATCACGACACCCCTGACCACGGCCACCCGCGCACCCGGAACGGGAAGGAACGATGGAGGCCCTGCGGTGCGCGGAGGACGCAATCAACCCGTGCCCTTGACGGAGGGGCAGCATGGACGCCGACTCGAGTACCCCGGCCCCCTTGATCACGGACGACTTCACGGAGTCGTTGCACAGCCCGAGGTTGATCCAGGCGCACAGCGCGATGTCGAATGCCGTGTCGATCTTCGTGCCGCTGGCAGGAAGCCTCCTTGCCATTGTTCGGGCCTGCGAGCTTGCGCCCGACAACGGTCACCGTCGTCAGCTCTCACGGTCTTCTTCTTCGCGACCGTGAGCGGTGTGATGGTTGGGCTGCATCGCTACTTCACGCACGCGGCATTCAAGACCAATCCCGGGCGATTCGACTCGTTCTGGGCGTGTTGGGATCTTGGGCGATGCAGGGCCCTCTTGCCGTCTGGGTGGGAGACCATCGACGCCATCACCGAGTTCGCCGATCGACCTGGCGACCCGCATTCACCGTACTGGCATGGGGAGCGGCAATTTCACCCGCGCGTCGTAGGGGCTGATTCACGCGCACGTTCTCTGGATGCTGCGCCCCGGGGTGACGAATCTCCGCGAGCGATACGCCCCCTGACGTGTTTAAGGGACCCCGATGACACGGTGGCTGAGTCGGAACTACCTGCTCGTCGCCGGCACGTCGCTGGCGCTTCCCGCGCTCATCGGACTCGCTGCCGGCGGCCGTGATGAAGATTCGGTGCTTGCTCTTGGGCAGGCTGCTTTCGGGCGACGGCGCTTTCAGCAATTCACGTGGGCGGTCAGCTCCTATGGCCATCACGTTCACGGCGCCCACGAGCCGGGAAGCCGCGACCAGAGCAGGGACAATGGATGGACTCTCCCGATTCTTGGTGGAGAAGGTCTGCACAACTACCACCATCGTTACCCGTTCGCAGCCGTCAACGCTCCCATCTACCTCGATCCCTTGGGTATGCTCTTGACCGTGGCTGAACGGCTCGGCCTGGTCTGGGATCTGAAGCGGGTTCGATAGCCAGCCTGCAAGCCGAGGGAGAGCCTTCCCCGGATACTTGGATGGCCCACTGAGTTTCTTCGAGAGCTATGAGTTCGCGCGCCTCGCGGAAGGGAGGAGGTGCATCGACTACGCGGATGAGGGCTGATCCTCGAGGAGGGTGATTCTCGGCGGATTATCTTCCATCATCCTCCAGGGCTCCTGCCGCGTGGAGCGCTGCGAGGCCTCGGCCGGAGGCGTCGTCAAATCGCGACCATGGGCCCCAACGAGATTGTTCGGCGAGATAAGTCGTTCCTGCAGGGAGTCGGCGCGACCGCCAGCGTGCGCGTGCGCAGGGACCGGCGAAGGTGCTGCCGATCACGCCGCCGGCGATTGAGGAGTTAGCTTGGTTCGGTTCCGGGCCTGTCCGGCGCGCTTCTCATCAATCCCTCGCAGCGTCCACCTTTCCCCGGCGACTCCACGCGATGGGACGAGCACCCTGCCTCCACTTCTCAGTGGAAGGTGTGGCGGCGGTACGGCCGTTTGCTTCAGAGCGCACGAGGCCGACGCGCGATGTCGTGGACTTTGCCCCAATCCTCGGTCGAAGACGTCGAAACGTTCAGCCGGACGATGCTCGGGATCGATCCGGGCCTGTCGTGCCGGCAAGTCCGGCGAAACGCCGAGATTGCCGCCAGAGTGGCGACGGCGTGCGGCTGAGGTCGTCCTCACCCTACGCTCCCAACGTCGGGTCATGGACACACGGTGCGCCGCCCAGTGATCGGCGCTTACGTTCACCGTGAGACGTTTCCGTATCTCATGGCTGCGCGCTGTCAATGACCGCGCTTACACGAAGCCACGTGGTTACGCCGGGACTACTGGACGATCGAGCTGTTGTACAGGAACGAGCCGGCGGGAGACGGTCGCCTGGGTCCGCATGTCGATCGGTGGGTGATGAACGCGCCCTTCGAGTCAGGCCGTTCGCAACCGGCGAGAAATGATCCGAGCGATAGTTCAGGGGCTGATGGGAGCGCGGAACGACTCTGGTCCTTTGCGCATCTGCAGCTTGGGCAAGCGGTCCAGCTCGCGAGATCTTCGATCTGTTTGAAACCGGGAACCGGCAGAGCTCCACGCCACGTGCCTCGACATCGACAATCAAGCGACTGCGTTTGCTCATCAGTTGGCGGAGAGCCGTGGGATCGCCGATCACTTTACGCTGGCGATCGAGAACGTGATCCGCTTAGCCCAAGGACGTGGCCGGGTCACAGTCCCGCCGCAGCACCTGATTTACACGATGGGATTGATCGATTATCTCGACGACGGCATCGTCGTGTCGCTCCTTGACTGGGGGTATCAAACCCTTGTCCCAGGGGGCGAATCGCGCTCGGAAATTTTGCGGCGGGTAACGTCGGTAAGGAGTACCTGGATCACGTGTTGGAGTGGGTGCTCATTCACCGCAGTCCGGAACACCTCCGCGAGCTGTTCGCGCGATCACGGTTCGGGTCATCGGCCGTCGAGATCCGCAGGGACGAGACCGGGTTCAGTTGCTCGCGGTCGCGCACAAGCCTTGAGTAGCCGGCACTGATGACGACCTGGGAAATCGTTAGCTCGTCGCCATCGGCTCTGCTCGGGCACGCGATGGCCTTGTTCTGGTTCATCGCGGAGCAAGCAACGGTGGAAGGTCTGCGGACGCAAGATCTACGACCTGCCGATCCAGGAGGAACAGGTCACAAGAGAGTTGCGGAACTCCCTTCACGCACCCATTCACACAGTAATCCTCGGCGCGTTCATCTGCCTCGGCTATTTTAAGAATCACGGCATTGCCTCGTACGTTGGGTCCGTCATCACGACGTTGATCGGGCAGAGATCTGGCACTATGCCTCCCACCGCGCTTTCACTTGAAGTCGCTCCACTGGATCCACCGCGAGCATCACAAGAGCCATCTCAATAGCCCGTTCACGGCGATTTCGTTCTCGTTCGCCGAAAAACTTGTTTTCGATGTCGGCCTGCTCGCGTGCCGCTCGCGCTGCTCGATCGAATCGTCGGCATGAACTTCTACGGGATCGCCACCTGGTACCTCGGTTACCTGGCGATCAATTCATTCAGTCATGCCAACTTCGAGCTCAAGTCGGAGGACTACAACCGGTGGATTGGTAGGGATCGTCACGAGCACCACGTACCACTCGCTGCATCACTCCAGGTACTTGGGCAATTTCGGATTGGGAACACGCGTTTGGACAGACTTTTCAGGACCGAGTGGCGGCACTACGCGCTCGCGTACGATCGAATCTCCAGCGCACCGTAGAGCCACTGGGCCGACTGTCAGAAAAGGTGGACCCAGCACCTCCCGTGAGCGCTTAGCGGCGATGAACATTCGTATCGCCTTCGCGGAGACGGACGAGCAGCGCGACGCGGTGTGCCGCTTATGACGACGTGTACGTCCGGGAGATGCACATGCTCGGCGATGTCGCCGATCACGCGAAGAGTCGGCTCCTCGACGAGGACGACGCGAAGGGACGGCTCATTTATGCCGAGGTTGACGGAGAGATCGTGGAGGCGTCCGCCCGAATTGGGGCGGCGATGCCCCCCTTCGCCGGAGCATCGACGGACCTACGGGTTGGATCCGTTTCTCGGAGTGGTCGAGGCTGCTCGTATCCTCGTCGTGACCCGCATGATCGTGCGTCCATCGTTTCGCGGGGGCGCTCACCGTTGGGCTCCTACGCGCCTGCGCAGAATTCGGACGCAGTCAGGACACGACCCTTGCTTTCTGCGATTGCCAGCCGCATTTGATCTCGTTCTACCAGGCGGCGGGTTTTAGACCTTACACCGTTGCGTTCAACGATCCGCACTTCGGGATCATGATCCCTCTGGTGCTGCTCAGCCCCGACGGCGAGTATCTGGAGCGTAATCGGGCCGCCTCTCGCCGAGGTGCTCCGAGAATGGCCCGGCATCAGGGCGTCCGTCGAGCGCCTTCGAACGCTGATCCCCCGATTCGCCTCCCGTGCGCACGGCGGGTCGTTCCTGGTCAGAGATCTGCGAGAGAGTGGACGCCTTCCGGACGGGTAGTTCCGACTCATCCATTGGTTTCTTCGACGGCGTCGATGAGAGCCAACTGCGCCGTTTGCTCGAGCGCGGCCACATCATCGAGTGTGTCGGTGGCGACGTCGTCATCCGTCGCGGGCAGGTCATCCGCACGCTCTTCGTGGTGTGCTCGACGGTGAGTTGAGGCGCGCATCGACGGCGCGGCCATCAACGTGATCCGAGCCGGTGAGTGTTTCGGTGAGATCGCGTTCCTGCACGGCGTTCCGCGAACGGTGGATGTCGTCGCACGGGCTCCAGGAGTGCTGCTGCTCGCCCTGAACGAAAGTGTGCTTCGCTCGCTCCTTCGCGATGATCCCGAGATCGCTGCACGGGTGTTGCTGAATACGGCGCGTGGACTCGCGCTCAAGCTTTGCCAGGCGGGATGCCGCGGCAACACATCCAAGGTCATCGAGCTAGGGATCTTCCGCCGTCGTCTCCAATCAGGTTCTCAACGGCCGCGGTGACGAGCCCGATACGTTCCCGCGCCGCGAGCCGGCCGGACTCTACGATCGCTTCGAACGCATCGAAGTCATAACCCGATGAGTCGCAGGCGGCTCGATCAGGATGTCCGCCAACGCCGCGTCGGATGCGCCGTGCCACCAGCCGAGAAGCACCCACGCGCGCGCGAGGACATCGCGGAATCCCCATGAAGCGCGCGGCGGCGGCGCGCAAGCGTTCGCCGCGCTGCGGGATCGCTCGTGCGTGGGCCTGCGGAATGACGTTGACCGCGATTCTCAGGCCGCAGCGACGCCGGTCCAACAGGTCCAAGGGGATCCGGCTGACGAGAAGCACCATCGACGAGGATCCGTCCGTCGATTTCGACGGGGGAAACAATGCTGGTATGGCGGAGGGGTGGCCAACAGCGCCTGCTCCACGGGGCCGCTGTCGATTGTGACTCGCTCGCTACTGGCAAGATCGGCGGCAACGACGTAGGCGGGGCGACGGGAGCTGCGCGAACGTCAAGCCGCCGCCGGCTTCACGGGCGGCTCGCCGGACCTTGTCGCCGACCATCAGTGATGTTCGCGGAAGCCAGCTGACGTCGCGGATCTTGGCCTTCGATCCGATCGTGCGCGAAACCAGCTCAATGGCCGCGCGAGCGTTCCTCACGCGCGTAGGCCAGGGCCAACGATGCCGCCCATGCTCGACCCCGCCAGGCAATCGATAGGCACCCCAGCGTCTTCGAGTACTTCGAGAACGCCGAGATGAGCGAATCCCAGTGCGGCGCCTGCGCCGAGCGCGAAGCCGATTTCTCGCCGTGCCACCCAGCGCACCAATCGATCGAGCGCCGGCACCGTTCGGCGGCTCCAAGTGGGCGTGTCGAGCGCACTCGCCTTAACTTCGCTTGGTGGAACCGTGAAAACCACTCTTCGCGAGTCGTCGAGTTGCGGGCGGCTTCCCACTCGAATTCCACCACCGCGCGATCCGCCAGGCCCATCGGTGTCCCCCGGGGTTTTCGCCGGCGTCCCCGAGCCGCGGAACAGCCAGCGTAAGAGATGGCGTCGCCACGTTCGAGCCGATGATCCCATCGCGCGGGCGACGAAGAGTCCGAGACGAGGAGCAAATACCGGCCAGCTCCCGGGCCTTCACGCCACTCTTCCCATCGCTTTGTCGGTCTCCGCGGTGGACCCAGCAGCAACGCTCGACCCGGGTGCGTAGTGACCACGCCGCGATGAAGGGCTCGGGCGAGATCCTGGGCCGGCTCCGAATGCCAGGCACCGTCGAGCACGACGACGCCCTGCCGACCTTCGCGTGTCGCACCCGTCCGTTGGCGAATTCGGCGGATGAGGAGCTGGCTCAACGCCAGTTGAGCGCCGGTTCGTTCTGCAGGAGCTCGAGAAAGGACTCGCGGGAGATCTCGGAACAGCCGCGTTGGCTGAACGGCGATGACGGTTGCGGAGACCGGGGCCCCGAGAGGATCGACATCTCGCCGAGGATTTCGCCTGACCCAGATACACCCTCCCGGCGTTTCCAATCGACGCCGCCGCCGTTTCGACCACCAGCCGCCGCTGGCCACGACGTGAAACGCTCGACCTTCGTCCCTGCGCCGGCAAATCACGGTTCCCGTGGCGACTGCTCGATCCTCGGTGACCGCGCGAACACGGGCCAGCGCATCCGGCGCGAGCCTGGAGAAGAATTCTATTTCGGTGAGGTCGAGCATTTTCTGGCGGTGGCTGTGCGCAGGGCTGTCAGCCAACCGGAGCGGTGGAAGCCGCGATGGGGTTGGAATGTGAAAGCCAACCCGGTAGTATCAGCCCACCGTTTGCTGGGGCTCGAGGTGAACAAGGAACACCGATCCATCCTCTTTCGTGGATGTCTGCGACAGCACGAAGCTGATGCAGTCGCTGGGCGATGAGCGCGGACGTGCAGTCCTTGTAGCCTGCTTTGGGGTCCTCCGGAAGAACGCGGACGAATTCGGCGGCTCGGTTCTCGACAATATCGGGGACGAGCTGATGATCTCGTTCGCGGATCCGGCTCCTGCCGCGCGAGGGCGTGCGCGATGCATGCGAGCGTCGCGGATGCGGGGACGAGCGGGTTCTTCCACCCGGCGTCTGCGTTCGCGTTGATTCCATCACGGACCGGTGGTTATTTCGGACGGCGGCATCTCGGAAAGACGATCCACCTGGCCAAGCGGGTGGCGCCTCCGCTTCAAAGGCTCAGCAAATCGTGACCAGTAAACAAACGCTGGATCTGCTTCCCGCAAGCGCCGGTATCCCGAGCCGCTTTCGACCGAGCGCACGTCAAAGGCCAGGACGAAGCGCTGGAGATGCACGAACTTCTCTGGGACCTAGCCCCTTGGGACCGTGATGGAGGCGGTCACCGAACCCGCTCGCGATCTGAGCCGATGACCCGACTCATCGTCACCCATCGGGACAGCAGCGCGTGAAATCGGGCCCACACGCCCCGTGCTTACGGTCGGGAGGGATGCGCATTGCGACATGGTTATCGAGCATCCTAAGGTGTCGCGACTGCACGGACGCTTCGAGTTCCGCAAGCATGGATACGTATTCGTGGATGCCAGCGCGAACGGATCTCATGTCGTGCTGGGATCCGACCTCCGAAGTTCATGCGACGCGAAGAAGCGCGCCTCCTCGGGGATGGCGCGGTCTTGCTTGGTGCGAGTGATTCGGAGACTCTAGACTCGAGTTCAGCATTCGCGAAGGCTCAACGGAATGAGTCGTGCCGGAAGGCATCGACCGGATCTCAAACCCGCGCCTTGATCCAGGCGGCCGCAAACTCGCCAATCGCGGTCCACCGTCGATCGCGACACAGCCGAGCACCTCGGCGATCTCGTCGTTGTCCAGGCCCCAGAGGATGTCGCAGCCGCGCGACGCGCGCCGGCGCGTGGGTCGGCCGCGTCGAGAGAGCGAAGACGGCGTCCAGATCGGGAATAGCAAGCGACGGGCGGGATCGCCTCCTTCAGGCCGAGCGCCTCGAGCGAGACGCGGACCACGCCGCCGCCGCGCTTGTTGCGCCGGCTCGCGCCCGGTGATAGATCGAGCAGCACACGCACCATCGCGCGCGTGGCGATCGCGAAGAAGTGCTCGCGGTTCTTCCATTGCTTCCGCTGCTGCAAGAGCTTGATGAACGTCTCGTTGACGAGGACGCCCGTCTCGAGCGTCCAGCGGCCCGCGACCGGCGCGCGCCTCGCGGGCGAGTCAGCTTGCGCGCGAGGCGCTGAAGGTCGGCGTGGACGCGGCGTGCGATCTGCGTCGAGCGCACTTCCGGTCGCCGGCATGTGCGCGTTCCAGGAGCGGCGTGATCTCGGCCGGTTCGCTTCAATGAGGCCTCTTAGCGGTCGTTAATCGAGCTTGGCGGATGCTACGCTCGGCCCGCGAAGAAGCGGTCAATCGACGCGCCATGCGTGACGCGTAACCGGCCAAACGGCGCGTGTTGGTAGTCATAGCGCCGACTCGACATCTCGCGAGAAGGAACGTGTCCGATGGCCGACGACAGGCAGCACAGGATCCGCCGGCTGTTCGAGCTTGCGCTCGAGATTCCCGCCGCGTCGCGCGGCGCGTTTCTCCGGCGACTCGTGCGGGGACGACGAAGAGCTGCGGCGCGAGGTCGAAGTCCCTCCTCGCCGCCGATGAGGAGGTCGTCGCCGGACGACTCTGCGGCCGACCGAGATCGAACCGCGACGCCGGCGGCTCCGCGGGCGCAACGGCATCCGAGCCCCGAGCGCATCGGTCCCTACCGCCTGATCCGCAAGATCGGCGAAGGCGGGATGGGCATCGTCTGGGAGGCGGAGCAAGAGCAGCCGATCCGCCGCAAGGTGGCGATCAAGCTCGTCAAGCACGGCCTGAACAGCGAAGCAGCGTGCTCTCCCGCTTCGAGACCGAGCGCCAGGCGCTGGCCCTGATGGACCACCCGAACGTCGCGCGCGTTCTCGACGCCGGCAGCGACGACGCGGGCGCGGCCGTACTTCGTGATGGACTTCATCCAGCGGCATCCCCATCTCCGACTACTGCGACCGGAACGCGACCTGTCGACCGCGCGAACGCCTCGCGCTCGTCGATCCAGGTGCTGCGACGGCGTCCACCACGCCCACCAGAAGGGCGTCATCCACCGCGACCTGAAGCCCGCGAACATCCTCGTCGAGGAGATCGACGGAAAGCCCGTTCCACGCGATGATCGACTTCGGCGTCGCGAAGGCGATCGACCGTCCGTTGACCGAGCGGGCAATCTGTTCACGGAGTTCGGGCAGATGGTCGGGCACGCCGGAGTACATGAGCCCCGAGCAGGCCGAGATGGGGAACCTCGACGTCGACACGCGCACCGACGTGTACTCGCTCGGCGTCGTCCTTTACGAGCTTCTGGTCGGCGCGCTGCCGTTCGACCCGAAGGAGCTGCGGGCCTCCGGGTACGAGGCGATGCGCCGGCGGATCATGAGCGCAGACGCCCGCGAAGCCCAGCACGCGCTTCGGCACGCTCGGCGGCGAGGCGAGCGGCGGACGTCGCGCAGACACCGTCGGTCGAGCCCCGCGGGCGCTCGTCAAAGCCGTCCTCTGGCGACCTCGACTGGATCACGATGAAGGCGCTCGAGAAGGACCGCACGCGCCGCTACGGTTCGGCGTCGGAGCTGGCCGACGACCTCAAGCACCATCTTCGAAACGAGCCGGTCTCCGCGGGCCCGCCGAGCGCCGGGCTACCGCGCGAGAAAGTTCGTGCGGCAGGCACAGGCTCGCCGTCGCGACCGCCGTCGGTGATCCTGGCGTCCGATTCTCGTGGGGCTTGCCGGCGTCACCTGCGGGATGGTCCGCGCCGTCCGGGCCGAGCGAGTCGCCCGGTTCGAAGCCGAGACCTCGAGCCAGATCAGCCAATTCGTGTTGGGCATGTTCGAGATCAACGATCCGGGCCAGTCCCGCGGCCCGCACGATTACCGCGAGAAGGAAATTCTCGACAGAGCTGCCGGGCGCCATTCGAACCGAGTTCGCCGACCGCCCCCAAATGAAGGCGCGGCTGCTCGAGACCATGGGGAAGGTGTACCGCGCTTTGGGGAGTCTACGATGACGCGTTGCCGTTGCTGCAGTCGGCGGTCGAGAGTCAGTCGATCGCCTACAGCGCGGACAGCCCTCAGCAGCAGCGGCGACCGCGACGACGCTTGCGGGACTTTCGATCGCCCAGGGCCGATACGACGACGCCATGCCGGTGATCGAGCGAGCGATCGCCACGGAGCGCGCGACATTGCCGCCGAATGACCCCGAGCTCGCGCGGGCGATCATCAACCTCGCGCAGATCTCCCGCGTGCAGAAACACTATGACCAAGCGCTTCCGCTCTTCGAGGAGGCTCGCCATTCGTGAAGGCGTTCGGCCCCAATCACACGGATGTCGCCAAGACGCTCGTCGGCTTGCCCGACGCGGTTGTCCCTCGGCGACATGCCCGGCGCTCGCCGCGACCTCGAGCGGTCGATATCGATCTACGTGGACGCCCTCGGGCCGAGCCATCTCGACGTCGCCGGCCCGCTCGACGCCCTCGCCACCCTCGCGCGCCGGTCCGGCGACTTCGACGCGGCCGGCGAATGCCTGGGCGTCTGCTGGCCATCAAGGAATTGAACCTCGGGAAGGACCACCCTTCGCTCGTGGTGTCGCTCGTCAACCTCGGTGTGGTCCAACAGGAACGAAAGGATCTGGCGGCCTCGGAGACCACGTTGCGGCGGGCGATGGCGATCGCCGATGCGAAGCTCGATCCGCGACACCGCGACGCGGTCAACGCGCGGCAGCAGCTTGCGTCCACACTGCGCCTCAGGGAAGAAATGCGGAGGCGCTTGCCGTGGAGCAGGGCAAACCGTGACGCACGGCTGCGGAGTCGGCGCGTATTGGTAGTGATGCGCTGCACCAAGCGAAAAAGCGATTGTTCCGCGATAGCGGTGCAGTAGGAAACTTGTGGTGGGCTCTCGCTCCGTCGATCCACGGATCGAGAGAGGTGGCGTCGGTGTCACCTGCGCCGGCGGACGGTCCTCACCTTCCCGGCTCCTTCCGCCTCCGCAGAAGAACTGATCGCCGCCATCGGACTCGAGCCCCGAAACGTTCACGCCGGGCGGCATCTCGAGCTTCTCCAGGACCTCTCCCGTTCGAGGATCGACTCGCCTCAAATCGCTCTCGTCGCCTTCCCAGGTGCCGTGCCAGAGCTCTCCGTCGACCCAGGTGACGCCGGTGACGAAGCGGTTGGACTCGATCGTGCGAAGAATCGCCCCGGTCTCGGGATCGATCTGATGGATCTTCCGGTCCCGATACTGCCCCACCCAGAGCGTCCCTTCGGCCCACGTGAGCCCCGAGTCGCCGCCGCCGCCGGGCGCCGGGATCGTGGCGAGCACACGGCCGGTCTTCGGATCGATCTTCTGGATGCGATCCTCGGCGATCTGAAACAGGTGCTGGCCGTCGAAGGCCGTTCCGGCATGCGCGGCGACGTCGATCGAGCGCAGCGTCTTCCCGCTCGCCGGATCGAAGGCGATCAGCTTGTCTCCGGCGGCGAACCAGACGTTCTGACCGTCGTACGTGACGCCATGCACGCGGTCGGCACCCGGAAAGGGCCCGTACTCACGAACGATCTTCGGCGGTTGATCGATTCATGCTTCGATTCTAGTCAATCGGCAGCGGCGCGGGGAGTAACAAGGTCGTCGTGAATCCCGGCACGGGCGGGGTCGTCCAGCGACGAGCTCGCCCGCGACCGAACGAGCTGCACCTTGCCTGCCGCCGCCAAGCGAGTCGAGCGCCCGCTGCACGGTGCGCTGGCTCGTTCCCAAGCGCAAGCGCAAGGGCCGAGCTCGACCACGATTCGCCGTCGGCGAGGAAGGCGAGCACCGCCGCATGCTCCTCCTCGACGGGCCGCGCCAGCACGACGACCTTGCGTGCGCCGCGCGGCGCCAGCGCGAAACCTCGCTTCGTCGCGCTCACGTCGGCCAGCGTCCGAAGCACCGCACGAAGCCGCCCGATCTCGACGCGCAACCGCGCGCGATGCGATTCATCGGCGTGCTTCGCTCCGAATGCGCGCGCGACGAGCGTGTCCTCGAGGACGTCTCCCGGCCACGCTTCGCCCAGCGCCCGTGCGAGCGCGAACAACACCGGACGCCTTGCGAGCGAGACCACGCTTGCCTGCGTCCCGTACGACGTGACGGCACGCGTCCACGCACGAATGCATTCGACGCCAGCAACGCTTCGACCTCCTCGAGCAGGAGGAGTCGCGCCTCGCCATTCGCGATCAGGCGCGCAGCGGGCGTGTTCAGGACGCTGCAATGCGCTTTCGACCTCCGCCGTCAGCGCAGGGATGCGCGCGAGGCGCGCGGCGCGATCGGCCCGGGCGAGCGCAGCGCGTGCCGCCTTGGTCCGCAAGGCGCCGCATCGCGATCCCCGCGACCGCGCAGCTCGTGCGCGGTCCTCAACGCCGGCGGGAAGGGCGCGGGGTCGAGCTCGGCGAGCCTGTGCTTCGGCTTCGTCGATGCGCCCGATCAGGAGAAGGCGCCGGACTCTCGAGATGGCGCGCATGCGCGGCGTTGGCCCCAATCGCCGTGCGCTTCGAGCGTCGCCCGCGCCGCGTCGAGCGCCTTCTCCGGCCACCCGAGCTCGCGCGAGACGAGCGCGATCTCGGCCTCGGCGACGACGCATCTCGCCTTGGCCACGGGCGATTTTGGACCGAAGGCCGCGCAGCACGCTGCAAGAGTGTCTTCGCTCGAGTCGAGATCGCCGAGCTGCGCCATCGCGATGCCTCTGAAGCGCCAAGCGCAGGCGCGTCGTCGCGCAGGGCGACTCGCTTCAAGGCGCCCAAGGGATCACCCGCTGCGAGAGCGCGCGCCGCGGCCGGTGATCAGAGAGTCCATCGGAATCCCGTCACACTTGTCACTCCACGGTGCGCGGCCTCGCGCTAAATCTATCCATGACCGACAACCACCAAGGAGACGAGCGATGAGCGAGCACACGACCGGCACGCGTAACGAGTGGGCTGAGAGCGCGGCTCGAGCTGCTCGAGGCGGAGAAGGAGCTCACGCGGCGCAGCGACGAGCTGGCGCGGCGGCGGCAGGAGCTGCCGTGGGTTCGGATCGACAAGGAGTATCGATTCGAGACCGACGAAGGGAGCGCCTCGCTGGCAGACCTCTTCCGAGGGCGCTCGCAGCTCCTCGTCTACCACTTCATGTTCGGGCCCGACTACACGGCGGGGTGTCCGTCCTGCTCGGCGATCGCGGACGGGTTCGACGGCTTCGTCGTCCACCTGGCCAACCACGACGTCACGCTTTCGGCGGTGTCGCGGGCGCCGCTCGCGAAGCTGCAGGCGTACAAGCGGCGGATGGGGTGGACGTTTCCCTGGGCGTCCTCGCTCGGCGGCGACTTCAACTTCGACTTCAACGTCTCGATCACCGAGGAGCAACAGCGCAAGGGAGGCGTCGAATACAACTACCGAGCGCGGCGGCCATCGCGCTGGACACGTCAGCCGGAGCCGCCGGAGCCTCGTCGTCCAGTTCGCGGCCACTGACGGAACCGACGCGGCCACGTACACGCGCGAGCGGCCGGGCATGAGCGCGTTCGCGCTCGAGGCGGCGTCGTCTACCACACCTACTCCACCTATGCGCGCGGACTGGACGGCCTCTGGGGCATGTACCAGTGGCTCGACCGCGCACCCCAGGGACGCAACGAGACGGGCGTCTGGTGGCGCCGCCACGACGAGTACACCCATGCGTGAGCGCGCAAAAGGTCTGAGCATCGGGGTCATCGGCGCCGGGAGCATGGGCGGGATCACTTGGCGCGCCGTTTCGCCGAGCTCGGACATCACGTCTCGATTGCGAACTCGAGAGGACCGGAAAGCCTGACCGCGTTGGCGGCTGAGATCGGCGCGACGCCCGTTTCGGTCGTCGACGCCGCCAAAGCCGGAGACATCGTCATCATCGCGATCCCGACGAAGGCCGTCGCCGATCTTCCGCGGGGCTGTTTGCGAACGTGCCGGACAGCGTCGTCGTCATCGATATCGGCAACTACCATCCCGAGCTTCGCGATGGCCGCATCGACGCGATCGACCGGGGCATGCTCGACAGCCAGTGGGTCGCGCAGCAGATCGGGCATCCCGTGATCAAGGCGTTCAACAACATCCTCGCCGAGAGCCTTCTCGAAAGGGCGTTCCGAGGGGAACGAAGGGGCGGATCGCGCTCTCGGTCGCCGGCGACTCGTCGGAGCGCCAAGGCCACAGTGCTTCGCCTCGTCGACGATCTTGGCTTCGACCCTGTCGACGCTGGCGATCTGGACGACTCCTGGCGGCAGCGGCCCGGAACGCCGGCCTACTGCCGCGATCTCGAGGCCGCGGCTCTCCGGCGCGCGCTCGCCGAAGCCGATCGGAGCCGCATCGCCGAATACCGCGCCGAACAGAGAGGCTGAGCTCAGGAGGTCGTTGTGACGCGAACGTTTCTTGCCGTCGCCGCGCTGCTCTTCGCGACGAGCACGGCGGTGACGATCGTCTGGTGCCGTCCATGTCGGCGATGGGCGGGATGCCGATGCCCGGCGGCTGGACGATGTCGATGGCGTGGATGCGGATGCCCGGACAGATCGTGGCCCGGCGCCGCGGCGTCGTTCCTCGGCATGTGGGTCGTGATGATGGTGGCGATGATGCTGCCGTCCCTGGTCCCGATGCTGTCGGCGCTACCGCCAGGCCGTCGGCACGGTCAGGCGAGACGCGCCTCGGTCGTGCTGACCGCGCGTCGTCGGCGCGGGTTACTTCTTCGTGTGGACCGCGTTCGGAATGGCCGCGTTTCCGCTGGGCGTTGCGCTGGCGGACGATCGAGATGCGGCAGCCGGCGCTGGCGCGCGCCGTCCCGATCGCGGTCGGCGTGGTCGTCGCTGATCGCCGGCGCCTCTCCAGTTCACCGCGTGGAAGGCGCGTCACCTTGCCTGCTGCCGGCGATGGCCCGGGCGCGGCCGTACGCTGCCGCCGACGCCGGCACGGCCTGGCGACACGGCCTGCGCCTCGGTCTCCACTGCAGCCACTGCTGCGCCGGTCTGACGGCGATCCTCCTGGTCATCGGGGTCATGGACCTTCGCGCGATGGCTGCTCGTGGCGGCAGCCATCACCGCTCGAACGTCTCGCGCCGGCCGGTGAGCGCGTCGCGCGCGCCATCGGCGTCGTCGTCATCGGGGCAGGGGATGCTGCTGATCGCGCGAGCGGCCGGGCTCGGCGTGATCGATTGCCGGTCTACTCCTCGGCGGAACCCCGACCTGTTACTCTCTTCCGCCATGAACCCCCGACTAGCCGTCATCCTGATCTTGGCGCTCGCGGCGTGCACTCCGCCGGAGACGTCCTCGATTGTCGACGCGGCCAGCACGCCGCTGCGCGACCTCCAACGTGATTCGCGCCAAGATCCCCGACGCGCTGCGTGAGGCGCGAAGCATCCGTATCTTGCTCCGAGCGATCAAAGCTGCGAGGGCTGTCGACCTCGGTTCCGGGCGCTCGACGGAGCTGCTGGGACCCGACCTCGACGCGCCGGCGTCCTCTTCCAAGCCTCGCCTCATCGAGCGCGCGAACAAGGCGGCCGACAACGACGCTGTGCGGCGCGGGTGCAGGGCGCCGCGGAGGAGATCGTGCCGTTCAGAGGTTGGGTGCGACAGCTGTCCGGAGCGGAGCGTTACGCACGCGATGTGGCGGCGGCGATCGCGGCCGGCGCCGTGCGCCGGGCTTCCTCAGGGGCTGGCTGCGGCCACGATTGCCCTCGGGCCGAGTGACCTCTCGAAGCCATGGGGGCGCCGGCTCGCGTAAAACCGGCTCAGCGCCCGGGCGCGGCCGACCTGATAGCGCACCGCGACGCCGGTCAAGAGCAGGACCAGCACGAAGATCACATGACGCTCGACGCTCGAGTCGAAGCCGGCCTGGGGCTTGACTCTCCCGAAATAGAAGTCCGCGACCAGGAGCAAGTACGAGACCACCGCCGCCGCCGTCGTGAAGGTCACGAAGCGCGGCCGGAGCCAGAGTCCTGACGCGACGATGAGCAGTGGGTAGGCGACAAACCAGAGAGGCTCGCGACCCCGTTGGCGATCAGCAGGATCGAAGTCAGCGCCACCACGTCGGCCGCGCCCCACAGGAAGATTCCGAGACCTTCCCACCGCTCGCGCTTCAGGACCTGCTGAAGACCGATAGAAGCGACGGCCCAGAGTCCGACCACCAGGCTCACCTTCAGGTGAAAGCCGCGGCTCACCGCGTGAGCGACGTGATACTGCGCAAAGCTCGACCGCGTAGAACAAACCGAGCGCGCACAGCCGCAAGGCGAGCGGCGGCTCGCGGCGAATCCAACGCGCCAGCCGGGAGAGCGGCGCCGACAGCGGCGACTCGATGGGCTCTCCGGCGAGAAACCGGTCGAGATCCTCGCCGAGCTCCGCTGCCGTGGCATAGCGATCCCCGGCGCTTTGGCGAGGCACTGAGGCAGATCAGCTCCAGATCCCGGGGCACGCGGCGGTTCAGCGCCCGCGGCGCGGGTGGGTCGCGCTCGACGACTTGAACGAGCGTTTCCATGACGGTTTCGGCTCCGAGCGGGGGGCCGGCCGGTCAAGAGCTCGTAGAGAATCGCGCCCAGACTGTACACGTCGGTCCGCGCGTCGATGTCTTTCGTGCGGCCGGCCGCCTGCTCCGGCGACATGTAGCTCGGCGTTCCCGCGATCGCTCCGGTGCGCGTCGACGACTCTTCGCCGAACATCTGCGCGAGTCCGAAGTCCGTCACGTAGGACGGTCCGCCTCACCGAGCAGGATGTTGGCCGGCGAGGTCGCGGTGCACGATCCGGTGTTGGTGCAAGTAGTCCACCGCGCCGGCGACGGCGCGCAAGAGTCGAGCGGCGTCCGGATCCGCAGCGGGACGCTCTTGAGCGCCGCGGCTGGACTCCGGCCGCGGATGAACTCCATCGCGATGTAAGACTGTCCGTAGCATTCACCGGCGTCGAAGACTATAACGATGTTCGGATGGGCCGAGGCTCGCGCCGCGCGCCTCGAGGTGGAAGCGCTCGATCTGCATCGACGACGCCCACGAGCCGGCCAGGATGAGCTTGACGGCGACGATGCGATCCAGTCGAGTCTGACCGGGCTTCGTGGACGACCCCCATGCCGCCGCGGCCGAGCTCGGAGAGAAGCACGTACTCGCCGAACTCACGGGGCGCGCCGGTCGCGGCGGCGGAACTCGCCCAGTGCGACGAGCCATCGGAAGTTTCGGTCGCGTCGGGATCCACGAATCGCTTTCGGCCGATCTAGGGTTCGAACGAGACGAACGCAACGCGACCTTGAAAACGCTCCCGCATGCGACGCCTCCTCAAGCCCCGACCTCCCGAGCTCGGCCCGCCCGGCCACTTCGCTGCGCGGAGAATACGCCTTCGGCGGGCAAATCCGGTCTCACGATTTCGAAATCGCCCGGCTTCTTTTTGGCACCCGCTCTCCCGCTTGACATTGCAATTCCCGGGGCTTAGCCATCTATTCGACGCATCAGTGCGCCCCGGAGAAAAACCATGCGAGATGGAAAGACGCGCAAGCATCGCTCGGCGGCCGGAGCGCCGCGCATGCAGGAACTTCTGGACCACTACGTTGCGAAGGTCATGCTCGTCTCGGGACCGGACGCGGGCGCGGGTTTCGCGATCGATCGCGAGAGTCATCGTCGGCCGGGGCCCGGCGTGGACCGGGCGTTCGACGATCCGGCGATGTCACGCCAGCACGCCGCCATCGAGTTCTCCGGCACCGGCTTCCGGATTCGCGATCTGGGGAGCACCAACGGGACGATCGCTCAACGGCGCGGCCGTGCAGTCCGCGGGAGCTGCGTCACGGTGATCGCTTCGAGATCGGCGGGCGTGTTCGTGCTCGCCGTTGAGGAGCGGAGCACGAGCCCGACGCCTACGAGCTGAAGTCGTAGTGAGCGCCACCGCAGCCGGCAGCCCGCCGAAGACGGTGGGCAGCTTCGAGATCGACCGCGAGATCGGCCAGGGTGGGATGGGTGTCGTCTACCTCGCCCACCAGCCCACCCTGGACCGCATGGTCGTGCTCAAGAAGATCCGGCGCGAGCTTCTCGTCGACTCGCGGCATCGTCGAGCGCTTCCAGCGCGAGGCGCGAGCCGCCGCGGCCGTGCACCACCAGAACGTCGTCAGCATCTACGACTCGCTTCGAGGCCCGCGGCGATCATTACATCGCCCAGGAGTTCGTCGACGGCCACGACCTGAGCCGGATTCGGACACAGGTCGGGCGGCTCGAGCCTGAAGTCGCCGCGTTGATCGCGCTCGAGGTGGCGCGAGGTCTCGAGAGATCCACGCGCGCGGGATCGTTCACCGCGATCTCAAGCCCGCCAACATCCTGATCGGCGTCACGGGAGAGACGAAGATCGCCGGATTTCAGGATCGCGGTGGTTCCGAACGCCGACGGGCTGACGCGACCGGGGATCCTCGTGGGCTCGATCCCCTACATGGCTCCCGAGCAGATCCTCGGTGACCGGGCGGATCAACGGACGGACATCTTCTTGTTCGGGAATCTTCTCTACGAGATGCTCGCCGGCGCGGCCCTGTACCAGGGACCCGGACGACGAGACGCCTCGACAGCCTCCTCCAGCGCATGCAGGAGGAGCGGTACCCGGACGTGCGGCAGATCGCGCCGGCGACGCCGCGCATCCTCCGGCGGTTGATCCACGCGGTTGCCTGCGCGCGCAGCCTGCCCGCCGGATCTCCTCGATCTCGCGCAGTGAGGCGCACGCTCGAGCGGGCGCTGGGCCGGCCCTCGCCGCTCGATTGCCGAAGCGAGATCGCCCAGCATCTTTGGGCGCTGGGCGCCTTTCGCGCCGCCGACGGACGATACCGCCCTCCAGAAGGCGCCGCCGCCACGAGCCAGGATCGCGACGCAGCGACACCTCCGCTGGGGGCTGTCGGCCGCCGCGGGCCTGCTCGTCGTGATCGCGGCCTCGCCGGCTACGGCGCACTACCTGCGGGCGCCCGACCTTCCGTTTCCAGCTGCGCCCGCCCCGAGCGTCGCGCCGAGCCCCCGCTCGCGGCCGCCCCGCTCGCAGCGCCCCCGGTCGCGGTCATCCCGGCGCTCCCGCGCCTCCTGGAGCCGCGCACGTGCGCTTTGTCGCGGACCCGTGGGCCGAGATCACCATCGACGGCGAGAAGCAGCTTCTTCACGCCGCGCGCCGCGCCGGTGGAGCTTCAACCGGGAGCCATCACATCGTCCTCTCAGCATCCGACGCTTCGGACGCGGCGAGATGACGCTGGACGTCGCAGCCGGGCGAATCACGAACGGTGCACCACGTCTTCCCGATGAGAGCCTGTCATGAGAGCGCTCGACGCTGGCTCGCGCTTGCCGGGCTCGTGCGCGGGGTCCTCACCCTGGAGACGCTCGCGGCCGCGGACGCGTCCACACCGTCGCCGCCGGTGAGTCGGCCGCCGTCGGTGGCGAAGAAGTACTACGGGGAACGGTCCCTCGGCGATCTCCTCATGCGCTACAACGGCACGCCGGGAAAGGTGATCCATCCCGGGCAGCGGCTGAAGATCCCGTACTGCGAGAGTCTATCGGGCGCGAGCCGGGTGACACCTGGTCCGGCGCTCGCGAAGCGGCATCCTCGGCCGGGCTGCGGCATCGTCGACGCTCGCCGAGCTCGAACGGGTACGCCGCCGGCCAGCCGCTCCGCGCCGGCGCGCGCATCGTCTTCCCCGTGGTCCTGCGGCACGATCTCGCGCGGGAGAGACGTTGTCCTCCATCGCCGAGCGCTTCTACGGCGATCCATCAAGAGCCGCGATGCTGCAGGCGTTCGGCCAGATCGACGACGCGAAACGGTTGGCCGTGGGAGACTGCCGCTCGAGATCCCGATCGTCAGTTTCGTGCGCGCCGAGACAGAGCAGGCCGCGGCCAGCGACTCGCGCCCCAGATCCGCGCCGAAGGCGGCCGCCGCCAGCGTCGCCGCGCCGCCCCCGCAGCTTCGCCGGCCGTCCGCGCGCGGCGCAGCGCCGCCGCCGACGAGCGACGATTCGAGAAGCCGCTCGCCGCGGTCGGCCGAAGCTTCGCCAGAGGCGAGCTACGACCGCGCGCTCGAGATCTTGAGGCGCTCCGCGAAGCGTCACCCGTGAAGGGGGCGACTCGGATCGGCGCGGAGTGGGGCCGGCTCATGGCCTTCGTCTACGTCGCCTCGACCGCGACGCCGACGCCTGTACGGCCTATCGATCGGGCCCTCGCCGAAGCTGCGCCGGCGCCGTTCGACCCCGACCGGGTTTCCCCACGTATCCGGGAACGTGCTGTCGAACTGCGGTGCGACTTGACAGGCCCGGGCCGGGCCTGCAAATTCCACCCCATGCCGGCACACGGGTGGCCGAACCGAGCGACTCGCAAGACCGCCGAGCGCGAGGAGCTATCGTCCCCGCCGTTCGGAGCGCCCTACGTCTGGGTCCTCGCCGTGATCGACGGACCGACAGCCGAACGCGGTCGCATCGCATCGTTCAGTACGAAGACGCGTGATCGGCCGGGGCGACGACGCCCAGATCGACTTGAACGACGAGAAGGTCAGCAAGCGACACTGCCTGGTCCGCGTCGAGGGGCCCGGTCTGCACGATCCAGGAGCTGGGGAGCCTGAACGGTACGCGCGTCAACGGCCGCAAGATGCGGGACGACACGGTGCTCCGGCTCCGGCATTTGGACGAGATCCAGATCGGATCGACCCGCCTGTTCCTGCTGCACGGCGCCTACAAGAGGATCACGGCGCCGTAGCTGCCCCGCCCGCCACTGCCGCATGACCCAGATGTCCATGCTCGCGCGCGCCGCCGTGTGAACGCGATCCGGCTACCGTCCGGCGACCAGCTCTGGCCAGCCTTCGTTGGCGTGCGGACTCGCCGACAGGTTCACGGCGTCCTTCATGTCGGGCGCGCAGAGAGGCATCGCACGTCGTCGTTGCCGTCGGCGAATCCCCGCAAAAAGCATCAGGTGTTTGCCGTCGGGAGAGAATTGCGCGCAGGCTTTCGTCTTCGCGGGTCGCGGTCAGTCGACCGGTCACGTTGCCGCCGTCCGCGCCCATGCGATAGACGTCGAACGCGTCGCGATCATCGCGCAAGGTAGCTGAACCACGATCGTCGAGCCGTCCGGCGACCAATGCTGGGTGGATGTCCCTGGCGGGATGGTTGGTCAGTGTTGCGCAGCCCTGTTCCGTCGGCGTTCATCCACGTAGATCGTCGTTCCCCGAGCTCGCCGAATAGAAGGACGAGCTTCGAGCCGTCCGGGGAGAACGAGGGGTTGCGGCCCGGTCGGCCGTAACGAAGCGTGAACCTGCTCGGGGTCACGATCCCGGCGCCGTGATGATCCCGCAATCGACGTCGAGAGTGCTGTTGGCCAGAGTGAAAACGGGTGACGCCAAGGTCTCTGGGATCGAAGTCGCTATCCAGCGCATCGTCGGCGCCCACGTCGCTCGCAGTCGGTGTGAAACCGAGACGGAGGACTGACCTCGATGGAAGTACGTGCCTGAGGCACCCGAAAAGTAGTGTAGTGGCCGGAGCTATCGCTGACCTGAACGGCGACAAGTGCGCCGGTGGTGCCGCTCCGCAGGAAGAAGATGACACCCGGCGCACCCGTCTCACCGGGCGTCCTGGAGGCCGTGTTACCATCGCTGTCTTGCCACGCGCGATCGCCGACACAACCTCGTCGGCGGGTCCGTCGCAGTCGTTGTCGAGGCCGTCACCGCAGATCTCGGCGGAAGGCACCACGTCTCCGACGCAGGCGCCATAGCCCGTGCCCGTTGCGTTGCACGCTTTGCTGACCGGTTTGGCAGACGCCGACGCCTGCGGTTCCCGTGGGTCCTCCGCAGCACGGCGCGACCGACTGCGGGAAGCCACACAACCGTCGTCAGACACGCCGTCGCAATCGTTGTCGATGCCGTCTCCGCAGATCTCGGCGATCGCGGGAGGACCTCCGCCCACGCACGCTTCGTACGCGGTCCCCGCGGCGTTGCACGTTTGAGTGCCGCTCAGGCACGTGCCGACGTCCTCGGTGCTCGGCGGACCGCTGTAGCACGCGGCCGCTGACCCCGGCGCACACACAGCCGTCGTCCGGCGGTACGCGTCGCAGTCGTTGTCGAGAGTGTCGCCGCGAGGTCTCGTGTGGTGGGCGTCACGGAACCCACGCAGGCTCCGTACGCCGTTCCCGTCGTCGTTGCAGGTTTGGATGCCAGCCTGGCACGTCGCCGACACCTGCGGTGCCCGAGGGTCCGTCGCAGCAGGAAGCCGCCGACCCCGGCGTGCAGACACACCCTTCGTCCGCGGTCCCGATCGCAGTCGTTCGTCGAGGCCGTCGCCGCAGGTTTCGACGCTGGGCGTCACGGAGCCCACGCAGGCTCCGTATCCCGTTCCCGTCGCGTCGCAAACCTGGGTTCTGCGTGGCAATTGCCGATGCCGTTCGTCCCCGCTGGTCCGGTGTAGCAAGGAGGCGGTCGACCCCGGCGAGCAGACGCAGCCTTCGTCCGCGGACACCGTCGCGGTCGTTGTCGAGACCGTCGCCACAGACGTCGGCCGCGGGCGTCGCCACGGCGCCCGCGCAGGCCCCGTAGGCGGTGCCCGTCGCGTTGCAGGTCTGGATTCCGGCGTGACAGGCGCCTACGCCTTCGGTGCCCGCCGGACCGCTGCCAGCAGCTCGAGGTCGAACCGGGTGCGCAGACGCAGCCGTCATCGGGCGACTCTCATCGCAATCGTTGTCGATGCACGTCGCCGCACGCTTCGGCGGCCGGCAAGCAGCCTCGCCGACACACGGCCCGAAGGCCGTCCCGTTGGCGTTGTGCAGGTTTGCGAACCCTCTTGACAGGTCCCGACCCCGCCGTTCCGCGCGGGGCCGCCGTAGCACGTACGGACCGTCGCACCGGGCGTGCACACCCCGCGGCCTGCATTCGCCCGGATAGTCACCGTGCGCCAGGTGAGCGCCAACGGCGGATGCGGGTTGATCACGATGGTGTGAGCGTTGCGGGGATTCCCGGGCGGCACGTGGCAGATCGTCACGTCCCCGGACTTCGCACCCGCGTACTCCGGCACCAGCCACGCCACACCGAGCAACGAGCAAGAGCAGGACTCGGACCGAGTCGTGGATCGACACATGTGGGATTCCCCCGATTTGACCCGGGTTATACGTGAGTCCAGGTTCGCGTCGTCGATGGATTCCTCGTCAGGCCTTGCCGTGCGCGCTGAGCGGGACGCGCCCCAGCCGATCGCGGTCGCAGCGAGCGCGAGCCACGAGATCGCGCTGACGACCAGGTCCGACGGCGAACGAGGTGCGCCGGTAGCGCACGCTCGACGACGCGGTCGGTAGGTCCGACCTCGACGCCGATCAGGCCGTCGCGACTTACGACCGGGCGCCCGTCTTCGGCCTGCCAGGCCGAGTAGTAGTTCTGGTTGACCACGAGGATCGCGGGCTCCTCGCACGTCGAGCGCAAACCGGAGACGATTGGGGGACCAGGACAAGGGTCGTGACGGTGCCGGCGCTTCCGTCGAGATAGGCCTCACCGCGGTACTTCGGGACTGCCCATCGGGATCGGGCCGCGCGGAACGTAGGCCGACTCGTAGCAATCGATCGTGCCGGAGGTTCATCAACAGCGCGGGGTACTGGGCGCTCCACGAGCCGTACACCTCCCAGTCCTCGTCGGCGGTGAATCCGTGCTCGTTGTGAGTTCTGAAGATGCCCGGATCTGATGAAACGAGCTGAAGCGGATGATCTCGACCGGCGGAATGCGGTACGTGCGTTTCGATAGATGGGTCGCGTCACGGCGTAGAAGTCGAACGCGCCACGAGCGCGAGGACCGCCGAGACGACGATGACGGCGTAGCGTCGGCCGGAGAAACCTCCGCCTCGATACGGCCCCCTCACCCACTGGAGGCCGTAGCCCGCGAACAGGCAGACGACGAGAAGCCAGATCAGGCGGAAGCGCTCCGAATAGCGCATCGAGTCGTAGATCGGAAGGTGGTGAAGGGCGCTGAACAAGCTCAGACGCGGACGCACGCCCAAGGAGAGCCACACGAACACCGGCAGCGTGATGGCGAGCTTCCACGAGGCGCGCGGGCTTTGACGGCAAGCCCGGCGAGGAAGAGACCTGCGACGATCGGGCCGATGTAGGTTCCGACATCGTCGAAGTCGCTCGCTGATCCCCGAAAGAGCCGGTCCGGTTGGTCGATGTGCCTCCCGTCGAACTGCGTGTGGGCCATCTCGAGACGCTGATCGCGGTGGAACAGGCCGAACGTCAGCGACTCGACGCTGAACCCCGACTGCTCGTTCGCGTGTGCCGCGGGAACTCATCGCATGAATCCGATCGGACGGGAAGATTTTCACGGCTCCGAGCCCGAGCATCACGACGACCAACGCGCCGAGAACCAGCCCGGACTTCCTGACGCCGTGCTCGGCCAGGCCGAGCAGCGTGTGAGAACCCGAGAAACGTCAGCGTGATGAGGAGCGGGTAAACACCGCCGCCGAGATACATCAGCGCGCAGGACAGGCCCCCGCCCCCAGCGAGGCGCTCGAGGCTCCTTGAAACCCCGAAGATACGCCCTCGACCACCCACGGATGTAGCGCCGTGGACATGAACCAGGTCATGCCGGTCGAGATCGGCAGCGCGTACGTCGAGCTCAGGGAAGTACACGATCGGCGCGATCCAGACGCACTAACGGATCGAGCCCGAGGTAGCGGCCGAGAGCGTAGAAGCCGAGCATGCCGACGCATGCGAACAGCAGCACTTCGATCTTGAGCCCGTGCACGGCGCCCAAGAGCAGGACGATCGGAAACGTCGGGCTCAGCGCGCGCGACTGGCGGGTTCGCCAGCGAGATCGGTGCCCCCGCAGTAGTAGGGGTTCCACTGCGGGACCTGCCCGTACTGCAGCAGCGAGACGCGCGCGGCCTCGTGATAGAAGGCGTGCTGATCCCAGTCCCCGATCCCCCAGATTCGAGAAATGCCTGAAGATCGGCGACAGGAATAGACGTCCGAGCGCAAGGCAGACTCGCCGCCGGCCGGCGCAGATCAGCGCGAGCGAGCAAGGCCTCTGCCCGGTCGAAAGGTACGTCGTGCGAACGTCCCGACGCCAGTGTCCGCCGGCGTGGTCGGCGCCGGTGATCGACGTAAGGCCCGCCGAACGGTGCCGCGCCGCCGCTGCGCGCAGCGCCGGCATGTGAGCATCGTTCGCGGGCAGTCCGCTCGACGATGCCCTCGAGCATCCACGCGCGGCTCAAGTTCAAACCGTCGAGGTGGACCAGCTTGCCGTCCGTGCGGTCCGTCACGACGCCCACGGCCAGCCAGTCAGCCGATCCGTTGCGCGGGATCCGCGGGAGAAACGCCTTGAGCCATGCGGCGTACGCGAGCGGGTGCCAAAGACCCTGCGCATCAGATCGGCCTCGGCCAGGCAGGGCGAGAGAAAATCCTGGCCCGAGGGCTCGTAGCCGATCGGGCAATCGCGGTCGGCCTCATACAGCGCGCGCGCGTCCGCGAGACGATCAGGTCCTCCATGCCGCGATCGCCGGTTCCTCTGGCCCAAGTCGAGGATCAGCCCGAACGCGAACGCGGTCTGATTCGTGCTCCCCTCGCGGATGGGATAGGAGAGCTTGGGCAGCCAAGCGTGAAGCCGCGCCGCGGCCGCGCGCGTCCAGCGGTGCCAGGGCGGCCGCGCAGAGGTGCGCGCCTGGGGATCGTCCCATTCGCGCAGCTCGAGGTCGAGCGCGCAGCAGCCACGCCAAGCCGTACGGCCGCTCGAACGTCTCGCGACCCTTACGCCCGACGTATGCCGCTTCGATCGCGAGGTTCTCGGCCGTCAGGATTCTTCGCGAGCGCCTGCGCGCGCGGCGGGCGCGAACGGCGCTTCGGGTTGGAAGCCGCGTCAGGCGCACGAGCAGCCAGTGCCCGTGCACGGCCGAGTGCCAGTCGTAGCAACCGAGAAAGCCGGAGTCAGCGTGCGAGGCGGCTGGGCATCCGCATCAGAGTCCATCACGTGCGCGATCTTGTTCGGGTACTCCTTCTGGATGCACTCGAGGGCCAGACCCGCCATGCGGGCCGCCGTGTCGGCGGAAAGGGTTTCACGCGCGCGCCGGCGTGAGAGGAGTGCTACGGCCGGCGGCGAAGATCAGGGTTATCGGCGGCCGCATGCCGAGATTGTCCCACACGCGAGGCGCGGTCGCGGGCCCTCCTGGGGTCGCCTCCAGTCTCGTTGCAGATCAATTCCTGCAAACCCCTCGTTTTTCACTGGCGAAGCCGGTGCGGTTCGAGGTAAATGAGCGGCAAATGTTCCTGCCCGGGTTGATCGTTCTGGGTCTTGCCTCAACACCAGTCGACGCGCGACTGGATCGCTTGGTCCTCGAAGAGCGGTTCTCGGAGGCGTTCGGTGAGGCGGTGGACGAGCTCGGCGTGCGTCTCACGAAGCGCGGCGATCGCGATCCGGGACGATCGAGGCGCTCCACCGCGTCGGCGTCATCGCGCACTTGGCGGGGGACCAGGCCACGGCCGTGGACGTCTTCGCGGCGGCCCTGGCGGCGAAGCGTTCCGTCCTGGCGGCGGACGACCCGTCGATCGTCGAAACTTTGATCTACCGGGGGCGCGCTTTGCGCTGCAGGGAACGAGCGCGAGCGCGCGCGGAACGACTACGACGAAGCGGCCCGCCGGCTGGCGCTCGTTCCGAACGCGTCGGCCGAGCTCAAGGCGCAGCTCCTCCAAGCAGAGGCCGACTGGCAGCGCTCGGTCGATCTGCCCCAGGCGATCGCGTCGTATCGCGCGGCGCTGGCGCTTCGAAGGGCGTCTCGGGCGAAGCCCGATTTCGCGACCGTCGACAACCTCACCCGGCTCTGCATGGACGTTGAACCGTGCCGGCCGGCGCGACGAGGCGCAGTCCTTGGCGATCGAGGCGCGCGCCCAGCTCGTGCGCCTCGGCCTGACCGCCCACTCCCTCGCGCGGCACGCTCGACAACCTTCTGGCGGAGAAACTGGCGATCGACGGAAGGCTCACCGATGCGGTGCCGCTCCTCACGACGGCGGCCGCGACGGCCGAAGCCGCCCGTCGCAAGCAGCTCGGAGGGTACGCGCGACGGGGCTTCCCGCTCGACGGCTACGAGCCTCTCGCCCTCGAGGCCTTGTCGCGCGGCCGGTACGACGAAGCGTGGACGCTCTCGAGCGCGCACGCGCCCCGTCGCACGTCGATTTTACGACGCTCGCCGGCTGGAGCCGGCGCGACCCCGTGTCCTGGCACGCGTGGCGGCGGATTCAGCGACGCGCTGAAGGAAGCCAAGCGGCGATCGCTCGAAGGGACGTCGCACGGCGCGCTCTGGACGTCGTCGACCGCTCCGCTGTTGGTGTCCGCCCTAAGGCTTCACGCGCGCGCCTACGATCTGGAGCGTCGGTTTCTCGATAGGTTCAGGCCTCGAACGCCGTCCCTTGCCGCGGTCCGGGCGCTCCTCGGTCCCAACGATGCTCTCGTGGGATGGCTCCGACGTCAACTTCGGCGGGGATCCGTCGCCCAACACCGTCCACGCAACGCTCGCGCGCGGTGGGGTTACGTGCTCCGGAAGGATCGGCCCCATCGCGTGGGTGTCGCTCTGGGAGACGCGAACGCCCGAAGAATTCGAAATCTCGCGAAGGACACGGGAGCCGTCTTCGAGTCGCTTCGGCGCGCAGCATCGTGGCGGCGGCGTGGTGGATCCCGACCCCGAGATCCCCATGCAGATGCGGGCATGGTCGAAGCTGATGGTCGATCCACCTCCTCCCCTACCTGAAGGGTGTCGACCACGCGTCATCTCCGAGCGCCTCCTGGAGCCGCTCGAGCTCGCCGTGCTTCCCGACGGCCGCATGCTGGGCGAGGAGTTCGACCTGTCGTACGTTCCATCCGCGCTCACCTACGGCCTGCTGGCCGAACTAGGCGAGCATCCTTCGGGCCCTCCCGCCATCCTCGCCGTGTCGGGACGATCCGACCCACCCTCAGCCCGCGTGGCTTCGCTCGTCGACATGGATGAGACCTCGCGGAGCCAACGGCAGTTGAGGAACGCCTACCGCCGGAACGAGTCCCCCGCTCGACCGGCTGCCGCGCCTTCGCTACGCGGCCCTCGAGGCCGAAACCGTGAGCTCGACGTTCCCGCGGCACCTCGTGCTGAGGGATTCATCGACGGCCGCGCAGGGCGCTCGACGACATGGCGGATCGCGGGACGCTCGGGTCGTTCTCCGTCATCCACATCGCGGCGCACACGTTGACGGACAACGCACCGGAGCATTGCGCTCTCGCAATCGGAACCGGCGCGGATCGGCCCGACACGGGCAACGGCTTGGTGGAGGTCGAGGACATCCTGTTGGGGTAGGATCTCGACGCCGACCTGATGACGCTTTCCGGATGCGAGACGCTTCGCGCCGCGGGTGCCGCTCGGGGAGCCGTACGGTTTCACCTCCCGCGCTGTTCGCCTCGGGCGCGCGCCGAGTCTTGTCGTCCATCTGGACCGTCGACGACCGGGCCACCACGATCCTCATGGGCCGGTTCTACGAGGATCTCACGGGGAGCTTCTGCCGGCCTCACGGCTCGGCTACCGTCACGCCCCGATGCCGGCGGCCCACGCCCTTCGTGAGGCCAAGACCTACGTCCACACGCTCGCCGACGCGAAGGGGCGCCACCCCTTCGAGCATCCCGCCTACTGGGCGGGGTTCCTACTGGTCGGACTTCCCCTAAGGCGGGCGACCGCGCGACGCGCCGGCTCCAAGAATTCGCCAGGGTGCGCGGCCAGCGGCTCGGCGACCGCGCGCGCACCTCGGCGGTCTCCCGTTTCCGACGAGCGCGGTGTAAGAGGATCCAGGAGGCGCGGTCGCGATCGGGTTGCAGGACGGTTTCGATCCTCAGCTCCTCGAGAATCGCTTCCGCCTTCGCGAACTCTCGCGTATGCGTGTAGGCGCTTGCGCAGCATGATCTTCACGGGATCCAACGATTCGGAGAATCTCACGGTCATGAAGGAGCGCGACCGCGCGGGACGGATCGTGGCGGCGATACGCCTCGACGGCCTCCTGAAAGATTGCGCTGCTCGCATCGGGCGCTCCGGCGCGCAGGACGCACCGTCTCGCGATCCACCGGGAACCAATACGGTGCCGCGTCCCGACGGGCCTGTCCAGCATCCCGAGGCCGACCGAGACGGCGACGAGGAGCAACGACGACGCGATCGCGGCGAACCGCCACGGCAAAGAACCATCGGGGCGCGGTCCTGCGGAGCTGCGCCCGCTCGCGCCTCGCGGCCGATCGAGCGGAAGCGATGCTCGCAGGCGGGGCGGGCTTCGAGATGACGTAAGGTCTCGGATCGAACTGGCGGCGATAGCAGCGAGGCCGCGAGGTCGATCAGGCGATCGTCCCCGGGGTGGGACCGTCTCGGTCACGGCCGAACACCTTCCCCTGACGTCATCTCCCACAGCCTCGCGAACGTTCCCGGTGGAAAGGGACCGGCGACAAACCCCTTACCCGCGAGGCACGATCGCATCTGCTCCCGGCAGCGGGCCGAGCATCGCGTCCACGCCGGCCGGAGTGCGTCGCGACGGCCGGATCGCGCGCGATCTCGGCCGACCCGATCTCGTAGAGGATCTCGAGATGTACCACGCGCGCCGCGCACGGACGGTAAGTCCGTCGGCGCAATCGACGATCGCTCGCGCGTAGGCCGCACCGTCCACCCCGAATCCGGCGACTTCTTCGACGCCCGAATGGCCCCCAGGCCCTGCCCGACAAAGAGTACGTCGAAACCTTCCGGTGTCGAAACCTCTCTTCGCCGGACACGGCGCAGATCGACCACACCGTTCCGGGCGATCGCCGACAGCAATCCGCACAGCTGCGCCGAGGACAACCCGGCCGGGTCCCAGCTCTTGGAATCGAGGCGGCGCAACAAATCTGCCGCTTTTCGGGACGCGATCTCCGAAATATCGTCCGCGGAGAGCCGTCCCGCCCAATGCGCATGCTTCCGGGCGTACTTCTGAAGGGCGAGATTCAGGAGCACCCAGATCTCCGGCGACGACCCCGCTCGCCCCGTCGCGCGAACAGCTCTGGACCGGAGGCGCAATCCCGGGGAGCGGAGACGAGTCTGGCCAAAGTGCAGCTTCGTCATCGTCCGGTAGGGTCGATCGGCTCACGCAACCGGAGACTATCGCATAGTCGTCGCCTAGGACTTGCCGCGGCGAACCAGCCAGATGACGAGAATACCGGCCACCAACAGCACGCCCACGATGAAGGCACACGGCTGGCCGTCTTGGGAACGGGGGGCGCCTGCTCGACGGGTGCCGGAGGCGTGTCGGCGGGCGTCGACTGGAGCAACCGCCGGAGCCGACTCGGCCGGCACCGCGGCTGGCGGCTCGGCGGCCGGCTCGGCGTGCCAGTGGAGCTGTTTGCGCAGCGGCTGGCGCGGCGGCTGGCGTGGCTCCCGGCGCGGGTGCCTGTCCCACCACCGTGGTGTTCGTCCCGCAATATCCGTCTGCGGCTCTTCGACGCGACCTTCTCCGCGAACACGACCGTGCCTTTCTTCAGGTCGCGGACGGTGGCCGGTTTCCCGTGTGACGGTGAACGGGGTGTCTTCCTTCACGATGAATCTGCTTGTTCTCGCCGTTGGGTAGAGTGATGATCACGCACGTTTTGCCATCACGTGCCACACCGTTCCGCTCTTGACTGCGATGGTTCGAACCGTGACGGAGTCATGGTCGTCGTGACGGTCGCCGTGAGCTTGTGCCCGGCACCAGCTCGTGACCGTCAGCTCTTTGCCATCGACCACGAACCTCCTCGACGCCGGAACATTGAAGAGCCTCTCCTCTCCGGAGGACATCTTCACGACGAGTGTGTTCCCCTCGACGTAGGCGACTTCGCCCTTTCAGCTCATACGTGGTGACCTTGGCATTGCCCATTTGGAGTTCGGTCCTGGCGGGCGGCGCCTGAGCCAGCGGCCAGCGTTGCGAGAGACAGAAGAACCGTCAACGCCAAGAATCGTCCCGCAATAACATTGCTTTTCATCGTCTCCTCCTTGTTCAGACTGCGCAGGGCCGGGGAGCACGCCTATCGCGAGCTCGTACCGGCGCTCTCTCAGATCTAGCCTGCGGGATCAATCAAAGTTGCGCGGCCGGCCCCGTTTCCGAATCTGGTCGATGGATCGCTGCGTCTCGTCCCGGGGCTCTGCGGGGACATCGATCTCGAAGGGCGAACACCCGATCGGAGCAGCCCGCCCTGAAGACTCTGGCTTGGCGGCGGCTGGACTATCCTCGTTCCATGATCGCTTCCACCGTACCTTCGAAGCCGCGAGGCTTGGCGTTGATGCTGAGCTGGCGGCGTCTGCGGTTCACGCTGTTGTTCTCGGGCGTCTTCGGCTTTCCTTCTCGCCATGCACGAGCATTCGTCCAGTGCTGTTTTTCCGCACGCCACCGCTGGGGGCTGGTCGGGTTGACGGTTCGGGCCGTTCGAGCAATGGTCGAGGCGGCTGCCCGCGTGGATGGCGCGCTGGGTGCTTCAGGTGGTGGTGTCGCGCCGCGATACCGGTCGGCATGCGATCTTCCTCGCCATGCATCAGCGGCCGCCACGGGCGACACCGAGATGAAGGGCTTCCCTGCCTGACTGGCCTCGATTGTTCTTTGCGCCTGGGTGGCCCTGGCGGCCCTGGTGCGACAGAAGGACGCGCTCGCGCGCCATCAGGCGCTGGCCTTCGATCTCGAGCGCAGCGAGCTGCGCAAGGGCGTCGATGCGCGCCTGCGTCTGCTGCAGGCGCAGGTCGCGCCGCATTTCCTGTTCAACACGCTGGCCAACGTGCAGGCGCTGGTCGACGCGGGATCGCCGCAGGCCGCCGCCGTGCTGCGGCAGCCTGATCGCCTACCTGCGCGCGGCCGTGCCGCGCCTGCAACGAGCCGGCCACCACGCTCGGCCAGGAGCTGCAGCTGGTCCGGGCGTACCTCGAGCTGATGCACATGCGCATGCCCGATCGCCTGCAGTTCGCGCTGCACGTCGATGAGGCGGCGCGCTGGCGCTGCGCTGTCCGCCGATGACGCTGCTGACGCTGGTGGAGAACGCGGTGCGCCACGGCATCGACCCGAGCGAGGAAGGCGGCCGCATCGACATCCACGTGCAGCGGCGCGACGACCGCTGCCGTGGTGCGCGTCAGCGACACCGGCGTCAGGCCTGCGGCCAGACGGGCAACGGGCTCGGCACCGGCCTCGTCGACGCTGCGCGAGCGCCTTCAGCTCGACTTCGGCGGCGACGCGCAGCTGCGCGTGACCGCGCAGCAGCCGCGACGGCGTCTGCGCCGAGCTGGATCTTCCGGCGCGAGGAGCGGCATGACGAGCCGCACGCCCGACCGCGCTGATCGCCGACGACGAGCCGCTGCTGCGCGAGGCCCTGGCGCGCCAGCTGGCGCAGGCGTGGCCCGAGCTGGACGTGGTCGCGCAGGCGCGCAACGGCCGCGAGGCGATCGAGCAGTTCGAGGCGCTCCAGCCCGACGTCTGCTTCCTCGACGTGCACATGCCCGGCCTGTCCGGCGTCGAGGCGGCGCATCACGATCGGCCGCCGCGCGCACCTGGTGTTCGTCACCGCCTACGACCAGTACGCCGTGCAGGCCTTCGCGCAGGGCGCGCTCGGACTACCTGGTGAAGCCGGTGGAGCCGGCGCGGCTGGCCGAGACGGTGGCGCGCCTCGAAGAGAGCGCCTGCAGGCCGCGCAGCCGGCGCCGAACACCGAGGCGCTGCTGCAGCAGCTCGCCGCGCAGCTCGCGCAGCTCAGAGCGGCGCGGCTCCGGCGCCGCTGCGCTGGATTCGCGCGCAGGTCGGACAGACCGCTGCGCCTGATCCCGGTCGACGACATCGACTACCTGCGCTCCGACGCGAAGTACACGCTGATCGCCTGGCGCGACGACGCCGGCCAGCCCGGCGAGGCGCTGGTCCGCACTGCGCGCTGAAGGAGCTGCGTCGCCCAGCTCGATCCCGCGCAGTTCGCGCAGGTGCACCGATCGGTCGTGGTCAACTCTGCGCGCGATCAGCCACGTCACGCGCGGCGACAACGAAACGGCGCGACATCCACCTGAAGGGCCGCAAGGAGGTGCTGCCGGTCAGCCGCAGCCACTTCCACCTTTCCGCCAGTTAATGTGTCGTTCGTCGGCCCCGATCGTGGCTCGCCTCCCCCCGTCGTTCGTCGTAATCGCATTGTGGGAGCCTGACCGCGCGCTGCCACCCCGCCATGGACCATGCGAGCGCTCTCCCCTGCCGTACCCATGACGCGTGACGCATCCGGATCGCTCGCCGCGGCACCTGTTCGCATGGGGCCGGACGCGGCGCAGGCACATCCCGAGCTCGACGTCATCGACTCGTTACTCGGCAACCCGGACCTCGAGCCGGCCCCGGCTTTGCGCCGCTCTGCAGGTGCTGGTCGCCGACACGAGCAAGGGCACGCATCGCTACATGGATAAACGCCGATTCCTGATGTGGAGGCTGGCCGCGCACCGCGGAGCTCGGGGATCCACGCCGGGGGCCACTGGTCTATCTGACCCGCAGCCGCCGGCGCTCGCAGATCGTGTTCGGCGCTCCTCTTTGAACCCGGGCGACGAGGTCATCGTCTTTGCCCCTGCATTTCCCCGAGCACGTCGGATCATCCGCAGCGCCTTGGCCGTGCCGAAGGTCAAAGCAGCCCCCGGCGTCAAGGTTCCGGCCTCGACCTGCGCGCCTTCGAGGCCGGGTGCCGACCACGAAGACTCGCGCCGTTTCGTCGAATAATCCGAACAACCCGACGGGCGTCCTCCATCCTGCCGGACGTCAAGGCGCGGCTGGTCTGCGGTGCTCGCCGCGCATCGCGAGCGCACGGCGCGGTATTCGCCGCCGTCATCGCGGACGAAGCGGGTGCGGGTTGGCGTACGACGGCCGCGGCTCCGCTCGATGCTCGCGGTTGCGTGACGCCGTCTGGCTCGTCCGTTCCTGCTCGAAGGACGCGAGCCTGCAGGCGAGCGATCGGCTATCTCGCTTGGGGGCCGGGGCTGTCCACGCCGCGGACGCTGCCGCTTCTCTCCGCAACGGCCTGTTCCTTCGGCTTCGCCTCTGCTCCCTGCGCCCCCACGCAGCGGCTGCTCCTCACGTTCCGGCTCATCCGCTCGATCGCTACCTGAGTATCGCCGGCGGAGCGCGCCCGTCGCGACGCCCACGGGCTGGCGGCCTGAGGTCGCATCCGGAAGCGGGTTTCTCGTGTTCCCGCGCTCGCCGATCGCGGACGAGCAAACGTTCTGCCGGCTAAGCCGCGAGTCGCGGCGTGCTCGCGTGCCGGAAGCGCGTTCAGTGCGCCGGGGTACCTCGCGCATCGCTGACGCAGCCGTTGGCACGTCGAGGTATGGCCCGTCGTAATCATGCGCTGCGCGCGCGGCTTGCCCCCGGTGGCGCGAACGGCCTGAGAGGACGTAGATGCTCGATCGAACCTTAGCCACGGCTCCCGGGTCGTGGAGATCTTGGGGGAGCTGGCGTGCGCCATGCGCATGTGTTCCGGGCGCCATGGCGTCCCTCTGGCACGCTTTGTCCAACGGTTGTCTCGCCGTACGCCACTTCCGTCAGCCGTGCGTGGGTGCGGCGTTCGCCGCCATCGAAGCGCACTTCTCGCGAGCGCACCGCCCGGTCGGCGTTCACCACGACGGGCCCCGGCCTGACCAACGCGCTGACTGGGCTGTTTCCGCACGGATGATGAAAGGCGAGCAGATGCAGGTGCCAAGATCATCGTGCTGGTCTGCGGTGATCACGCGGAAACGCGCTTCTGATCCAGTGGAGAGGTATCTGCGCCCGCCTGATGCCGGCGGACCCAAAAGGCCCCGGGCGCGCTGTGTTCCACGACGCGACCCTGCTCGAGAGCGCCGTGACGAGCCTGGCGGTGGCACGCCGGCTGGCGGCTGGTGTGTTGCGGGCGGGGGATTCGTCGCTCACCTTGCCATTCCGACCGGCTTGAGTCGGCCGCGTGGCGCGGACCTCTTCCCGGATTCGTCCGCTGCGCGCGCGGCGTGGAAGACGCCCCAGCGCCAGACGATCGGACGATCCATCGAGCTGTTGTCCGACGGGCCCGCGATCTGGCTCGGCTTCGGCGCGCGTAAATCGTCTCGACCTCGTGCGCCTGTTGGCCGAGCGTACGGGGCGCTGCCGCGTGCCGCTCTGGCGCCAAGGGCAGTGTGTTCCCGAGAGCCACCCGCAGTTCGTCGGGGTCACGGGTCTGGGCGGCTGCCTCGACGCCTATATGACCCACGCCCGCCGCGGCGTGTGCCGTGCTCGCACGCGACCTGGGCGAAGGAAACTTCGTCGGGAACCTGGCCATGGTGCCGCCCTACCATCCACGTGGACGTCGATCCCGAGGTCCCTTGGTGTCGCGGTATCCGTCGGCGCCCACCTTCGGTGCGCGCCGACGCCGTCCGCGCGTACCTCGACGTTTTGCTTGAGCGCGCCTGCTGCACCGGCACCCGCGGAATTCCGATTCCCCGCCCCGAGCGCTTGACGCTGGGTCCCTGCGTCGGTGCCGTGCGCCCTGAAGCGCTCATGGTCACGATCCAGGACGTCGTCGTCGACCGCCACGACGCGATCGTGCTCGCCGAGAGCGGCAACTCGTTCATCTGGGCAGCTTCACGGCCTCCGCTTCGACTTCAACCCGCGCTATCGCCTGAGCACCCGCGCCGGATCGATGGGCCATGCCGTGGCGCAGGTGTCGTCGGGGCGGCGGAAGGGAGCGGCGTGGGAAAGGCCGTCGCCATCGTCGGCGACGGGGCGATGCTGATGAACAGCGAGATCAACACGGCCGTCAAGCTGACGCCGGCGGTGTGGTCGCTCAATGTGACGCGCGCTACAACATGTGTGAGCAAGGATGGCCGCTTTGGCTCTCGGCGGACGCGAGCATCCCCGAGGTCGGCAGACTTCGCGATGCTGGCGCGCGCGCCCTGAGTTGCAAAGTCGGGGACTCAGGGTCGAGCGCGAGGCGGATCTCCTCGTTCGGGCGCTGTCCTCCGCTATGCCGCAAATCAGGCCGTTCGGCTCGACGTCAAAGATCGATCCGATTCGCCCGGTCTTCCGTCGCAAAGGCCAAACCGGCTTCTGGCTGGGTACAGATGCCCGTTTCATTCCCCAGGACGGCGTGGGGAGGTGGAGATGACGCCGCAAGAAGCGTCGGCTTCGTAATCATCGAAAACTCGTGCTCCTGCACCCAGAAGCGGCCGGGCTGATCGTGCCGTACGTGCCGCTGAAAGCCGCTCACGGCGCCCGCAGGGTTTCTCGAGACGGCGTGGATGCCGTACCGTCCGACTCAACGTGCTCGTCTTGTTGGTGGGCGGCGCGATTCCCGTCGGCATCGCAAGCCGTCGCCCAGGGCTGATCGCGCTCGACGGTTCGGCCACGCTCTGGGGCCTGGCTCCCTGACCTTGCCGCGTCAACTTGACGCTGCAAAGTCAAACAGAGAACGGTCACTGGCTGTCCATGCCAACGTCCTTGAGCCAGGCGTAGCGAAGAGGCAGGCCCTGAAGGCCGCGTTTTCCAAACGCTCGGCAGCGTAAATCCGCGCGGCATGGAAGTGAGCAATACGTAACTGAACGTTGGCTACC
>ERZ1370068.10295-contig-9006_pt1 | contig 45922 bp, 62 predicted proteins | sample MGYA00561227_ERZ1370068 | MGnify/ENA primary metagenome ERZ1370068 (study PRJEB38410, sample SAMEA6850437) | metagenome | study: Metagenomic assessment of the ecological functions of the soil: analysis of the soil microbiota associated with the... | reverse complement strand
GACGCTTCGTTCGGTTACGTATTGCTTCACTGTTCCATCGCCATGAAGGTTTCCCTGAGAGCGCGACTCAACATGAAAGTAAGTTATATGGAGCCGGTCATCGCTGCTGTATGCCCTGACGGATTTTTTTCACACAACAAATTCACTTTCTTAAATGAAAAATCCGTCAGGCAAAACTGAGGTTGATTTCCTTATCTCTGCCGTGTCTCTGCGTATAACTATATATTGTGATGTCTAAGCCGTTGCTGTTCATCGTGCAGCGAAGTTCGTAGAGTTCTCACCTCTTTTACGAACAAGCGCAGCGAGAGGATGTGTCGAAGGGAATATTTCGTGGCGGCGAGTTTAAAACGAGCTCAAGAGATGCCGATAGGCGAACTAAAATATTATTAGGTGATTGCTTAGGTCAAGAGAAAGTACAGCATATTCCGTCATCTGGAGGCAAAAGCCGCTCGAATGAGGATGACGAATTTTCCCGGCGTATCGCCGGGCAATGGACTTTCGATGCGTGAACCTTTTGTGGTATCAGAGATTGCTGTAGTGGCTGGGTTTGGGGTTTTTCTTATTTTCTGCTGGAGTGTATCTATTAGATATCGGCGTATTATTTTTGTCCGGTACATCCTTTTAAAAAGTGAGTCCGAAAGAGCGGGAAGACTACACTAAGTATCACGAGAGAATAAAAGTGGATGCCGAGGATCCCAATACCGATATTTTCTATTTCTTATTGAAGCCCTAAACTCTTTTTTTATCTCTTTGTTCACCCGAAATGTATTTTTGGGTTCCGGATTTGCGGATCATAGTGAATACAGCCAAACCTGTTTTATCCTTCATCGATTCACAGCAATAAGAATCTATAGGTGTCGCCCAAGGCTATGAAATATTCTAGGGGAGTCGTCCAGAGTTAGCAATCCTTGTTCCCTTCCGAGTAAGCAAAATATTTAAGGATAATGTATTGCTTTGCTTCCAAAAGTTCATACAACTGGTTTTGGTTTCCCCTGAAAAGATGCAGAAAGGGGAGTCAGCCAAGCTGAACCGCCAGTAGTTCTCGATCTCCGCCGCCAAGGTTCTTTGCGGAGATGCGACTTAATACAATATAAATTATAGGAAAAAATTTAATTACATTTTTAAGAGCGCCCTTGTAAGTTGCGATTTTTCAAGAAATACTTCTGTAATTAGCCAGAAAAATCGCAACTACAAGGGCGAAGGACGAACTTTGAAACCTATAATACGCATTGATATTAAATGGAGCGGCTTACGTCTGTCCCACGCACATGCAGAGTCATCCTCTAAAATACCGGCAATCAATATCGACGATCTTCCTGCCAACCGGAAGAAATGGATATTGAGCAAAGTAGCATCTTTCAATCAACTGTCTTTGCCATCCCACTATGCCTGCGGTACTATCGCCAGAAAGATCAACTGAAAGCCCTCGCTGAATACGATCGCTTAATTTCCGAGCAGTCTCTTCGGCCCTCTGATGATCAAACATAACTCCATTCGACAATATCTCTAGCCTTCTGCTGTGCATTTCATTAGTAAACGAAACGCTTAAATAATATACTGCATAACATTATAGGAAAAATTTAGTACATTTTTTTTGGGAGGGAGCGCGCTTTGTAGAAGTTTGCGTTTTCAAATACGCTGTATTAGCCACGAAAATCGCAACTTACAAGAACGAAAAATTTTCCTATAATACCACTGGCCTGATATTAAATAAGCGACCTACGCCTTTACGCACTGCAGAGTCATCCTAAAATACCGGAAATTAATATCAACGATCAACACCGAGCCACGGAGAAGTGATGTGAGGCAAAGTATCTTTCGATTAAATTGTCTTTGTATTACCATTCTTACGCGGTTTATCGCCAGAGATCAAACAACTTTCGCTGAATACGATCGCTTAATTTCCGAGCAGTCTCTTCGGCCCTCTGATGATCTAAACATAACTCCATTCGACAATATCTCTAGCTTTTGCTTCGCTGTGCATTTCGTTATTGAAAAAAGTGAAGCAGAAGTACAGCACTTTAAATAACATATTTTATGATAACATTATAGAAACTGGAAACAAGAAGATTTTAGAAATCGACGAAATCATAACTTTATCACCAGCGGATCTCAGGCAAATAATATTAGCAGAACATTCCAAGGCCCAGACCAGCGAATCTGTCAAATGGATCGGCGGCGATCAAAACGTTTGATGTACTCTTCAAACTTTTTTGAATGATGAATATCGTGTTGTCGTGCAACGGGCCGCCCAGCCCGCATAGTTATTTACGATCATCAGTCATCCCGAGGTCGTCACCGGCATTTTTGCCGGCTTTGGTCAAAAATCTGCAAAAGCCAGGCATCGGTGATTCCGTTAAACGCAATACCGTGCGTCTGCTCCAACATAGCATATCCATTCCAAAAAAACACCACACTGGCGGGAGCAATGAATACTATGCTACGCAGTTATATCAGCGATCCCCGGGAAGAGAGTACACCGTTGAAAGCATTTCGCTGACCATTCTCCAAAACCTCTGTCCGCCACAGTATCCCGAAATATAGAGCCAAGAACTCGAAACCATCATTGAAGATCGTTGCGGAATTTGAAACGGCGGCGTTTGGGATCCAGGAGCGAAGAGAATTCTACTAGTGGATGCTAGAGAGAAGAAATTTTCAACTTTCAATTGCTCCGCTCTTTAAAGATCAACCTTAGATTTTGATCATAGGTGACATAATTATAGAGCCAGTTCAGAAAAACAAAGAACCGGTTCTTCACTCCTAATATCAGCATCAGGTGCAACCCCATCCAGATCATCCAGGCAAGAAGAACCGCCGAAGATGTGGTTTGCTCCCGAAGACTTTCGGGATATCACGAACGCCAGGTTGCGCCCAACGGTGGCCATGGTCCCTTTATCAAAATACTCAAAGTCATAAAACTCCGTGTGGATTTCCTCTCAATTGCGCTTTAAGTTGTCCGGCCAGCAACTCAGCCTCTTGCATGGCTACCGGCGCCACTTGCGGAAGACCTGGGGATACTTCGGAGTTTCCATATAACCGAGGTCCCCGATCGCATATATATTATTGTATCCATCTACCCTGCACTGCCGATCGGTCTTGAGTCGGTTGCCCCGCACCACCGACGCCTTGTCGATCCCCTCCAGGCACATTTCCTTTGACACCCGCCGCCCAAATCACAATATGTTGCCGGAATCGCCTGCCCACTTTCAGTAACACATTCCTTCCATCATAGTCCTTGTACCAACGTATCGGTCATTACAGTGCCACCCAGCTTCGCCAGGTATTTCCGGGACTGCTCTGACGATTTCTCACTCATCGCCGCAAGCGTCTTTCCGCCGCCCTCCATCAGGTAAATATTCATTTTGGAAAAATCCAGCTCGGGATAGTCCCGGGGCAAGACATATTTCTTCATCATCTCAGCCAATGCGCCAGATAATTCTACCCCCGGTCGGTCCCCCACCGGTAATAACAAAATTCATTCGTCGCTGCAATTCGCTTGGATCGGTAATCGTAAGCGCCTCTTCAAAATTCTGAAGAATGCGATACCTCAGTTGAAAGGGCATCGAAAGAAGATTTCATGGGCATCGCATATTTTTCAAATTGTCATTGTTGAAAAAATTAGTGTCGCCCCATGGCCAATACCAGTGGCATCATAACTGATTTCCTCGTATCAGTGATGATCTTATATTCTGCGAAGGCACGATCTTCCTTCAATGCATGCCAGGCGGATCTTGACATTCTTACTCTTGTGAAAAACCTTGCGTAAGGGAAAAGAAATATTGCTGGCATCGAGACCAGCCTGCTACCTGGTAAAACAAAGGCTGGAACTGGTGATGATTGAAACGATCGACTAAGACAACTTCAATACCGGGCTTGTTATTGAGCTTTCGGGCCAGTTTTCAATCCCCGAACCCGGCACCGACTATTACGACTTTCATATCCTCTTCTTTTAACACCCCTAAATTTACACTATTTTCAATAAATTTTGAAAATTGTGCTAAAAAAAACTATCGTTCAATAGAACATCGTGGGAACACAAAGGACACCACGTCCCGATAGCTATCAGGACACGACGACCACCGTCAGGTGACTCGTTGTGGTCGCTTCCGTGTTCTTTGTGCTCAAAAATAGTTGAATATAAGAAGCCACAAGCACGAAGTGCTCAACGAACCAAAACGCCATGCGAAATAGTATTGTTAATCCAGCGTCCGGCGAGCTTACAGAGTGACAAGAAAGCCTATGATAATTGTTTTCATCGCTGAGTTTAATACAGCATCCTCACTTTGATCGTCTGCCTTTACTTCCTTCAATAACTGCAAGGCTTGTGTAGAAAGTTTCTTGTCTACGTCCAGCACCACGTAGCCGATCTCATCATTCGTCTTGAGATACTGGCCAAGAATATTGATGTGATGTTTGGAAAGCTGCGTGTTGATTTCTGACAATACACCCGGTACATTATTATGTATATGCAGTATTCGGTGAGATCCTTCTTGTGGCGGCAATGCCAATGCGCCGGAACAGTATGTGATCCGAATGTGATCCCCTTTCTCTAGGTAATTAAACAGCTTTCACACTCACGTCCTCCCCGATATTTTGCTGCGCCTCTTCGGTGCTTCCGCCAATGTGTGGTGTTAGTATCACGTTGGGCAAATCCTGCAAGGGTGTTTCAAACCGATCCCCATTCTTTCCGGCTCCCATGGATATACGTCAATGGCGGCGCCGCTGACCTGTCCTTCAAGGATGGACTTTGCGCAATGCGTCCAGGTCAACCACCTCTCCCTCGCGTAGTTGATCAGGATCGAACCCTTCTTAAAAATTTCAGGTTGTTTTTATTGATGAGATTTCTTGGTCTGGGTCGTGTCGGGGACATGCAGCGTTATCACGTCAGACCGCCCCAATAATTCTTTGAGCGATTTTGCGTCTTCGGCATTGCCCAAGGGGCAGCTTCGTTTCAACATCGTAAAAAGAACTTTCATTCCCAGGCGCCTCGGCCAGCACACTCACCTGCGAGACCGATATTGCCATAACCAATGATGCCAAGGGTCTTTCCCCTCAACTCATAGCTGCCCTTGGCTTCCTTGAGCCAAATGCCATCGTGGGCCGCCTTGTTTTTATCCGGGATGCGGCGGATGAGCATGATCGAGGCCCCGATCACCAACTCGGCGACCGACCTGGTATTGGAATAAGGAGCATTAAATACCACAACGCCGTGTTTAGTGGCTGCCTCAGGTCCACCTGGTTTACCCTATGCAAAAGCAACCGATTGCCTGGAGTTTTTGGCTGCATCAAGGATGTTCCGGGTGATCTGGGTCTTCGAGCGGATCCCAGAGTATATGTACATCTTTGATCTCTTTGATCAAATCCTCTTCTGACAAAGCTTTCGTGATCTTGTCTACCTTTGTGTAATCATGTATACGAAAATGCTTAGTTGCCGACATCACTGATATTTTCCAGAAAAAGTGATACGTATTTTTCTTTTGGATAGCTGGTTTTTCCCGTATTCATCATACTGCAAATATGCACAATGTTGTTGATAAATAAACAGATAAATAACAAAGTCTCACGAAACTTCGTTATAGTATTTTTGTTAGAATAGTTTAACTAAATCGTGATTCTTTCCAATGAAAACCGTTAGTCTGATACTCTGTCTTCATGGTGTGGGGCTGCAGCTGCAATCAACACCTCGGGTGAAACCTCAGTTCCCAAACCCATTGTCTCTAAAGAAGATTCTCTCGATTATTATCCTCCTACTCCAACCAGGCTAAGTCAGCAGGCATTCAGAGTGTATTACCGTGAGCTATCGGGTTATTTCGATAGTATTTTACTCAGGCGTGGATTCAATGGGGGCATCCTTGTGGCCAAGGACGGCAATATCGTGTATGAAAAGTATGAGGGCTATGCCGATCTGAGGAAAAAAATTCCTATGACTGACAGCACGATGATGCACTATTGCTTCTTCGGGTAAGACTTTTACAGGGATGGCTATTCTAAGGCTTGCCCAGGAGAATCAACTTTCGCTGGACGATCAATTGGAGAAATATTTTCCCGAGTTCCCCTTACTCGGGTATTACAATACAAATGCTGCTGAGTCACCGCAGCGGGCTGCCGAATTATGTGCATTTTCTTCCCGCGAGTAAATGGGACAAAAGAAAATTGCGACCAACGAAGACGTGCTAAACATGCTATACAGTGAAAGACCCACGCGCATGTTCAAACCCGGCACCCGTTTTACCCTATCAGCAATACCAATTTTGTTTTGCTGGCAATGATCGTCGAAAAATAACCGGCAACGACCTTTTCCCTGAATTCATGAAAGAGAAGTTTTTTGATCCGCTGGGGATGAAACATACCTACATCTTCACCCTGAAAGATTCAGCCACCGCGGTTCAATCAGTAAGAAGCAAATGGAAGACTTTGGCAATACGGATTGCCTCGAAGGCACTTATGGTGACAAGAACCTTTATACAACTCCTGAAGACCTGCTGAAGTGGGACCAGGCTTTTTACACGGAAGAGATACTCAACAAACAGATGCAGGACTCCGCCTTTACTCCCTATAGTAACGAAAGACGGTCAATGCATAACTATGGCCTCGGCTGGCGATTGCTGATGATTCCAAACGGCAAAAAAGTGATTTATCACAATGGCCGCTGGCATGGGTTTAACGCTGCATTTGCACGACTCACGGATGAAAAAGTGACCATCATCATTTTGGGTAATAAATACAATAGCCGTATCTATACCGCTGCCCGTGATGCCTACGATATTTTCGGCGATTACAGGCAAACTTACGGTGGTGAAGATGATGAAGCTGAAAACAACGCTCCTGTTGTAAAGAAAACAACCCACCACAAATCTTCAAAGCATCACAGCAAAAATCAAAAGAAGAGATAAGTTTGGGAGATGAAAATACTAAGCGCAGAGGAAATTCGCCTCTGGGATCAGTATACATTTACTCATGAGCCTATCGCTTCCATCGACCTGATGGAAAGGGCGGCAGGCAAGTGCGTCGACTGGCTGGAGGGAACTGTTCCGGTTGGGTCACGCTATAATATTTTTTGTGGTAAAGGCAACAATGGAGGCGATGGTCTTGCCATCGCAAGAATGCTTGCCGAAAAAGGAAATAGTCTCACTGTCTATATCCTGGAGTTTGGCCATAAGGGCACTGTAGATTTTCAGACCAACCTTGCCCGTCTTCATCAATATCCGCAGGTGGAGGTGAGCTTTCATTCAGTCGGAAAAAAACTTTCATAGTTTCCCTGCCGACGAAATAGTTATTGATGCCTTATTTGGTTCCGGTCTCAATCGCAAATTGGAGGGGGTTACTGCGCGCCTGGTGGAGCATATCAATCAATGCAAATGCAAAACCATCTCGATCGACATTCCCAGTGGTATGTTTGTCGATCGCTCGTCGAAAGGCAATGTCATTATCAGGGCCGATCACTACCTTAAGTTTCCAATGTTTAAAACCGGCCTTTCTTGTTGCCGAGAATGCTGATAATACCGGTGAAGTTCATATCCTGGATATCGGTCTGCAGGAAGGATTCCTTGCCGCGACCGCCGGCGTATATGAGTCCGTGGATATATCGATCATTTCGTCTATTCATAAACCAAGAAAGAGATTTGCTCATAAAGGGAACTTCGGACATGCATTGCTGGTTGCCGGCAGTTATGGCAAAATAGGTGCAGCCATTTTATCAGCGAAGGCCTGTTTGCGAAGCGGCATCGGGCTTCTCTCGTGTCATATTCCAAAATGCGGGATACGAGATCGCATGCAGACTGCCGTGCCTGAAGCCATGGTGATGACCGATTTTAATTCTTCGTTTCTCACGAAGGTTGAAGATGATCCCACCAAATATGAATCGATCGGGATCGGCCCGGGTATCGGAACGGCATCTGAAACTAAGATGATGTTGCGTGAGATCTTTGATACATACCGCCTGCCCTGGTACTCGATGCCGATGCATTAAATATTATGAGCTTCGCAAAGAGATCTTCTACAATTAATACCGGCCGGCTCAATTCTTACCCCGCATCCAAAAGAGTTTGAAAGATTGTTTGGAGAATCTCCTAATGATTTTGATCGGATCCAGTTGGCTTTGCAAAAAGCAAAAGAACTAAAAGGTGATCATTGTCTTAAAAGGACATAACAGTTTTATTGCGACGCCTGATAAAAAGGGTTTTTAATTCGACCGGAAATGCAGGCATGGCCACTGGCGGTAGCGGGGATGTGTTGACAGGAATACTGACGGGTCTGCTTGCGCAGGGATATAGCTCAGTTGAGACAGCCATTCTCGGAGTTTATCTTCATGGGCTTGCAGGAGATATTGCTGCTGAAAAGCTTTCTATGGAAGCGATGGTCGCGGGAGATATTGTTGAGAATTTGGGCGAGGCCTTTTTACAATTTTCAATATTCAATGCTCAATAAGCAAGTAAGCCCAATCTATTTAGGAGATCTTGAAGTTTGAACATTGAGTGTTGAATATTGAATGTTGAATGTTGAATATTGAAAATTCCCGGCGTTACCCGACTAGTAGCTGATCAACAGTCGGATTTGAGGCTTCCGAGACGTCTGAAGCCATTGAAATCAGTGGCTTACGCGTTCAAACAAAAAATCCCGCCCGATTGACAGGAACACTGTTTTCCCCTATCTTTGCCACCCTCTCAAAGGGAAATATTTTTCTATTAAGAAGCACTGTTATTATGGATAAATTGATGTATCTCGTCCCTATCATGGGTGTAGTTGGATTGCTTTACACTCTCTTCAGATTTAATTGGGTATCAAGCAGGATGCCGGTACTGATCGAATGAAAGAGATCAGTACTTACATTGCCGAAGGAGCTATGGCATTTTTGAAGGCTGAATGGAAAATACTTACCTACTTCGCGGTTGTCGTTGCATTATTATTAGGATTTATGGGCAGCCGCAATGCGAAGCTCTCACTGGTCAATCGCGGTAGCTTTTCTTATTGGCGCATTCTTCAGCGCATTGGCGGGCTTTATTGGAATGAAAGCCGCAACAAAGGCCAATGTTCGCACGGCACAGGCTGCCCGTACAAGCCTTTCCAAAGCATTAAAAGTTTCTTTTGCCGGCGGTTCGGTAATGGGAATGGGTGTTGCAGGTTTGGCTGTGCTGGGTTTGGGTGGTGTGTTTATTGTTTTATTAAAAGTATTCGCGCCGGATGCACTGTCTACTTCCGCGGAAGTTGCTCGTGCCATTGAAGTATTGACAGGCTTCTCTCTGGGTGCTGAATCAATAGCTTTATTCGCCCGCGTTGGCGGAGGTATTTATACAAAAGCTGCCGATGTCGGCGCTGACCTCGTAGGTAAAGTGGAAGCAGGTATTCCTGAAGATGATCCCCGCAATCCTGCAACGATCGCAGACAACGTCGGCGATAATGTGGGTGATGTTGCCGGTATGGGCGCTGATCTTTTCGGATCTTATGTCGCTACCGTGCTTGCAACAATCGTGTTGGGTCACGAGGTAAGTGGCACCAAAGAATCTTTAACAGCTTTAAATGATAGTTATTCCGGTTTCTCCCCTATCCTTCTGCCTATGCTGATCGCTGGCACCGGTATCCTGTTTTCAATCATCGGAACTTTCTTTGTACGCATCAGCGAGACTGCCGGCGTAAATACAGGTGTTGTTCAAAAAGCATTGAACATGGGTAACTGCGGGAAGCATTATATTGACACTGATCGCCAGTTATTTCTTAGTGAATTATATTTTGCCTGATGGCGATCTTTTTATCCGCGGCTTTGGGTTTAACAAAATGCAGGTCTTTGGTTGCTATCGCATTGGGATTGGTGGTCGGAACGTTGATGAGTGTGATTACTGAGTATTATACATCAATGGGCAAAGACCTGTGAACACTATCGTTCGCCAATCAGCCACAGGCCACGCCACCTAATGTCATCGGTGGTCTTGCTGTAGGAATGGAATCAACTTTGTTACCAATTCTTGTGCTCGCTGGCGGCATCTATGGTTCTTATGCTTTTGCTGGTTTGTATGGGGTAGCGATTGCTGCAGCCGGTATGATGGCAACAACAGCTATGCAATTGGCTATTGATGCATTCGGACCAATAGCTGACAATGCTGGTGGTATTGCAGAAATGAGTGAGCTTCCAAAAGATGTACGTGAAAAAGACAGATACTTTAGATGCTGTTGGAAATACTACAGCGGCTACTGGTAAAGGATTTGCTATTGCTTCTGCTGCACTCACTGCCCTGGCCTTGTTTGCTGCCTATGTCGGAGTAATCAATACTAATGGCTTTAAAATGGACGGGATCAATATCTACAATGCAAAAGTGCTGGCGAGTTTATTTGTAGGAGGCATGATACCATTTATTTTCTCTTCGCTGGCCATCCAGGCCGTAGGTAAGGCAGCGATGGCGATGGTTGAAGAAGTCAGAAGACAATTCAAGACTATTCCCGGTATCATGGAAGGAACGGGAAAGCCTGAATACGATAAATGCGTAACGGCCATCTCAACGGACGCTTCGATAAAAAGATGCTTGCGCCCGGCGGCCATCGCGATCCTTTCTCCATTGATCATGGGCTTCCCTGCTCGGACCCGAAGCATTGGGCGGATTTTTGGCCGGTGCTACCGTTAGCGGAGTCTTGATGGGAATGTTTCAGAATAATGCCGGCGGTGCCTGGGATAATGCTAAGAAAAGTTTCGAAAAAGGCGTTGAAATCAACGGTCAGAAATATTTTAAAGGATCTGAGCCCCACAAAGCATCAGTCACAGGAGACACGGTCGGCGATCCTTTTAAAGATACATCGGGCCCCTCGATGAATATCTTGATTAAATTAATGTCGATTGTATCTTTGGTTATAGCCCCTACTCTCGCACAGGTTTATATGCCAAGCCTGGAGCAGTTATTAATTCTCAAAGAACTGAAATTTCGAAACAAACTGCTTCCATGGTTGGAAATGATACAAAAACTACTATATTTATAAAACAAAATAATTAAGAGCTTAGTCAGAACCATTATCATTTAGTCCCGCTATGTCTATAGCGGGGCTATTTTCTGCCATCCCTCTGTTCCACTAAGGACATTCTCTGATCACCGCTGCCCTCTTTCACTTAAAATGATACAATAATCTCCACCAAAGCCAATGGCCGAATAATTGTTTTGTATTTTTCTCGCCGCCATTTGAAAACCAAAACTATCACCTGCCTGTGGGAGAGGTTATCATTGCGCGAGGAAATCAATGAAGAAATATAAATCACTTATTTGGCTCACTCAGACCATGGGTGGCTGCCATATTGAGACTTTCTGCTTTTACTTTTTCTTGTTTGTATGCGGTATGGTCATTGAACGGGCACCAACCTTTGCACTTATCCATCATGTCGTATGCCCCTGCCCTGTTAGTAGCTGCAGGGGTGGCCATTTATATCCGGTATTTCATCGGGGAGCCTTCACTTTTTCAAAACTCGTTAATGAGCAGATTAGCAGAAGCGGAATCAAATGAAAAAGGAATCGTGCCATCGTAATGGCCTTGCCGGACATGGTATTTGTAATTGACCGAGATGGTCACTATGTTGATTTCAACGAATCATCCGGGCAAGAGGCGATCGTTGATCCTACGGAATTCATTTCGAAAAAGTATCCGACGTACTGCCTGGCGATCTTGCTATGGAAGTGATGACCTTGGTTCAACGGGTCCTGACGACAAGACATCCCATCGGGCATCACTACCAATTGGAGGTAAGAGGATATATGCGCTATTTTGAATCACGCTATGTGCCGCACGAAAAAATAAAGTGATGGTATTGGTGAGGGATATGACGGAAGCAATAAGGGCGGAACAAAGAATTAAAGAAAGCGAGTACACCTATAGAACGTTGGTGGAACAAGGCACTGACAGCATTTTCATCGCAAATTTCCAGGGAATTTCCTTGTGGTAAACCCTGCGGGTTGCCGACTCACTGAATACACAGAGGCGGAATTGCTGTGAATGCGTTTTCATGATGTTGTATCGGAGGAAGAATTAAAACGAAACCCTTTCCGCCTGGCTGAAATAGCATCGGGCCAAACAATCACATCCGAACGAAAGATGAAAAGAAAGGATGGCCAGTTTATCAACGTAGAGATAGCTGCAAGAATGATAGCCCCTAATCGTCTTTTGGCTTTTGTAAGGGATGATTACTGAAAGAAAAAGACGGAGCACGACTTGATCCGATCAAGCGAAAATTTGCGGCAATTGAATTCTTACATAGAAAATTCCCGCGAAACCGAAAGATTCAATGTAGCCAGGGAGATCCATGAAGAGCTTGGACAGCAGCTTGCGGTACTTCGGATGGATCTTTCACGACTAGATAAAAAATTTTCTCCAAAGGAAACTGCATTGGCCGGCGAGTTCACCGTGTTATTGGATTCTACCAAACGAATGATAGAGACTGTCAGGAAGATCGCATTGGAATTAAGACCGAGCATGCTGGATGATATTGGTTTGATGGCAACCCTTGATTGGTATTGCGGTGACTTCACAAGAAAAACGGGCATCCAATCATCCTTTGAGTCGGAAATTACTGATGATAAACTAACAAAGGACTTAAATATAAATCTGTTCCGCATCATCCAGGAGTCACTGATCAATATCGCCAGGCGTTCGAGGCAACGAATGTTGATATTGCGGTAAAGATGATCGAAGGGCAGCTCGTATTATCGGTCGAAGATGATGGGCCTCGGTGCAACTCTTCGATTGATCTAATGGATCAAACTCCCGGCGAAAGAGCCATGCTCCGAAAGGGCGCGAATGGTAAAAATGGCAGCTATTGCGTGAACCATTATCCCGGCCGGGGAACGGTAGTCGAAGTGCGCGTTCCTTTTACCCATCCGATGTAATTTTTATACTGTTTAATGACCGCTCATACAATTTCTGTAACCTTCCGGTAACTCCATGCGTCTCATTAGTTAACCAGTGTTAAAAATATTAAATAAGGCTAAGAAATATTTGCATTACGAAAATAGTCGTATATTCGGTCTGAAAATATCCATTTAATATGTCAAATACTAAGACCATCAAGCCGACAGAGAGTGAACTCGAGATACTGCAATCGCTCTGGGCAAAGGGATTGGCAACTGTGCGTGAAGTCCATGAAGACCTTGCACGGACAAAGGATGTAGGTTATACGACCACTCTTAAGCTAATGCAGATCATGCATGAAAAAGGATTGGTGAAAAGGGATGATTCCATGCGCACACATGTGTACCAGGCTGCCGTAAACAAAAGAGAACACGCAAAAACATCTGCTGAGTAAAATGATCGACAGTTTGTTTGGCGGCTCGTCTACCCAACTCGTTATCCAAGCCCTCGGAGAAAATAAAGCCAGCCCGGAAGAACTGGAAAAGATCCAGGCTTTATTGGATAATCTGAAAAACAAATAACCATGATCGTTGGCCAATCGAACTTTCTGCAGGCGCTTGGCTGGGCTGTGTTAAACAGTCTCTGGCAAATGGCGCTTCTCTGGATGATCTATCAATTGATTTCCGGAATCTTCAAGACCGCGAGGGCTTCACAGAAAAGCTACCTGGCCACGGGTCTGATCGTTATTGGCTTCACCTGGTTTGTTTATACATTCTTTTCGATTCTCTTTGCTGACAATTCCGATCATGGCGTGATCACTTCAGGCTGGATCGGAAGTTATGATAAACCCCAGCTCAATCAATGGTTGAATACCATGTTGCCCATCGCATCGATGATCTACCTGGGTTTGTTGTTCCTTCCCCTGTTTTATTTTTATCCGCAATTACCGCTATGTGCAGGCCATCCGCAAGCACGACTTGTCAAAGGTCGACGCACAATGGAGAATATTTGTGAGAAATGTTGCGACGAGAATGGGCATCAAAAAACCCGTGCATATCTGGTTGTCCGGTATCGTTACGTCTCCTGTTACCATCGGTTATATCAAGCCGGTCATCCTGTTGCCGATAGCTGCAATAAATCAACTATCGACTCAGCAACTCGAAGCTGTGCTCCTGCATGAGTTGGCTCATATCAGGCGTTATGATTATTTTGTAAACCTCGTTATTCGTTTTATTCAAACGATACTCTACTTTAATCCTTTTGTAAAAGCATTGGTAAAAACAGTCGAAATAGAAAGAGAAAAGAGCTGTGACGAAATGGTGATACAGTTTCAGTATGATCCTCACGGCTATGCCTCTGCCCTATTGATGCTGGAAAAGACTAATTATGCTCCAAGGCCTTTGCTGCTGCCGCCGCAGGCAAGAAAAACGACCTGCTATATAGAATAGAGTGCATGCTGGGAGTTCAAAAGAAACAGGTCATATCATTTAATAAGCTAGCTGGTTTGTTTGCAGGCCTGCTCTGTTTTATTGCGGTCAATGCAGTTTTGATCGCTGGCGGACATTCCGGGAAAGATGCCAACGGTATTGCATCACTCCAGCGAAATGTCATCACCCTCTATTTCTTTGCGGATGGCAGTGAATCAAAGTCGCTGGAAGCCTGTTCCGGCTCCCCAGGTAAGCATCCCTACAGTTGTTAATCACGCCAGCAAAGCAGACGTTACCGGTGAAAGAAGGCAGCAAGAGGGACCTACGAAATCTTGCCGCGCGTGCCTCTTCACATTGATATTCCGTCGGCCTCCTATACTCACGTGAAGTTTATTGAAACCATCGCGCCAAAAGTAAGAGAGTTGAAAGAGTACCAGGAACAACAGGTAAAAGAAGCGCTGGACGCATCCAGTGAAAGTATTAGAGGAAAAACAGTGGAAAGACGTTGAAAAACGCATTGCAGACGCTATGTCAAGTGCAGAAAAAGACGCGCTCAAATGCCAGTATGAAAAGCAACTTAGTAAAGTTGACTGGAGCAAAATGAAGACTAAGCTCACCATCGCTTATGATAATATTGACTGGAACCGGGTAAATGAGAAGCTGGACAATGCACTTACGGCAATAAAGATAGATAGCCTGCAACAGGTATACACTATTGCAATGACTGATTTAACAACGCTTCAGAAAGTACTTTTGCGATAATAATTTAAAGGCATCCCTGATTCAGATATCAGTATTGAATCGGTAGAACAAAAGAAGAAAGACGTTCAGAAAGCGATCAACACATTGAATAAGGTGAAGACCAGGAAGATTGTTCACCTCTGATCCTGCTTCCCGGCACAGATATTACTTATTGTTTTCGCTACTAATCTTCGCCAGCGCTTTTTCCAACGCTGCGTTAAATTCATCTGGTTTTTCAATCATTGGATAGTGACCGGTTCTATGCACTGGCACTAACTCGCAGCCCTGCTTACAATATTTGTTCAAAGAATCGAGCTTTGTTGGGTTCACGTCACTGTTGACCAGGTAAAGTTCCGGGAAGCCCTCTCATTAGCTGCTGCTCTTTTTGACCGATGTCAGTGAGCGCACTGAAGACTTTATGACGATCGTTGAGTCGCAGTTATAAACATCATTCATTACCCTGTTGACCACGGCAGGATCGGTGGTGGGTTGAAACAATATGCTTCTCATCATGGACATGGATTGCTGTCGAAATGATTGGATAATTGTACAAAGAAAGAATCACTCGAATTCCGCTGTCTTTCGGTCACCAGGTGCGCCCGGCTCGCGTAGATTGTCAATTCCTACGAGCCCGATTACTGCGCTGGGGTATTTGTTGGCAACATTAAGAACAAGGTCTCCGGACATCGAGTGACCGATGATGATGACGTTCTTCAATTTCCAATTGATCGATCACTGCCTTGACATCGTCGGCGTATTCGTCAAAGTTCCATGCATTTCGATTTTTGCCCGAACTTCCAAAACCCGGCAAATCGATGGCGATAACCTTGTACCGGTTACAGAAATATTTTAACTGTGGCGACCAGTATTCTTTTGTTGATGCACAAGCCGTGAATGAATAACAGCGTTGTGTCTTTTCGCCGCATGAAGAGTAGCTGATGGCCACTCCGTTTCGTTCTACCTTAATAGCTTCTTTCGACTCCTGCTGATTATTGCAGGCAGATAGACAAAGTAGAAAAACAGAAAAAATAAAAATTTCCCAGCCATAACTGTTGCTTTATTATAAAAGTACGATTAAGTCTGCGAAAAAATCTTCTGGCACTGATCATGACGCCCTACGCCTCGCGGGGCGTCGATGCATTTCTCTGTGCTTCTCCGTGCAAACCTCCGTTGGTCTCTGTGGTAAAAAGAGTGCTGGAACTCAAGCCGCGCCGAAACACAGGACTTTTTTTACCACGGAGAATCACGGATCCGCATTTGCAGCGGACACAGAGGTCTAGAGACGTCGATTCATTTCTCTGTGCTTCTCCGTGCAAGCCTCCGTTGGTCTCTGTGGTAAAGAAGTGCTGGAACGCAAAGCCACGCCGAAAACATAGGAGCTTTTTACCACGGAGAATCACGGAGTCCGCTTGGTTCAGCGGGATTCACAGGAGTCACAGGACGTCGATTCATTTCTCCTGTGCTTCTCCGTGCAAGCCTCCGATGGTCTCTGTGGTAAAAGAAGTGCTGGAACCCAAAGCCGCGCCGCAAACATAGAAGCGATTTTCTACCATAGCGATCGCAAAGCCTCGCTTGAGCCTCGTGACATAGCGTGGGGGATTTGAATTATATTTGGCGAAATAGTAATCATGGATAAGACGGGTCCTTTGCAACCAGGTTGTCATTATCACGGGTGCAGGCGGGGTATTGGTTTGGAGTCGCTAGGCAATTGGCTAACCGGGGAGCGTCCATTATTTTGAACGATATTGATGAAATAAGGGCGAAACTTGCGGCCGAAATAAATCAGTTTGTGGTCCTTGTCATGACGCCAGTGCCCGGTGATGCTGCGGACCTCGGTGTTGTACAACAAATCATAAGGAAGCGGTGGATCAATACGGCAAATTGACTATTGTTATTGCGAATGCGGGAATCACCCTGTTCGGCGATTTTTTGACTATAAACCGGAATCATTGGATGAGGTAATGCGTGTGAATCTGAAAGGAAGTTTTTCTTATTCAGGCCGCAGCGAAACAAATGAAAACTCAGATAGAAGGCGGAAGCATTTTATTGATGTCGTCCGTTACCGCTCCGCCAGGCGCATAAGGACCTGGCAGCATATGGCATGACGAAAGCTGCATTGGAAATGCTAGGCTAAAACTCTTGTGATTGACTTAGCTCCTTATAATATTTCGATAAATGCAATTGCACCCGGCGCAGCTAAGACCGAACGTACCGCAGAAGATAGTCAATACGAAAAGACCTGGAGTCGGATTACGCCGGCAGGCCGTCCTGCAGAAGTGGAGGACATTGCAAATGCCGCGCTATTTATGGTTTCGCCGCATCCCGCCATATCACTGGCCAGACGTTGATTATTGATGGAGGATGGACGTCGGTGAGCCCTTCGCCAGGCTGAGATGATGCATTTTTATTCTTTGAGGTTCTTAAGATAATTTATGCTCTTCGGGACCTGCTCAAGTATACGGTCGCTCTCGTCTTCGATAAAAAAATGTTTTATTCCAACTTTAGTTGGCCTCTTTTGATTATTGCGGGCATATTTAGCTCTCCCTCGCCAAAGGGGCATTGCTCTCGCCGCCAGTCAAGCCTGTGAGATCTCTTTTGGTACCGGTTTCATGTCTTTCAGATGCATAAGCTTCCAGCGATTGCCATATTTTTCAATAAGCCACCGGGTCGCCGCCTCCGAAGTAGATCAGAACACATCCATTTCAAATGAAACATAATCGGGATTGGTGTTCTTAAATATGTAGTCAAGGAGGTCCCGCCTTCATAAGGCTAGAAACTCATAACCGTGGGCATGGTAACAAAGAGTGTGATCCCATTTTCCTTAAGCACTTTTCCTGCAGCATTGAAATCATCCACCGCCTTCTTTGCGTTATCGAAGGTTAATACATTGTTGCTATGGGGTATCATGAACACATGACATACTTTGCGCCGAATATCCTTGCCCTGCTGACAATCGAGTCGATGGAAGCTCCTCCCCTTGCCAGCTGTTCATAGCCTGCGCCAAAGGAGGGAATGCTTGAGCCCTCTTTCATCACACAGTTTCTTATAATCTTCCGGTGACATTCCACGCCCCCACCCCTTCGATTTCGGTAAACCCCATCTGCTTTATGGTATCTAAAGTCGCAGGAACACTGTTAGGAAAACTTCTTCGGAATGTATAAGGAGCAATACCCCAGTTGAGCCGTATACAAAAGGTTTTGAGCTTTGGGAAATGCCTGGCTCATCAAAGCACGGGTGAACAACAGCGTAAGGGATAAAATAATATGTTTTCATCAGGCTAAATATTATTCTTTTTTAATTCTTCAGATCGCATGATTGGCAGCTCTGGCTGTAATGGCCATGAATGTCAACGTTGGATTTTGTGGTCGCCGGTGAGAGGTCATGCAGGCCCCATCCGTTACAAATACATTTTTGCAATGATGCAGTTGATTCCATTTGTTAAGCAAGGAGTGCTTTCGGATCATGCCCATTCTTACTACCCCATTTCATGTATATCGGATCCGGGTGGTGATTTGTATCTTCTGCTTTAATATTGATAAAACCCGCTTTTTCAAACATTTCTTTGATTGCTGCAACATAATCTTCCACCATCTTGTCATCATTCTCACTCCACTGCAGGAAATGATCAATTAGGAATGCCATATTTATCTTCTGAGATCCCAGTATGAAGCCTAACATGATTTTCTCAATGGGGAACAGTTTCGCCCATCATCCAGGTACTGACATGCCAGTTTGCCTAATTTATCGGCTGTCAATAAATTTTCCTTAATTGATCACCGATCATGCTGGTATCTGGCTAAGGTCTCTTCCACCGGCGAAACCAATGGCATAGCCACGGAGAAATTCATTTCCTGCTTGTGAATATTTCTGAACCTTGGGTATATAACTGTTACTGGGATTGCGGCCATCTGTTTTTATCCTTAAACCCTTCATATCGAGCACTGGCTTTGCCGCGGTAATTATGCCAGACGACAATTTTCGGCAATACCACTATCATTGCCTAAGCCATTGGGAAATCTGTGACGATGTTGAATTCAGCAGAAATTGCATTACTATTGAGTGCAGATGCATTGACAAAAATGACATTGGCATAATACTCGATCATCTCCTTTGTCTCAGCATCTATGATTCTTACACCCGCTGCTTTCTGTTTGCTTTCATCATATATAATAGAATGCACTACGGAAAATGGCCTGATCGGTAAGATTGCCGGTCTTTAGCGCCCAGGGTATGGTAGATGCATTGGCTGCTGAAGTATCCACCATACACACAGCCCCTGATTGCACATATTCTGGTTCTGGCATTTGTTTCTGCCCCTGCTCTACGTGTATTGGTTGCGGATCGGTGATATGAGCACAGCTGGGCCTGGATCAATGCTTCGCTCGGGATAATTCTTTTAGAGGCTTTCCTTGAAGTAATGTTCAATACAACTCATTTCAAATCCCGGCATCACTTCACACTATCGGGTAATTCGGCAAGTCCATCTTTATTACCTGCAATGCCTGACAAATTTTCAACATAACTATACCACGGCTCAATATCTTTATAACGTATCAGGCCAGTCAACAGCAAATCTATCCCTTGCCGGGCCTTCAAAATCGAAATCACTCCAGCGTTGTGTTTGTCTTGCCCACAGCAACGACTTGCCTCCTACGTGATAGCCGCGAAACCAGCGGAAACGGTTTTTCCTGGATAAAGGGTTGTTCATCATCTTTGATGGTCCAGTGCAAGAGTTTGTTCACGAAGTATCCTTGCATTCTTATAGTCCTTTCGTTTTCAATGGGCACTGTTCCCCTGATTCAAATTCCCAGGCGCTTTGTGAAGCGGTAGGATAATCTTTTGATATGTTTAACGTCGCGGCCCCTTTCCAATATCAGAACGTCTTTAAGGCCTTTATCACCAAAACTCTTTTGCAGCCCACCCGCCGCTGGCGCCTGAGCCGATCAACAATTGCATCGTAAGTTCTTTTTTCCTTGTCGTCGGGCATGACTTAACTGCTTTACGTCGACACAGCCGTAATAATGGCCTGGCGCCAGTTTGCGATGATTAATAATTCAACGACTGCTTCTTTCGATGTGGTAAATCCATTTATTGCTTCTGACTTTACAAGACCGAAAAAATCTTTCTCCGGCTTCTTGTCTGAAGTTGGACGGTTGCCTACCAGGAGCTCCTGCTCTGCTCGCGGCATGGTCACATTTTGCGAAAGCTTTTTCCATAAGCCTTTTTGGCGGCCTCGCTCCAGCCCCGGCATGCAGATCGAGCTTTTACATTATCCCGCACGTCCTTTTCATAACATTTATCGATTAATTTTTTGCAGGTATTTATCGATGCCCATTGATAAGGCTCCGATAGAATTGCCGGCAGGAATGATTGTATCGCTGACGGCGGCCAGTATATCTTGTTCAAGCACTGAAAACGAGGAAAGATGTGTGGCCGCCATTGTCTTCTTCCTACCGCAGGCAGTCATCCAGAAAAGGCAGGGGAGATAAGGCTGCCCGAAGCGATGGCGATAGTCTGTACTGCTTAAGCACGACCCAGTCCACGATTGAATAGATTGTGATGGTTCAGTTACCACTGGAATTCGGATATGTAGATGCTAACGAAAATGTAAGCTTTAAGCTCTTTGCTAAAAGCCAAAAGCTAAGTTAAACAGCCAACAGCTAACAGCCATCTCAGCCTGTATACCAGAGACAGCCCACTGAGCTCGCCCATTGAAAGTATGGAGCTCAGGCTTAGAGTTGGGGTCCTTCACGATCTTGTGTTTGTGAAAATGCGGTACGAGTATCCCCAGCTAATGCCACCCTGGGTTACACCCAGCAAAAAGGTCAGAAGGAAAATGCATGCCTCCTTTCGCCCTCCAATAAACTGTGGTGAGCCGTACTTGCCCCCTCCTGCGATAGTATATAAACAGCCATTTTACTTTTGAATCCGGATAGTAATCAGATAGCACCTTTCCTGGCCCCAAAGAAAAGCAGAGGTGGCTACCAATGCGGGGTGGCCACGCACAAAATGGAGTACTTTCACCTCCCCCATTAACGCGTTGCGGCATGGGAGTTTCAGAACTATATACGTAAGGCCGATATCGGTCTACCAAGGATAGAAGTAGATCCCTGAATATAATAAACCAGTGATCGACATCGCTTCCAAATAGAGAAAGTCAGCTTGAAAAATCCTTGCGGTGTTTTTTTCGGTATAAGAAAAGAACAGTGGTAGCGGCATACGGCTGCGTTGAAAGGTATATAGGCTTTATTTTGTCAAGACGAGGTGAGTAAGGCCTGACAGCCCAGCGATCGAACCAATTGATATCATTCTTATTTAAGCCCAATACCACTTCTGCATCGGTAGCGGGCTTGCGTGAAATTACAGTGAAGGCATACAATGTCCAGGCTGAGTTGATGACGGTGAGAGGAAAATCAACAATTGGCTTAAGCTTATAGACAGGTTCGTTTCTTTATCGAAATTTTCTCAGCCGTAAGGAAAAGGGTTGGATAGTATCCGTCATCGTCTTATCGGCGACAAACATTGGTATCGGTGAGAAGACATCATTGTCGTGTCCGGTCTGTGCCTTTAGCTGTGACACTGCAAGGAGCAAGCAAGCAAAACCTAGGGTACTGTTTTAATCATTAGTCCTCGAATTTTATTAGTGAAGTTTAAAAAATCATGCCATCGGCATAAACTTTTAAACAAGTCATTTTACCCGGCCGAATTGAACCTATATGAGGAAAGAATTGCCCTCTAATTTGAAAGGAATCGGGAGAGCAAGGTTGAGCATGATGATGATTCTTTAGTGACTAGTTGAAATATGATTGAGGGATTATCTTCCACATCCCATGTGCCAGATGGCCAATGAGGATCTCCATAGATAAGGTAAATGGGCCACAGAATGATAATGTACAATTGCCAAAAGAATGGAATGATTGTAATGCCAACTGATCAACACCGAATATATTCCCAAGAATAAAATATACTATGCTTCCGTCTCGCTTGTTCATGACTCAAAAAGTTTTAGTTGGTGCGGGAGAAAATGAACAGACTTGGGCTAACGGATCCAGGATCAATGTGCCTTTTAGCGTCAGATTGCTCCCCTTGAACGTTACGGAACAAACATAGGCCCCCGAACCTTGCAGCACCCCTCTGACTTTTCCATCCCATGATACAACCTCCGATACGGAATGATAGACCAATTGACCGTAGCGATTGAAGACACTAACTGTCGCGTCAAATGCAGGATCGAGGAAAGGTATCTCCCACCTCGTCATTCTTTTCCATCTCCATTGGGAGGAAAGGCTGTGGGAACATAGATTCCTGTTACAACTTTTACATGAACACGCTATCCTCACTGCTACAGCCGTGAGGACTGACCTCGCAGAGAAGAACATAGCCAATGTCCGCCGGAGGAGAAACGAGTTGGAGTCAATCGTCGGTCGCATCATTCATGTAGCGTTTGTAGGCGACCATGAATAGATAACATCTTCTCTCGCCTTCGGCCTCGCCGGAAACCAAGCACCGGGTGGAGATACCGGTAAGGACGATTTCGATCCGGGCCAGCGTCCACGATGGGTTTTGCATGTACGTTAACGACAGCGGAAGCTCGACTGAAATACGGCAGGCTTCTCAGTCCCGCGACACTTTGTCTCGGTAACGGTGAGGCGGTACCAATAGTTCCCAGGGCCCGTGGGCATGCGCTGATATGTGAGCGAGTTAGCGCCGGGGATATCGGTCCAAGTTAGTCCCCTGGTCAGTGCTTAATTGCCAGCGATACACCGGTAAAACATAACCTGAAGCAGTTGCTGTGAAATTATACACATTGGTATTGTCTTCGCAAACATTTACCGTATCTGTTGAAATGCCAATGATATTGGCCGTGATCAGCGATCCGCAGGGACGAAAGGTGATATCATCAAGTGCAAGGTCATTGCCGTATCCTCCCGGCGCGCTATTGACTATCCGCAGAACAATAGTGGCATTATCAGGGGAGTAGTAAAATAAAATCCGTATTGAACCCATTTTGGGTCTGTGCTACGGCTACATCCCCGCGGATCATAAAACGCCAGGATGGTTCCGTCAGGCTTCTCGATACGAAATTGAATATTGGGTTTAATGCTGCTAAATGGTTTCATCCACATTCATTATCCAGGGTAAATTCATAAGTCGTATTGGGGCACAGATCCGTTACGGTCGTTAAGAAGAAATCACCGGGATCATAAGAAGCATTAACGAGCATGAAATTGCTCGTCCACCCGTGTGATCGGTAACGATATGCCAGGTGTTTCCAAAGCAATCGGAAGAGTGACTGGTGATTGTATAATACCCGTCGTTGGGACAGGTGCTGGTAGTATAGGCGTAGCTAACCGTGGGAACATAACCGGATGGGCCGGCATTTTGGGCGCCGGTCCCGAATGTGATGTTGACGACCGGGTCACCCAGGCTGCCTGAACATAGCTGGGCCTGCATTTTGCAGGAAAAATAATGGAAATGACTAAAAGGGAAGTACGGAGCAAACAACCAACAAAAGTCAAAGCGGACGCCACAAAGAAGTTAGTTTAGAATCCAGGGCAATTTACAGATTTTAAGGCTATAATCCACTAGTCAGGCGCAGGTATTTCAAAAATGATGACACAGATTTTTCATTTTAACTTTATAGTATAATTCCTATTATCAATCTTAAACTGGTCATATGGAACATAAAAAGAAATTGGAGGAGCTGCACAGGGAGTCGCTCCAGAAACTCGATGATTATGTAAAGAGCCCGGGGCGCCTTAAAAGAGGAGGATCACGCGAAGGTTCACCAGGCTAAAGACGAATGGCATGCTGCCTGGACTAAGCTCATGGAGGCATTGATGGTTTTGGAGCGGCTGGAGATCTGACCTGTTTCGCCCGGAATGCAATAATAAAAATGTTAATACACTCTGCCGGGTATTTGCACTTAAGCGCCCTATCGTTATTTTCGGTAGCAAATTTTATGTCAACGAAACGACTACTGACGCTTATCGCCTTCGTCCTATTGTCGTAAGTCTGTCGCATGGCCAACCTGCTGAAGAATCATTTACTCCTTTTACCATCCGGCTCTTTGAGATGAGAATTATTTCAGATTAAAGACTGTCATTTTTATTGTGAATAAGTCCGCCCTACCCCGGGATCTTAAAATAAAATTAGGAACTAATTAAATTCCCCTATAAAAGCAAATACCCAATAGGCGGTATTTGAACTAACGTTCCAAAGATTATCTTTCCACCAACCGAATCTTCAACCAAACCACCACCACCACCACCATCAATGGAAGTACATCATCATGGCCACGTGAACGAACAAAAAAGTGGAAGGAATATGTTTTTCAGTTCCTGATGCTTTTCTTGCTGTGTTCTTAGGGTTTTTGACAGAAACATACGGGAACGGCAAGAAGAAAAACGCGAAAAGGAATATATAGAATCACTGGCCGTTGACCTGCAAACAGATCATTTGGTAATTCAGGCAGCAACGAAACAGATTTCTGACCGAGATTCACGGGTTTGATACCCTGCAGAATCTTTTCTCTGGAGCCGATCTTGCGAAGGATGTGGTCGCTGTTTACAAATGCTATTATTATACCCAACTTATTTGCAGTTGTCATACCCGGTCAATTTTAACGAAAGAACGATCCACCCAGTTGCTGAGTTCTGGCAACATGCGTTTATTGAGAGGAAGGGGCCGCTGCAGACTGCGTAACCGATTATTTCAACCTGATAAAAGATGCAGAACCACAAAAGCTGATGTATGTTGATAATATCAACAAATGCACGGAATCGATGTACAACGTGTATGATATTTCCTACCTGCGAAGATCGGTTGATGAAAATGATAGCCTGAGCTTTGTAGGAAGGATTGGTCGAAGATCAAGTTGCTTTCAACCGATCCATTGGAGATAAAAAAACTGATTGCTACTATGGAGTGACAAAGCTTCTCATACACGGCATTATAAACTCCTATCTTGAATCTGATCGATGCCCGCCGTCTGCAATTGCTCGATTTGGCGAGTTAATTATCACCTCAAAGAATAAGAAAAAGGGGCCAATAACGTTATCTTTGAGGGATAATTCAGGGACACAACCAGATGAAGAAAAAATTATTTTGCCGCATTTTGAAGGTGATCGGATGGCAGTGGCAAAAGCACCCAGGTAAAACTCCTTATCCGGACAGGTTGGGCGAAAGAAGGTTTTAAAGCATCTACACGACCTTCGAACCTACAGATTGCGCCCCATAGGCTCAGTCATCAAGAACATTTTTCGCCATCGAATTGACAGCCGATCATCTGACGATCGCGGGTCTTTACGTCGCCGACCGGTTGGATCATTTGCTGAATAAAACGAACGGCATCCTGAAAAATCGAAGAGGGCTATACCGTAATAACGGATCGGTATTATTTTTCTTCCTATGCCTACCAGGCGGCACACACATATGTCGCTTGACTGGGCGATCCAGGCAAAATTCATTTGAGCGCTGAATTACTTCGACCCGACTCCGAGTCATTTTTATTGATATCTCTCCCGAAGTATCGATGCAACGACTGAGCGAAGGTAGAGACAGATGATCCAGCGCTATACGAGAGCCTCGAAAAATCTGCACCAACGTAAGGGCCAAGTATTTTGAGCGCATTTTTGAAAAGCTAAAGTGACCAGGAAGAGGCTTTTATTGTAGACGGTAATCGTTCGTTTGAAGCCATCTTCCATGATGTGTGGAATAAGGTCTATCCCCTGCTCAAACCCCAACAATCTTTTTCAAGCGACCGGGAACCAGTAAGCTGCAACCTGTAACCATATAGAACATTTTGCCAATCACACAATTCCCCTGACCCAAAATATTGCGATAACTGGATGGCCCCACTCGACGTCCATGGGCCTCTGCAGTTTTATGGGCGAGGCGCCATGTTTTTGATATTCCGGTGAACCTACTGATGTATTTGGTTATTCCTTTTAATTCAAAATTGTTTCGACCACTACGCCGTTATGCAGCGCTGTTACACGTGCCGGCGATTTCAACGAACCATCATCATTAAAGCGCGGAGCGGTCCAGAGCTGAGTTGGCGCAACTCTGCCACTCACCGGGCTTTTTTGCAGGCATTGGCAAGTGGTATAGATTACTGTTTGTAAATACTGGCAGTTTGTCCGTTTACATAGGTGGTATTGTTATAACAATCGAGCACCTGGATTTCATAACCGTCGTCACCCGGACCGGTGGATGCCAAAAAACACCGCTGCTATTACCTCTCGCCTGGCCTTGAGCCGGTAATATTATTTGAAGGTATCTTCCACTCAACATGCAATTGATAATCCATAAAGGGATCGCTTGGTTTGAATGTTACCTGCATCTTTCTTAACGGTCATTGCACCATCGTGCCACTATCCATTGCGCGGGGCTTTTTGTGTCCTTCACTGAAAAACCCATTCATCGTAAGATTTTTTCCATCAGAATAAAACAATGGCATTCTGAAGGGGCATCAGCAACGGTGGCGCCGGGAGTCACAATTTTTGGTACTGGTGTCCACACTTCGGTCGTAATTCGGGATCACCTTAGCCAGGAATAAGCGCTGGTAACAGCGAATGATACGATCGAAACGATCGCAATGATCTTACTGGGCATGTAAAAAAGATTTTTTTAGTGAGTAGGTCATGGGACCTGAAGTTAGAGAATGCCATCTCGTCGGGATGCCGGCCCCTTATCGGAGTAGTATCTCGGTTTGGAATGGGGGCCATGGAGAGTAGCCGCAGAGAGCCGCAGTGAGCAGAGAGCCACAGGTGAGAAAGCTCTCTCTGTGGCTCTCCATATATAACAATATTCTGCGGCTTCGTGGTTATGTATTTTACATTTGCGCGTTACGAACTTCAAACTGAGACACTACCCTCTTATCGGAAACGATAGTAAAAGTCCTCCATATTGACGCCATGCCCGACAGATTTTCCGTCACCGGCATGTCAATTGTTTTTAGCAGGTTGAATTGGACAATAGGCTCGATCCTGGTGAAATGTTTTTTGTTTAGCTCGTATAGCGCACCAGCACTCAGCACCGGCGATATATAATGGGGTTGTAATGAAATTCGTGATGACATATTTCTCTTTTCCGTTCTCCCATCTGCGTAGGTATAAATGCCCTTCTTATTGGGCTTATAATCCGCTGAGAAGTTTATTGCAAGTCCGGCAGACGAAGTGAACCGAACTCTTTTTGTCTCCTGCATCCAAACGGAGTTTGACGGGAACATCAATGTACCTGTATTTATAGACATGAGTTTTGCCTGTGTGGCGCGCCGCCGGGTCAGGGAGAAGAATAGACAAGGTTATAGGATTTCGTTTCATAGCCCCTGGGCCCTGCATAAACCATTCCCCGCTTCGATGCCAAGATGCTTGCCGGATATTCCTTGGCACAAACTTACACCCGCTACATAACCGATGCGACCTTCTTTCCTGGCATTCTATCTTTAATTATCACATCGGCAAAGGCGTCTCCGCCGGAATTGGTGAGCGAGCGATAATTATAAAGAGTAGAAACATTGAAGCCGATCAGGATTTGCCTGGATTTTTTTGTGGCAGTATTGTTTGGTGCAAGGCTTGAAAGGCAATAAAGCATGCCTGCTAGTGGAAGAAGGTACTTCATACAAAGTTAGTGGTTAAACGGCTTTCGCCCGAAGTCTAAAGTCATTTATTTCACGCCTCTTGCTATCACAAATTCTCCAGGTACAAGATAGCGGTTTTTGTCTCTAAAAGCCATTGATCGAATGAATATATTCGTTGTGTGCTTCCTGCTTAACACTTTCAGAAAATTTATTATACGCGAAGCCACCGGTCCACCGGCAAACGCAGCCCCGCACGCATCTTCATCGTCAGAATCATATTCGAGTTCAACATTCATCTCTTTCCGATTGATACGTGAAAACCCGACGCTTCAAAATTTCTTGCCAGCATATCTTTATTGCCAAGGTTGAAGAAACATTGACAGACTTCTGAGCTGACGCGTTTATCGACGATCTCGAATATAGTCTGCCCAGCCACCAATGATCTCGTTGACCCCAGCACCAATGCCACAGCCCTTCCACCCGGTTTCAATACCCGGTACATTTCTTCAATGCTTTCAGCGGGTCTGGAACATACATCAACCCGAGCACACATAAGGCGAGATCATATTCGTTGGATTCTGCCTCGAGATCTTCGGCGTCCATTCTTTCAAACGCGATATTGTTATACCCTTTTCTCCGGCCACTTGCCTGCAAATATTGATCATGCCATCAGAAATATCATTATGATACACCAACCGTTTTTTCCTGTTTGTTCCGCTGCCCGAAAGCTAACCAGCCCCGACCCAGCAGGCGATATCAATTACTTTTTCCCTCGGAAATAGCGCGGCCAGCTCGAGCGGCACGGTCCTGCGCGAGGCTTTAATTGTTTCTGCCAGAACTTTTCATAGCACACTAGCGGCTTTATCCCAGCCATACCGTTGAATCCTTCGCTTGGAGATCTGCTTCCATCATCTGTTGCTTTTTGTAGTGGCAATGCGTTTACTGTACGGACGCATTCTGTCCGCGGGTAAAGACATCGAGATACGGGCTATGATGATCTGCATCATCAAGCAGTTTGAGATTTCGCTTCTTCAGACGACGGCGTCAATATTGATTGTGTACCGGATCTCGGAATAGCCTGGAAATGCATCCGAAGTTCCCAGTAAGGGGCCATCATCATAATCGGCCTGGACCTCGACCTCCAGTGGATCGTGATGGGTATCTGCATCACCGCAGCTTTCATCATATAGCCGATAGCAAGACAGCTACCTAGCGCGGCGCGGCCGTAGACACGGGAGTGGGCGCGCTGCCCATCCTCCAACCCCTCCTGGCATATCCGCTTGCAATTTCCAATCACCTTCGGATATCTCGCAGCGGATCAGTCCACAACTCTTATTTTGGAGATGCCTGTGCCAAGGCCTAATGAGGGCTTTAGTGAAATCGCCTTGTGCTTCTTTCGATGGCGTTTTTTATCCGGCTTTTAACGCTAAGTAGATTTCCGGCTCTTCCATTGTTGAAAGGTTTTTTTATTTGAAACGATCTCGGGCAGGGAGGTTAAATTGAACCAGGTTGCCATTATGTCAAAATGTTTACGCCGTATTGCATGTCGAAGATCAAACCTTCGGCATCTGGTAGCCATTATGGTATTGAGCTGCCAAATATTGTGAGTCTGTAACGGTGAACTTACTGTTCTTGGCGTCCCAATAGATCTTCTTGCCTGACCGGAATGCGATGTTTCCCATTTGGCAAACAGTAGCGACATGGGCGGCCAGTTGAACAGGACACCTCAGGTTTTCTGTTTTTCTTGATCTGTACGACTCTCAATGAAGTTCTTAGTGTAATCCGAGACCATCGTCGGTCCTTGGCTGACAAGCAACAGCCTCCATCCTATCCCGTTATCTTTCAGGAATTACCTCCCAGCCCCCTTGCGATCTACCACCAATGTTCCGTTATTTCCGATAAAGGCAACACCGTGATCTCTTCCATAGGGACCGTCATTGATTCCGGTTGCATGTTCCCACAGCATATTGAAAGCCATCAAATTCGTATACGGTTGTGTCAGTGTATCAGGAGTTTCTTCAGCATCGTCGGGATAGGCAAATTTGCCCCCGCTGGCCATGATGGATTTTGGAAGGCTGGCATTGGCACCAGCAATGCATAATCGATCATGCACTCCCCAATCCGTCATCAACCCGCCGGCGTAATCCCAGTACCAGCGAAAATTAAAATGAAAGCGATTGGGATTAAATGGGCGTTTCATGGCAGGTACCGAGCCACATGTCATAGTCAACACCGGGAGGTGGTGCACTGTCCGGGTTTCACCGGGATTGATTTCATCCAACCCTGGTGAGCTCCCATGCCTTGACGAGACGAACGTTTCCGAGCTTTCCCGCTGTGAGCAAAATCCATTGCATCCTGGTAATGTTATTGCTATGTTGCCATTGTCCAACCTGCACTATCCGGTTATATTTTTTTGTGCGGCCACCATGGCGTCACATTCGGCAATTGAATTGCCAACGGGCTTTTCACAGTACACATCTCTACCGCTGCGCAGGCATCAACCATGAGTCTTACAATGCCAGATGATCGGAGTGCCAATGATCACAACATTGACATTTTTATCGTCCAGCAGTTTGCGCTAATCCCCGTAGGCGTGCGGGTTTGATATTACTCCTTTCCAACTTCAGCGATTCGTTTATCGCTAAGCGCGTTTATCGCGACATCACATGTAAGCCAACCACTTTGTCTGCGGGTTGTCGCTCAGCATGGCGGCCAGGTCTGACCATCCCATTCCATTAAGTCCAACGGCGCGATATTGATTTGATCGTTTGGAGAAATATGATTTTTGAGAATAGAAAGTCTTATTGTCAAACGTGGAGGAGCAGCAAGCCTCCGCTAGCAAGAGCGGCGGTGCGCTGTAAGAATTTACGTCGGGTATTCATGCCGGGTCATTTTATGGTGAAGGAATAATACTAAAGGTAGAATATTTTGCCTGCCAAACGATCAGTAGTGTCTCCAGTTTGAAATGGGAGGCATGAGGTGGGGCCGCAGAGAGCCGCAGTGAAGAAGCAGAGAGCCACAGAGAAAGCTCTCTCCGTGGCTCTCTGTGAATAATATTCTGTGGCTCTCTGTGGTTATGTATTTTGCATTACGGCGATGGCGGAAGGCGTTCCCGCCGCCAAAGGCTTTGGCCGCCGGTGACCGGCAAATCTCGACTTTGAGACAGCCTTCTTGCTTGAATGAATGCTTGCCTGCATTATCTGAAGAAATAACCGATGGTTAATTGTAAACTGCGATTCTTATAAACGTCTTCGTCGTTTCCCGAAGAGAGATTTGATGTTTAATTGATAGCCCGCATTTGCAAAAACCTTCCAATGTGGATACCCGCCAAAGCCGCCACGCCAAAATCTGTTTTATGATAGCCCACTCCCCCATCTTTCTCCTTAAATACATCCTTGGTTTGAACAGTCACCGCGGGTTGCCCGTTTGCCATGGTATAATTAAGCGTTGAAGTGCTCGTCCCACTGAATCCATAGTTGACATAGCCTCCCCCACCGGCATAAAACTGAAGACGTGAAAAGCGCCGGCTGAACAAGATATTCAAGGGCAGTTGTGCATAGTGAAGATTATTTTCAAGCTTTACCTGCATGCTGGCGTTTCCATCCAGAACTGTGTTCAATTGTATACCGTCTTGGCGTAGTTAATCCCTGTGCGGATAGAGATGGTCTTGTTTAGAGCAAACTGCACCACGATGCCACCTCCGGGCATGGCCCTCATTTGTTTTTTATAATTGAGATCAGAGGCTGTCCTCACGTGAGCGTCGGATAGACTTCCCGTCCCTTGCAGACCAATTTGACAGTTGGGCAAAGGATGTTGCTGTTAACAAGAGCATACTGATGGCAGAACAATTTTCTTCATAAACTGATAGGTTTAATGTTGCGTTAAATAAAGGCGAAATGTCTACCAAAGGAACTGAAGTTCCGGGCTTTATCAATTCAACAATGCATGAATTGCGGATATAGACGATGGATGCGACTTAACTGTAACCTTTGTTCAAAAATCATTTGTTCGATTGGGTAAATCACTATCTTCCAACAGAAGTCTTTTCTTTATGAAAAATCTTCCTTGTTTTCTTGCAGGCTATTTCCTGGTAGCATGTAATCAAAACGATAAGACAACTGGATAGTAAGACGGGTGACGCAGCACGGGGAACAATAAAGACCTCTGATTTTTTTGAGAAATTTCATGAAGACTACCTGAAGCTATTTCCGTTTGCAGCAACTGTGGAGGGCGACAGCCGCTACAACGATTTGTTGCCTGTCGATTTTACAGACAGCTATAGGGATAAGTTGAAAAACTTCTACCAGGGAGAAGTTGACCAATTAAAAGTTTGACCGGAAAATTTGAATGAGAAGGACAAGCTGAGTTATGACATCTTCGAGTATTCGATGAACATCAATATTGAAGGGTTCAAGTTTCCCGACAATTATATTCCTTTCAACCAATTCACTGGTTTGCAATTGACGATGGGTCAATTCGGCAGTGGTTCGAGTACGCAGCCTTTTAAAACCGTCAAGGATTATGAGGACTGGATCAAGCGTGTAAATGCCTTCGGTATACGGGCGGATAGTCTCGATCGTTTATTTCCGCAGAGGCATTGTTGCAAACTTCGTTCTCCCCAATCACTGGTGGTAAAAATCATTCCCCAATTAACAGCAATGATCACAACTCCTGCGCTTGTAAAGAAGAACCTGTATTATTCGCCCGTAAAAACCTCTGCCCGGCAGGTTTCACGGCTGCTGATAAGCAAAGACTGACGGATGCTTACATAAAAATGGTGAATGAACAAATTGTGCCGACGTTCCAAAGGCTGGCTGATTTTATGAAGAAAGAATATTTGCCAAAGGCAAGGGCGACCTCGAATTGGTCCACTGCCGGATGGTAAGGCTTACTATGCTTATCTCGTCAAACAACAGACGACCACCGATAAAACTCCCGATGAAATCGACAATCTGGTTTATCCGAAGTGAAAAGAATTCGCGGACTCATGGACAGTGTAAAAATGCTGTTGGTTTCAAAGGTGATCTGCCGGCATTTTTGAGTATATGAAGAATGAGAAAATTCATGCCGTACAAGACGCCGCCGGACTGTTGAATGCTTTCAACAAAATACATGAGACGATGAAGCCTAATTTGAGAAAATGTTTAATCATGTACCCTCGAACGAAATTTGAGATCAGGCAACAGAAGCTGTGCGGCCAGCGCCAGTGCTGAATACAACCAGGGAAGCGCGGATGGAACAAGACCCGGTATCTTTTATGTGCCGATATTGATGCTACCAAGTTTAATACGACAAGTGGCAGTGAAAGCTTGTTCTTACATGAGGCCATCCCGGGACATCACTACCAGTTGTCTTTACAGCAGGAAGATACTCTCGCTGCCCAAGTTTCGCAGGTTTGGTGGACAGAATGCATATGTAGAAGGCTGGGCGCTCTCATTGCGAGAGCCTGGGCAAAGAATTGGGATTATATACCGATCCATATCAATACATGGGTGCACTCGGCGATGAGATACACCGAGCGATTCGACTTGTGGTGGACGTGGGCATTCACGAAAAGGGAATGACGAGAGAGAGGCTATCAAATACATGATGGAGAACGAAGCTTATCAGCGAGCAGGGCGCAACAGCCGAAATAGAAAGATATATGGCTATACCGGGTCAGGCTTGGGCTATAAAATCGGGGCGTTAAAGATCCGGGAGCTACGGACAAACATGAAAAACAGCTTGGCGCCAAATTTCCGAAGATAGCATCATTTCATGATGAGGTGTTGAAGGGGATGGAAGCATGCCATTGGCGCTGTTGGAAAGAAGATGGAGGACTGGGCGAATAAGCAGCAATGATTTATGATTTGTAGTGACAATAGCCAGGAAATTCTCAATATTCAATACTCAATATTCAATACTCACCAGCGTCCGATGGAATGGGAACGACTTGAGCATTGAGTACGAAACGTTGATTATTGAACATTTATCTTGTTAAGTGTAGCTATAATTGTTAACCTTCTAATGAGCCATCGTCGCGGGTAAAGAAACGTCGCTTTAAATCTTCATTTATAATACCTCCCTATCATTGGGCCGTCACCGATTGTCCGCTTCATTGATTCCACATCGATATTGCGGGCCCTGTTTACCGTAGACAATTTTCCCTCCCGGCTCTTACTAACACAGTATATGGCAAATGCGCCCTGCCATTTGGGATCTACCAGATCGATCAGCTTTGTATTTGTCATCGATGCTGAAGAGATAATTTTTTTATTGGGAGGCCTGGCTGGTTTTTAAAAACTTCAACACTTTTTTCTTTTGCTCGGGATCAATCTGCGGCCAGATGCTTACAAATTCGAAATCCCTCCCACGATACATCCGGTCGATGCGTGATAAAATCCGGAAACTCGGCGACGGCCAGGGTCCACACCAGGTAGCCCGGTGATATTGACTCAACCGCAGCTACCGGAATTATTCTTCAACAGATCTTTGATGCCCGCGTCATCGATCATGTCAACGCTTACCGGCTCTTCGGCCCATTTGGCAAGGAATTTTTTTCCTTCATCCTTCTTCTCGGCCCACTTGATTGAGCAACCAAATACCTTTGTCGTGGGAATAGTTACGTCAGATCCCCCCAACAATTCATCCAGTGCGGCGCGAGTGTCCATATGATTAGGCTTTTGGATGGCTTTTCCACATCATCAATCCTCCCCCTCGAAGCGAAGCTTTCTTTGCTTGTCGAAAATAAAAACATGGGGTGTGGCGACAGGGCCATAAGCAATAGCGGTAGATTGTGTTTTGCCATCATACAAATAAGGGAAAAAGAAATTTTTTTGCTTCGCCCTTAGTTTCATTTCTGCAAACGTATCTCCCATATCAGTATATCCAAGCTCATCCAATCGCACGGCCTGCGGTCATTGGGCATGATTGCCACAAGGTCCACCCTTTTGGTTTATAGTCCTCGCCAATTGAATGATCCTGTCCTCATAGGCCTGGGCTGTAGGACAATGGTTACAGGTAAAGACAATTACAAGCAGTTTTGCTTCTGCAAACGATGCCAGGGAATAGACTCTGCCGTCCACTCCGGGCAATTGAAAATCCGGGGCTTTTGCCCTAATAGCCAGGGTTGGATGATCATCAGGTGCATAAGATTTTGTAAAGGAGCACAAGGCGAGAAATGTAACGGAAATAAAAAATGCTGCGGATCTCATCGATAAACATTTTATCAAAAGATACGATTTTACTAACTTACCCATATCCTTTCTCGATTAAATTTAAAAAATGGCAAAGATCCCACCATCGAAAAAAGCACAAGCACACGTTCAGCAATTCAAACACTGGGGAGATTTTACAAGTACAAAGACAAGAGGCAGGGCCTCCTACGCATTTCTGATCATCGGATCATTGTAGGATTTCTGCTCGGTTATTTTGCTTCTAACGGTGCAGTCGGATGGATGACCGTTGGGTTGCTCATTGGCGGTGCAGTTAGGCTTTTATCGGAAACAGAATTGACGCAGCCAAGTAAACCACCGGTCAAAATGATCCTATAATCTTTCGATCTTGCAGATGTAACAACCCGCTTCTGCATTTCGGGCATGCAGGTATTCAACTTCAGGTGCCTCGTAAAGATTTTCGTTATCAGTTCATCGACATCATCTTCGCCAACGAGACGGGTATACACCATTTGCTGATCTGAACTGTAACCTATCAATGTCAAAGGAAAATGCTCCTTGTCGGACTTTATCTCAGGCGGAAAGCGATATAAATCATCATATTCTTCGACTTCGTTAGCTGGATGAAGACGGGACCCGACTGAGCAAACGCATTATCGATTACAAAAGGATTATGGCTTAACAAAGCCGTTTATCTCCCCCTCTTGAATGGTTTTAACGATACCCTGCATGGCCCCAATCCCGTGGCTACTTGTTCAATGACTGTATGTCCAAAATCATCTTTACGGGTGTTCCGTACCCGGGAGGCAATGTCCTTTGATATTGGTACGATCTTAAATTGTTTCATGTTGTTGATTTTCATTTTACGAAATTCTCATAGAAACAATGGGCTAACAACCGCTGCTTGCTAAATGAATTACTCTCAAAAGTTTGGGCCGCTTCCCAACCGATCATCGCCGTTTTCCTTGTGCTGCCCCAATGATATTGACCGATCAATCCCGTGGATCGGATCACGCGGTGACAGGGATCAAGAATGCTACGGGGTTGTTTGCAATTGCAGTACCCACTGCCCTGAAGCCTTTGGCAACTCAATGTTATCGGCAACACCGGCATAACCTGCTGACGGACCAAATGGAATTTTCAACAAGGCCTCCACACCTTTACCTGAAATGGAGTTGCCTTAAGATGGAGCTTGATTTTTGCGGGATCCTGCCATTCGTTTTTGAAAATTTGCAAGGCATTTTGCTGGTGCATGTCCGTCTTTTGGACAAACGATGCTGTTGGGAAAATGTTTATGAAGGCTCATCAACTCTTTCTGCTGTTGTGATGCAAAAAGAAATATGACAAATGCCTTTATCTGTTGAAGCAATTAGGGATGTCTCCAAAAATGTTTCAGCGAAGCTATGATTGATCCGGAGATTCTCTCCTCCATTCTTATAGTCACCCGGAGTCATTCCTTCTATACTGATAAAAAGATCGTGCAGTCGGCTGGTTCCTGATAAGCCCAGGTCAAAACTCACATCAGCTAAAGTTTGTTGTTGCTGTAGCATTTGCTTGGCATAAGTTCAATGCTGATATATTGCAAAAATTTTTTAGGGGTCACGCCCGCCCATTGTCGGAATAGACGCTGAAAATGAAAAGGACTGAGATATACCTGCCGGGCCACCTCGTCAAGCTCGGGTTGCTTTCTGAATTCATGGTTGATAAAACCAATCGCTTTTTTCAATACGTTCATAGTCTGTCATAACACAAAATTAAAGAAGCCAAAAACACGAAAACCCGTTTCTTTGCGAATTTCTCGAATGGCTCGAATTGTTGGCGGGGATTTTGCGCTTATCACATTTATCCGGTATACCGGTATAAGTTTATTACATTTACAAAAAAACCAATATGAATATTTTTGTTGCCGGTCTTCCTTACGATCTGGATGATGCAGAGTTAGAAGAGATTTTTGAAAAATTCGGAAAGGTGGCTTCAGCTAAAGTAGCGATGGATAGGGAAACAGGGAAAAGCAAAGGTTTTGGATTTGTAGAGATGCCGAATGAATCAGAAGCAAAAAGAGGCTATCGAAGGACTCAACGATATTTCACTTGGAAAACCTCTTGTCGTAAAGCAGCAGAAGATCGTCCGGGTGGCGGAAGCAGAGGTGGCGGTAGCGGTGGTGGTTATGGTGGCGGTCGCAGTAGTGGCGGTGGTGGCGGATATGGCAACCGTAATAGCGGCAGCGGTGGTGGTAGCGGCGGCGGTGGCAACAGAGGTGGTAGTGGTGGTAGTGGTGGTAGCGGTGGTGGCGGTGGATACAATCGTCCCGGAAACAGAGATCGCAACCGTTATTAGGCGTCAATATAACCGTTTACCAATTCTTCCAAGAGTATGTTGTTTATCTAAAGCGAATGCGCCAGTCCCGCAGAGTTGGCGAGTCCATTCTGTTTTCCTTTATCACCATTTACCCGCTGACAATCGACTCACGACCTGGCTGCCGGTCTGGCAGCGGCAACGCAGGGCAGGTTCACGATTCACGACTCACGACTCACGATTCACGAACCTACAGAATTTCCGCCATTTTCTTTTGAAGATGCTCACTGCCTGATTAAAGGGTTTATGTCACCCTACACATTAGATTAATAAAATATTTTTAATGGCAGGTTCATTTATCAATAATATTTCCCCCTTAATTTTGTTGTAGAAATCTTAGCTAGTAAATTCCGGCGCGAAAACTCGAAGTTTGGTAGAAGAGTTCTAAGATTGGTTATGAAAAGCGGAACCTTAGTTTCGATTTCTGAAACCTGATTGCTAAAATCCTCTACTATGACGAATGAAATCATCCTCGTTCCACAAGAAGAGATTAAGGAACGCTTCCGCCCCAGGTAAATAACCCATCTCCCAAAAACGAAGCGGATCACCCCGAAAAAATCAGTCGATCAAAAAAAGGAAATCCCGGTCCACAACTGGATAATGCCTCCTGAGCAGCATGGGTATATCCAGGCCAATGAAAAGGATTGCCTTTGATCATTGACACAGACTTACCGGGGTTATGCGGGCATGCGTCCGCGGGCTTTTCGCTCTGTCAGATAATCTTTAATTTTATTCCCCAGAAACCACAATATGAACAGGATCGACAGGCTATTGGGAATACTTACATTTTTACAATCCAAAAATATGTCCCTGCTGAAAGGATCGCTGAGAAATTCAAAATAAGCATCCGAACTGTTTATCGTGACATCAAAGCGCTTGGCGAACAAGGAATCCCCATCAGCTTTGAACAGTACAAAGGCTATTTCGTCGTGCAAGGATATTTTTGCCTCCTGTTTCCTTTACATCCGAGGAGGCTAATGCCCTCCTGCTGATGGAGGGCCTGGTGAACAGTTTTGCTGATAAGTCAATCAAGACGCATTATTCTAACCTGCTGAATAAAGTCAGGACCGTTTTGCGTTCAACCCAAAAGGAAAAACTGGAGATTCTCGATAGTAAAATCAAATTGCAACTTCCGCCTTGCGTGATCAATGATTTTGAATACCTCACTCCTTTACAAAATGCCATTTCTGCCAGGACTATTGTAGAACTGGACTACAAGAACACAAAGGAAGAGGTAAGTAAGAGAGACGTTGAACCAATAGGTCTTGTTTTTTATGCCTTCAACTGGCATCTCATTGCCTGGTGTCATATGCGATGCGACTACCGAGATTTCAAGGTCACGCGAATCCTCAAAGTCAGCTCCAGGGGACAGGCCTTCCGAAAAACAGATCATATAGAGTTAAACGATTACATGAAACTCCTTCCAGTAAGTTACTAAAAGGCGCAGCAGCCTCACCCGAAATTCCCAAAGCCAAATTCTAAATTCTAAACTCGAAGCTCGAAACCCGAAACTCGAGAATTGAAACTCGAAAATCCGAACAAAATTTTACTCTTTTTCAACCGACTGCCATAGGGCTGTCAGTGGGTCGTTGTTTTTGAATTCTAAAACAAAAATCTATGTCAGTAATTCAAACTCTTCTCAAAGAAATGGACCATGAAGCCAAGACGACCCGTAAAATGCTCGAACGAGTGCCTGACGATAAATACAGTTGGAAGCCTCACCAAAAAAGTATGACTGTTCAGCGGCTCGCGACACATATCGCTGAATTACCAACCTGGGCAAGCATGGTACTTACAACATCTGAGTTGGATTTTTGCTGCCAATCCGTATTGAGGCTAAAAACGTCAACAAAACAAGTGACCTGCTTAAATATTTTGAAGAGTCATTAGCGGAAGGCAGGGCTCACCTCGTAAAAGCTACAGAAAAAGATCTGGAACCCAATTGGACAATGCGCAACGGTGGATCAGATTTACGACGTGAGCACAAAGGCTGAAGTGATCCTGGATGACCTATTGCCAGATCGTTCATCACCGGGCACAATTGGGAGTATACCCTCAGGCTGCTCAATATACCCATTCCCGGAAGCTATGGCCCAAGTGCAGATGAAATGAATTTTTGAAGATCACAAGAACCAAGAAACAAGATACAAAGAAACAAACAAATCTCAAGCCCGAAATAATCCCCGCTTACCAGCGGGACGAAAGATTACGTTGCATAAATGTAACCCCAACGAATAGGATTCGGATTTCTGATTTCGAATTTCTGATTTATTTGTCCCGCCTTGGCGGCGGGATTGTCATTTGGGTCTTGGTTCTTAAGTAAGTTCTCATTAAACATTATATTTATGTTCTTAAATACATACAATGCGCGCATTTATTTCGGTCTCGTTGATTTTTTATTTGCGTCGGTAAACTCATTTGCGCAGTTACATCTTCCTTCGGTTCTGTCGTCCGGTATGGTGTTAGCAGCAAAACGATTCGGTTAGTCTCTGGGGCTGGGGATGGAACGGGCAACAGGTAAAAATCACGGGTAGTTGGGATAATAGCACCACTACGGGTATCGTCAGCAATCTCGGTAAATGGAATTTCAAAATAAAGCACGCCGTCAGCGGGCGGTCCCTTCACCATTCGGATTAACAGTGCAGGTGAAGATATCGTGCTCAATGATGTAATGATCGGCGAGGTCTGGATTTGCTCGGGCCAATCCAACATGGAATGGAGCTATCATAATGGTGCCCGCTACATTCGCGAGGAGTTCCCCGATTGTTACAACAGGAATATTCGTTTTTTCCAGGTCCCCAGGATCGCCTCCGACTACCCCCAGGATGATCTAAGGAGTACATGGAGGGTATGTGATTCCAATTCATTGAAGGGCTTTTAGTGCTGTAGGCTATTTCTTTGGCAAAAATTAAATCCACGATCTCAACGTCCCTATCGGTTTGATCAATTCGAGCTGGGGCGGAACTCCTGCGGAAACATGGACGCCAACGGAAAATATCTCGGGCGATGAAGTCCTAAAAAGGCCGCGGCGCAATTAACGGAAGTGCCCTGGGGCCCCGTCAGACCGGGTCTGCTGTATAATGGAATGATCTTTCCCCTCACCCATTTTTCTATTGCTGGGGCCATCTGGTATCAGGGGAAGCCAATGTTGGCACCTACAGCACCTATTCAAAGTTGCTGACGACGATGATTGACTGTTGGAGAAATAGCTGGCATAAAGAATTTCCTTTTTATTATGTTCAGATAGCGCCTTATAAATACGGCGGGGAGAACGAAGGCGCCTTGCTGCAGGAACAGCAGACAAAAACAATGATTCATCCCAAAACCGGCATGGTGGTGATAACGGATCTGATTGATTCGGTAACTAACATTCACCCTTCCGACAAGCGGCTGGTGGGGAGGCAAGACTTGCCAGCTGGGCGCTGGCCGAAGCATATGGCAAAGACGTGGGCGAATATAAAGTCCATCAATGAGCAAGGTCGAAGTTAATAAGGATAGGCTTGTGATAAGTTTTGATCATGCACCACATGGTTTGATCGCAAAGATAAAATCATTACCGGATTCTATATTTCCGGGTGCAAAGGACGAATGGCTGCCGGCGGAAGCGAAAATCGATAACGACAAAATTATCGTTTGGAATAAAAGTCTTAAGCAACCCCTGTACGTCCGGTATGGGTTTGGCAATACCATTGTCGGTAATGTGTTTGGTAAAGATGGTCTGCCCCTGACACCTTTCCGCACCGATGACTGGCCTCCGATCAATCACGGGCAAAGAATTAAATGTTACCAATTTTTTAATGACGAGCATTGGAATTTTTCGGTCGTGTCTCAGTGTAAAATTCGTAACGTGCTAATGTAAAATACATAACCACAGAGAGATTTCTCTGTGGCTCTCTGCTCTTCACTGCGGCTCTCTGCGGCCCCATCTCATGCCTCCCATTTCAAAGTGAGACACTGCTAGATATTTTTAGCCGATATTTGATACATTCGCAGCTAATATTAAACTAATCATGAGAAGATCGATCGCTCAAAAATCGTTGTTATGTGCTCTTTGTGTTGGCCCTTAGCCTCCCCTCTTCGCATCGTGGTGGTGGGGCATGACCGGTCATCGTGTGGTCGGCGAAGTTGCTGACCGTTATCTCACTTCGAGAGGCTCGCAAAGGGATAAAGAAATTCTTGGCGATGAATCACTCGCAATGGCTGCGAACTCGGGCCGATTTTATTAAATCGGATACAAATTTCAACTACCTCAGCCCATGGCACTACATCAATCTCAAAGGCGGCTTAACCCATGATGAAGTATTAAATATATTAAAGCCCGATACGGGCGTTAATCTTTACGCAAAAATGAATTTTCTTATTCGTGAACTGAAGAACAAAAACCTGGAAAAGGATAAAAAGCTGATGTATTTGCGGCTTCTCGTTCATTTGGCCGGAGATCTGCATCAGCCACGCAATAGGCCGGCCGGAGAGTTACTGGGTGGAAACAGAATAAGAGTTCTATGGTTCAACGATTCAACGAACCTGCAGCGTGTGGGACGATCGGCTGCCAGAATTCCAAAAGCTCAGCTATACCGAATGGACGTCATTAGTCATACCACAAAGCAACAACGATCCGATTGGCAAAAAACGCCGATCAGTGAATGGTTTACGAGATGTACGAGCTGGCACAGGGTATATATGCAGAAATCAACCGGCCCCAATCAGCGTCTCAGTTATCCAGTACAATTTTGATCATATTGAGACCATCAACCAGCAATTGTTGAAAGGCGGTGTGCGCCTGGCGGGTTTATTGAATGAAATATTTGGGTAAATTATTCCCCTCAAAAAAATATAGGACGCTTACAGCCATTGGCATAATAATTTATTTCTATGCTGTGATAGACCGATTACGGCAATTGTAAACTAAATGGAATTATTATGCAAGTAAACTGGATGCTGGCGACAGGAGTAGCTGCTGTGCTGGTATCGTGCGGTGAAGCAAGTTCAAATACATCAATCCTGACTCATCCACTACAACAAAAGAGACGAGAAAAGTAGCAAGGAAGTGTGGTAGTGCCTGGGGCATTGCGTACTTCTTTGAAGCAAAATATCCCCAGGCAAATAATGTCACCTGGGATTACCCTGAACCTGTTAGCCCCAATAGAATGGGAATGGACGAGCTGGCCGACGATTGACACAAATGACTATATGGCCCGGTTCAGCTGAATGATATATGACTATTGGGTGTGGTACGATGACAGTGGGGATTGGATACGGAACGGTAGAAGTGGTTAGCGATAATTCTTCCCTCCCTCCTGCTGTAAATAACGTGATCAGGACACAATTCCGATTATACGATCAAATCCATAGATAAGGAAAATGATAAGAATCACACGGCTTATAATGCAAATGGAAAATGGAGAAGATAAGATGAAAGCGTTGATAACAGAAAACGGGCAGGTGTTGAAAAAGAAGGGCAAAGAGAGTGGTGTCAAAATAAAAGAAGAACAATCCTAAGGATTTCATTGAAATGATTTTTATTGTTTCATGGTGCACACAGGCCCCGCCGCAGGCAGCGGCCTTGCTTTAGACCTATTTGTCCATTCCACAATGGCATATTTAACCACATTTTTCACAACTTGGGGTGCATAAACCGGAACTCAGCCAGGGCAGCCTATTGTAAGTTCAACATTTATCTGAAACAAATCCCCAAGCCATGTATACTACTTATCTCAGACCAGTGCTGCTATCCACTTGTGCTTTTTTACTATTGGCTGTTACCTGCCAGGAAAATTTAAAAGCTCAATAGATAATTCAGTTGTCTATGCCGGTATTGAAGTTGGATCCAAAAGGCGTAAAGATGAGCCTGCTCGAATTAGGCAAGACTCTAAAACAACCGGCGCTTTCAACATTCTGAAGATTCATCAGTCAATACAGACTTCATTTCATACTCGCCTACATTCAGCGCTACCTTAAATGGTTTGAGCGATCTCTACAACGCAACCGTTACAAAATATAATATCCCATCTGACCAGTGTTCACCGTTGTCAACAGCGGCGTTAAAATGCAGGCAGAAAAAGAATCGAACAAATTAGGTCAATAGCCTCGTTGATTCATTTTAGATTAAAAATAAAAGATCCCAACGAACAGGTGGAGATTGTCGATCCCTTGCCACGAAGCACGGCTGTCCCATTTGGGCATTGTGCTTGCTTCCAAACGTTTCTCTACCTTCTTAATTGATATCGGAAGCGGAAATACCAAGGGCGGCTATTTCCCGATGGACCTTCAACACCAACGAGTTCAAACTATTTACATTCTTTGGGCACCAAGGCGTCGCCAATGCCACTGACAAGAAAGCTCGAGTGAGTTTGATGAGACCGCTTGCTGCCTCATCGCACCCCAGTTGAACAGAACACTTCTCGGCGTTGAGAATTCTGAATTGATTTATGCTGTTAACTCAAGCGGTGCTTATAACATGGCAATGATTATATCGCATTTAGTGGCGGGATTGTATGGGCCGCCCGCTGACGGCATGTGCAGCCAGAACAAATAGATAACCCCGTTGACGTTAACGTCAGTTATGAAGATCGTTCAAAGGCGACCGAGCAATTGTATAATGATTACAATTCACTTTTCCGAGCACGCGAATCGTAAAGAATGTCCCGCGCGGCCCGGGAGTTGACAAAGCTGCGGTGGCGAAAGAGGGTAAGAGGGTGCACAGTGTTGTTTGATCATAGCGCTCACTCCAGCTTGGCCCGGTGCCGGTGCTCTTGTCGAAGATCGTGCGCCAATTCAAATCGATCCACAGATCAAGGGATTTTTCTTTGTCCAAGAATGGCCAGGTGGGATGGTTGTATCAGCCTAGCCGTGGATCAAATCGTCCGAATGATAGCCGTTCAACTTAGATAAAAAATTACAAGAGCCTGTCGCAAACAGCAGGGCCCCGCTGCGCCTTCGCGAAGCGCTTGTGCCTCCGCGCTAAAAGCTTGCGCCTCCGCTAAAGCTTCGGCGACACGCGGACGGCGACACGCGGATGGCGGAGCAAGGCCGGCTATTTTCTTAGAAGCCTATTTTGATGCTGCATTTTATTTTTTAACGTAGATGTCGCAACTATAGCCTTGCTGCACTTCACGACGCGACGGAGGTTTATTTGAATTATTCTTCGGCATGCTTACAGGTGCACCTGCTATTGTCTGACACCGTTTCGCCTGCGCTGGTACTAAACGTTTTTGCCAGGCCGGGAACATTGCCGCTAGTACTTGCATGTTCGGGTTTACCGTTTAATACCACGAGGATATTCGACCGCACCTATCCCCCACAGCCATTGCCATTGGTTGTATAAGCTATCGTACCTGCCGGCATATTGTCCGAGGAATCGGATCGTTCTTTTGCTGATCCTGTTCCGCCAGTTTCTCATTCACAAACGCCGGATGCGCCTTTCGTATCCCGATCAATTCCTTTACACATTCGAATACATCTTTGTTTTGTTTTTCAAATCCCAATCAATGGCATTGATTTCATCACCCGCATTGAAAGAATTATCATTTCCCTGTTTACTGCGTAAAAATTCTGTTCCCGCATGAAGAAATGAAATACCCTGCGATGTCAGGACAATTGATAGCGCCAGTTTTGCATTTGCTTCTTTGCGCTTCACTGGCCTCCTTTTGCAGAGATCGCCAGCTTGTCCCACAGCACATGGTTGTCGTGACATTCGGCGTAGGTAATCGTGTTGGAAGGTTCCCAGCATGCAGGGCTTTTGAATAATTCACCTTGCTATAATCAATCTGTGGATGCTTGCGGGAAGCCACAATGCCAAACTTAATACTCTCTTCCATGCCCGGTTTGTGCCCACAAGCCCTATCTTCATTTTGGAATCACTGCCCACTTGATCCCATCTCGTATATCGTCCACTGAAGACAGCTATCCCTTCAAGCTTGGCGCATTCGACTTCAGCGCCTGGACTGAATCCGGCAAAGGACAGGCGCCTGCTGTCCATCCTTCGCCATATAGCAGTATATCCGGTTTTATCTTACGAAGTTCCCTGGAAATAAGATTCATCGTTGTTATATCATGTACGCCCATAAGATCGAAACGAAACCCATCAATATGATATTCCTGCACCCAATACTTTACCGATTCGAGGCATGAATTTTCTCATCACTAGGGCCTCTCACTGGCAGTTTCATTTGCCACAGGCCGTCGCATTGGAAAATTTGCCATCTTTTGTTTGCCGGTAATAATAGCCGGGAACCAATTGATTGAAAGACGAATGCTCAATCAGCATCGTATGATTATAGACGACATCCATCACCACTCTCAGTCCATTTTCATGAAGGGTTTTAATCAGTTGCTGTAGAATTCCTGGTGCGTGTAATGCCATCACAGGGATTGGTTGAATAAGATCCTTCCGTAGCATTATAGTTCAACGGATCATAACCCCCAGTTGTATTGAGGAATTTAGTTTTGTCTCATCGATAGAATAAAAATCAAAGACTGACAGCAAATGAATGATGCGTTCCACCCCCAGCTCTTTCAAGTGATCAAGACCGGTGGTGAGGCCATCTTTATTCTTTGTTCCCTTTCTGTTAATCCAAGGAACTTGCACTTTATTCTTAATTCCCGAACTGACCCCAATACTTGCGTCTCTCAAATGCAATTCATAGATGATCGCATCCTGTGGCCGACCTGAATAAAGGACTTTTGTCCATTGCCCATCCACCTGGATTGGTGTCATGCATATTGCAGATCATTCCTTTTTTCCATTTACGCCAACAGTCTTCACATAAGGGTCCGGAACGGGATCTGACCATCGATTATCAATGAACATGGACGCATAGAATTTTCCCTTTAGCAATACGTAACTT